>Ga0163150_10000232_pt1 | contig 103559 bp, 101 predicted proteins | sample OliLakLV19P2IB_FD_148628 | JGI IMG/M metagenome (GOLD analysis project Ga0163150, IMG submission 148628) | Freshwater microbial mat bacterial communities from Lake Vanda, McMurdo Dry Valleys, Antarctica - Oligotrophic Lake LV.19.P2.IB | ecosystem: Environmental > Aquatic > Freshwater > Lake >...
GTCTGGCAGGACGGAAAGTTCGAGCCGCGTCTCATGCTGCCGCTCTCGCTCTCCTATGACCACCGGGTCATCGACGGCGCCGAGGCCGTGCGCTTCGTCGTTGCGCTCGCGGACGCGCTGGCCGCGCCTCAGTCATTGACCGAGGCGGTGCCTTGAGCCGGATCGTCGAGCAGCGGGTCCCGGATCTCGGCGAGTTCAAGGACGTCGAAGTCATCGAGGTGCTGGTCAAGTCAGGCGATCGCGTCGAGCTCGAGGCGCCGCTCATCACGCTGGAGACCGACAAGGCGACGATGGACATGCCGGCAACGGTGGCCGGCGTTGTCCAGGAGCTGAAAGTCCGGAAGGGTGACCGCGTCTCGAAGGACTCGCTGATCGCCCTTGTGAGCGCGGATGGCGGGGACACAGTGAAGATCCCCTCGCTCAGCGAGACAGTGGTGCTGGCGAAACCTGCGGAGGCCCCGCCGCCGGCAGCGAAACCCGCCGCGGCCGCGGATGAGCTGGCCGCCGATGTCTTGACACCACTGCTGGTGATCGGAGCTGGTCCCGGCGGCTACACGGCCGCCTTCCGCGCGGCCGACCTCGGACTTTCGGTCACCCTGGTGGACCGCTGGCCCCAGCTCGGCGGAGTCTGCCTGAACGTCGGCTGCATTCCGTCGAAGGCGCTCCTGCACGCGGCCCGCGTGATCGAGGAAGCCGAGTCGATGTCGGTGCACGGCATCAAGTTCCAGGCGCCGGAGATCGACGCCGCCGCGCTCAAGCAGTGGAAGAACCGCATCATCGGCAAGCTGACCGCGGGCCTCACGATCCTCGCCAAGCAGCGCAAGGTGACCGTGATCCGCGGCCAGGCGCGATTCACCTCGCCGCAGCGCGTCGAGGTCAAGGGCGCCGACGGCAAGCAGCAGGTCGTCGGCTTCGAGCAGTGCATCATCGCGGCCGGCTCCGAGCCCGCGCGCATCCCGGGCCTGCCGGACGATCCGCGCGTGATCGATTCGACCGGCGCGCTGGATCTCCCGGACATCCCGAAGCGCTTGCTCGTGATCGGAGGCGGCATCATCGGCCTCGAGATGGCCTGCGTGTACGACGCGCTGGGCTCGGAGGTCAGTGTCGTCGAGCTGACAGACACCCTGATGCCCGGCTGCGACCGCGACCTCGTGCGCCCGCTCGAGAAGCGGCTGCGTGCGCGCTATGCCGCAATCCTGACCGGCACGAAGGTCACCGGCGTCGTGGCGAGCCCGGACGGCCTCACGGTGAGCTTCGAGGGCCAGGGCGCGCCGGCTCCACAGGTATTCGACCGGGTGCTGTGCGCCGTCGGCCGGGTCCCGAACGGGAAATCCGTTCGCGCCGAGGCGGCGGGCGTCGCGGTCGACGGGCGCGGCTACATCGCGGTCGACCGACAGATGCGCACCAACGTGCCGCACATATTCGCGATCGGCGATGTCGTCGGACAGCCAATGCTCGCCCACAAGGCGACGCACGAGGGCAAGGTTGCGGCCGAAGTCGCAGCCGGCCAGAAGAGCGCCTTCGACGCGCGCGTGATCCCGTCGGTCGCCTACACGGATCCCGAGGTCGCCTGGGTTGGCCTGACCGAGACCGAGGCGAAGGCGTCCGGGCAAAAATTCGAGAAAGGCATGTTCCCGTGGATGGCGAGCGGCCGCTCGCTCGCCCTCAACCGCGACGAGGGTTTCACGAAACTGCTGTTCGATCCGAAGTCGCATCGCGTCGTCGGCGGCGGGATCGTCGGCACGAACGCCGGCGACCTCATCTCGGAAGTTGCGCTCGCGATCGAGATGGGCGCGACGGCGTCGGACATCGGGCTCACCGTGCATCCGCACCCGACGCTTTCAGAGACGGTGGCCTTTGCGGCGGAAGCCTTTGAAGGCACCCTGACCGACCTTTTCATCCCGAAGAAGTAACTCCCGCTTCCACTTTCATCTTCTCCGGCCACAGGCAGATGTCCGGGATCGGGCACAGCGGGCACTTCGGCCTGCGCGCCGTGCAGGTGTAGCGCCCGTGCAGGATCAGGAAGTGGTGCGCGTCGTACGCGAACTCCGCCGGCGTGACTTCGACGAGTTGGTTCTCCACTTCGCGGACCGTGCGCCCCGGCGCGAGACCGGTGCGGTTTCCGACCCGGAAGATATGCGTGTCCACCGCGATCGTCGGCTCGCCGAATGCCGTGTTCAGGACCACGTTCGCCGTCTTGCGGCCGACGCCGGGCAGTGCCTCGAGTGCCGCGCGCTCGCGCGGGACCTCGCCCCCGTGTAGGGCCAGGATCATCCTCGAGGCGGCGATGATGTTCTTCGCCTTCATGCGCCAGAGGCCGATCGTGCGGATGTGGGCAGCGAGCCTGCGCTTGCCGAGCGCGACGATGGCTTCGGGTGTGCCCGCCACGGGGAACAGGCGCGCGGTCGCGAGATTCACGCTCTTGTCGGTCGCCTGGGCCGAGAGGATGACTGCCACCAGGAGCTGGTAGGGCGAGCGGTAGACGAGCTCGGTCCGGGGCGCCGGAATCGTCGCACGCAGGCGCCCGTAGAGTTCCTGCACGGCGGCGGGGTCGAGCCGCTTCGGCTTGCGCGCCGCGCGGCGTTTAGCGGTCATCGGCCCGCACGAGTCGCGTAACTCGCCGCTCGTAGAGCCTGCGGAAATGCGCGGCACTTCCCGCCGTGGGTTCCGGTGCAGGCACCATGCGGATGCAGTCGACGGGGCAGGCCGGGACGCAGAGCTCGCAACCGCTGCAATCCGCGGCTATGACCGTGTGCATGCGCTTGCGCGCACCGATGATGGCGTCCGTCGGGCAGGGCTCGAGGCAGCGCGCGCAGCCAATGCAGGCGGGCTCGTCGATCCAGGCGACGCGCGGCGGGCCTTCGGCACCACAGGCGGGATCGAGCGGCAGGATGGGTCGGCCAAGCAACGCTGCGAGCTCGCCGATCAGCACACTGCCGCCCGGCGGGCAGCGGTTGAGCGCCGTTTCCCCGCGGGCGAGCGCTTCGGCGTAGGGGCGACAGGCGTCGAACCCGCAGCGCCGGCACTGGGTCTGGGGAAGCAGCGCGTCGATGCGCGCGGCGAGCGTGTCCGCGGCGGACACCGTCATGCTCAGCTGACTTTCATGCCGGCCGTGGCGCCGGTGTCCGGCGAGAGCAGGAAGAGTCCGGTGTCGCCGGAGGCGGCGAGCGCCATGCCCTCGGAGGTCCCGAACCGCATCTTCTTCGGCTTGAGGTTGGCGACGATGACGACGTGGCGGCCGACGAGCTGGGCCGGCTCGTACGCGCCGCGGATGCCTGCAAAGACCGTGCGGCGCTCGGTGCCGAGATCGACCGAGAGCTTCAGGAGGCGATCCGCTCCCTCGACGAAATCCGCGGCCTCGATGCGTGCGATGCGCAAGTCGACTTTCGCGAAGTCATCGGGGGTGATCTGGGCGGGCCCGCTTGCAGCGGGTACCGCCGGGGCGGTCTCGGTCGGGGGCATGGGGGTCTCCAGGAGCTTGTGCACGCCGGCTGCGTCGACGCGCGTCGCAAGCGGTTGATACTCGCCGATGGTCGTGCCGAGGAGCGGGGTCTCGATATCGCGCCAATGCAGGATCCGGGATCCGAGGAACGCTTCGGCGCGCTCCGCGGTCACCGGCAGGACGGGCTTCAGGTAAGCCATCAGTACGCGGAACAGGTTGATGCCCTGGGTGCAGACCGCCTGCACTTCGGCTGCGCGCGCCGGGTCCTTCGCCGCGAGCCAGGGCTTCTGGCGATCGATGTAGAGGTTCGCGCGGTCGGCAAGGGCCATGATCTCGCGTACCGCCGCCGCGTATTCGAGGGTCTCCCAGGCCTCCGTGATGCCGCCGCCTGCGTCGGCGAACTCGCGGTACAGGGCGGGCTCCGGCAGTTCCGCCGCGAGCCGGCCGCCGTAACCGCGATGAATGAAGCTCGCGCAGCGGCTCGCGATGTTGACCAGCTTGCCGACCAGCTCGGCGTTGATGCGGGTCGCGAATTCATCCAGGTTCATGTCGATGTCGTCGAGGCCCGGGCCCAGCTTGGCCGCGAGGAAATAGCGGAAATAGTCCGGCGGCAGGTGGTCCAGGTAGCGGCGCGCGGTCACGAAGGTGCCGCGCGACTTCGACATCTTCTCGCCGTTGACCGTCAGGAAGCCGTGCGCATGCACCGCGGTCGGCTTGCGGAACCCCGCGCCTTCGAGCGTCGCCGGCCAGAACAGCGAATGAAAATAGAGGATGTCCTTGCCGATGAAGTGATGCAGCTCCGCCGTGCTGTCCGGCTTCCACCAGTCTTCAAAGTCGAGCCCGTGTCGCTTGCAGAAGTTCTCGAAGCTCGCCATATAGCCGACCGGCGCGTCGAGCCAGACATAGAAGTACTTGCCGGGGGCGTCGGGGATCTCAAAGCCGAAGTACGGCGCGTCGCGCGACACGTCCCAGTCGCGCAGCCCGGCGTCGAACCACTCGTCGAGTTTGTTGGCGACCCCGGCCTGCAGCGCACCGGAACGGGTCCATTTGCGCAGCATGGCTTCGAAGTTGCCGAGCCGGAAAAAAATGTGCTCCGACTCGCGCTCCACCGGGCGTGTACCGGAGATCACCGATACGGGATCGACGAGTTCCGATGGCGCGTAGGTGGCACCGCAATTCTCGCAGCTGTCGCCATACTGGTCCGGCGTGCTGCAGCGCGGGCAGTTACCCTTGACGTAACGGTCCGGCAGGAACATGCCGGCCTTCTCGTCGAAGGCCTGGCGTACGCTGCGCCGCGTGATGTGGCCGGCCGCCACCAGCGCCCGGTACATGCGCTCGGTGAGTCTCCGGTTCTCCTCCGAGTGCGTCGTATGGTAGTTGTCGAAACCGATACTGAACGCCGCGAAGTCGCTGCGCCGTTCCGCGCCGACCCGCGCGATCAGTTCCTCGGGCGGGATTCCCTCGGCCGCAGCCTGCAACATGATGGGCGTGCCATGCGTGTCATCCGCGCACACGTAGATGCACTCGTGCCCCGCGAGTCGCATCGCCCGGACCCAGATGTCAGTCTGCACCATCTCGGTCATGCCGCCGAGGTGCGTCGGCCCGTTCGCATAGGGCAAGGCGCTGGTGACGAGGATGCGGCGCGCCATGCCGTCTTCAGTCCTGCTCGCGGATCGGCTCGAACTTGGCCTTGTTGATGGACTTCTCGTAGGCCGAGCGGCCGCTGATGAGGCCCTGCTCGAGGAGCTGGTCGATCGCCGAGTCCATCGTGCGCATGCCCGCGGCGGAGCTGGACTGCATGGTCGATTCGAGCTGGTCGATCTTTCCCTGCCGGATCAGGTTGGCGGCCGCCGGCGTATTGATGAGAACTTCGAGCGCGGCCACGCGCCCGGGCGAACCCTTGCGGGTGACGAGCTGCTGCGAGACCACGCCGCGCAGGGAGGTCGAGAGCATGGTGCGCACGTGGTTCTGCTTGTCGGCCGGGAAGGCGTTCACGATGCGGTCCACGGTCGCGGCCGCGCCGTTCGTGTGCAGCGTCGCCATCACGAGGATGCCCATCTCCGCGGCGGTGATCGCCGTCGAGATGGTCTCCAGGTCCCGAAGCTCGCCGACCAGGATGACGTCCGGGTCCTCGCGCAGGGCGGAGAGCAGGGCCGAGGCGAAGGACTCGGCGTGGACGCCGACCTCGCGCTGGCTGATCAGGCAGTTCTTGCGCGAGTGGACGAACTCGATCGGGTCCTCGATCGTCAGGATGTGGCCCTTGATGCGCGTGTTGACGTCGTCGATCATCGCCGCGAGCGTCGTCGACTTCCCCGATCCCGTCTTTCCGGTCACGAGGATCAGGCCGTTCGAGACCTTGCAGAGGTTCCTGACCGCCTCGGGCATGCGCAGCTGCTCGAGGGTCTGCGCCTTGGAAGGAATGGCGCGGAACACGGCACCCATGCCGTTCAGCTGCCTGAGGACGTTGACGCGAAAGCGGGCCAGCGTGCCGAGCGAGTAGGCGAAATCGGTGCCGTCGCGGGTCTCGAAGCGGTCGAGCGCCTTGCGCGGCATGATCTCGTAGATCGCCTCGCGCACGAAATCGGCGCCGAGCCGCTCCGCCCGCAGGTTCGTCAGCTTGCCGTACTGGCGGACACGCGGCGGGTCGCCCGCCATGAAGTGCAGGTCCGAGCCATCGCGCTTCAGGATCTCCTCGAGATAGTCGTCGATCTTCGCCACGGAACGCCGCCCCTAGGCCAGGGTCTCGAACCGCGGCAGGAGGCTGCGGTCGACTACGTATTTCGAGAACAGCTTCTTGTCGGTTGCGTAGGTGTAGGCGTCGTCCGGGTCCACTTCCTTGGCGGTGAGTGCGCGCATCAGCGCCTGGTCCATCAGCTCCATGCCCAGGTCCTTGCCGGTCTGCAGCTGCGCAGGGATCTGGTGGGTCTGGTCGGTCTGGATCAGCTTGGCGATCGCGCGGTTCATCACCATGATCTCGCAGACCGCGCGCCTGCCGCGGCCCTCGGGACGCTTGACGAGCACCTGCGTGATGACGGCGATCAGGCTCTGCGCGAGGAAGCTCTTGGTCTGCTCGCGCTCATCGGCCGGCAACGCGTCGATCATGCGGTCGATGGTCTTGACCGCGCTCGTCGTGTGCAGGGTGCCGAGCACGAGGTGGCCGGTCTCGGCCGCCGTCATGGCCATCGCGATCGTCTCGGGGTCGCGCAGCTCGCCGACCAGGATCACGTCAGGGTCCTCGCGCATCGCGGCGCGCACGCCCTCTGCGAAGGAGGGCAGGTGCGTGGTGAGCTCGCGCTGCACGACCTGGCTCTGCTTGCTGCGGTGGACGAACTCGATCGGGTCCTCGAGGCTGATGATGTTCAGCTTCCGGTTCGTGTTCAGCATGTCGATCATCGCCGCGAGCGTCGTCGACTTGCCGGTGCCGGTCGAGCCGGTCACGAGGATCATGCCCTGGTGGTAGTCGCAGAGTTTGTGGACGATCGGCGACAGGGCGAGCGAGTCGAGGGTCGGCACCTCGGCCGGGATGGTACGGAACACGGCGCCGACCCCGGAGTCCTTGCGGAACACGTTGACGCGGAACCTGCCGCCATCCTCGGACACGTACGAGAAGTCGACGTCGTGGCCGGCCTTGAACCTGTCCGCCAGGTTGCGCGACAGGATCTCCGTGACATAGGCCTCGAGTTCCGCCGCGGCAAGCTCGCGGAAACGGATAGGCACCAGGTCGCCGTTCATCCGCAGCATGGGCGGCACGCCGACCGCCAGGTGGACGTCAGAGCAGCCCTGGGCGGAGCCGAGCTTCAGGAATGCATCGATACGCGGCATTGCGCCGCGAGTGAATCACAAGAAGCGTTCGAGCGCCACACTGACCTCGTCCATGGAGGCGAAGCGCTTCTCCTTGTCCACGGACATGCACTTCATGACCAGGTCGGAAATTCCCTGGGGGAGGGCGGGATTCAGCTCGATCGGGGGTTTGGCGCGACCCTGCACGTGCTGGTACATGACCGACATGTGGTCGCCGCGATGATAGGGCGGAGTGCCGGTCAGCATCTCGTACATGATCACGCCCAGCGAGTAGATGTCGGCCCGCTCGTCCACCTTCTTGCCGAGGATCTGCTCGGGCGCCATGTACTTCGGCGAGCCGATCACGTAGCCGGTCTTGGTGAGCTGGGTGTCGCCCTGATGCTGGGCCGCGGCGACGCCGAAATCCACGACCTTGAGGACGCCCTCGTCATTGATCAGCACGTTCGCCGGCTTCAGGTCGCGGTGCACGATGCCGACCTGGTGCGCGACCGCCATGCCCTTGGCGACGTCCATGCCGAGGCGCACCGCGCGGCGCAAAGCCATCGGCTTGCCATCCTGTACTTCGCCGCCGAGCGTATGTGACGGGAAGTACTCCATCGAGATCGCGTAATTGCCGCGGATGTGCAGGAAGTCATAGATGCGGATCACGTTCGGGTGCGTGATCTTGCGGCTATAGCGCAGCTCGTGCACGAACCGCTGCATCATCTCCTCGTCGTTGGCGATGCTCGGGTTCAGGAACTTCAGCACCAGGCGCTCGTCGACGACGGTGTCCTCCATCAACAGCACGGTGCCGAACGCACCGCGCCCGATGCGCTCGATGTACTTGTAGCGGCCCTCAAGCATGTCGCCGGGCGTGAGCGTCGCGATGTCGAGCCGCTGCAGCGCCTCGGCCTGCTTCATGATCGCGGACACGTCCGCGGTCTCGATCAGCATCGTCCGCTGCTGATCTGCGCGCGCGGCGGCGGCCGCAGGCGTCAGCGTGTGGTGGCCGTCGGAGATCGAGGTGCCGCCAAAGCGCGTGTCGAGCTCGGTGAGCGCGCGCTGCGCCGCGCCCGCGAGCGACTGGTCTGTCAGCGTGGAGAAGGGCAGGATCTTGGCGCGCACCGCGTCGACCGACTTGTCGTCCGCGAGCCGGGCAAGCGCCGACATGCCCTCGATGCGGATGTCTGTCTCGGACCGGTCAAGGGCGCCCATCACGCCCGTGGTGGCCACGGGGTCGCCGATCTTGCCGAGTGCGCGCACCACCGTCGGTACCGACTTCGGATTCGTCTTCAGCATCTCCACGAGGCGCGGGACCGCCTTTCTGTTGCCCATCTCGCCGAGCGCGTCCACGGCGCGTTCGCTGACCCACCAGTCCTTGTCCTTGGTAGCCTCGATCAGGTGGACGAGCGCGCGCTCGTCCTTGGTCTGGTTCAGGATCTCGATCGCCGTGCGGCGCACTTCGTCGTCCTTGTCGGCGACCAGCTCGAGGGCCGCGCCGATGACCTGTGGGCCGCCGATCTTGCCGAGCGCGTCGGCCGCACGGCTACGCACCCACCAGTCGGCGTCGCGGATCGCCTTCAGAAGGAACTTCACCGAGCTCTCGTCGCCGACGACGTTCAGCACCTCGACGGCAGCGCGCCGCGCACCTTCGGATTCGTCCTTGAGGATCTCGACCAGGTGCCGGACGGTGTCCGGGTGCTTGCTGCGGCACAGGAGTTCGATCGCCGGGTTCTGCACGTCGAGTTCGGAGTCGCGCAGCAGCGGCACGACCAGTGCCGGGTCAATCTGGCCGCTGCCGTTCGAGATTGCGCGCAGTGCCGCCGAGCGCACCAGCTTGTTCGGGTCCTTCAGGGTCCGCTGCAGGGCTGCGCGGACCTTTGGCGTGTCGAAGCGGGCGAGCAGCGCGATGATGTGGGTGCGCGCGATCGTGTCCTTGCCCTCGACGCGTGCGACCAGTTCGTCAACCGAGGTCGCGTCCACCAGCTCGCCGGCGATGCGGAACAGGGCGGCCTTCTCGTTGGGGTCCTGCTGGTAAGCCGCGTTCAGCAGGTCGCGCAGGTTGAAGCGGTTCTTCTGCGAGGCGATCACGTCGAGGACCGCCGGCTTCGAGACCCCGGGATTCTGCAGCAGGTCGAGCAGCAGGTTCGGCGAGTAGGCGCGCGAGGACGCGAGCGCCCAGGCGACGCCGGCGACGGCGCGCGGGTTTTCCTCCGCGAGCGCCTTGGCAAGCAGCGGAAAGCTCTTGTTGTCGATGAGGGGCGTCAATGCCTCGACGAAGGCGACCGTCTCGCGCTTGTCCGCCGTCGCGAGCGCGTCGACGATCGGCCGTATGGCGGTCAGACCAAGCCCCTGCAGCTTGGTCAGCGCCGCCTTCGCCTTTGCGCTGGTCGGGTCACCACTTTCCCGAACCTCGGCAATCAGGCGATCCGCCCGGTAGCCTCCAAATAAGCCCATCCGACCCCGGCTGTTTTTGTGGGACGCAAACGAAAATTGCTGAACAATCAGTATGCCACAGCGCACCGGCGGCCCGATCGGGAGGGCTTCATCGGCTACAATGCCGCCCCCCCGGACTGGGATGGATCCATGGCGACGTCCTTGAACGATCGTCTCACAAGCGTGCTCGGGCGGTACGTCGAGCCGCAGCTCGGCCTGTCGCTGGCAGAGTCTGGCGCCCTCGATTCGGTGACGGCGGGGCCGGGCGGCCTGCTCGTGCGCATCGTGCTCGGCTTTCCGGTTGGCGGGTATGAGGCGACGCTCAAGGCCGCGCTGGATGCAGAACTCGCGGCGGCCGGCATCGATGAGCGGCCGCAATACGTCATCGAGGCGCGCATCCCGACCTTCGTGGCGGATGCCAGGCTTCGAGCGCTTCCGGACGTCGCCAATGTCATCGCCGTCGCCTCCGGCAAGGGCGGCGTCGGCAAGTCGACGGTCGCGGCGAATCTTGCGCTCGCCCTGGCCGCGCAGGGCGCGCGCGTGGGCCTGCTGGATGCGGACATCTACGGGCCGAGCATGCCGCGCATGATGGGCCTGCAGGGCGTGCGCCCGACGACTGCCGACGGCAAGACGCTGGATCCACCGCGCGGCCATGGCCTGCCAGTGATGTCGATCGGCTTCCTGGTCGACGCCGACCAGCCGATGGCCTGGCGCGGGCCGATGGTGACGCAGGCCCTGACCCAGATGCTCGCCGATACCCGCTGGGGCCCGCTCGACTACCTCGTGGTGGACATGCCGCCAGGCACGGGCGACATCCAGCTCACGCTCTGCCAGCGCGTGCCGGTGTCGGGAGCCGTCATCGTCACGACGCCGCAGGAGATCGCGCTGCTCGATGCGCGCAAGGGGCTGCAGATGTTCCGCAAGGTCGGCGTGCCGGTGCTCGGCATCGTCGAGAACATGGGCCTGCACCGTTGCCCGTCCTGCGGCCACGAATCGCACGTCTTCGATGCCGGCGGCGGGCGTGCCCTGGCTGAGCGCTATGGGACCACGCTGCTCGGCGAACTCCCGCTCGACGGTGCGATCCGCGAGCAGGCGGATTCGGGCCGCCCGACGGTGGTCGCGGACCCGGCCTCGCCGATCACCGCGGCATTCCACGCGATCGCGCGCCGCGCGGCGGGCGCATTGGCCGCGAGCGCCATCCAGGGAGCGGTCAAGATGCCGACCATCCGGATCGAGGAAGAAACATGACGATCAAGTCGGACAAGTGGATTCGCCGCATGGCGGCCCAGGGGATGATCGAGCCGTTCGAGGCGAGCCAGGTACGCGAAGTGAACGGTCAAAAGATCGTCTCCTACGGCACTTCCAGCTATGGCTACGACGTGCGCTGTGCGCCGGAATTCAAGATATTCACCAACATCAACTCGACCATCATCGACCCGAAGCACTTCGACCCTAAGAACTTCGTCGATTTCGCGGGTGAAATCTGCATCATTCCGCCGAACTCGTTCGCGCTGGCACGGACGGTCGAGTACTTCCGGATTCCGCGGAACGTGATGGTGATCTGCCTCGGCAAGAGCACGTATGCCAGGTGCGGCCTGATCGTGAACGTAACGCCGCTCGAGCCCGAGTGGGAAGGGCACGTCACGCTGGAATTCTCGAACACGACGCCCTTGCCGGCGCGCATCTACGCGAACGAGGGCGTCGCCCAGTTCCTGTTTTTCGAGTCGGACGAGGTCTGCGAGACCTCTTACAAGGACCGCGGCGGCAAGTACCAGGGCCAGAAGGGCGTCACGCTGCCCCGGACCTGAACGAAGGGGACGCTCACCTTTAACGAAGCTGCGCGTCCCCTTCGTTCCCTCCGATCTTGCGGATCAGGGTCTGGAACCCGCGCTTGCCGTCGATGAGCTGCTCGGCCTGCACCGCGACGTAGCCGAGCGTCGGCGCGTGCCAGGTGATCGTCTCGCGGTCCGAGCCGTCGCGCGCGCTGCGATAGACGACGGTGTCGATCTCGCCGATCGCCGTCTTGAGCTTCTCGCGACGCAGGAACGTGTAGCGGTAGTACTTGACCCGGTCCTTCTCGATCATCGAAATCGTCCCCGGCTCCCGGCCTGCCCGCAGGTGCGCGAGCATGACGGCCTGCATGGAAGCGGGGTCCTGCAGCCCCGGGACCAGGGCGAGGTCCACCGGGGCATCTTCGGCCGTGCCGCGAACACGGCCGGCAGGCCAGTCGAAATCGAGCTGCACGTCGCGGTCCGTCCGCTTCGTGCCGTCGTCGAACCGGTAACGCATGGGCCGTGGGCCCTCCGGCACAAGTTCGAATTCCGAGCGCTGTAGCAGTGTGCCGGAGGCGATCATGCGCGCGAGCCCGGTCGCCACCGTGGTGGACTCGAAACTCCAGTGCGCGCCCGCGCGCGCCAGCTCCGTGCGGCTCGTGCCGACGGCCATCCGGCCGTAGCGGACCTCGTACTCGGCGACAAAGGGCGCGAGGGCAGGTTCCGGTGACGACGCAGCGGTCGCCGTCATCGTCGCCCCGAGCGCGAGCCAGGCCGTCGCCATCGCCTTCATGCGTCCTCCTCCACGATCGGCGCCAGCAGCGGCTTGCCGTCGAGCCAGGCTGCACCGTCGCGCCATGCAAGCCGCCCGCCGGCGCACCAGGCCACCGCGCGCGGATAGATAATGTGCTCCAGCCGCTGAACGCGCGCTGAAAGCACGGCCTCGTCCTGCTCCGGACGTACGGCCAGCCGTCCCTGGATGATCACCGGGCCCGCGTCGAGTTCCTCGACCACGTAATGGACCGTGCAGCCGTGCGCTGGTTCGCCCGCCTCCAGGACGCGGCGATGCGTGTGCAGGCCGCGGTAATCAGGCAGCAGGGAAGGGTGAATATTTAGCAGCCGGCCCTGCCAGCGGCGCACGAATCCGCCGTCCAGGATCCGCATGAAGCCCGCGAGGGCGACGAGCCCCGCGCCGCATTGCTCGAGCAACGCCGAGAGCGCCTCGCCATAGGCCGCGCGGTCCATTCCGCGGGCAGGTTCAAGCACGGCCGTTGTGAGCCCGAGCGCTGTCGCCGCAGGGATGCCTGCCGCGTCCGCCCGGTCACTCACGACAGCGACGATACGTCCGTCGATGTGCCCGTCGCGCGTCGCACGCTCGAGCGCCAGCAGGTTGCTGCCGCGTCCGGAGATCAGCACGGCGATCGGCAGGGCCATCAGCCGATCTGCACGCCTGCGCCGGTGACGACCTCGCCGATGACGCTTGCCTGTTCGCCAGCGGCGCGCAGCAATTCGAGGGCGGCGTCAGCTTCGGAAGGCGCGAGTACGACGACCATGCCGATGCCGCAATTGAAGGTGCGGTGCATCTCCGTGTCGTTGATGCGTCCGCTGGTCCGGATCCAGTCCCACACTGGATCCCGCCCCCAGGCGCGTGCATCGAGGCGCGCACCGAGGCCGTCCGGGAGCACGCGGGGGATGTTGTCGGTCAGCCCGCCACCGGTGATATGCGCGAGCCCGTGCACATCGACCGCTGCCGCGAGCCGGAGCAGCGGCTTGACGTAGATGCGCGTCGGCGCCATCAGCAGATCGACCAGGCGCGCGCTGCCGACGCGCGTGGTTGCGTCGGCCCCGGTTTCCGTGAGCAGTCGCCGGATCAGCGAGAAGCCGTTCGAGTGCGGTCCCGAGGAGGCGAGCCCGATCACGGCGTCGCCCGCGCGCACGCGCGCACCGTCGATGATGCGCTCGCGCTCGACGACACCGACGCAGAAGCCGGCGAGATCGTAGTCGTCATCGGCATACATTCCGGGCATTTCCGCCGTCTCGCCGCCGACCAGCGCGCAGCCTGCCTTGACGCAGCCCTCGGCGATGCCGGCGATGACGCGCTCGGCCACGTCGACGGACAGCTTGCCGGTCGCGTAGTAGTCGAGGAAAAAGAGCGGCTCGGCACCCTGTACGACGACGTCGTTGGCGCACATCGCGACCAGGTCCTGGCCGACGCCATCGTGCAGTCCGGTGTCGATCGCGAGGCGAAGCTTGGTTCCGACACCGTCCGTGCCCGCGACCAGCACGGGGCGCTTCCAGCGTCCCTCGGGGATCTCGATCATGGCCCCGAAGCCGCCGATGCCGGCGAGCACCTCGGGCCGCATGGTGCGGGCGACGCGCGGCTTGATGCGCTCGACGAGTTCTTCGCCCGCGTCGATGTCGACGCCGGCATCCCGGTAGGTCAGAGAAGGGCGTTCGGTCACAGTGTACTATTGTAGCGTGAGCGCACGCCCTGCCACCGGCCCAGCCCGACTGTTCCATGTCCTCGTGGCCGTGCTGGCCTTGCTGGGTATGGGACTCCCCGCGCACGCGGAATCCCTCGGCGACCTCTATTCAGTGAGCGTGCCTTATACCGGCGACAACGAGGCGGCATTCCGCCAGGCGATGCGCGACGTCCTGGTGCGCGTGACCGGGCGCGGGGACGCACCGGAACTCGAGAATCTCGCACCGCTCGTCGCCCAAGCGTCGCGTTACGTGAAGAGCTTCCGTCGCGCGCCCGGCAGCATGCTGGCCGTGACCTTCGACGGCGCCGCGATCGAGGACGCCGTGGATGCCTCGGGTCTCGCGTTCTGGGACAACGAGCGGCCAGTCACCCTGATCTGGCTCGCGCTCGACCGCGGTGGCGGCCGCCGGGCGCTGGTGTCTTCGAACGACACCAGCGCAGAGAAGACCCGCATCGATGCGGATGCCGCGCGCCGCGGCCTGCCCATCGTCTGGCCGGACGCCGGCGACGACCTGGTGCGGTCCATGCAGCAGGCCTGGTCCGGTAATTACGATGCACTGCGTGACGCGGCGCGCCGCTATGGCGCCGATGGCGTACTCGTCGGGCGCGCCCGCCAGACGGCCACGGGCGGCTACGCGGTGGACTGGTCGTTCGCGTCCCCGGGCGCCGACGGCAGCGCAAGCGGCGACCTCGAGGCGGGGCCTGCGCTCGCGGCCGAGCGCTATGCGGGTGTCTACGCCTCGCGCGGCGCGTCCCAGCGGACCGAACAGATCGTCACGGTCACCGGCATCAATTCGCTGGAGGCGTACGCGGCGACGATGCGTACGCTGGCGAAGCTCGCGCCCGTGCGGGGCGTCTCGGTGGACGAAGTCACGCCGGACGGCGTGTCGTTTCGCATCAACGTGCGCGGCGATCCCGGAGCCCTCGACCAGGCGATCCGGCGCGAAGGCCGACTGCACGCGGTGGATGCCGGACGCCTGATCTACGCCATTTCGCCATGAAACTGGCGACGATCCCGAATCTCATCTGCCTGCTGCGGATCGCGCTGACCGTTCCGATCGTCATCCTGCTGGCCGAGGGCCGCTACGGCGAGACGCTGGTGCTGTTCGCCGTGGCTGCGGCTTCGGACATCCTGGACGGTTACCTCGCCAAGACCTTCGGGTGGACATCGGAGCTCGGCAAGTTCCTGGACCCGTTCGCGGACAAGCTCCTGCTCGTCTCCGTCTTCATCACGCTTGCGGTGATCGGACTGGTGCCCGTCTGGCTCGCTGCGATCGCGGTGCTGCGCGACGTGATCATCGGTGCGGGCGCCGGGGTCTACAAGCTGCTGTTCGGGCCGGTTGAGGGACGCCCAACTTTGCCTTCAAAGCTCAACACGCTCGTGCAGCTCCTGTTCGTGATCGCGGTGGTCTGGCAAGCGGCATTCCGCAACCTGCCCGACGGGATGATCCAGGGACTCGGTGCGCTCGTGTTCGTGACGACGGTGGTGAGCGGCATCGACTACGTGCAGACCTACATCCGCAAGGCGATCGTCGTCAGCCGGGCCCGGCGCGGCGCCGCCTAGACACCCTGTGCGCCAGTTGCCGCTTGGTGTCGAGCTCGGGGTCTCGCTCCGCTTCGAGACTTATTGTTCGGGCCGGAATGCCGGGGCAGTCGAAGCGCTGCGGCAGCTGTCCGACGGGGCGTCCCGCGCGCCCGTCTGGATCTACGGTCCGCCTGGTTCCGGTCGGAGCCATCTTCTGCAGGCCGCCTGCGCCCACGCGGGCGATGCCGGGCGGGCAACCGCCTGGTTGCCGCTCGCGCTCGTGAAGGGAGAGGGGCCCGCGATTCTCGATGGTTTCGAAGGACTCGACCTGGTAGCGCTGGACGATCTGGACGCCATCGCCGGGTTAGACGACTGGGAGGCGGCACTCTTCACCCTGTTCAATGGACTGATCGAGCGCCGCGGTCGCCTGGCATTCGCAGCCGCGGGAGCACCGGCGGCGACCGCCATCCGGCTGCCGGACCTCGCATCGCGGCTCGCCGCGTCCGAGGTTCATCGCCTCGAGCCGCTGGCCGAGGCGGAGCAGGCAGAGGCGCTTCGGCGACGCGCCGGACGCCGCGGCCTCGAACTTCCGGACGAGACCCTCAGCTTCCTGACGCGCCGCGCGCCGCGCGATTTCTCGACGCTGTGCCGGATGCTCGACGCGCTCGACACCGAGTCGCTCGCCGCACAGCGTCGCCTCACGATTCCGTTCGTGCGCGACTGGCTCGCGCGCTACCCGGGCTGATCAGGGTCACGGCGAAGTCCGGATCGCCGCGATGATCGCCGCGAACGCGGCAAATACGAGCGCCAGCGACAGGCCCGCCCACAGCCGCGCCGACGGATTGGCCAGTACTTCGGTGACGGCGAGCGCGAGCGCGGGCGCGAGTGCGAGCGGCGCCGTGCGCAATGCGCGGCCGGAGTTGCCGAGCAGGCCCGGCAAAAGCAGCAGCAACGGCAGGAAGGCAATCGCCGCGAATACGCGGCCGATGCCCACGAACTCGAGGGCCCAGGCGGCAACCGAGAGCATCAGCAGCAGCCAGGCCGCGACGGCGATGCGGCGCGTACTGGCGGTGCGAAGGTTCATTCCGGGACGGTGGTGAGCCGAAGCGCCGCCTTCGCGACGCGCTCGCCGAGCGCCTGCGCGAGTGTGCGCTCCGATTCTGCGAGCGTCCGGCGAGTGCCCGGTGGAACCACGCGGCTCGCACCGTACGGTGTCCCGCCAGCGGCTGTTTCGGAAAGCGCCGCCTCGGTGAAGGGGAGGCCGACGATCAGCATGCCGTGATGCAGGAGCGGCAACAGCATGCCGAGCGGCGTGGTTTCCTGCCCGCCATGCATCGTGCTGCCGGACGCGAATGCGCCAGCAGGCTTGCCGGCGAGCACGCCCGTGAGCCAGAGACTCGAGGTGCCGTCGAAGAACGCCATCAAGGGCGCCGCCATGTTGCCGAAGCGGACCGGGCTGCCGAGCACCAGGCCTGCGCATTCAGCAAGATCTTCGTGGGTGGCGTAAGCGGCGCCTTCCGACGGAGCGGGCGCGGCCCCGAGCGCGGATACCGTGCGTATCCTCGCGTGGCAACCGGCGACGGAATCCACGCCGCGGGCCACCTGGCGCGCGAGTTCCGCGGTCGCGCCGTGGCGACTGTAATAGAGCACGAGGATGTCGGGCATTGCCTTGCCTTCGCCCGGGGGCGTCCACACACTGCGGCGGGATGAATTCTAGGGCATCACCGGAGGCGGCGCGCCGCGCGCGTGTCCGTGGGCGCGTCCAGGGCGTCTGGTTCCGTGCCAGTACCGCCGAGCGCGCAGCTGCGCTCGGCCTTCGAGGCCGCGCCGAGAACCTGCCCGACGGCTCGGTGCTCGTGCAGGTGGCGGGTGCCGCCTCGGCAGTCGAAACCCTGATCGAATGGCTGCACCACGGCCCGCCCCTGGCGCGGGTCGATGCCGTCGAGGTCGAGGTGATCGAGCCTTCGTCGCAGGAGTGGCCGGAGACATTTGTGGATCGTTGAGCACGGAGGGGTCGCACCCCTTCATATTCGTGAAGGGGCGCGTCCCATTCACCTATTCATGCAGCGAATATGAAGGGGTGCGACCCCTTCGAGCTAGCGGCGCCAGCGGGAATTGAGGCGGTTCAGCACGAGGTCGGGGTACTCGCGCTTTCCGAGGCTGCCGTTGTAGCGCCCGAGCGCGCGGATGTAGTCGCCGCGTTCGCGCTCGAGGTAGTGGGCAAGGATGCTCGTGCCCATGCGGATGTTGAGTTCGACGTCGATCAGGTCCTTGTTCGACAGCCCGAGTTCGCGGGGCCAGAACGGCATCACCTGCATGAGGCCGACAGCGCCTGCGTGGGAAACGGCGAAGGGGTCGAAGGCGCTCTCGACGTCAATCACCGCGAGCACGAGCTGGGGCCGGTCGCGCAACATCGCGTGCTTGCTCGCCTCGCAGCTCACTGCGTGCAGGATTCGTTCCGCTGCAGCCGCCACGTCCTCTCCGAGCCGCAGGTCCGGTGGCTGGGCCCGCAACCGCGTCTCGACGCGCGGCCGCATCAGCGCGAACCAGACGACGTCGTCGTATTTGGCGTCGTAACAGGAGGTTTCCTTGATCGCGGCTTCGATGACCTGCCGCAGCCCCGGCTCCTTCTGGCGATCCGCGTGTGCCGTGTGTACAAGGCCGGCAAGTAGCGCGGCCGCAAGCGAGATGGCGTGCAGCGTGCGCATCGGCCGCCCTCAGCCGGCGGCCACCCGGCCGCGCAGGAACTCGGCGGCCGTCTCGCCCGGGAACTCCTCGTTGGCCTCGGCGCGGCGATGCCGATACTCGAGCCGTCCCGAAGCCAGGCCGCGCTCGGAAACGACCACGCGGTGCGGGATGCCGACCAGCTCGGCGTCCGCAAACTTGACGCCGGGCCGTGCGTCACGGTCGTCGAGCAGCACCTCGATTCCGGCCTCGCCCAGCTCGCGGTACAGCGCCAGCGCCCGCTCGCGGACCGCCGCGGACTTTTCCCAGTTGAGGCCGATCAGCACGACGTCGTAAGGCGTGAGCGGCGCGGGCCAGATGATCCCGCGCTCGTCGTGGTTCTGCTCGATCGACGCGGCGACGATGCGCGTGACGCCGATCCCGTAACAACCCATGTGCATGACGAGGTCCCGGCCCTGCTCGTCCTGCACGGTAGCGCGCATCGCCTCGCTGTACTTCTGACCGAGCTGGAATATGTGACCGACTTCGATGCCGCGGGCGATCGAGAGCCTGCCGGGGCCCGTCGGGCTTGGGTCGCCGTTCACGACGTTGCGCAAATCCGCGACCTCGGGCTCGGGCAGGTCGCGGCCCCAGTTGACACCGGCAAGGTGGGCGTCGGCCTTGTTCGCGCCGCAGACGAAGTCCGCAAGACGCGCGGCCGAGTGATCGACTATCACGGGGATCCTGATCCCGACCGGGCCCAGGAAGCCGGGCTCGCTGCCGAATACCTCTGCGATGCGCGCCGCGTCCGCCATGCGCAGCGGCTTCGCAACCGCGGGCAGCTTCTGCGCCTTGAGCGCATTCAGCTCGTGGTCGCCGCGCAGGAACAGCGCGACGAGGCCGCCGTCCGCGCCTTCGACGACCAGGGTCTTGAGCAGGCGCGAGGCCGGCTGCTTCATGAATGTCGCGAGGTCCGCAATGGTCCGCACACCCGGGGTGGAAATCTCACTCATCGTTTCGTGCGCGGCCGGACGCGGTTCGACCGGCGGGGCCGCGGCGGCGAGCTCGAGATTCGCCGCGTAGTCGTCGCCGTCCGAAAAGACGATCGCATCCTCGCCGGATTCGGCGAGCACGTGGAACTCCTGCGAGGCAGTGCCGCCGATCGCGCCGGTGTCGGCATGCACGGCGCGGTAGCGCAGTCCCAGTCGCGTGAAGATCGCGCTGTAGGCGTCGTACATCTTTCGGTAACCCTCGGCCAGCGAGGCCGGGTCCGCGTGGAAGCTGTAGGCGTCCTTCATGATGAACTCGCGCGCGCGCATCACGCCGAAGCGCGGGCGGATCTCGTCGCGGAACTTGGTCTGGATCTGGTAAAAGTTGACCGGCAGCTGCCGGTAGCTCTTCAGCTCCCGTCGCGCGAGGTCGGTCACGACCTCCTCGTGCGTGGGGCCGAGCACCATGTCGCGCTGGTGGCGGTCCTTGAAGCGCAGCAGTTCCGGCCCGAACAGGTCCCAGCGGCCGGACTCGACCCAGAGCTCCGCGGGCTGCGCGACCGGCATCGAGATTTCCAGTGCGCCTGCGCGGTTCATCTCCTCGCGGATCACGCGCTCGACCTTGCGCAGCACCCGCAGGCCCATGGGCAGCCAGGTGTACAGGCCGCCGGCGAGGCGCCGGACGAGGCCGGCGCGCAGCATGAGCCGGTGGCTGACGACCTCGGCGTCGGCCGGCACTTCCTTGAGGTTCTGGATCGGGTACGCGGACAGGCGCATGGGGTTCCTTTTCACCGCCGGGGGCGGCGCGTGTCGCCGGTCCCAAAGCACGGTATCTTAGGCACTGACCCAGATGCTTGCCACGCCAGACGCATGAAAGTCGAATTGAACGAAATACGCATGCGCCGCGGGATTTACCTGCTGCCCAACCTGCTGACGATCTGCTGCCTGTTCGGCGGCTTTTACGCGATCGTGGCTTCCATCGACGGAAATTTCGAGCGGGCGACCGTGGCGATCTTCGTGGCGATGGTTTTCGACGGGCTGGACGGGCGCGTGGCGCGCCTGATGGGGACCGAGACCGCATTCGGCAAGGAGTTTGACAGCCTGGCGGACATGGTGGCTTTCGGGCTCGCGCCGGCCGTCGTCTGCTACCAGTGGGGCGTCGAGCGCATCGCGGAATACGGCCTTGCCTGGTGGCGCTTCGGCTGGATCGCAGCCTTCTTCTATGCCGCCGCGGTTGCATTGCGACTTGCAAGATTCAACGCGCGCTCGGCGACCCAGGACAAGCGCTACTTCGAAGGCCTGCCGAGCCCGTCCGGTGCGGCCATCGTCGCGGCCTTCGTGGCGCTCGCCCACGAGTACGACATCACCGGCCTGCCGGGGCTGATCCTCGCTTTCGTGATCACGCTGCTCGCTGCAGCCCTGATGGTCAGCAAATTCCCATATCGCAGCTTCAAGGACCGAGCCGCCGGGGAGCGAGTGCGTTACTCGAAGCTGCTGCTCGTGCCGCTCGTCATTGCGCTGATTGCGCTCAATCCTCCGGTGGTGCTGTGCGCGATGTTTGGCTTCTACGCGCTCTCCGGCCCCCTCGGCTGGAGCTGGTCGAAATTGCGGCGACGCCCGCGCGAGGGCGCCGGGCCGACACGGAGCGACTGAGCATGCAGGGGCGCCGGCTCGCGATACTCGAGGCCCTGGGCGTCGACGCCTACGTGCCGCGAACGCAGGCGGTCGTCGCGCGCGCCATCACCCCGGTCAAGGCCCTGGACTGGGAAACACTCGCGGATGCGGTGCGCGATTGCCGGCTGTGTGGCTTGTGCGCGACGCGAACGCAGACGGTGTTTGGCGTCGGTAATCGCGGCGCGCGCCTGATGGTGATTGGCGAGGCGCCGGGGGCCGACGAAGATCGACAGGGCGAGCCCTTCGTCGGCCGCGCGGGAATCCTGCTGAACGCCATGCTGCGCGCGGCGGGATTCGAGCGGAGCGATGTATACATCGCAAATGTCCTGAAATGCTTGAGGTACACCGCGCTTGTTCAGCTGGGAGACGGCTCCTGGGAGCGCATCGGGCGTCTAGTACGTTCGCACTACACCGGCGACGTCATGGCGGTGGACGACGAGGGGCGACTCGTGCCGCGCCGTGTGGTTGGCTGGTACGAGTCGCCTGTTGGTAACCGACGCGTGTTCCGCCTGGGCTATCGCTCGGTCAAAAACGCTGGCATGCATCGAGTTGGTCTTCAGTTGACAGGCGATCACCCGGTATTGACCGAACGCGGTTTCATACCTGTCGAAGAGCTGGCCTCCGGTGACCGAATCGCGACAGGGCAAGGTTTAAGTCCGCTTGCCTTCGATGTCGTGTGCGGTTCGCTTCTTGGCGATGGCTATCTACGGCAGGGCGTGTCCAATTTTTCGTTCAACCATTCTGCGCGGCAGCGCGACTATGCTCATTTTAAAGCCGAACTCTTGACCGAACTCAAGCCTGCCGCGGCCGAGATGCAGGTCGCCGCGGTGTCTGGCGGGGCAAAGACCTATCCAATCGTGCAGGTCGTAACGCACGCCAACCGCGCACTTCGGACTCTACGACCGGAGTTCTATTCGAACAGAAAGTGCGTGCCGCGATGGATGGCGACGCGTCTCAACGTGCGAATGCTGGCTTTCTGGTTCATGGACGATGGCCATACGCGCATCCGTCCGGGCAGGCAGCCGTTGTCCGAGATCGCGACGTGCGCGTTCGATGAACGCGACCTTGAGATTCTCGTCGAGGGACTTCTGCGACTCGGCATCATGGCAACCATCCGTCGAGGGCGGCTGTATTTCGATGTGATGGCGACCAGGGCGCTGTCGGAGCGGATCGCACCCTATGTTCCTCCTACGATGCGTTACAAGCTGCATCCGGACGTGGCCGGGCGCGTCGTGTTTGATCCCGACCTTTTTCGCCGTGAGCCGGCGGATGTGATGTTCGACGAAATTGAAGTCGAAGAGGTGACGGATCGCAAGCGCACTGACAAGACATTTTTCTGCATCGACGTGGAGCATACTCACAACTTCGTGACCTCTGGAGGCGTCGTTCACAATTGCCGTCCACCGAACAACCGCGATCCTAGCGACCAAGAGGCCGAACGCTGCCTGCCGTACCTGCGCCGCCAGATCGAGCTCTTGTCGCCCGCCGCGATCCTCTGCGTCGGCCGCATCGCCGCGCAGCGACTGCTCGACACCGATTCGCCGATCGGCAAGCTGCGCGGCCACGTGCACGAACTGGACGGACGGCCGGTCATCGTGACCTATCACCCGGCATACCTGCTGCGTTCGCCGGGGGAGAAGCGCAAGTCCTGGGACGATCTCAAGCTCGCGCTCGGCGTGCTGGCGGCCGGAGGCGCCGGTGGCGACCGCGCGTGAGGACCTCGCAGCCGCGAACTGGCACCTGCGCCCGATGGCACAGGCGGACCTGCCGCGCGTGGCCGCACTCGAGCGCGAGTCCTACGTGTTCCCATGGAACGACCAGATCTTCGCGGACTGCCTGCGCGTCGGTTATCACTGCGTGGTCATCGATACCGCATCCGGCGTCGCGGGCTACGGCGTTCTTTCGATGGGCGCAGGCGAGGCGCACATCCTCAACCTTTGCATCGCCGACAACTGGCGCCGGCGCGGCATCGGGCGCGGGCTCCTGCAGGCGCTGCTCGCGCACGCGCGCGACCGTGGCGTGCGCGATGCCTTCCTCGAAGTGCGCCGCACCAACCGCGCGGCCATCGCCCTGTATCACGACTTCGGATTCCAGTGCGTCGGTACCCGCCGTGGCTACTACCAGGCGCAGGACGGTCGCGAGGACGCGCTGGTGTACCGCCTCGAGCTCGGCACGCTAGCTTGAAGGGGACGCTCACCTTCGGAAGGTGAGCGTCCCCTCCAATCCGCTACAATCCGCGGCCCGATGACGCCGAACGACGAAATCGCCCGCCGCCGCAGCTTTGCGATCATTTCGCACCCGGACGCAGGCAAGACGACGCTGACGGAGAAGCTGCTGCTGTTCGGTGGCGCCATCCAGATGGCGGGCACCGTCAAGGGCCGCAAGGCTGCGCGCCATGCCACCTCGGACTGGATGCGCCTGGAGCAGCAGCGCGGCATCTCGGTGACCTCGTCGGTCATGCAGTTCCCGTACCGCGGCCGCGTCATCAACCTGCTCGACACGCCCGGGCACGAGGACTTCTCCGAGGACACCTACCGCACCCTGACAGCAGTCGATTCGGCGCTGATGGTCATCGACTGCGCAAAGGGCGTCGAGGAGCGCACCATCAAGCTGATGGAGGTCTGTCGCCTGCGTGACACGCCGATCATGACCTTCATCAACAAGCTCGACCGCGACGGGCGCGCGCCGGTCGAGCTGCTCGACGAGATCGAGCGTGTGCTCGGCATCCACTGCGCACCCGTGACCTGGCCGATCGGCATGGGGCGCGAGCTGTCCGGCATATACCACCTCGTCGAGGACCGCATCTACGTCTATGACGGTGCCCGGACCGGCCGGGTCGGCACCAACCGTGTAATCGACGGGCTCGCGAGCAAAGAGGCCGACGAGCTACTCGGCGACCGCGCCGACGCGTTCCGCGAGGAGGTCGCGCTGGTCAGTGGCGCCATGCCGAAATTCGACGCCGCAGCGTACCTCGCCGGGCGGCAGACGCCCGTGCACTTCGGCTCGGCCATCTCGAACTTCGGCGTCGAGGAACTCCTGACCTCGTTCGTCGACCATGCGCCCGGTCCCCGGCCGCGCCCCGCCACCACGCGAGAAGTTGAACCCACCGAGCCCGCGCTGACCGGCTTCGTGTTCAAGATCCAGGCCAACATGGACCCGGGGCATCGCGACCGGATCGCCTTCATGCGCATCTGCTCGGGTAGCTACCGACGTGGCATGCGCCTGCACCACGTGAGGCTCGCCAAGGAAGTGCGGATCGCGGATGCGCTCACCTTCATGGCCGCCGATCGCCAGCAGGCGGACGAGGCTTTCGCCGGCGACATCATCGGCCTGCACAACCACGGCACGATCAACATCGGCGATACCTTCACCGAGGGCGAATCGCTGATGTTCACTGGAATCCCGAACTTCGCGCCAGAACTCTTCCGCCGCGCGGTGCTCAAGGACCCGCTGCGCATGAAGGCGCTGCAGAAGGGCCTCGACCAGCTCTGCGAGGAGGGCGCGACGCAGCTCTTCCGGCCGCTGCGCAACAACGACCTGATCCTCGGCGCCATCGGGCCCCTGCAGTTCGACGTCGTGGCTTTCCGCCTCGCCGACGAATACGGGGTGACCTGTGTCTTCGAGCAGGTCAATGTCGTCACGGCACGCTGGATCGCGGGGGGCGACGCGACGAAGCTTGCGCAGTTCCGCGAGAGGGCCTACGAGAGCCTCGCGCTCGACCACGCCGGCGAACTGGTCTACCTCGCGCCGACGCGCATCAATCTCGGCCTCACGCTCGAGCGCTGGCCGGAACTGCTGTTCCGCGAGACTCGCGAGCACCTGGCGGCGGCGGCGTGAGGCCCGCCTGGCTCCGGCGGCCGGTCGTCGGCTGGGCGCTCTACGACTGGGCGAACTCCGCCTTCGCGACCACGGTGATGGCCGGTTTTTTCCCGGTTTTCTTCAAGCAGTACTGGAGCGAAGGCACTGAGGCCGCCGTCAGCACCTTCCGCCTGGGGCTCCTGAACGGTGCCGGCAGCCTCGTCATCGCGCTGGCCGCGCCGCTGCTCGGCGCGCTGGCGGACCGCGGCGGCGCGCGTGTGCGCCTGCTCGTTTTCTTCACGGTGATCGGCGCGGCAGCGACGGCTGCGCTCTACTTCGTGGCGCAGGGCGACTGGGTGACTGCCGCCCTCGTATATACCGTCGCGGGCATCGGCTTCTGGGGCGGGGCAATATTCAACGACGCGCTGATGGTCGACGTCGCCGAGCCGACGGAATACGACCTGGTGTCCGCGTTCGGCTATTCGCTCGGCTATGCGGGCGGCGGGCTCCTGCTGCTGTTCAATGCCGCGATGGTCACGAAGCCGCAGGCCTTCGGATTCGCGGATGCGGGCTCTGCGGTGCGGGCCGCGTTCCCGATGGTCGCGGGATGGTGGCTCCTGTTTGCGCTGCCGTGCTTCTTCTGGGTACGCGAGCAGAAGCCCGCGCGCCCGCTTCCGTTGCCGGCTGCAGCACGCGCGGGCTGGCGTGAGTTCCGCGCGACGCTTGCCGAGGTGCGCAGGTACCGGCCGCTGGTCTGGTTCCTGCTCGCTTACTGGCTCTACATCGACGGCGTCAACACGATCATGAAGATGTCGGTGGACTTCGGGCTATCGCTCGGCTTCCCGCAGCAGAACCTCATCGCCGCACTTCTGCTCGTGCAGTTCGTGGCCTTCCCGTCGGCTCTCGCCTTCGGCTGGATCGGCCAGCGGATCGGCGCGCGCAACGGCATTTTCATCGGTATTGCCGTCTATGCCGTCGTCACCGTCTCGACCTGGTGGATCACGGAGATCAGGCACTTCTTCGTGCTCGCGGCCATGATCGGCCTGGTACAGGGCGGCATCCAGTCGTTGTCGCGCTCCTACTACGCGACACTCATTCCCGAGGGCAAGCAGGGCGAGTTCTTCGGTTTCTACAACATGATGGCCAAGTTCGCCGCGGTGCTCGGGCCGACCATGGTCGGCATCACGGCACTCGTCACGGGCGACGTGCGCATCGGCATGCTCTCGGTCACGGTGCTGTTCATCGGCGGGGCAATCCTGCTTGCGCGCGTAGGTCGCACGGGCTGAGGACAGCCAATGCTCTGCAGTCATCGGCCCCGGTGTTTGCGGCCCAGTGAGGCCTCCCTCCTGGCATTCCTGTTGGCCATCGCCTTGCCCGCATTGGCAGACAACTGCAATCCGCAGTCGAGCCTCGATTCTGCCGAGATTTCTGCCCGGCGATCGGCGTTCAATGAAGCCATTGCGGCAAGACACATCGAGGTCATCGCGGACCTGCTCGCAGAGGACGTCGTGCTGGTCACCGGAACCGACAGCGTTGTCTTCACGGGGCGCGACGCACAGCTCGCAACCTGGCGGGACGACTTCGGGGACGGGCGCCGCGCCGTCTACGTACGTACGCCCGACTGCATCCGCGTCTTCAGCGTGACGCCAATCGCTCTCGAGTACGGGCACTGGCGCGGCGAGCGTGAGGTAGCGCGGGAGAACTTCGCCATTGGCCGCTACACCGCGAAGTGGAGGCGGATCGACGGCGCGTGGCGACTGGAGGCCGAGGTCTTTGCAGTCCGCTGCTGTATTCTGGGGATGCCATGCGCCTGACTCCACTGCTGCGATGCCTGTCCTTACTCGTCATTGCCGCGGCTACGCCGGCCCTCGCCGATGCGAGGTTGCGTGGCGCCGTCGCTGCCCCGGACCAGTACAGCGCAAGCGTTGCGGCGCATGTCCTCGAGACCGGGGGCAATGCCGTCGACGCCGCGGTGGCCGCGGCGTTCACGCTCGCCGTGACCTATCCGGAAGCCGGGAACATCGGCGGCGGCGGGTTCATGACGCTGTTCATGGACGGAAAATCCTACTTCCTCGACTACCGGGAGACCGCGCCTCGGGCGGCCACGCGGGACATGTTCCTGGACGAGGCGGGCGAGGTTATCGAGAACCTCAGCCTGGTGGGCGCGAAGGCGAGTGGCGTACCGGGGACGGTGCTGGGCCTGTGGGAGGCGCACAAGCGCTTCGGAAAATTGCCGTGGCCGGAGTTGCTGCAGCCCGCGATCGTCTACGCGACGCAAGGGTACGACGTCCACGACAAGACGTATCAGTACCGCCAGGATGCGCTGGCATTGTTCGACGGCAAGACCAACTTCAGCCGGTACTTCGGGGCCATGAAGAGCGGTGAGGTCTTTCGCCAGCCGGAACTGGCGCAGACACTGCAGAGAATCGCCCGTCAAGGGCCGCATGACTTTTACGAGGGGAAAACGGCGCAGCTGCTGGTCGCGCAGATGGGTCGTGACGGCGGCCTCATCAGCGCGCAGGACCTGCGCGACTACCGGGTCGTTTGGCGCGAGCCATTGCTCTTCGACTGGCGCGGCAACGTCATCCACACGGCGCCGCTGCCGAGCTCGGGCGGGATCGCCCTGGTACAGCTGCTCGGCATCAAGGAAGCGCGGGCGAGCGAATTCCGGGACCTCGAGCTGAACTCCGCCCGCTACATTCACCTGCTGGCCGAGATCGAGAAACGCGTGTTCGCCGATCGCGCGGATTACCTCGGGGATCCTGCATTCGCGGACGCGCCGGTTGCCAAGCTCATCGCGCCGGGATACCTGGCGCGGCGCGCCGCCGAAGTGAATCCGGATGCCATTTCGCCGAGTGCAGCAGTCCGCCCGGGTCTGGAGCCGCACCAGACGACGCACTTCTCGATCCTGGATGCGGCCGGCAATGCCGTGAGCAACACGGTCACGCTGAACTGGGATTACGGCAGCGGCGTGGTCGTCGAAGGCGCGGGATTCCTGCTGAACGACGAGATGGACGATTTCAGTGCCAAGCCCGGTGCCTCCAACGCCTTCGGCGTCGTCGGCGGCGATGCCAATGCCATCGAGCCCGGCAAGCGCATGCTCTCGTCCATGACGCCGACCATCGTCACGCGCGATGACCAGGTCACGCTGGTGCTCGGCTCGCCGGGCGGCTCGCGCATTTTCACGGCGATCTTCCAGGTGTTGAACAATCTCGACGACTACGGCATGCCGCTGGCGGAAGCCGTCGCCGCGCAACGCGTGCATCACCAGCTTCTCCCGAAGGACATGATCTACTTCGACGCGTTCGCGCCGTTGACCGGGTCCGTGGCCGGGCAACTGAGGGCGATGGGGTACACGCTGGAGGATCAAGGCTGGGAAATGGGCGACGTTCAGGCGATTCGCGTCACCGGGACGCAAATCGAAGTCGCCGCCGATCCTCGCGGGCGCGGGGTCGGTATCGTGGTCGGCAGGCAATGATGCAGGACATCGCACGACCGCGGCTCAGCTTGCTGACCGCTGCGCAACGGGGCGCCGTGCACGAGGCCTCGCTGGAGATCCTCGCCCGGTCCGGACTGCGTCTGGATTCGGAGCGCGCATGCGAGGTCTGCCGGAAGGGAGGCGCCCGCATCGAAGGCGACCGCGTCTACTTCCACCGGGACCTGGTGGACGCAGCGATCGAGTCGGCACCGGCGACAATCGAGATCTTCGACCGCCGCGGGCAACCCGCGTTCCGGCTCGGGGACGGGGTGACGCGCTTCGGCTCGGGAGTTACGAACCTCTGGTTCCAGGACCCGATCACCGACGAACTCAGCCCGTTCAGTCGCGCCGACATGGGCCGCTGCGTCCGACTCTGCCAGGCCCTGCCGAACTACGATGTCATCTCGACGCTCGGCGTAATCCGGGACCTGCCGCCCGAGATTGCCGATCTATACGCCGTCCTCGAGATGGTCGCGAACTCGACCAAGCCGCTCGTGATCCTGATCTCGGACGAGAGCCTGTTTCCCAAGGCACTCACGCTGCTCGACGCGGTGCGCGGTGAGCTTGGCGAGCGGCCCTTCATCATTCCATACCTGAATCCCGTCACGCCGCTGGTGATCAACGACGGGACCTCGGACAAGCTCCTCGACTCCGCCGCGCGCTCGATTCCGGTGATCTACTCGAACTACGGCATGTCGGGCATGACCACGCCCTTGCCGTGCGCGGGCGCGCTCGCGCTGCTGATCGCCGAACTCCTGGCGGGAGTCGTCCTCTCGCAGCTCGCCAAGCCGGGCGCACCGATAATCCTCGGCAGCCTGCCCATGTACTTCGACATGAAGACCATGATCGATTTCTACGATCCGCAGACTCACCTGATCAATCTCGGCTGCGCGGAGATGATGGCCGACTACGGGCTTCCCCACGCAGGCACGTCGGGAAGCGGCGATGGCTGGGGACCGGACCTGCTTGCCGCGGGAGCTTCCTGGATGAACCAGGTCACGAGCGTCATGGGCCAGGTCGGGCTGGCGCCGTTCGTAGGTAGCACGCTGAACTCCAAGGCTTACTCGCCGGCGATGACCGTGTACGGCGACGAGGTCATCGGCGCCGCACGACTCTTCGCCCGGGGCTTCTCCGTCGACCCGGCCTCAATAGGCACCGAGGAAACGATTGGGCAGCTGGCGACGGAAGGACACTTCCTGACCTCGCCTTCGACCCTCGCGAGCTACAAGAGCGCGTACTACCCCAGCATCTTTCCCCGAATCGGGCTCGAGAAATGGGTCGATATCGGGCGGCCGCGCGCGGACGCGCGGGTGCGGGAGCGGGCGCGGGACTTGCTCGCGCAGGCGCCTGCCCCCGAGGATCACGACGAGATCATTGCGAAAGGCGAGGCGCTCATCGCGCGGCTTTGAGGCCGCGCGCCATCTCCGCCTCCGCTGCGAGATAGCCGAACGAGGCCCAGTCAGGTCCTTCCAGGATCGACTTCCACAGCGACTCGGCTTCGACGCGACGGCCCTTGACGAGGTACCAGGCACCCACGCCGTAGCGCGAGGCCGATCCGCCGGAGTCTTCGCCTGCCGCCGCGAGCAGATCTTCCGGCGTCCGCTCACCCTGGAACATCCGCAGCAGCTGGTGGTACTCGGTGTTTTCGATGACGTCGAGGTCCGCCGTGATCGGCTGCAGGACCGCCGCCGCGTCGTCGGGCCTTCCCGCCCTGCGCAGCGAGAGATACAGCCAGTAGCTGGCGGCGACGAGGTTGTCGGCGTTGTCGAGCGAGTCACGCGCCTGTGTCCAGGTGTCGGCGGCGCGGCTGAAGTCGCCCTTCAGGTACTGGCCGAGCGCGAGGTGGTACCAGACATTCGAGTGGAGCGTTCCGGTCGGGATGTTTCGCGCGTTGGGCAGGCCGTCCGGCTCGATCTCGTCGGGCTGGCTCGCCATGAGCTCGGCCGCTTTCTCGAAATCGGCGATGGCGTGGTCGATCTCACGCACGGTCAGGTAGCGGTGCCCGCGATGGCGGTACATCCGCGCGTCGGCGGGATGGCGCGCCATGCCGTCGGAGAAAATCCCGATCGCCTCGCGATACCGCCCGAGGTAGCCGGTGCGCCGGCCGACCCAGATGAGCGCATCCGCGTCGTCGCGATCCTGCTCCCACACGGCCCGCGCTTCGGCGAGCCGGGCTTCCATTCGCGCCTCGTCCTCCGGCGCGAGCGCCTGAACGACCAGCGGTTCGCCTAGCAGAGATGTGATGCCGGCGAGCAGCGGGAGCAGGTGGAGCATGGACGCCATCCTATCGCTTGCCCCGCGCTCGCGCGTGGCCTTAGTGTAGGCGCCCATGGCGCGCCTCCAGATCCAGTCCCCGAATGAACTGGCCATCGAGCTCGATGACGGCCGGTGCTTCGCGCTTCACCCCATCTGGCTGCGCGAGCGCAGTCGCGATGCGAGCAGCTTGGATTTGCGCACCGGCCAGCGCCTGCACGATCCCTCGGACCTCGATCCGGCATTGTCCGTCGCCGCCGTCAGCGAGCCGGAATCCGGGCACTTTCGCATCCGCTTCAGCGACGGGCACGAGGCTGATTTTCTCGGTCGCGACCTGCTGGGCGAGGCGGCGCTTTCGCCCGCGGACCACGACGTCCCCGCGCCGCGTCCCTGGAACGCGACGACGGGAGAGGTGCGTCGTTTCGCCTGGACGGCGAAGCCCGATGACGCGCAGCTCGACGCATGGCTGCGCCAGTTTCTCGAGGTCGGCTTCATAGTGTTCAGCGGCGTGCCAGTACGGCCGGGGGCACTCTTTGATGTAGGCACTACCTTCGGTTTCACCCGCGCGACCAACTTTGGCGCACTCTTTGAGGTGCGATCGACGGCGGAGGCGAGCGACCTCGCCTATACGTCGCTCCCGCTCGACCCTCATACCGACAATCCCTATCGTGACCCGGTGCCTGGCGTCCAGTTGCTGCACTGCCTCGTCAACGAGACGTCGGGCGGGCTCTCGACTCTCGTCGACGGTTTTGCAGCGGCGCGGGCCCTCGAGGCCCGTGACCCGGAGGCATTCGCGCTCCTGTCGCGTACCCCGGTTCGCTTCCGTTACCAGGACGCGACCACCGAACTGGTCGCGAGCGCGGTGCCCATCGAGCTGGACGCGCAGGGTGGCCTGGTTGCGATCCACTTCAGTCCGCGCCTGGATTTCGTCCCGCTGATGCCGCCCGGGCAACTGGACGCGTACTATCACGCGCGCCGTGCCTTCGATCGCCTGCTGCGCTCGCCGGAATTCGAGATCCGCTTCCTGCTCGCGGCCGGCGAACTCCTGATGATGGACAACCGCCGGTTGCTGCACGGGCGCACCGGGTTCGATCCGGGCGAGGGCGTGCGGCACCTGCAGGGTTGCTACATCGACATCGACGGTCCCCGCAGTCTTTACCGGGTCGTGCGCCGGCGACTCGCCGCGGAGAAACACGCTTGAAGAAAATCGTCAGCTTTCGCCGGATGGAAGACGGCACGCGCGAGGACTACGAGCTTCTCGACCAGTCCGAGCGTGACTTCGCGGCCGGACTTCCGGATCGGGTGCTTGCGGCGCTCGGCAAGCTTGACAACTCTCTCGAGGGCTATCCGGTCACGCGCCTCGAGCATTCGCTGCAGGTGGCGACACGCGCCGAGGCCGCGGGCGCCGACGAAGAACTCGTGCTCGGGGCGCTGCTGCACGATATCGGCGACGAGCTCTCACCCTACAACCACGCGGAAGTCGCGGCCGGCATCGTCCGGCCCTATGTTCGGCCGGAAGTCACCTGGATCGTCGAGCAGCATGGATTGTTCCAGACCTACTACTACGTCCATCACCTCGGCGGCGACCGGCTGCAACGCGAACGACTGAAGGGCCACCGCTGGTACGACGCCTGCGTGAAGTTCTGCGACTGGGACCAGGCCTCGTTCGACCCCGACTACCCGACGCGCCCGCTCGCGCATTTCGAGCCGCTCCTGCGGCGCATCCTCTCCCGGCCGGCGCACGATCCACGCTACGTCACGGTCGATAGCTGACGAATCATGCCCGCCACGGCAACACCCGACGTGACCGCCGGGCGACACCCGGTTTGGGAGGATCTGCGCGATGCGATCCGCGGCACGGGTGCCGACTACACGAAGATTCCGCTCAAGCGTGCGGTATTCCTGCTGGCCGTGCCGATGGTGCTCGAGCTGGTGCTCGAGTCCACATTCGCGGTGGTCGACATCTTTTTCGTCGGCAAGCTCGGCTCATCGGCGATCGCGACGGTCGGGCTGACCGAGACCATCCTGTTCCTGCTGTATGCGATCGGCATTGGTCTTGCGATGGCGGTGACCGCCGTGGTCGCGCGGCGCGTCGGCGAAGACAAGCGCGAGGAAGCCGCGGTGACGGCCGTGCAGGCGATCTGGATCGCGCTGCTCGCCTCGGTGCCGTTCGCCGTCGCCGGGATCGCGTTCGCGCAGGACCTGCTGCGCCTGATGGGCGCGGACGCCTGGACGCTGGCCCACGGCTACCCGTACATGCAGTGGGCGCTCGGCAGCAACGTGGTAATCATGCTGCTGTTCACCATCAACGCGATTTTCCGCGGCGCCGGCGATGCCGCCGCCGCGATGCGGGTGCTGTGGTTCGCGAACGGCCTCAACATCGTGCTCGACCCGATCCTGATCTTCGGCTTCGGTCCGGTGCCGGCCCTCGGCGTCGAGGGCGCTGCGATCGCGACGACGATCGGGCGGGGCGCGGGCGTGCTGCTTCAACTGTGGATCCTGTTCCGCGGCGGGCCGCACCTGCGCGTACTGCGCTCACAGCTCGTGTGGCACGGAGCGATCCTCCGCAACATCGTTCGCACCTCGCTCGGCGGCGTCGGCCAGATGATCGTCGCGATGACCTCGTGGATCTTCCTGATGCGGATCCTGGCCAACATCGGCAGCGAAGCGGTCGCGGGCGCGACCATCGCGATCCGCATCATGATGTTCACGATGATGCCGGCCTGGGGCATGTCGAACGCGGCCGCAACGCTGGTCGGCCAGAACCTCGGTGCGGGACACCCGGAGCGCGCCGAAGCCTCCGTGTGGCGCATCGGCGCGTACAACATGGTGTTCCTGCTGGCGGTCTCCGTGGCGTTCTTCGCGCTGCCGCGCGAGCTCATGGGGATCTTCAGCGCCGACCCGACGGTGATCGCGATCGGGGCGGAGTGGTTGCGGATCCTGTCGTACTCGTTGTTCGTCTACGGCTGGTGGATGGTGGCCGTGCAGGCCTTCAACGGCGCCGGCGACACGGTCACGCCGACCTGGATCAACGTGGTGTTCTTCTGGCTGATCCAGATTCCGCTGGCCTGGCTGCTTGCGATCGCGCTCGACTGGCAGCACACCGGCGTGTTCTGGGCGGTATTCATCTCGGAAACCGCGGTCGGGCTCTTCACCCTTTGGCTGTTCTCACGCGGGAAATGGAAGACGGCGAAAGTCTAGATCATGAAACCGAGATCCCGCACCGGAAAGGCGCCAAGCCCAGGCACCGCGGCGTCGATCTGCGATTCGTCGAGACCAAACCAGCTCAGCAGCGTCGCCGCGTACTGGTGCACGGAAGCCGTCGGCACGATGCGCCCGCCGCCCACGTCGTCCGGTCCATCGATCTCGAGTCGCGGCATTGCGCCGTAAATATCGCCGCCCCGGACGGCGCCGCCCACCACGAGTTGATGGCCGGCCCAGCCGTGATCCGTGCCGTCCCCGTTGCTGGTCAGCGTGCGGCCGAAGTCCGACATCGTGAATGCGGTGACCTCGGAACCCACCCCGAGCTCTGTCATCGCGGCGTCAAAGGCCGCAAGCGATGCGCCCACGCCGCCCAGCAGGCCCGGCTGCACCTGATTCTGGACGTCATGCGTGTCGAAACCGCCGATCGCGACCAGGAAGACCTGGCGGCGCATCGACAGTTCGCCGCGCACCGAGATCAGGCGCGCGACCATCGCGAGCTGACGTCCGAGGGGAGAATCTGGAAAGGGCGTCGTGAGGGCCGGCGCCTGCGCCAACGCTGCTCGCGCGGTATCGCCGCGACCGAGCGCACGCTGATGTACGCGGTTGAACGCCCGCCCGTAGATCGTCGGCGAGTTCGCCGCGAGCACAGCCTCGAAGGCGCGACGGCGCTCCGTGGCGTTGAACACGGAGGCGTCGAATCCGGCGTATTCCACCACACCCTGCTCGCCGACCACGTAGGGCTCAGTGCCGCTTGACGCGTACAGCGGCAGGGTGCCGGCGATCGAAATGTTCATCGGCAAGCGCTGTGTCGCGAGATCGGGGTCGAGCAGATCCGCGGCGCGCCCGGCCCAGCCGGTGACCAGTGGATCGCGGCCCTTCAGCGTGTGCCACTGGTCCTGCTGGTCATTGTGCGAGAAGAGCTGCGGGGGCAGCAGAACGCTGGCATCGAGTACCTGGGCCTTGGTGGCCGGTTCCACGAGCGGCCCCAGGTTCGCCACGATCGCTGCGCGACCGGCGCCGAACAACTGCTGCAGCTGTGGCACGGACGGATGCAGGCCGTAGGTTGCGCCGTCCGGCGTCGCGGGTGAGATTGGCAGCAGGCTGCCTTGCGGGATCGCGAGGTTCTGACGGGCTGCGGCGTAGACGGCATACTCCGCATCGCTGCGCGGCACGACCATGTTGAACGAATCGTTGCCGCCCAGCAGGAACACCGCGACCAGTGCGCGGTACCCCGAGGTATCGGGAGCTGCAGTGGCCCGGCCGGGCAGGGCGGAGAGGCCGAATGTGCCGCCTGCGGCCACGGCGAGTCTCAGGAAATGGCGGCGATCGATGCGACTCATGCGGGTTGCTCCTGGATCTGGTGCCGTTCAGCGCTGCACGGCGAATTCGGCCGAGGTGGCGATGAGGTGCGTCACTTCGAGCACGCGCACCGCCTCCTGGCCGGCTGGATACAGCGCGGCGAGCGCCTCGGCCTCGCGTCGCAGCTCCGTGGATATTGTGCCGCCCAGCAGTCGCTCCGCGACCCGCGTGACGAGTACTTCAGGATCGCTGGCCGCGGGCAGATCGTCGGAGAAGTCGATGGCCACCGTCTCGGGCCCCAGGGTCTCATCAAAGCGGTTCCAGACGAAAATCGCGATCGACATGAGATTGGTCGTCAGCGCGGCGGTCAGGTCGGTGGCGATCTGCATCTCCGGCGCCACCCGGGCGGAGGCAGCAATCTCCCCGGGCGGCGCGTAGTCGGGTCGAAAGAAGTTAAATACCGACGGTGACTGCAGCGGCGCCTGTCCGAGCACGAAACCGAGACCGTCGATCAGGTAGCGGCCGTTCTCGGCCCGGGCCCCGTAGGCGCGCCACAAGCCCGTCAGTCGCAGCAACGGCTCCTTCAGTTTGCCGGTGCCTTCCGCCGATGACGGCGTACGCGCTTCGTCGTCGAGCAGCACGGCCTTGATGACTGCGGCCAGATCGCCACGCGTGCCGTCACCGTTGTCGGCGAACACGGCCGCGACGCGCTCCACGTAGGCGGGGGACGGATTGCTGGTCACGAAGCGCTGGATCAGCTGCTTCACGACGAAAGGCGGGACATTGTCGTGCGCGAAAATGTTGTCGAGCGCCGCATCGAGGTCGGCGCGGGCGCTGCCCCCGGCGGGAATGACGAAGCCGTTCAGCAGCGACTTCGGGCCCGTATCGTGAAACGCCTCGAATGGCTCCATCGGTTGCAGCCAGTCGAACGACGGCTGGTAGAACTGCGCCGAGCCGCCGAAAGTCCAGCCGGTGAAAACGTGTGCGAAGCCCTCGATGGTCGCCTGGTCGTAGGTCGGGAGTGGAACGCCACCCGCATCGCGGCGCACGCCGCCATCCGGGTCGAGCTCGACCAGCCCGATCGTGAACAGCTGCATCATCTCGCGCGCGTAGTTCTCGTCGGGGCGGATGTTACGGGCGCGGTCAGGTTTCTCGTTGCCGAGCATGCTGAGGTAGATGCCCATCTGCGGTGAGAGCGTCACCTGCTCCATGAGCTCGCGGTAGTTGCCGAAGGCATTCTCGGCGAGCAGGTCGTAGTACCACGAGAGCGCTTGCGGGAATTCGCTGAGTGCGCTCACTTCCGACACCACCCAGATCTCGGACAGCGCAAATGCCATCCGTTGCCGGAGTTGGTCGCGCCCCTCCAGCGAGGATTGGAACCAGGCGTCGATCCGGTCGGGCTGCGAATTCGGCTGCGGCAGCGTGCGCAGGTAGTCAAGTTGGCTGGTCGCCGGCAGTCGCAGCTGCTCGTCGATCCAGCCTTCGTAGCCAAGTTCAGTCACCCGCTGGATGTCGGCTGCGGTTGCTCCGAATGTCGCCTGGGTGAGGAAGCGATGCGCTTCGGCATACGAGATCGCGGGTGGAGGCGGTGGCGGGTTGCCGCCGCCCGCGCCGCCGCCGTCGCCGCCACCGCAGGCGGTGACGACGGTGACGACGGCGGCCGCGCAGGCCTGGCGAATGCGGATGATCATAGGGTTTGGCATGGGGTGACTACGGCGCCGCGCCCGTCAGTTCCCGCGCGATCTGGACTTGCGCCGGAGTCAGGGTGTTCTTAATGTTGATCAGCATTTCGAGATAAAGCCGCTTCTTGAGGTTCTCGGCCGAGAACAGGATGTCCACGGCCGCAAGTGCGGCCTTCGCATCGACCGGATGCTGCTCGAGCATGGCCTGCAGCTCGAGCCCGCTGTCGAGCAACTCGAAGTCGATCTCCGAGGCCTTCGCCTGCATGCCGATCAGCTCCTTGCGCAGCACGTCGCGTTGCGCGTCGGTCAGCTTGAGCCTGGCGCGGTTCGCGAGAATCACCTCCGGCGCAAACAGGCGGCCCTTCATCCAGTCGTCGTCACCCTCGTCGTCGGCGAACGCGCAGGGCGCGACGAGGACGGCGGTCATGAGCAGGCAGGCCAGGCGTTTCACAGATAGGACTCCTCGAATGGGTTCTCGAAGACCGGCACTTCGATGCCGGTCGGCGGGGCGTATTGGTAGGGGCGCAGCAACGCGTCGGTTGCGGTCGGCCACTGGCGGGCCGGCGAAAGCTCGCGCGCGAGCCGCAGGTCGGCAGCATCGGATTCGGGCACCGACCCGGAGCGACCCCCGAGCCAGCTCCACGTTGCCATGACTGCGATCGCGGCAGCGGCAGCGAAAGCGGGCCGGATCCAGCTCGGGCGCACCGAGGGGCGCGGCTGCCGCGCCGCAGCGGCCCGAAGCGCTGCCTGCCAACTCACGGCAAATGCGGGCGGCGGCTGCTGCCGGTCGCGCTGCGCCAGCGCCTCGTCCACACGCCGCTGCAGATCGCGATCGGTCACTGAGCGAGCTCCTCACGCAGCCGTGCCTTGGCGCGCTCGTAGTGCGTGCGTGCCGTGCCGAGCGAAATGCCCATCGCCTGCGCGGCCTCCTCGATAGTCAGATCGCGATGAAATACAAGATCGAGCACCTCGCGCTGGCGCGCCGGCAAGCGCTCGAGTGCGGCGAGCAGCGGCGCTGTCACGATCCCGTCTTCGGCATGCCGGGCGTCGGCGGATGGCACCGCCAGCGCCTCTTCCGTCGCCGGTAGCTCGAAGTAGCGACGCATCAGCTCGCTCCGCCAGCGGCTGCGTACGACGTTGCGGATCACGCCGAATAACCAGGTCTTGAGCGTCGAGCGGCCCGCGAAGCGAGCGCGGCCCTCATAAATCAGCAGGTAAGTGGTCTGCAGCACGTCTTCCGCCTCATTCCTGCGGCCCCGGGTGAGCGTCAGCGCCCACCCGAATCCGTCCGCATGCAGCTTAGCCAGTGCGCCGGGCGTGATACGCGGATTCGCAGAGAGCGGTTCGTCGTCACGCATGCCCGGTCCTTGAGGGATGTGTGTCTCGGTCGGTCAATCCATATGACACGCGCGTGATGTTCGGACCCGTCCGATGGGCAGTCACCAGGAAGAGGGATCCAGCCGATAGACCCCTGCGAAGGCGCGGTAGAGCGCAGGCAGCTCGCGCGCGAAGAGCGCCGGTTCCTCGAAGAAGGCCTCGCTCGCGACGGCGAAGAATTCGCCGCGGTCCTCCGCCGCGTAGGGATCGAGGAAGCTGTGCTCGCCGGCCTCCGCCTGCTCCCGCAGCCGTTCCAGTTCCCCGTCCAGCAACTGGATCCAACGCTGGCGCGCGCCGCCGCCTTCGATCCAGGGGGCGCCGCCGGATTCGTGATCCAGGTAGTGCGCAAACTCATGGAAGACGACGTTGTAGGCTTCGCCCGGCGCGCCGCGGCTGTCCACGTCCTCCCAGGACAGGATCACGCGGCTGACGTCCCAGGATTCGCCCGCGAGCACACGCGATTCCTCAGTGACAACGCCGTCCTCGTCGTGCCATTCGCCCGGCACCACGAACTGCGACGGATAGACCAGCACGGAGCGCAGCGACTCGTACGGCGGGCCTTCGTGCCCGAGCGCCAGCTGGCAGGCCTGCGCCGCGATCGCGAGCCGCATCGCCGGCGTCACAACTATCCCGTCACAGCCGATGAAGTCCTTTTCCGCGGCGAATACCGCCGTCAGTGCGTCCAGCCTCGGCGCGAGGGCGGGCGGCACGCGTGCGTAGCCGGGCCAGTATTCCGCGAGCAGCGCGCGTTCGGCGGCGGACAGCGAGCGCTCGGCGAGCTCCTTGCGCCGGCGTGCGGCAAGCATCGGCGGCAGGAGGATCCACGCCAGCACGGCGAGGCCGCCGGCGAGCACGATTGCGAAGCCGGTACTCACGGCCTGAAGCGTGTGACGAGCGCGCGCAGCAAACGCAGATCGTTCGCCGCCGGCGCCGGCCCGTATCGCAGCCGCAAGTACGTCTCCGTGATTGCGAGCGCACGCAGCGCGAGATCCGGCCGTAGCCGGCGCACGCGCTGCGCGAAGTCGCGCGGCGCCTCGGCCGCCGCACGCTCGATGCCGCGCCGCGCGAGCCGGTTCTGGAAGCGCCGGTAGGCCGCCGCCGCGGGGTCCGTGGCGCGTGGCCGCAGCTCGAGGGCGAGCCACAGCACGAGGATGCCGACCGCAATCCCGAGCCCGACGGCAAGCGCCATCGCGAACGCGCGCCAGTCCGGGTCGTCGAAGCCGAGTTCCGACAGGACGCTTTCCTGCGTCTCGCGGTCGAACTGCACGACCCAGTCGTTCCATTCGGCATTCAGGTTGTCCCAGAGCATGCCGGCCTGCCAGAGGAACTCCGAATCGCGGCGCAGGGCACCGGACAGCGCCTCGGATCCGGCGAACGATGCTTCCAGGCCGCGCTCGACTCGTTCCGGTGCGACCGCAGCCGTCGGATCCACGCGAGTCCAGCCGCGCTTCGGCAACCAGACCTCGGACCAGGCGTGCGCGTGCGACTGGCGCACGATCAGGTAGCCGCCGAGCGGGTTCCAGTCGCCGCCCTGATAGCCGGCGACGACGCGCGCCGGAATGCCTACCGCGCGCGCCATCATGGTGAACGCAGAGGCATAGTGGCCGCAAAATCCCTGCCGGGTGTTGAACAGGAAGTCGTCGACGGAGTCTCGCGCCAGTCCCGGCGGCGCCAGCGTGTAACGAAATTCCTGCTCGCGAAACAGGCTGAGCACCGACTGCAGATAGTCGGCATCGCTGCCGGCGGCTGCGCGCATCCGGTTTGCCAGCTCGAGCGTGCGCGGGTTGCGGCCCGGCGGAAGCTGCAGGCTGAGATTCTCGATTGAGAGGATCAGCTCGAGCCCTGCCTGGTACTCGGGATGCGAGCGCACGTCGTAACGCAGCACGGCGTTGATCGGCCGGCGCGCGCGCAGGCTGAAGTCCCAGGACTTGTGCGCGAGGCCTGGCGTCCAGCTCGCGACCATGTCGAGGGCAAACAGCATCTGCTGGGCGGTCGGCTCCATCGTCACCGTGTATTCGACCGGCGTGCCCAGGTGCGTGACCTCGGGGACGAAATAGGCCTGCGAGTCGCTGCGGCGCCAGGTGTAGCCGTCGAACTGGTTCAGCGTCAAGGCGCGCCAGTAGCGCTCGCGCGGCGGCGGTGGCTGATCGCCCTCGAAGCGCACGCGGAACGCGACGACGTCGTTCTGCGTCAGGTCCGAGATGGCGCCGGGCGACATCTCCTCGGTGAGTCCCGTCTGTCCGCGCTCCGACGAGGGCGCGCCCCAGAAGCTGCCCGCGAAGCGCGGGAAGAAGATAAACAGCACGAGCGCGAGCGGCGCCGCCTTCAGCAACATGGCGCCCGTGGTTCGGAATGGCCGCGGCGGCGGGCCGCCCCTGCCGCGCAGCGTCACGCGCAGGAGTGCCGCGGCGAGCAGCCAGACAGTGGGCAGCACCCAGGCGGCGGTTGCGACGTCCTGTGCGTACAGGAAAGATGCGAGGCACAGGAACCAGCCGATGAAGATCAGGACCGTGTAGTCACGCGGGCCGCGCGTCTCGAGCAGCTTGAGGGCCGACATGAGCGCTAGCAGCGCCGTGCCGCCGTCGAGGCCGGTGATCGTCGCGTAGCTCAGGAACACGCCGACCGTGACGGCGAGCGCGATGAGGCCGCGCACGAGCGTCGAGGGCAGCCGCCAGCCGCGACGCTCGGCAACGAGCCGCCAGGCGGCGACGCCAAGCACGAAGGCGGGGATCCAGGGCTCGAGGCGCAAGAGGTGCGGGCCAAGCGCGGCCGTGAGGCCGGCGGTCGTCCAGGCCAGCCGCCGGAAGCTCTCCGTGCGTTCAGGCGACATCGGGAGCGGGCGCGTCGAAGCGCGCAAGGGCGGCGAGACAGCGTGCGCGTTGCGCGTCGCCGGGCGCGGGCGGGATCTCTTCGCCCGGCAGACGAAGTCCGAAGGCGAGCCCGCGCGCGTGAGCGTCCACGATCCAGCGCGCGAGCACGGCGAGCCGTGCCTCGAGTTCGGCGCCCGGCGCCTCGGCGAGGTCGAAGACCGGCGTCGCCTCCGCGTCGCCGCTGAACTCCTTGATCAGCAGCTCGTCGGCCCGCGCGTAGGCCTTCCAGGCGATGTGCTTCGGCGGGTCGCCCGGGTGGTAGTTCCTCAGACCCGCGAAGTCGTCTTCGCCGCGACGCGCAGCGCCGCCTCCCGCGAGGCCGGCGTGCCGTGGTGGCGGGGGCGCGTTCGCCGCGGGACACGGGTACACCAGGCAGGTCATGCCGGGATGCAGTACCGCCCAGGCACGAAACAGGCCGTAGGGATAGCGGGTCGCAATCTCGACGCGCTCGAGGATGAGGCTGCCCCGGCGCCGCGTCGGCAAGCGCAGCTCGAGCGCCGCTTCGCCGGCGGCCGCGACATGCACGGGCGGCGTAGTCGCGCCGGCAGCCGCCTCGAGGTCGCTGCGCGGTAGACGGCCCGGATTCGCGAGGGCAATGCGGAATACGGCGTACTGGCCCGCGAATGATGGCTCCGTGCCCGCGGGCCGCGCGATGAGTTGCTCGAGGTTGCGATGACAGGCGTGCATGGCGACCACCCCGAGCGCCGCGAGCAGGAAGCTGAGCGCAAGGCCGAGGTTGTTGCCGTAATTGAGCGAGCCGAGCAGCATCGCGACCAGCATCACGCCGAAGGCGGCGCCGAGCCCGGTCGGCAGGATATAGATGCGGCCGCGCTGCAGCGTCACCGCATCGCGGTCCGGGCCCTGGCGTTGGCGGATCCAGTCGTGCACCCAGCCACGCAGGGCGCGCTTCGCGGCGTACGCGGCGGAGTGGTGGGCCGCCCTCAGGGGATCGGCACCGTGCTCATGAGTGCGGCGGCGATCTCACCGGGCCCGCGGGCGTCGGCGGCGTCGCGCGGGCGCAGGCGATGGCCGACGACCGAGGGCAGCACGGCCTGCAGGTCCTCGGGCAGCACACCCGGGTGCCCGTGCAGGAATGCCCAGGCCTGCGCGGCGCGCAGCAGCCCGATGACGGCGCGCGGCGAGAGACCGGCCTGGTGCCGGCCGCCGTCGCGCGAGGCACGCGCGATCGCCTGCACGTAATCGAGCAGGGCATCGCTCGCGTGCAGCTCGGTGACGCGCCGCTGCAACGCCGGGATCTGCGTGGCGTCCAGCACCGGCGGCAGGTCGGCGAGCAGGTCGCGGCGGTCGCGGCCGCGCAGCAGCGCGCGTTCGTGGCTGGCTGCCGGGTAACCGAGTTCGATGCGCATCAGGAACCGGTCGACCTGCGACTCCGGCAGCGGGAAGGTGCCGATCTGGAACGAGGGATTCTGGGTCGCGACGATGAAGAACGGCTCCGGGAGCGGGTGCGTCTCGCCGTCGACCGTGACCTGGCGCTCTTCCATCGCCTCGAGCAGTGCGCTCTGGGCCTTGGGCGTCGCACGATTCACTTCGTCCGCCATCACGAGTTGCGCAAACACCGGGCCGCGATTGAAGCGGAAGCGCCCGCTCGCGCGGTCGTAGATCGAGATGCCGATAACGTCCGCGGGCAGCAGGTCGCTCGTGAACTGGATGCGCTGGTAGGAGAGGCCGAGAACGCGCGCGAGCGCATGCGCAAGCGTCGTCTTGCCCACCCCGGGGATGTCCTCGATCAGCAGGTGCCCGCGGGCCAGCAGGCAGGCGAGGGCGAGGCGTACTTCGCGGTCCTTGCCGAGCAGGACCTGGTTCAGGCTCGCCAGCGCCGCGAGCAGCGGGGCCCGGATGGAGTCGCCGGTGTGCAGCTCTGCGTTCATCGCAGCGAGGCTACCCGCTCGTGCTGCTCGGCAAGTTGCGCCAGTTCACGCTTGAACCCCTCGAGCCGCTCGCGCTCCTGGGTCACGACTTCGGCCGGCGCATTGCGGACGAAGCTGTCGTTGCCGAGCTTGGCGCTGGCGCGTGCCAGCTCCTGCTCGACCTTGCCGCGGCGCTTGCCGAGCCGTGCGAGCTCCGCCTCGACGTCGATCAGGCCCGCCATCGGCACCAGGATGCGCAGCTCGCCGAGCAGGGCGGCCGCGGCCTCCGGCGGCTGCTCGCCCGCGCCGAGCGGCGTCGCCGAGGCGAGGCCGGCGAGGCGCCGGATGACGGCTTCGTTGCGCGCATAGCGCTCGAGGTCCGCCGGGGACGCGGACTGCAGGCGCGCCGCGAGCGGCACCGAGGGCGCGATATCCAGCTCGCCGCGGATGCGGCGCACGCCGAGGATGAAGTCCATCACCCAGCGCATCTCGGTCTCGATTGCCGGGTCGACGGCATCCGCGGTCAGGGCGGGGAAGGGCTGGCGCATGATCGATTCGCCCCCGACGCCCGCGCGCGGCGCGACACGCTGCCAGACTTCCTCGGTGATGAAGGGCATCAGTGGATGCAGCAGGCGCAGCAGCGTCTCCAGCGTCTCGAGCAGGGTCCGCCGCGTGCCGCGACGGGCCGCGTCACTGCTTTCGGCCGACTGAAGCGCGGGCTTCGCGAACTCGAGGTACCAGTCGCAGAATTCATACCAGGTGAATTCGTACATCGCCTGGGCGGCGAGGTCGAAGCGGTAGTCCCGGAAACCCTCGTGCACGGCGGCGACCGTCGTCGCGAGCCGCGAGCGGATCCAGCGATCGTAAGGCGAGAGCGTCTCCTCGCCGGGCTCCAGCGGCGCGTCGGTCGACATCAGCACGAAACGCGCTGCGTTCCAGAGCTTGTTGCAGAAGTTGCGGTAGCCCTCGACGCGGCCGAGGTCGAAGCGCAGGTCCCGCGACTGCGTCGCGAGCGAGGCGAAGGTGAAGCGGAGCGCGTCCGTGCCGTAGGCATCGATGCCTTGCGGGAACTGCTTGCGCGTCGCCTTCTCGATCGCGGGGGCGAGCTGCGGCTGCATGAGGCCGGTCGTGCGTTTTGCGACCAGCGCCTCGAGGCCAATGCCGTCGACGATGTCCAGCGGGTCGAGGACGTTGCCCTTCGACTTGGACATCTTCTGGCCCTCGTGGTCGCGGATCAGGCCGTGGATGTACACCTCGCGGAACGGAACCTCGCCGGTGAAGTGCAGGCCGAGCATCGCCATGCGAGCGACCCAGAAGAAGATGATGTCGAAGCCGGTCACCAGGACGCTGGTCGGATAGAAGGTTTCGAGCTCTTTCGTCCGCTCCGGCCAGCCGAGCGTGGACATCGGCCACAGGCCCGAGGAGAACCAGGTGTCGAGCACGTCCTCGTCCTGGCGCAGCGTGAAGTCCGCCGCGATCCCGTGGCGCTGCCTGACCTCGGCCTCGCTCTCGCCGACGTAGATCGCGCCGTCGGGCCCGTACCAGGCCGGGATGCGGTGGCCCCACCAGAGCTGGCGGCTGATGCACCAGTCCTTGATGTTGCGCATCCACTCGAAATACGTCCGGTCCCAGTTCGCGGGCACGAAACGGATGCGGCCTTCCTCGACCGCGCGGATCGCGGGCTCTGCCAGCGGCGCGATGCGCACGTACCACTGGTCGGTGAGCCAGGGCTCGACCACGGCGCCACTGCGATCCCCGCGCGGGATCGTCAGCCGGTGCGTTTCGGCTTTCTCGAGCAGGCCCGCGGCCTCGAGGTCGGCGACGATGCGCTTGCGTGCTTCGAAGCGGTCGAGCCCGCGGTAGGCGGCGGGCGCCTCGTCGTCGATCTTCGCGTCGGCAGTCAGGATGTTGAGCAGCGGCAGGCCGCGGCGCTGGCCGACTTCGTAATCGTTGAAGTCGTGCGCCGGCGTCAGCTTCACGCAGCCGGTCCCGAAGGCGGGGTCTGCAAACTCGTCGGCGAGCAGCGGGATCGTGCGGCCCGTCAGCGGCAGCGCGAGCAGCGTCCCGTCGAGGCCGCGGTAACGCTCGTCGTCCGGATGGAAGGCGACTGCGACATCGCCAAGCATCGTCTCCGGGCGCGTCGTGGCGACAGTCACGTGTCCCTGGCCATTCGCAAACGGGTAGCGAATGTGCCAGAGCGTGCCGTTCTCCTCGTCGGAGACGACCTCGAGGTCCGACACTGCCGTCTTGAGCACCGGGTCCCAGTTCACCAGGCGCTTGCCGCGGTAGATCAGGCCCTCGGCGTGCATCCGGATGAACGCGTGCTGCACCGCGCGCGACATGCCGGGATCCATCGTGAACCGGTCGCGGCTCCAGTCCACCGAGCTGCCGAGTCGGCGCAGCTGGCGCGCAATCGTACCGCCGGATTCTTCTTTCCAGCGCCAGACGCGCGCGTTGAAGTCGTCGCGGCCGAGCTGGTGGCGGGACTTGCCCTCGGCGAGGAGCTGGCGCTCGACGACCATCTGGGTCGCGATTCCCGCGTGGTCCGTGCCCGGCTGCCACAGCGTGCGGTCGCCGGACATGCGATGGAAGCGCGTCAGCGCGTCCATGATCGTGTCCTGGAACGCATGGCCCATATGCAGCGTCCCGGTCACGTTGGGCGGCGGGATCACGATGCAGAACGGCGGGCCGTCGCCCGCCGGCGCGAAGAGCCCCTCCGCCTCCCAGCGGCGGTAGATGCGCTCCTCGATTTCCTGCGGCGTGTAAGTCTTGTCCATGCGCCCGGTGGCGGGGTCAGTCCCCGTCCGGGGCGAGCTGCTCGCGCAGTGCCGCGGCCACGAGGTCCGGCAGCGCGGCGCGGAGGCGATCGATCACGCGCTCGAACATGACGGCTTCGATGTCGCGCGCGGCCGCGTGCAGCAGTTCGTCCGTGAGGTTGAGAGTCCGGCTCACGAGTGTCGCCTGCAGCGCCGCGACGTCCTCCTCCGAGAGCAGGCCGGCCGCGTAGGATGTTTCGGCTTCCCGCACGCGCTCGGGCTTCGGAAAGCTGCCGGTCGCGTGCAGCTCGACGACGTCGGTGAGGATCGGCAGGTCGCGCGCGGAATCGCGGTTCACGGTTCGCCCCGTATCTCGTGCGTCGCAGGCTCGAGGCCTCGTTCGCGATAGGCACGGAAGCGCTCGCGGCCCAGGTTGCGTCGCCCGCCGTCGGCGTCGACGATTTCGGCAATGCGTACCCAGTCTTCGACGGCGGCAGGCACGGCCGAAGCCAGGTTGACCAACACGTCGCCGTCCGCGGGATCGGCATCCCCGCCATCCGCAATCACGACGGGCGGCAACGCGGGCGCCGGTGCATCGTCAGCGGTGCCTGCACGGCGATGCGGCACGAAGCTCCGGTCCGAAAAGGTCCAGAGCATCTGGTCAAAGGCCTCGAGTCCGCCGCCCGCGTCGAACTGCACGCGCACGCGGTGGCGTTTCAGCCAGGCCTTCTCGACCAGCCGGCAGGCGAAGCGCAGCCGGTCCGCCGGATCGCTGCCTGCCAGGACGTAGAAGTCCACCTGGGTCGCCGGCATGGGCTCAGGTTCCGTGCAGCAGCCAGTCGACGAGCAGCGGCACCGGCCGTCCGGTGCTGCCCTTGTGGGCACCGGTCAGGTAAGCGCTGCCGGCGATGTCGAGGTGCGCCCAGGAAAGGCCGTCGGCGAACTTCCACAGGAAGCAGGCCGCCGTGATCGCGCCCGCCTCGCGGCCCGCGACGTTCGCCAGGTCCGCGAAGTTGCTCTTCAGCAGTTCCGCGTACTCCTCGGCGACCGGCATGCGCCAGGCGCGGTCGTCGGCGCGATCCCCGGCCGCGGCGATCTCCGCCGCGAGCTTCTCGTCCGGCGAGAATAGCCCGCAGTAGTGCGCGCCGAGCGCGATCACGCAGGCGCCCGTCAGGGTCGCGATGTCGACCACGGTGCGCGGCTTGAAGCGCCGTGCGTAAGTGATTCCGTCGCAGAGGATCAGGCGGCCCTCGGCGTCGGTGTTCAGCACCTCGATCGTCTTGCCGGCCATCGAGGTCACGATGTCGCCAGGCTTGGTCGCGCGACCGCTCGGCATGTTCTCGCAGGTCGGGATGATGCCGACGACGTTGATGGGCGCGCCGATCGTTGCGAGCGCCTTGAAGGTCCCGAACACCGAGGCGGCCCCCGACATGTCGAACTTCATCTCGTCCATGCCGGGCGGCTGCTTGAGCGAGATGCCGCCAGTATCGAATGTGATGCCTTTGCCGACCAGCGCGACGGGCGCGTCGCCCTTCTTCCCGCCGTCGTATTCCAGCACGATCAGCCGCGGCGGCTCGTCCGAGCCGCGCGTCACCGAGAGGAAGGACCCCATGCCGAGCTTGCGGATCTCCCGCTCGTCGAGCACGCGGGTGCGCACGGACTCGTGCGCCTTCGCGAGCTCACTTGCGGCATCGGCGAGATAGCGCGGCGTGCAGACGTTGGCCGGCAGGTTGGCGAGGTCCTTCATGAAGGCCATGCCCGCGGCGACGCCGCGCCCGTCGCGCATTCCGCGTTCCGCGGCCGCGGAGTCGGCGTCCGGCACGACGATTCCGAAGCGTGCGAGCTTCGGCAGCGGCGGCTTTTTCGCGGTCTTGAGGTCCGGCGTGCGGTAGAGCGCGTTGCTGACGCTCTCCACCGCGTGGCGCGCGGCGTAGCTAGCATCTAGTCCCGGCACCTGGTCGGCAGCGAGCCAGGACATGGCGTTCGCGCAACCGGTCCTTGCCAGCCACTGCGTGGCCGCAAAAACGGCGCGCCGGTAGGCCTTCCGCCCGTAGCTGGACTTGGGACCGAGCCCGACCAGAAGGACGCGGTCGGCCGGTCCGCGCCGAAGCGCGGTGATCGGGAAGACCTCGGGGTTCTTCCCGGAAAAATCGCCGCGGCGCAGCAGGCGGGAAATCGTGCCGCCAGTGGCGCGGTCGACGCGTCGAGCGGCGTCGCTCATGACCGCGTTTTCGTGGATTCCGACGATGGCGCAGGCCGTACGCGCGCGCGCGCTGCCAGCCCTGACGACGTGAAACTGCATGTTGCTCGATCCCCCGGATCGCGCGCGCGGGCCGATGCCCGTTGAGCGCGCTCTCGCGCTGGTTTACCGTGTTCCCATCAGTTTAATCGAAAACGACACCGAAACCCTGCAAAACCGGCCTTGTTTGCCACCATAGACCGCTACGTCCTGCGCGAAGTCGCGATGTCCCTTGCGGGCGTGACCGCCGTGCTGCTTGCCATCCTGGTGAGCTACCAGATTGCGCTAATTCTCGGGGTCGCTGCGGAACGCGGATTCCCGCACGAGATCGTGATTGCGCTGATCGGGCTCACGACGCTCGAGAACTTGATGGTGCTGGTGCCGATCAGCATGCTGCTCGCCACCATGCTGGCCCTCGGCCGGCTCTACCACGAGAGCGAGATGGCGGCGGTACGGGCCTGCGGCATCGGCCCCGAGCGGCTGTACCTGCCGGTGTACACGCTCGCGATTCCGGTCGCGGTCGGCCTCGCCTGGCTCACCTTTGTGGTCGGCCCGGACGCCCGAAACGGGGCCGAGGAACTGCGCGGCCGCGGTCTGCGCGACGCCGAGTTCGGCCTGCTGGCTCCCGGCACCTTCCGCAGCTACGCCGACGGCAAGGCGGTGTTCTACGCGGAGGGGAGCGGCGACGACGGGCGGCTGATCCACGTGTTCATGCAACACATCGACGGCGACCGCATCGAGGTCGCCACAGCGGCCTGGGCGGAGCAGCGCGTGCTGCCCGGCGGGCGCACGCAGGTCGTGGTGCTGCACGACGGCGAGCGCATCGAGGGCGTGCCGGGCCAGGCGAACTTCCGCCGCATCCGCTTCGCCGAGCACGGCATCCCGGTGGACGTGCCGGAGCCGGGTGCCGGCCGCACGGTTCCGGAACGCAAGCCGAGTCGTGAGCTCATCGGTTCGACGTCGCTGGTGGACATCGCCGAGCTGCAGCGACGGATCTCGATGCCCGTAATGGTCCTGGTGCTCGCATTCATCGCCGTGCCGCTTTCGGCGCTCAGGCCGCGCGAGGGCCGCTACGCCCGCGTGGCGCTCGCGATCCTGCTTTACTTCGTCTACGCGAACCTGATTTCCGCGGCCCAGGTGTGGATCGAAAAGGGCCGCCTGTCGCCGCAGGTCGGTACCTGGTGGGTGCACGCGCTCGTCCTGCTCGCGGGCTTCGTGCTGATCCACCGACAGAGCCCGGTGACGCGCTGGATGCGGCGCCGGCGGTACGTCGCGTGACGATCCTCGATCGTTATATCGCGAAGACCGTGCTGCTGCACACGCTGATGGTCATGGCGGTGCTGCTCGCACTGATGACACTGGTGACCTTCATCGGCCAGCAGGACGACATCGGCCAGGGCAGCTATGACGTCACCGGGGCTTTCCTCGTCACGCTGCTGCAGTTGCCCCAGCAGACCTACCAGCTGCTGCCGATCGGCGCGCTGATCGGCGCGATCATGGGGCTCGGCGGTCTTGCGCGCGACAGCGAGCTGACCATCGTGCGTGCGGCCGGCGTGTCGGTCGGGCGCATCGCGGTGTCCGCGGGCCTCGCGGGCCTCGTGATCGCGGCCCTGCTCTGGGTAATCGGGGAGTATTTCGCGCCGCCCGCCGACCAGTACGCGCGCCAGTACAAGATCTTCAGCCGCTATTCACAGCTCGAGTTCACCGGCAGCCGAAGTGCCTGGATCCGCGAGGGTCCTTATTACGTCAACGTGCGCCGCCAGGCGGCCGAGAATCTCTTTGGCGGCGTGTATATCTACGAACTCGACTCCGAGCGGCGCCTCATGCTCGTCGGCCGTGCTGAAACCGCGACCCAGGAGGCTAGCGGTCGCTGGGTGCTGACCAACTACCAGGAGAGCCGCCTCGGCAAGGACCGCGTCGAGGCGCGCACGCTGCCGCGACTCGTGACTGAATCCAACTTCAACGTGGATTTCCTCGCCATGGCCGTCACGGAGCCCGGCGCGATGCCGCTTCAGGATCTCCACGCCTACAAGGAGCACCTGAAGGCGAACGAGCTCGATTCCTCAGTCTGGGAAATCGCGTTTTGGTCGCGCATCTCGCGCCTGGTCGCGGCGGTGGCGGTGTGCGTGTTCGCGGTGCCGTTCGCGTTCGGACCCCTGCGCTCGGCGGGCGCCGGCGCCCGCACGGTACTCGGCATCATGGCCGGCGTCCTGTTCGTGCTGCTGACGCAGACGCTCGAGAACAGCGGGCAGGTCTACAACCTCAATCCGCTCCTGGTCGCCTGGGGACCCACGCTGCTGCTGATGGTGGTCGCGACGATCGCAATCCTGCGCACGCGCTAGGCGATCCTCCGCATACGCGTGCGCCCGACCAGGTCCTGCAGGCTGCGGCCCTCGGCGTCGAAGCGGATCCAGGCGTAATTGCCGAACAGCGGCGCGAGCAGCGCCGCGGCGCCCACGACGCCGGACGGGAAGCCGGATCGCGCGAAATACCAGACGCCGAGCGCCGCGAGCCAGGCGATTCCTGCTCCCAGCAGGAAGCGCACCAGCGACTTAGCCCAGTTCAGCCGTTTCCCGCCCGAAGATTCGAGGCGGATGTGCCAGGCGCGCATGCCGAGCGTCTGTCCGCTGCGGGTCCAGCTCCAGCCGAAGTAGGCAAACACGAGCAATGCCAGCAGCGCGTGGTAGGCATGCCCGACGAGGCCCTGCGTCGAGGACAAAATCGCCTCGCCGTGCGTGAGCGGCAGCATCGCGAAGGTCGCGACGAAGCCGAGGGCGATCACGAGCAGCAAGTCGTAGAAAAGTGCCGAGAGGCGGCGAAACAGCCCGGCGGGGGCGCCCGGGGCGGATGACTCACCCATACGGACGACGATACATCAAAAGGGGTGCGTCCCCTTTCTAGTGCTTGTCCTGCTGCGCGAGTCGCTGCTCGATGTCGTCCTTGCTGCCGCGCAGGATCTGGCGCACCTGGGCGACGTTCGGGCGTCCCGCGATTCGCGCGATCGCTTCGGGCAACTCGTGCCAGTCGCGGCCCCAGGAGAGCAGGCGCGCGGCATCTTTCACGACCGCAGTGACGGTCGTGTCGTTGACGGGCTTCGGCGGCTTGGTCGCAGCTTTCGGCTTGCTCGCAGTGCGCGCGGGCTTCGGTGCCGGCGCCGGTTTCAACACGGTCGAGGTGGAGGTCGCGCCGGTCTTCTGCGCCTTCGTCTTTTCGAGCTGGCGTTCGCGCTCGGGTTCGGCAATCGGCACGAACCGCTCGACGTGCTGGGAGCCGACGAGGTTGGTCAGGAAGGACATCAACTCGAGCGCTTCGGACAGCGATGGGTCGCCGGTTGCGAGGCGCGTCTTCACGATGTTCTGCAGGTCCGCGAGCCGTTGCCGGGCGAGGTCCACGACCCACTTGGTCGGCCGCTGGTGGTTCGGCCAAGGCTGCACGAGCCAGTACTGGTCCTCCGGCAGGTCGGCATAGCGTGTGTGCAGGTCGAGGCTCTTCTGCCACTTCTGCAGGAGCTGCAGCACGCGGTCATCGGCGGGCGTCATGCGAGTGAACATAAAGGACGGCCACGGCCTGCGCAGCGGATTCGCGGGAGTCCTTGACGCCCGTCACACTGGAAGCGTGATCAGGGGCTCGGACAATCCCCGAGGACCGCGGACTCGTCGGCCAGGGCCGCGCCCAGGTCCTGCCCGAGGGCGACCAGCCAGGACCCGTACATCGGGTTCGGCAGCAGGAACCAGCCTCGGCCCCAGTAGTCCTCGTGCATGCAGCGCGCCGCGTCGCGACCGGCGACCGTCGCGCGCCTGACGCCCGGCAGGAAATCCGCGAGGTCGTCGCCGACGTTCAGCACGATGCGATGACCGGAGGCAACTGCCTGCCGACGCGCGAGTTTCTCGCTCTCCCACTCCGGGCGCTCGCCCTTCAGCATGAGGTCGTCCGCAAGCGTCGGACTGCCGAGGCCGAGCGAGTCGAGGTTTGCCGCCGTGTCGTCCTGCTGCGGGCAGGCTGAATCGATTTCCCCGCGCCGTGCGCACGCGCGATTGGTGATGAAGAAGACGCGCACCGGGCGGCCGGATGGATCCTTCATCGAGCGTGCGGCTCGTATGAACTCCGCCGCGCCCGGCACGGCCGGTGCGCTGCGCTTCGCAAGCCATTCGTCCCAGGTCGCCGGGAACTCGGCGAAGCAGGTGCCCCTCAGCATCATCTTCGCTTGCGGTTCGGAGTTGTCGAGCACCGTTTCGTCGAGGTCCATGATGACTGCAGGTGGAAGTGTCGACAGGTCGCCGGACTGCGAGGGATCCGCGGTCCAGGCGGGGTCCGCCAGTCCGGTGGCGAGCGCGTCCCGTGCGGCACGGTAGATGGTCTCGCTCGCGGCGCGGAATTCGGAGGAATGGCGGACCCACAGCGTCGCGCGCTCGCCGCCGGCGGCGAAGATCGGTACACCGCCGCAGCGGCTGGAGCCGCGCGATTCAGGGCCGGGTTGCGGGCCGGGCGTTGCGCAGCTTGCTGCGCAGGCGGCGAGTGCGAGCCCGAGCGCGGCGCGCAGTGTACCCAACCGGGTCACTCAGTCTACGACCTGTGTGCCGCCGGCGGCGGTGCGCTTTCCATAGAGCGCCGAGAGGCGCTGGGTCATGGGGCCGATCTCGCCGTTGCCGATCCTGCGGCCGTCCACCTCCGTGACGCCGGCGAGCTCGCCCATGGTGCCGGTACAGAAAGCCTCATCCGCGCGGTAGAGCTGGGTGAGCGACAGGTCGCGGATCTGGTGCGATATCTGCTCGGCGCGGCAGATATCGAGCACCGTCGCGCGCGTGATGCCCTCGGGGCAGGCGACGACCGTCGGCGTGAGGAGAATGCCGCCCTGCATGAAGAACAGATGCGTCGCGTTCGTCTCGGCGATGAAGCCGCGACCGTCGAGCATCAGCGCGTCGTCCGCGCCCGCGGCGTTCGCCTGGATCTTCGCGAGTACCGAGTTTAGGAGGTTCGCGTGATGGATCTTCGGATCGAGGACGTCAGGCGAGGGTCGGCGGATGCTGCTGGTGAACAGTGTCAGCCCGCCCTTCGAGTACACCGGGGCCTTGTGCTCGGCGAGAACGATCAGCGTCGGCCCCGACTGGTTGAGGCGCGGGTCCATGCCGGAGGTGAGCTTCACGCCACGCGTGAGCGTCAGGCGCAGGTGCACGCCGTCCTTCATGCCGTTCGCCGCGAGCGTGCGGCGGATCTCGGCGATGATCTTCTCGTCCGGGGGGATGTCCGCAAAGGCCAGGGCGAGGGCGGAGGAGCGCAGCCGCGCGAGGTGCTCTTCCAGCGCGAATATGCGACCGTCGTAGAGGCGCAGGCCCTCCCACACGGCGTCGCCGCCCTGCACCGCGCTGTCGAATGGGCTGACGCCCGCTTCGTCACGGTGCGCGAGCTTGCCGTTGATGTTGACGATCAGGTCGCGATTCTTCTCGTTGAACTTCTGGAGCATCCCGGATCCGTCCTTCAGGCCTTCAGCCGCAACGCGTACAGCTTCTCATACCAGGGGCGGCATTCGTCCACGAGCATCGCCTGTCCGTCCGTCAGCTCGACATGACGGCGGCGAAACGGCTCGAAGCCCGTCGAGGCCTCGACCGCCGCGTACCAGTGTGTTGCCCAGGCGCCGTCCGTGTCGCGCCGGCCTGGCGGCCAGGACAGCATCGCGTCGAGGAACGGAATGCCGAGCGCACTGCACAGCGCCTCGAGCTGCGCGCGCGGGTCTTTCAGCACGTCGCTAGCGAGCACCACGGGCGGCGCGCGGCCCTGCCGATCGGCGATGCGGTCGAAGATCTCGCACTGCTGCGGCAGCCCCGTATCGGCAAGTCCGGCGCCGGGAAAAGTCTTGAGCAGCGAGGCGACCATCTCGTCCGGCTCCCGGATCAGGAAGGCGTGCGTCAGGGCATCGAGCCAGTCGCGCTCGATCATCGGCAAAAGGTGATGCGCCATGTGCTTCTGGTACCAGATTGCTCGCGTGCCAGGGACAGGCCCGGTGAGCGCGGCCGCGACCTTGCGCCAGTCGGGCTCGTGGGCCGCGATCACTTCGTCTCGTCCCGGGTGCGCGACGCCGGTGAGCTGCAGGTAGTGCGCATACAGCGGCTCATCGGTGACTGCGGTGTCAGGCCGGCTGCCGAAGGAGCGCAGCATCGCGGTCGAGATGTTGCGCGGGCCGGACCACATGGCGATGCGCAGCGTCATTCGCTGCGATTCCCGGCGCCCCACAGGATCGCGACGCCTGCAACTGCAGCCAGGATCGAGGCGCCGAACACGGCGATCTTGGCCGCGGCGAAATCTGTTGCGACCGGGAATGCCTGGGCGGCGATGAACAGCGACATCGTGAAGCCGATGCCCGAGAGCGCGCCGGCTCCCACCACCTGGCGCCAGCTGTACTCGGCGGGCTTCACCGCAAGGCCGCAGGCGACCGCCAGCGCGCAGAACAGCGCCATGCCGAGCGGCTTGCCGATCACCAGCCCGGCGCCGATCGCGAGCATCAGGGGCTCGTGGCCGACGACGACCGCCGGGGCGATCACGACGCCGGCGTTGGCGAGCGCGAAGATCGGCAGCACGAAGTAACTCGAGCGCGGTGCCACGCGGCGCAACATGCGGTCGGCGGGTGATTCCACGCGGTCGTGGATCGCGTCGAGCGCCTGCAGGACCGGGATCGAGGGCCCGTGCCGCAGCACCTCATCGCCGCGACGGGCTTCTTCCATGACCAGGGCGTTGGCCTGCGTCATCAGCGCCCTGAGGTCCGGCGGCGGCCGGGTCGGGATGAAGAGCGCGAGGATGACGCCCGCGAGCGTGGCGTGCACGCCTGCGCCGTGCACGCACACCCAGAGCGCGAGACCGAGCAGCAGGTAGGGCGCCACGCGGTACACGCGCGCGTAGTTCAGTGCCGCCAGCGCAGCGACGATGCCGGCGGCGGCAGCGAAGTAGCCGATATGGATCTCGGCGCTGTAGAAAATCGCGATTACCGTAATGGCCCCGATGTCGTCGACGATCGTCGCGGCGGTCAGGAAGATGCGCAGCTCGACCGGAACGCGTCGACCCATCATCGCGATCAGCGCGACCGCGAAGGCGGTGTCGGTGGCCATCGGCACGCCCCAGCCGTGTGCCCATTGCCCGGCCGGGATGACGAGCGCATAGAGCGCGGCGGGGACGACCATCCCGCCGAGCGCAGCGGCGATCGGCAGCGCCGCGGCCTGCCGGCTCGCGAGGTGGCCCACGGTGAACTCGCGCTTGATCTCGAGTCCGACGATCAGGAAAAAGACCGAGAGCAGCCCGTGGTTGATCCAGTCGAGCGCCGTCATGGCAAGGCCCGCGGCGCCGAATGAAATCCCCCAGGGTTGCTGCCAGAAAGCGGCGAATGCCGCGCCTTGGGGGGAATTCGTCAGCAGGACGGCCACCACGGACATCAGCAACAGGAGCAAGCCCGCCGAAGGCGCCCAGCCTGCGAAATCGAGTGCGGCCGAGCGGATGCGGTGCCCGAGCGAGCCCAGCAGCGCGTCGGACAGCGAGGTTTCGTCCCAGGGCCCGTCGTAGCGGCGGCCATTGACGAAGAAAGTCGGCGTAAAGGCGACGCCGCCCGCGCGCGCGCTCGCGATGTCGGAGTCGACACGCTCGGCCGCGCGGCGTGCGCGATCGCTGGCAGCCGCGCGGTCCGCGGCCGTGAGCGCGAGCTCGCTGGCCACGTAGTCGAGGTCCGCCTCGGTAAGTTCAGCGGAGCGCGACATCAGGGCGACGTGCACCTTCCAGAACTGTTCGTCGGTGGCGGCGCACTCGGCGAGATCCGCCGCGCGGCGGGCGAGGTCGCTGCCGGTCAGCGGCCTCTGCCTGAAGGCGTAACGCAGCCGGTCGCCGAAGCGGTCACGCACGGCCGCGATGCGTTCGTTGGCGGCGCGGCAGTGCGGGCAGGCGTAGCTGCCGTACTCGACGAGGGTGACCTCGGCGCCCGGCGGGCCGAGAACGTGGTCGCGGGCCACGTCCACCAGACGGTCGAGTCGATCGTGCGTCAGCATGAGGTAGGGGCGGTCAGGCCCGAGGTTGGTCGAGCCTTGAGATCGCGTCGACAACGCGGCGCAGGCAGTCGGAGTTGACGCCGCTGGCCATCTCGGGCCCCGGCATGTTTTCTTCGGTCGCGACCATGAGCTGCTGGAGCTGGTCCTTCCATTGCAGCAGTACCGCATGCTTCTGCGCGGCGGAGAGCGCGGACGAAGCCTCGATCTCCTCGGGAGACCCAAAGGTCCTGGCCGGATTCTTCATCGCGTCCTGCAGGTCCATCGGTGACATCCGGTCATGATACGCCGGCGCCCGCCTACAGGCGCCGGCCGGGGAACCGGGCAACGTATGGACAATCTGGCGCGGAAGGAGTCGCGACCCCATGGCAAGTCCTGCGAGCCTCAGTAAGACCTACCCCGTCGCCGGCGTGTTTGAAACAACCAACGCTGCGGAACGTGCCTACGTCGCTTGCCTGGATCGCGGCTACGACCTCGGGCAGATCAATGTCGTCGTCTCCGAGGGCACACGCCAGAAGCTGCTAGTTTCAGATAACGAAATCAAGGCGGAACTCGCCGGGCGCGAGGCGGAAGGCGGTGAGCTCGGCGGACCGAAGGGCGGTCGTGTCGGCATGCTCGTTACGGTGCTCGCCTCGGTGGGTGCGGCCGTTGCCCTGCCTGCGATCGGCTTCGTCGTCGGACCACTGGCCATCGCATTGACAGCCGCGGGAGCCGCCGGGGTCGCGGGTGGACTACTCTCGGCTTTCGCCGACTGGGGCGTACCGGAAGAGCGCCTGCGTGGCTACGAAGCGGAGGTGCGCAAGGGCGCTATCCTGATGTCAGTCGAGGCAAAATCGACATCCGACGCGAAGGCGATTGCGGAAGACTGGGCACAATTCGGCGGACGCGACATCCACCGCAATTAATGGCGCTCCCAGAGGGATTCGAACCCTCGTACCAGCCTTGAGAGGGCTGTGTCCTAGGCCTCTAGACGATGGGAGCGTCGGGGCACTCAAAGGGGCTGGTATTATACGGGCCCAATTTCCTGCCTCAAGCGGACCCGACACCCCTTGGAACCTCAAAGCGGCGCCACGTCGCCGATAATCGTTGCACGCCCGGATCATCCGGTGTCGCGCTCCCAGATCTCCGGCAATGCACTCAAGGTCCTTTATCGCCTGCGAGACGGCGGTTACCAGGGTTTCCTGGTCGGGGGCTGTGTGCGCGACCTCCTGATCGGCATCGAACCGAAAGACTTCGACGTCGCGACCGACGCCTCTCCCGAGGAAGTGCGCCGGCTGTTCCGCAATTGCCGCCTTATAGGGCGACGATTTCGCCTGGCGCACATTCGCTTCGGCTACCAGGTCATCGAGGTTGCGACCTTCCGGGCCGAAGGCGCGCCGATGGCCCCGGAGCCCGACCTCGACGGCGTAACCGACGACGATGCGGAAATCGAACCGGAGATCGAGGCGGAGCCGGAGGAGGAGCCGAACGGCAACGTTGACCGTGCGCACGACGTGCGCGGCCGGCTGCTGCGTGACAATCTCTACGGCACGATCGACCAGGACGTGTGGCGGCGCGATTTCACCTGCAACGCGCTCTACTACAACATCGACGACTTTTCGATCGTGGACTACGTTGGCGGCGTCGACGACGTGCGCGCGCGCACGATCCGCCTGATCGGCGACCCGGAGACGCGCTACCGCGAAGACCCGGTGCGGATGCTGCGTGCAGTGCGGTTCGAGGCGAAGCTGGGCTTTGTGATCCACGAGTCGGCGCGCGAGCCGTTCGCGAAGCTCGCCGAGCTGCTCGGGCACATTCCGCCGGCCCGCCTTCTCGACGAATTCCAGAAATTGTTCCTGGCCGGATTCGGCCAGCGCGCATTCGACTTGCTGTGTGAACACGGCCTGTTCGGCCAGCTCTTTCCGGCGACCGCGGCGCATCTCGAAACGGAGCAGGGCGGCATGGCGCTGGCTCTGATCCGCGCGGGACTTGCGGACACTGACCGGCGCGTGGCCGAGGATCGCGCGGTGACGCCGATGTTCCTGTTCGCGGTGATGCTGTTCGGCCCGGTGTCGGCGGCAGCGCAGCGGCGCTTCGATTCGGGCGCACCGCCGGCCGTCGCCATTGCCGAGGCCGTGGACGATGTCGTCGGACAGCAGAATCGGCGCATCGGCATTCCGAAGCGCTTCTCGATGCCGATGCGCGAGCTGCTCGCGCTGCAGCCGCGTTTCCATCGCCGCGAGGGCCGGCGCGTGCTCGGCTTCCTCGCGCACCCGCGCTTTCGCGCGGCTTATGACTTCCTGCTGCTGCGCGCGCAGGCCGGCGGGGAGGACCCGGCGATTGCGCGCTGGTGGACCGAGCTCCTCGCGCTGACGCCCGAACAGCAGAGCGAGCGGGTCGGCACGGGGGGTGCGTCGGGCGACGAGCCCGGACTGCCCCGCCGCAGGCGCCGCCGGCGTGGCGGCCGGCGCAACGCACCGCCGCCCGCCGAGACCTGAGCGCGGACCGTGGCCTGGCGTCCCGCCTACGTGGCGCTTGGCAGCAACTTGTCCGACCCGGTCCGGCAGGTGCAGGCGGCATTCGCAGCGCTCGCAAAGATTCCCGAAACGCGGCTCATTGCGCGCTCCGGCCTCTGGCGCAGCCGGCCCCTGGGACCACAGGACCAGCCGGAGTTCATCAATGCCGCCGCCGGACTCCTGACGACGGCGGAGCCGCGGGCCCTGCTCGAATCGCTGCAGGAAATCGAGCGGCGTCTCGGCAAGATCCCGCCGACGGTGCGGTGGGGCCCGCGCGCGATCGACCTGGACCTGCTGGCGGTCGGCGCGCTCGAAATTGCGGAGCCCGGCCTCAAGCTGCCGCACCCGGGTCTGCACCAGCGCAATTTCGTCCTGTATCCTCTTTCTGAAATCGCCGCAGAGCTCTGGGTACCGGGACTCGCTCGCGTCTGCCGGTTGCGTGACCTTATATCGCCTGCGGGAATCGAGCGACTCGCGGCACGGGGATCCGGTGACGACTGAAGACAATTCCGAGCTCTGGCCGCACCGCCTGGTGGTCGTCGAAGGCCTGATCGGCGTTGGCAAGACGAGTCTCGCGCGCAAGCTCGCGGAGGCGGTCGGCGCCGGCACGGTCCTCGAGCAGCCGATGGAGAATCCCTTCCTCGAGCGCTTCTACAAGGATCGGCGCGCCGCCGCCTTTCCGGCCCAGCTCTACTTCCTGTTCCAGCGCGCGCGGCAGCTCTCGGAGCTGCGCCAGCACGACCTCTTCGCGCAGGTTCGCATCGCCGACTACATGCTCGAAAAGGACCGCCTGTTCGCGCGCATCGTCCTCGATGACGAGGAGTTCAAGCTCTACGAGCAGGTGTACGCGCGCCTCGCGATGGACGCCCCGACGCCGGACCTCGTCGTGTTCCTGCAGGCGCCGGTGGACATCCTGCTGCAGCGCATCGACCGGCGCGGCATACCCTTCGAGAAATACATCGATGCGGCCTACCTCGAACGGCTCAGCGAGGCGTACACGCGCTACTTCCACCAGTACACGGCGTCGCCGCTGCTGATCGTCAATACGGCCGAGATCGACCCGGCCAACAATTCGCGCGACTTCGACGACCTGTTCGAGACGGTCCGCCGCACGACCAGCGGCCGGCACTACGTAAACCCGCTGCGCGGCTAGGGTGCCGCTTCGCGGTTGGCATCCTGGCGCGCGAGTGCCCAGGCGACATGCTCGCGCACGACCGGATCGGCGTCGTCGGCGCGCGAACGCAAGGCGGCGACTGCAGTGAGTGAGCGCGGTGCATTGCCGAGCGCAACGGCGAGGTTGCGCAGCCAGCGCCGGTAGCCGAGCCTGGCGAGCGCGCTGCCGCGCGTCTTTTCCAGGTACTCCGGCTCGTTCCAGGCGAAGAGCTCGACGAGGTCCGGCGCGTCCAGGCGATGCCGTACGCGGAAATCCGGCTCCGCGGCGACGCGGGCGAACTTGTTCCAGGGGCACACCAGCTGGCAATCGTCGCAGCCGAAGATGCGGTTGCCGATTGCGGGGCGCAGCGTCTCCGGTATCGCGCCGTGATGCTCGATGGTGAGGTAGGAGATGCAGCGTCGCGCGTCGAGCTGGTAGGGGGCTGTGATGGCTCCGGTCGGGCAGGCCGGAAGACAGGCACTGCAGGTTCCGCAACGGTCCTTCGCGCGCACGTCCACCGCCAATGGCAGGTCCGTGTACAGCTCGCCCAGCATGAACAGCGATCCGGCGCGTTCGTTGATGAGGTTCGTGTGCTTGCCGATCCAGCCGAGGCCGGCATCGCGCGCGAGCGGCTTCTCCATCACCGGCGCCGAGTCCACGAATGCGCGATGGCCGAATGCGCCGAACTCGCCCTCGAGCCGGGTCGCGAGCCCGGCGAGGCGGCTACGCAGTACCTTGTGGTAGTCGCGCCCGAGCGCGTAGCGCGCGATGTAGCCCTTGCTGCCGTCGGCGAGCACCTCGGCGGCCGGTGCCGCATCCGGCGCCGATGCCGCCATGCGCACGCTGATGACGCGCAGCGTTCCCGGTACCAGCGCCCCCGGCCGGCTCCTGCGATGCCCGTGGCGCGCCATGTATTCCATGCCACCGTGGCGCCGCTCGGCGAGCCAGCGCTCGAGGTTGGCCTCGTCCTCGGCGAGGTCGATGCCGGCGACGCCGACCTGGTCGAAGCCGAGCTCGTGCGCGAGCGCATCGAGCCGCGCGCGCAGCTGCGAGAGTTCGGATGCGGTGAAAGGGCCTGCCATGTGCCGGATTTCGCGCGGGAGCGGCCAGTATAATCACGCCCATGGATCCGCTGCCCGTCGAGGTCTATTCGGCCGCGTCCGTGCGCGCCATGGACCGGCGCGCGACCGAGGAGGGCGGCATTCCCGGTTACGAGCTGATGCAGCGCGCGGGCGACGCGGCGTTTGCAGCGATGCGTGAGTCCTGGCCCGCTGCGCGGCGCGTGACCGTGCTTTGCGGTCCGGGCAACAACGCCGGCGACGGCTATGTCGTCGCGCGGCTCGCGCGCGCCGCGGGTCTCGACCTGCGCGTCGTCGCGGTGTCGGACCCGCAGAGGCTGCGCGGCGACGCGGCGCGCGCCCACGCCGATTTCATCGCGCAGGGCGGGCGCACGGAGCCGCTCGGCAACGGGTTGCCCGAGTCCTGCGAGCTGGTCGTCGATGCCATGCTCGGCACGGGCGTCGACCGCGCGCTCGATGAGCCGTTCGTCACTGCGATCCGGCAGGTGAGCTGCCTCGAAGTTCCGGTCTTCGCCCTCGACATTCCGTCGGGACTCGATGCGGACATGGGCGAGCCGCACGGACATGCGATCGTGGCGACACTCACGCTCGCATTCGTGGGCCTCAAGAGCGGTTACTACCTCGGCATGGCAGCGGATTTCGTCGGGGCGCTGGCATTCGCCGGGCTGGACCTGCCGCACGCCACGCGCGCGGGAGAGAGTCCCGTCATGCGCCGAATCGACGGACAGGTCGCCGGACGTGCGCTGCCGGCCCGGCGCCGATCGGCGCACAAGGGCGACCACGGACGCCTGCTGATCGTCGGCGGACACGCGATGCCGGGCGCGGCGCAGCTCACCGGAGAGGCGGCACTTCGCGCGGGTGCGGGGCTCGTCACTGTCGCGACCTCCGCTGCGAGCGCCGCGGCCATGCTCGCGGGGCGGCCGGAACTGGTCGTGAAGGACGCGATGCCCGCGGACCTAGCGGCGTTCGACGCGATCGCGGTGGGACCGGGGCTCGGGACGGGCGCGGAAGCGCGGCATGCGTTCGACGCGGTCGTCGAGTCCGCCGTGCGCCTGGTGGTCGATGCCGACGCGCTGACGCTGCTTGCGGCACGCCCCCGCAAGTCCGACCACTGGATCCTGACCCCGCATCCCGGCGAGGCTGCGCGGCTGCTGGATTCCGATTCGGGCGTGGTGCAGCGTAGCCGGCTCGCCACGGTGCGCGGGATCGTCGAACGCTACGGCGGCACTTGCGTGCTGAAAGGCGCGAACACGCTGGTGTGCGAAGCATCCCCCGTGCCCTCGCTCTGCGACCGCGGCAATCCTGGCATGGCGACGGCCGGCAGTGGCGACGTACTCACCGGCGTCATCGCCGCCTTGCTCGCGACGACGCCTGATCACCTGCTCGCGGCGACTGCGGGCGTGTTCCTGCACGCCGAGGCGGGCGATCGTGCGGCGCGCGCGGGGATGCGCGGGATGATCGCGAGCGACATCCTCGCGGAGTTGCGCGGCGTCGTGAATTCGTCATGGAGCTGAACCTGGTTGACGAGGCGGCGACGACCGCTGCGGGCTCTGCGCTCGCACGGGGCCTGCCCGAGCTCGCAAGCCATAGCCTGCTGCTCACGCTCTCCGGTGAGCTCGGCAGCGGCAAGACGACGCTCGCGCGCGCGCTGCTGCGCGCGCTCGGCGTGACCGGCACGGTGAGGAGCCCGACCTTCACCCTGGTCGAGCCCTACGAGACGGCGTGGGGGAGCGTGCATCACCTCGACCTTTACCGTCTGGCCTCGGGTGCGGCAGCGCTCGAGGGCCTCGGTTACCGCGACCTGCGCGGGCAGCCGGGCCTGGTGCTGGTGGAATGGCCGGAGCGGGCTGGCCTCGCGCTTGGCACGCCTGAGATCGCGGCACAGCTCGACCACCAGGGTACGGGGCGGCGCATTTCCCTTGCGGCTCACGGTGAAAGTGGGCGGGAGTGGCTGGCTTCGAGTCGTGCCCTACTCGAGGAGTGCGGCGTATCTAGCTGAAAAACTTGAATTAAAAAACATCGACCGCTAGAGTACCCGCGGGTTTCAGAGCGCACGGCAGTCATGCGGCCAATGAGGGCAATCGGCCTAATCGTCCTGCTTCTTACGTCGGCATCCGCGGCGTCAGCACCGGCGCTTCGCGACATACGCGTGTGGGCAAGCCCTGATTCCACACGCGTCGTGCTCGACCTCAGCGAGCCTGCGTCCTATACGATTTTCTCGCTCGACAGTCCCGACCGGGTCGTCATCGATTTCGAGCGCATCGAGGCCGACGCATCCAGCCTGAAGGTCCCCGACGCCTCCGGCGTCGTGAAGTCGGTGCGGCTCGGCGAGCGTGGCCGCGCGGGCCTGCGAATCGTGATCGACGTGAATGCGAAGGTCGACGCAAAGGCCTTCCTCACCCCGCCGAACGAGACCTATGGCCATCGCCTGGTCATCGACCTCGGGCATGGCCTGGCGGCAGCGGTGCCGGCCGAGGTGCCAAAACCCGTCATGGTCGCGGGCGGCGAGGGGCAGCGCGATCTCGTGATCGCGATCGACGCCGGCCATGGCGGCGAAGACCCGGGCGCAGTCGGCAAGGCCGGCACCCGCGAGAAGAACATCACGCTGGCGGTCGCGCGCAAGCTCGCCGAGCGCATCAACGCCGAGCCTGGCATGAAGGCGGTGTTGACGCGCACGGGCGACTACTTCGTGCCGTTCCGTGAGCGCATCCGTCGCGCGCGCGTGCAGCAGGCGGACCTGTTCGTGTCGATTCACGCCGACGCATTCATGGACCGCTCGGTGCGGGGTTCCTCGGTCTACGTACTCTCCACTCGCCGCGCGAGCAGCGAAGCCGCGCGCTGGCTGGCCGAGCGCGAGAATGCCGCCGACCTGATCGGCGGCGTTTCCCTGCATGACAAGAGCGGCGTGCTGCAATCGGTCCTGCTGGACCTGTCGCAGAACGCTGCGATTAGCGCCAGCCGCGAAGCCGCGGCGCGCGTGCTCGCCGAGCTCGACCATGTGGGCCAGCTCAAGAAGAGCGATGTGCAGCACGCGAGCCTGATCGTGCTGACGTCGCCGGACGTGCCCTCGATGCTGGTGGAGACAGCCTTCATCTCGAACCCGGACGAGGAACGCAGGCTGCGCGATCCGTCGCACCAGGAGCGTCTTGCCAAGGCAATCCACGCGGGTGTGCGCCGCTACTTCTACGACAACCCGCCACCGGGCTCGCGCGTCGCGGTGCTCGCCGCCCGCGAGCGTGGCCAGGCATTGCGCCACATCGTGTCGCCGGGTGAAACCCTCGGCGACGTTGCCGGCCGCTACGCGGTCAGCATCGACGATCTACGCCAGAAAAACCGCCTCGCGACCGAGACAGTCGCCTCAGGCACCATCCTCGAGATTCCCGTCACCGGCACCTGAACGGGTATGTAGACTGGCGCCGGCAGCGCCACCATGCCCATCCGCATCCTCGAAGGCCCGCTCGTCGACCAGATCGCTGCGGGCGAGGTCATCGAGCGTCCGGCTTCCGTCGTCAAGGAGCTCGTCGAGAACGCCCTCGACGCCGGCGCGCGCCAGGTAACGGTCGACGTGGAGCACGGCGGGATCCGCATGATCCGCGTGCGCGACGACGGCACCGGCATCGCGCCGGACGAGCTCGCGCTCGCGCTGGCGCGCCATGCCACCAGCAAGATTGCCTCGCTCGACGATCTCGAGCGCGTCGCGTCGCTCGGGTTCCGCGGCGAGGCGCTGCCTTCGATTGCGTCGGTGTCGGGGCTTCGGCTGGCCTCCCGGCGGCAAGACGCCGCGGCGGGCGCGGCGATCGAGTGCCAGGATGGTGAGCCTGGTCGCGTGCAGCCGGCCGCGCACCCGCAGGGCACGACGGTCGAGGTTCGCGACCTCTTTCACCGTGTGCCGGCGCGGCGCAAGTTCCTGCGCGCGGAAGCGACCGAGTTCCAGCACGTCCTGAAGACCGTTGCGCGCCTCGCCCTCTCGCGTTTCGACGTGGCCTTCACGCTGACCCACAACCGGCGCGAACAGTTTGCGCTGCCGGCGGCTCCTGGCCGGCGCGAGCGCGAGGCGCGCATCGCGCGACTGGTCGGCGCGGACTTCGTCGCTGCTTCGCGATTCGTGACCCACACGCAGGCCGGCCTTGCGCTGGAGGGCTGGATCGGAATGCCCTCCGCCTCTCGCGCCCAGCCGGACCGGCAGCACCTGTTCGTGAACGGCCGCATGGTACGTGACCGGCTGCTCGGGAGCGCCGTGCGCCTCGGCTACCGCGACGTGAGCCATGGTGGCCGGCATCCCGCCTGGCTGCTCTACCTCGCGCTCGATCCCATGCAGGTGGACGTAAACGCACATCCGCAGAAGCTCGAGCTGCGCTTCCGCGATGGGCGTGGCGTACACGATTTCCTGTTTCGCACGGTGGAGCGGGCACTCGCCGAAGCGGGGCAGGGCGAGGCGGGTTCCGCGCCGGTCTCCGCCGCGGCGCGCTGGGCGGCCCCGCCCGCAGCGGTGGCGCTCGCGCTCGGCGAGCCGTCGCCGGTCTTCGGCACGGCGCCGGCGCAGCGACCGGGCGCCGGCCCGGCCGCGCCTGTTGCGGACCAGCCTCTGGGGCACGCGATCGCGCAGCTGCACGGCATCTACATCATCGCGCAGTCGGCCGAGGGCATGGTCCTCGTCGACATGCATGCCGCGCACGAGCGCATCCTCTACGAGCGGCTCAAGACCGCGATGGATACAGGTCAGGGGCCGCGACAGGCATTGCTCGTCCCTGTGCTGCTCGAGACCACGGAAGGCGAGGCTTCGCTCGCCGAGCAGCATGCGGACGAGCTCACCGCGGCTGGTTTCGCCGTCGACCGTGTCGGCCCCGCGACCCTGGCGATACGCGAAGTGCCGGTCGCGCTCGCGGGCGCGGATGTGGCTGGCGTACTCGCCGATGCGCTGGCCGACCTCGGCGCGGGCGGCGCCGTGCATCGCATCGACAGCAGCCAGAACGAACTGCTCGCGAACATCGCCTGCCGGAGCGCGGTGCGCGCCAACCGTCAACTCAGCATTCCGGAAATGGACGCCCTGCTGCGCGACATGGAACAGACCGAGCGCTCGGGCCAGTGCAGCCATGGGCGGCCGACCTGGACACGGCTCACGCTCGCCGAACTCGACCGGATCTTCCTGCGCGGCCGCTGATGATGCGAAGTCCGGCGATCCTGCTGATGGGCCCGACGGGTTCAGGCAAGACCGAGCTTGCGGCTGCGCTCGTCGCGCGGCTGCCGCTCGAGATCGTGAGCGTGGATGCCGCGATGGTCTATCGCGGCATGGATATCGGTACGGCCAAGCCGCCGCCCGAGCTTCTCGCGCGCGCGCCGCATCGCCTGATTGACCTCATCGACCCTGTCGAGAGTTACTCGGCGGCTCGGTTCCTCGCCGATGCCGGGGCGGCCATGGCGGAGATCGATGCGCAGGGGCGCATACCGCTGCTGGTCGGCGGCACGATGCTCTACTTCCGCGCCCTGCAATCGGGTCTCGCGCAACTGCCACCCGCGGATCCCGCGATCCGGCAGCGGCTCGAGGCGCGTGCCGCGATCGAGGGCTGGCCGGCACTGCACGCCGAACTCGCGCGACTCGATCCTGTGACTGCGACGCGGGTCCGTCCGAACGACCGCCAGCGGATACAGCGCGCGCTCGAAGTGATCGAGCGCAGCGGCCGGCCGATGTCCGCCCAGCTTGGGGAGGATCTGCGGTGCGCGACGAGCAGCGGGGACCTCCCGCTCGTGCTCGCTCCCGCGGATCGCGGCATGCTGTTCGAGCGCATCGCTGCGAGGTTCGAGGAGATGCTGCAGCGCGGGTTCGTGGACGAAGTGAGTCGACTGCGCAGGCGCGCCGATCTGCACCCCGGGCTCCCTGCGATGCGGCTGATCGGCTACCGGCAGCTCTGGCAGCACCTGGAGGGCACCGCGACCCTAGCCGACGCGTCGCAGATGGCGATTGCGGCCACGCGCCAGCTGGCGCGCCGGCAGCTCACCTGGCTGCGCGCGGAGCCCGGCGCGGAGTGGTTCGATGCCGGGGATGCATCCGCCAGCGAACGGATCGTCGCCCGCGTTGCCGAATGGCTCCGTAAGCGATGATTCGTGGCGCGGAGGTGCTAGACTTCTGACATACCGGCGACGCTCCTTGCGTCTTGAAAAAGCCCGGAACGGTCCGAATATATAGCCGCCGGACAAGCTTAGAGCGGCATGAAAGCGCGATAAAAAACAAGGAGTTACCATGGCCAGAGGTCAATCACTGCAGGATCCGTTCCTGAACGCGCTGCGCAAGGAGCGCGTGCCGGTATCCATCTATCTGGTCAATGGCATCAAGCTCCAGGGCCAGGTGGACTCCTTCGACCAGTTCGTGGTGCTGCTCAAGAATTCCGTCAGCCAGATGGTCTACAAGCACGCGATCTCGACCGTTGTCCCGGCGCGGAATGTCCGCCTGCCGTCGGCGGAAGGCGCCGAGGAAGAAGCGGAAACGCCGGTCACGGAGACCGTTTGACCGGGGCCCCGGCAGGACGCCTTGTTCGATCGCCCTGAACGCGGCGAGCGCGCAATCCTCGTACGCATCGGTCTCGGCCAGGCGCCGGATCCCGATGAACTTGCCGAATTCGACGCATTGGCGCGCTCGGCGGGCGCGATCCCGGTCGAGACCGTCACCGGCAGCCGGCGAATCCCGGAGCCGCGGTACTTCATCGGCAGCGGTAAGGCCGAGGAGATTCGCGACCGCGCCGAGGCGATGAAAGCCGAGATCGTGCTCGTGGACCACGAGCTTTCGCCTTCGCAGGAACGGAATCTCGAGAAGCTCGTCGGCCGCCGGGTGCTCGACCGCGCCGGGCTTATCCTCGATATCTTCGCCAGTCGGGCGCGCAGCGCCGAAGGCAAGCTCGAAGTGGAGCTCGCGCAACTCCGGCACCTGTCGACGCGACTAGTGCGGGGCTGGACCCACCTCGAGCGCCAGAAAGGCGGCATTGGCCTGCGCGGTCCGGGCGAGACGCAGCTGGAAACCGACCGGCGCCTGATCAACAAGCGCATCCGCACGCTGGCGGCCAAACTGGAGAAACTCGCCCAGCGTCGCGACACCGGTCGGCAGGAGCGCAAGCGCGTGCCGGTGCCCGGCGTCGCGCTGATTGGTTACACCAACGCCGGGAAATCGACGCTGTTTCGCGCGCTCACGGGTGCAGATGCCTACGTAGCCGACCAGCTGTTCGCGACCCTCGATCCGACGGTGCGCCGGCTGCGCCTGCCGCACACGCCGGACATTGTCGTCGCCGATACCGTCGGCTTCGTGCGCGACCTGCCGCACGAACTGGTCGCGGCCTTCCGCTCGACGCTCATGGAGGCCCGCGAGGCGGATCTCCTGCTGCACGTCGTCGATGCCGCCGACCCCGAGCGCGATCAGCGGATCGCGCAGGTGGACGCGCTCGTGGAAAGCATCGGCGCCGGATCGATCCCGCAGCTTCGCGTGTACAACAAGGTGGATCGGCAGGGGCGCGCGCCCGAGCTCGCTCGCGACGCCGCAGGCCAGCCCTCGGCGGTCTGGCTTTCGGCGGCGACTGGCGCAGGCGTCGATCTCCTGCAGGGCGCCCTCCAGGAAATCTTCGGCCAGGCCGCAATGCGGCTCGCGGTGGTGTTGCCGCCCTCGCAGGGCAGGCTGCGGGCAAGGCTGTACGAAATGCGGCTGGTGCGCGCGGAGGAGGCCATGGAGGACGGGAACACCCGCCTCGTCGTCGAATCCTCGCCGCAGGAGCTCGAGTCGCTCTGCCACGAAGCCGGCGTCGAGTTCGGTTCCGCAGTCTCGCCTTGTCTGCCCGCGCCGGGCTTCGTAGAATTCAAGAGTGACGCCGCGAGTTCCGCGGCCTGAACTCCCGAGCAAGCCCACACTAACCATGGCCTGGAACGATCCCGGCAAGAACGAGAATCCCTGGCAGCGCCGGCCCGAGAAGGGCCCGCCTGACCTTGACGAATTGCTGCGCCGGCTGCAGAAGCAGCTGCGCGGGATATTCGGCGGCGGTAGCAGCGGCGGCGGAGGCACTCCTGGCGGGAGTTTCTCCGGACCCGGCGGCCGCGCCATTGGCATCGGTTCGGTGCTGCTCGGCGTGGTTGCGGTCTGGGTACTGTTCGGCAGTTTCTACCTTAACGGGGCGGCGGAGCGCTCGGTCATCACGCGCTTCGGGCAGTACATCAAGACGACTTCCGGCGGCTTCAACATGCGCCTGCCCTGGCCGATCGACCGGCGCACCGTCGTCAACGTGACCGAATTCAGGAGCTTCACCGACCGCACCCGCATGCTGACCCAGGATGAAGCACTGGTGGACATCGACCTGGCGGTCCAGTACCGGCGCGTGGACCCGGTCAAGTTCGCGTTCAACGTGCGGGACCCGGAGCAGACGCTCGGCGACGTCAGCGAGAGCGCAATCCGCGAGGTAGTCGGGCAGAACACGCTCAATTTCGTGCTCGAGGCCGGCCGCCAGGAGATCAGCGCCAAGACCAAGGACCTCGTCCAGCGGACCATCGCCGCCTACAACACGGGCATCGAGATCATCAGCGTCAACCTGCAGGGCGTCAGCGTCCCGGAACAGGTGGCGCCCGCGCAGAAGGACGCGATCAAGGCGCGCGAAGACAAGGAACGCGCGACGCTTTCTGCCGAGACCTACGCGAACGACATCGTGCCGAAAGCTCGCGGCGCTGCCGTGAGCGTGGTCGAGGGTGCACGCGCCCACCGCAATCGGGTGATTGCGGACGCCGACGGCCAGACCCAGCGCTTCCTCGCGCTCGCGGCGGAGTACCAGCGCGCGCCGGCGGTCACGCGCGAGCGCCTCTACCTGGAAACCATCGAGCAGGTGCTCGCCTCGTCCGCGAAGATCATCGTCGACGTCGAGGGCACCGGCAACATGATCTACCTGCCCATCGACAAGCTCCTCGAGCTGCGCAGCCCGCAGCGCGGCCCCACCGATACCCCGCCAACGATCAGGCTCGACGACGGCAGCGAGATCGACACCCAGGATCCGCGCGCGCGGAGGGAACGCTGAAATGAACCGCGGCGCGTTCCAGTTGATGATCGGCGTACTCATCGTGGCATGGCTCGTCTCCGCGTCGGTATTCACTGTCAAGGAGACCGAGCTCGCCATCAAGTTCCGGCTGCGCGAAATCGTCGCCACTGACTTCGAGCCGGGCCTGCACTTCAAGATTCCGTTCATCGAGACCGTGCAGAAATTCGACCGGCGCGTGCTGACGCGGAGCTATCCGGCCGAGCCGTTCCTGACCAGCGAAGGCAAGATCCTGAACGTCGATTTCTTTGTGAAGTGGCGGGTCACCGACGTCGGCCAGTTCTACCTCGCGACCGCCGGCGACGAAGAAGCGGCGGCCGGGCGCCTCGCCGAAGTCGTCAAGGACGGCCTCAAGGGCGTCATCGCCAAGCGAACGATCCAGCAGGTCGTCGCCGCCGCGCGCACCGAGTTCATCGGCGACATCCTGCAGTTCGCGGGCACCTCCGTGGGCCAGCTCGGCCTGACCCTCGTCGACGTGCGCGTGAAGCGCATCGACCTGCCGGAGGAAGTCTCCGAGTCGGTCTACAACCGAATGCGGCAGAACTTCGCGCGCCAGGCCTCGCAGTTGCGTGCTGAAGGCGACGAGCAGGCCCAGCGTATTCGCGCAGAAGCGGAGCGTGAGCGCACGGAGCTGCTCGCCAACGGGAACCGGGATGCGGAAGTGATCAGGGGCGAGGGCGACGCGCTGGCAGCCCAGACGTACGCGCGCGCATTTCAGCGTTATCCCGAATTTTTCTCGTTGCACCGCAGCCTCGAGGCCTACCGCAAGTCGATCGGCCAGCCGAACGACGTGCTGGTGATCGCGCCCGAGGGCGAGTTCTTCAAGTACTTCAAGAAATCCGGCCGTTAAGGGCATCCAGCTACCATGCGTATTGCATGGCCCGACCTCGCGGCCGCGATCGGCCTCCTGCTGGTGATCGAGGGCGTCCTGCCATTCCTGAACCCGAGTGCGATCCGGCGAGCGCTCGAACGAATGCTGGCAATGGATGACGGCACGTTCCGCGTCGCCGGGGCCGCCAGCATGTTCGCCGGCATACTCGTGCTCTGGCTCGCACGGAGCTAAGCGGGCAATGGGCCGTTTCGTCGTCGTCGTCGGCGCCCAATGGGGCGATGAAGGCAAGGGCAAGCTCGTCGACCTGCTGACCGAGCGCGTGTCCGCCGTCGCCCGCTTCCAGGGCGGCCACAACGCGGGTCACACGCTCGTGATCGGGGGCGTCAAGACCGTCCTGTCGCTGGTCCCGTCCGGCGTTCTGCGCGAGGGTGTGCGCTGCTTCGTCGGCAACGGCGTCGTCGTCTCGCTGGAAGCGCTCCTTTCCGAGGCCGACATGCTCGGTGCCCGAGGGGTGCCCGTGTTTGAGCGCCTGCGGGTCAGTGCGCTGTGCCCGCTGGTGCTGCCCTCACACGCGATGATCGACCGCGCGCGAGAGAAAGCGAGCGGGGACCGCAAGATCGGCACGACCGGGCGCGGCGTGGGCCCCGCCTACGAAGACAAGGTGGCGCGGCGCGCCGTGCGCATCGGCGAGCTCGCCGACGCGGGCCGGTTCGAGTCGCGGCTCGCGGAACTCCTCGATTACCACAATTTCCTGCTGGAGCGCCGGTACGGCGAGGCGCCGGTGGACTTGCGCAAGACTCTTGATGTCTGCCTGGCACAGGGCGAGCGGATCCGGACGATCGTCTGCGACGTCACGGGCGAGCTGCACGCCCTGCGGAGCGGGGGGGCGAACGTGCTGTTCGAGGGCGCGCAGGGAACGATGCTCGACGTGGATCACGGGACGTTCCCGTTCGTGACCTCGTCGAACACGGTCGCCGGTTACGCGTCGGTCGGCACCGGCCTCGGGCCACGCGACATCGACGACGTGCTCGGCATCGTGAAGGCGTACACGACGCGCGTGGGGGCCGGGCCGTTCCCGACCGAGCTCGACGACGACGTCGGCCGGCACCTGTCGCGCGTTGGCCAGGAATTCGGCGCCGTCACCGGCCGGCCGCGGCGCACGGGCTGGTTCGACGCCGTGGCGCTGCGGCGCTCCATCCTCAACAACGGGATCACGGGACTGTGCGTCACGAAGCTCGACGTGCTCGATGGGCTCGACGAAGTGAAGTTTTGCGTCGAGTACGGTGAGGCCGGCGCGCCGCGCTACGAGGCGATGTCGGGCTGGAAGTCACGGACCGCGGGCGTCAAGTCGCTAGACGGATTGCCCGCCGCCGCGCGCGCCTACCTCGCGCGGCTGGAGTCCGCCTGCGGCGTGCCGGTCACGATGATTTCGACCGGCGCCGAGCGGGACGAGACGATCGTTTCCCGCCACCCTTTCGGCTGAGCGGCGGGGCGCCCGCGGCCAGATCGTCGACCCGGCGCCTGAGGGCGTCCAGGTCCTCGGCGGACGGTACGCCGAGCTGGTGAATGGCGCGCTGCACGCGCGCCTGGAAGATCTTCTCGAGGTTGTCCCAGGTCTCGCCCGCCTGCGCCTGAACGTTGTCAATGCGGCGGTTGACCGTCTTCTGCGCGCCACGGAATGCCTCCATGACGGCCTTCTGTGCGGCGTCCATCGCGCCGCCCTGGAGCTTGCCGCCCTCGCGCATCAGGTCTTCGAATACCTTGGGCGCGCCCGCCTGCGCCTGGGCCAGGGCCCCGAGGCCGGCTTGCCAGATCTGCTGGGCCGAATAGAGCAGGTCCTTTTCCTTGCCCTGCGAGCTCCCGCCGCCGCCGAGCTTGCCTTTCTTTCTCGCCGCCATGACGTTCTCCTGCCCGCCCCGCCTCGGGCGCGGCTCGATGCGGCAGAATAGCGCGTTCGCGAAAGGAGTACAGGATGGCCGCGGTCAGGATTACGGCATTCCCTTACGAGCAGGATTCGTATCGCTTCGAGGGCGACGCGCTCAGGAAGTCCTGGGAGCGCCTGCACAAGGGCGACCGCGAGGCCTTCCCCGCGGACGCAAAAGCTCAGGCTGCCTGGCGCGCGTTCCATCGCGGCGACTTCGCCGAGGCCATCACGCTGGGGTCGAAGCTGAAGGGGAGCGGGGCAAACGCCGCAAGCAAGGCGGCCGCGGTCGCGGCGACCTACCTGGTCGAGGATGACAAGCCGGCCATCCAGATCCTGCTCGATGCTGCAAAACGCGCTGACGCTGTGACTCGCGAATCGACTGATGACGCCAATGCCTGGTACCTGCAGGCCTTCGTACTCGGCCGTTACGCGCAGCGCATCTCGATCGTGAAGGCGCTCGCCGAGGGCATCGGCGGCCGGGTCAGGAAAGCGCTCGACCGCGCGCTCAAGCTCGACGCGAAACACGCGGATGCGCACCTCGCGCTCGGCCTCTACCACGCGGAGATCATCGACAAGGTCGGCGCGCTCGGCAAGCTCACCTACGGTGCGGATGCGGGTCAGTCCGTGAAGCATTTCGAGCAGGCATTGAAGCTCAACCCCGGGTCCGCCATCGCGCACATGGAGTACGCCAATGGCCTGCTGATGCTGCACGGGGATGCGAAGCGCAAGCAGGCGGTCGAGCTGTACCGAAAGGCGGCGGCCTGCACGCCGGCGGATGCCATGGAGCGGCTCGACGTGGAGCAGGCGAAGGTCGAACTCGACTGATCAGCCGGGCTCGTCGCTCCCGAGCCATTGCCCGAGCAGGACGGCAAGTACGACGTTCTCGAACTCCTCGCGGAAGCGGGCCGTTACGGCATCTGGATCGGGCACGCGCAGCGCGTCGGCGATCAGGCCGAACTGAACCTGTCCGGCGTAGGAAAGAATGCTGATACCGAGGCCGATGTCGCCGGATTGCGGCACCCAGAAGATCATGCGTCCGATGCGACTGCCCGCGAGGTAAAGCGGCTGCGGCGGGCCCGGCACGTTGGTCGCGACGGCCGTCGCCTTCGTGGACAGCAAGTCGATGGCCGCGGACTCGACACTCGCGGGCATGCGGCCGAGAGCCGCCATGAGGCCGAGCGTCAGCAGTGGCTGGTAGGAGCCTTTCAGTTGCGTCATTGCCGCGTGCACCTCGAACAGGCGATGCAGCGGGTCGCGAATGCCGATCGGCAGTTCGAGGAAAACGAGTCCGAAGTAGTTGCCAAGTGCGGCCGCCTCGCCCGGGTCGCGCAAGTTCACCGGGACCGCGGCGCGGATCACGAGGCCGTCAGTGTCCTCGCCGTGCTGGCGCAGGTAGCCGCCGAGCGCGCCCGCCGCCGTCGAGAGCAGGACGTCGTTCACCGTGCAGCCGAGCGCGCGCGCGACCGCCTTCACCTCCCAGAGCGGCAGCGGATCGGTCCAGGCCGCGATCTTGCGCGGCCCGAGCGGACCCTTGAAGCGCGTCGCCGGGTCGTCGGCGAGCAGGGCAACGCGCGTGAGTTCGCCCGCAATGCCGAGCGCGTGGCGCGCGAGTTCGCCGGCCTGCTCGGGATTGCGGGTCAGGTCCACCGCGCGCTCGAGGAAGGCCGCGCCTTCCAAGTACGCCTGGCCAAGCAGCGCCGCGCCCGGGATTCCGAGGCGACTGAACCAGTCGCCGTCGCCGGCAACTTTACGGTCGCGCGCCGCGCGTGAAGACCTGGCCGGCGCCGGCGTCGCCGCCGCCGGGTCCGCCTCCGCATCCGTGAGCGAGAGGAAGACACGGATCATCGCCATGCCGTCGGCATAGCAATGATGGATGCGCAGGATGGTCGCACTCCCGCCCTGGAATCGATCGATGAAGTGGAACTGCCAGGCCGGGTGATCGCGGTCGAGGTCGGTGCTGGCGAGCTGCGAGACGTAGGCTTCGAGCTCGGCCTGCCCGCCGGGTGCCGGCAGCTTCGCGCGCACAACGTGCCGGTCGATGTCGAAATCCGGGTCCGGCTCCCATTCCGCAGTCAATGCATCCTGCAGGGCACGGCAGCGGAACCGGCTGAAAGCGAGAAAGCGCTGCCGGATCGTGCGGCGGAAACGCCGGAAGTCCACGCGCGAATCGAACACGATGACCCCGACGATCATCATCAGGTTGGTGGGCCGGTCCATGCGCAGCCAGGCGGCGTCGACCGCGGACATGCGTTCCGTTTCGGTGGTCATCGGATTACAGTACTGCACATGGCGTATTTCGTCACCGGAGCGACCGGTTTCATCGGCCGCCACCTGGTCGAACGTCTGCTGGCTCGCGGCGAGCGGGTGTTCGTGCTGGTGCGGCCGCAGTCGATGCAGAAGTTCGGGGCGCTGCGCGAGTTCTGGGGCGCACGTGCGAGCCGCGTGGTGCCCGTGGCCGGCAATATCTCGGAGCCGAATCTCGGCGTCTCCAAGGCCGACCTGCGCAGGCTGACCGGCAAGGTCGAGCACCTGTTCCATCTCGCGGCCGTCTACGACCTGCAGGCCACCGCCGAGGAGCAGGACCTCGCGAACATCGTCGGCACGGATCACGCGCTGCAGTTCGCCGACACCGTGCAGGCGGGGTGCTTCCACCACGCGAGCTCGATCGCCGCCGCCGGCCTCTACCAGGGCACTTTCCGCGAGAACATGTTCGAGGAGGCGGCCGGGCTGGAGCACGCCTACTTTCGCACCAAGCACGAGTCGGAAGCGCTGGTACGCGGCCGCTGCAAGCGCCCCTGGCGCGTATACCGGCCCGGGATCGTCGTCGGCCATTCGCAGACCGGCCAGATAGACAAGGTCGACGGACCCTATTACTTCTTCAAGCTGATCCAGAAGCTGCGGCAGTCGCTGCCGCCCTGGTTCCCGCTCATCGGCCTCGAGGGCGGCTACATCAACCTCGTGCCGGTGGACTACGTGGCCGCGGCGATGGACCACCTCGCGCATTTGCCGGAGCAGGACGGCCAGTGCTTTCACCTGACGGACCCCAGGCAGCGACGGGTGGGCGAAGTACTGAACCTGTTCGCGCGCGCAGGTCACGCCCCAATGATGGCGTTCAGGCTCGATCCCAAGCTCGTCGACCTGATCCCGGCGGGCGTGACCGCCTCGATGTCGAGCTACCGGCCGCTCCAGCAGGTCGTGGAAACGATCCTGCGCGACCTGCGCATCCCGCGTGACGTCCTGCAGTTCTTCAACTGGCAGACGCGCTTCGACTCGACGCGCACGCAGCGCCTGCTCGAAGGCACGGACATCCGCGTGCCGGTGCTCGAGGACTATGCCTGGCGGCTCTGGGATTTCTGGGAGCGGCACCTCGACCCGGACCTCTCGCTCGACCGCAGTCTCGCAGGCGCAGTGCGCGGCAAGGTCGTGATCATCACCGGCGGCTCCTCGGGCATCGGCCTGGCCGCGGCCGAGCGCTGTGCGGATGCGGGCGCGACCGTGCTGATAGTCGCTCGCGACCCCGAGAAGCTGGAGGCCGCGCGGGCGAAGCTCGCCGAGCGCGGCGCCGTGCACGCCTACGTATGCGACATCGCCGACCCGGCAGCCTGCGAGGGGTTCGCGAAGCGCGTGCTCGCCGAACACGGCGGCGTGGACTTCCTGGTCAACAATGCCGGGCGCTCGATCCGGCGCTCGATCGACCTCTCCTACGACCGCTTCCACGATTTCGAGCGCACGATGCAGCTCAACTACTTCGCGGTCGTGCGCCTGACCATGGCGTTACTGCCGTCACTGATGGAACGTGGCGGGCACGTCGTCAACATCTCCTCTATCGGCGTGCTGTCGAACGCCCCGCGCTTCTCCGCCTACGTCGCCTCGAAGGCGGCGATGGAGGCCTGGACGCGTTGCGCGGCCGCCGAGTATGCGGACCGCGGCGCAACCTTCACGATCATCAACATGCCGCTGGTGCGCACGCCGATGATCGCGCCGACCAGGATCTACGACCAGGTTCCGGTCGCGACGCCCGACGAGGCCGCGGACATGGTGGCGGAGGCGATCATCGCGCGGCCGAAACGCATCGCCACGAAGCTCGGCATCGCGGCGGAGGTGCTGCACCTCGTGGCGCCGCGCGTCACCGAGGTCGTCATGAACACCGCTTACCGCATGTTCCCGGATTCAACGGCGGCGAAGGGCGGGGAAGGCGACAGGAAGGCGGACGCGCCGCCCACTAAGGAAGCGCTGATGTTTGCTTCAATCCTGCGCGGCGTGCACTGGTAATGTGCAAGAATGGTGCCCAGGAGAGGACTCGAACCTCCACGCCTCTCGGCACTAAGACCTGAACCTAGCGCGTCTACCAATTCCGCCACCTGGGCACAGGTTGCGGCCGGGGCGACCCCGGCTGAGGGCGCGTCAATGTACGCAGGCACCTGTTTCATGTCAATTTCGGTGAACTCATGACCCGCAAGCCACGATGGCAGCAGGAAGACCCGCGCTTCGGCGAGGAGTCGGCGCGTTACGCGAAACCGATCCCGAGCCGGGAGCTGCTGCTCGTGAAGCTGCGCGAAGCACAAAAGCCGCTCGCGTTCGACGCGATCGCTACGACGCTCGCCATCCGCGATCCCGGCGAGCGCGAGGCGCTCGAAAAGCGACTCGGTGCCATGGCCCGCGACGGCGAGCTGCTCGTCAACCGCGCGAATGAATACTGCCTGGTTGACCGCCTGCCAGTCGTGGTCGGCACGGTGAGTGGCCACCGCGACGGCTTCGGATTCCTGGTGCCGGACGACGGCGGCGACGACCTGTTCCTCCCGTACCGCGAGATGCGGATGCTGTTCCACGGCGATCGCGCGGCGGCGCGCGTCACCGGCCGGGATTCGCGCGGCCGCGCGGAAGGCGCGATCGTCGAGGTGCTCGAACACCGCACGCGCCAGGTTGCCGGGCGCTTCACGCTCGAGGGCGGCGTCGGATTCGTGACGCCCGACAACCGGCGTATCAGCCAGCGCATCGTCGTGCCTCGCGAGGCCAGCGGCGACGCGCGCCACGGCGACCTCGCGGTAGTCGAAATCGCCGAACAGCCAAACCGCAATCGCGACCCGGTCGGGCGCGTTCTGCGCGTGCTGCCGGACGGCGGCGGCGCGGACACCGCCATCGACCTCGCGATCGCTTCTTTCGGACTTTCGCACGCCTTCCCACCTGAGGCGCTCGCCGAGGCGCGAGGCTACGGCCCCGAGGTCACGGCGCAGGCCCTTGCGGGACGCGAGGACCTGCGCGCCCTGCCGCTCGTGACGATCGACGGCGAGGACGCCCGCGACTTCGACGACGCGGTGTTCGCGGAGCCGAGCGGCGCCGGCTTCCGGCTCGTCGTCGCCATTGCGGATGTCAGCCATTACGTCCGGCCGGGTACGACCCTCGACCGGGAGGCGCGCGAGCGTGCGACCTCCGTGTACTTCCCGAGCCGCGTTCTGCCGATGCTGCCGGAGGAGCTATCCAACCACCTGTGCTCGCTGATGCCGGAAGTGGATCGCCTGTGCATGGTCTGCGACATGCAGGTGACGCGCGCAGGCGTGGTTGCCAAGAGCCGCTTCTACGCTGCCGTCATGCGTTCGCAGTCGCGCTTCACGTATACGCGCGTTGCCGCGCACCTCGACGGCCGCGAGCCGCTCGCGGGCGGGCGAGAGGCGCGCCTCGCGCCGGTCATCGACTGCCTGCACCAGGTCTACCGCGCCCTGCGCCGCGAGCGCGAGAAGCGTGGTGCGCTCGACTTCGAGGCGCCGGAGGTCAAGGTGCTGGTGGACAGCGCGGGCAAGCCCACGGAGATCCGGGCATACCCGCGCAACGATGCCCATCGCCTCATCGAGGAGTGCATGATCGCGGCCAACGTGCAGTCGGCCGGCTTCCTGAAGAAGAAAAAGCTGCCCGCCCTGTTCCGGATCCACGGCCAGCCTGACGAGGACCGCATCGAGGAACTCAAGCGGTTCCTGTCGATGCGCGGCGTCCTCCTAGAGATCTCGGGCGACCTGAAGCCCGCGCGCCTGGCCAAGGTGCTCGCCAGCATCTCGGGCCGGCCCGATGCCGCCGTGCTGGAGAACGCGATCATCCGCTCCCTCCCGCAGGCGTTGTACCAGCCGCTCAACATCGGCCACTTCGGGCTCGCACTCGAGGAATACGCGCACTTCACCTCGCCGATCAGGCGCTACCCGGACCTGCTCGTGCATCGCGGCATCCGCCACGCCCTCGGCGGCGGCGCGGCCGCGAACTTCACCCATTCCGTGCGCGAGATGGAGACGCTCGGCACGGAATGCTCGTTCCGCGAACGGCGCGCGGACGAGGCGGCTCGTTCGGTGGTCGCCTGGCTGAAGTGCGAGTACATGCGTCCGCGCGTCGGCGAGGAGTTCGACTCCGTGGTGACCGGCGTCACCGACTTCGGCCTGTTCGTGCAGTTGAAGTCGATGCAGGTCGACGGGCTGGTGCACGTCACCTCGCTACCGGCCGACTATTTCCACTTCCACGAGCGCGACCGCACGCTGGTCGGTGAGCGCACCCGCCAGCGCTTCTCGATCGGCGACGAGCTGCGCGTGCGACTGGTGCGGGTCGATTCCGCCGAGCGCAAGATCGACTTCGAGCACGTCGCCAAGACCGGCACCCATCACCATCCGCGCCGGCGCGGCGGCAAGCCGCAGGCCAGGCGAAAGTGAGCGGATCGCTCGTCTTCGGTCTGCACGCCGTGCGCGCCGTGCTGGCGCGGCGACCCAGGGACGTGCTGCGGCTCGCGATCGTCGCGGGTCGCGACGATGCCCGCGTGCGGGAACTGCGCGGGTTCGCGGCAGAGCAGGGCATTGCACCGGTCGCAGCAAGCGCCGAGGCGCTCGACCGGGAGACCGGTGGCGCCGTCCACCAGGGCGTGGTGGCCGAAGTGCGCCCGAGCGCCCCGCTCGACGAGAACTCGCTGCTCGACCTGCTTACCGGACTAACGGGGCCCGCCCTCGTGCTGGTGCTCGATGGCGTTTCCGACCCGCACAACCTGGGGGCTTGCCTGCGCACCGCGGACGCTGCAGGCGCGACGGCCGTGGTTGCGCCCCGCGACCGCGCCGCCGGGCTGACGCCGGTGGTCCGCAAGGTCGCGGCCGGGGCTGCCGAGACCGTGCCTTTTGCGCAGGTCACGAACCTGGCCCGCTCGCTGCGCGACATGCAGTCCGCGGGAATCTGGATCGCCGGGACCGCCGAGGACGGTGACCGGGAGTTGTTCGCAGCCGACCTGACCGGTCCGCTCGCCCTGGTGATGGGTTCGGAAGGCCGGGGTCTCAGGCGGCTGACCCGCGAATGCTGCGACTTCACCCTGAGGTTGCCCATGCAGGGCACGGTCGGCAGCCTGAACGTCTCAGTAGCGGCCGGAATCACCCTCTACGAGGCCCTGCGCCAGCGCCGCGTTAAACTTGCGGAAAGCCAGCCAGTCCGGTAACTTACGCGCCCTTTCCCCGGTCCACCGGGGCGTTTTCTCCTTGCCTCACTGCCAGCGCGTCAGCAGGAGGCCAAGACCACAAGGAGCACAAGATGCGGCATTACGAGATCGTGTTTCTGGTCCATCCTGACCAGAGCGAGCAGGTTCCGGCCATGATCGAGCGGTATCGCGGCCTCATCACCGCGGACGGCGGCGCAGTCCATCGTCTCGAGGACTGGGGGCGACGCCAGCTTTCATTTCCCATCGCCAAGATGCACAAGGCGCACTACGTCCTGATGAACGTCGAGTGCAGCAGCAAGGTGCTCGAGGAGTTGACCGGCGCGTTTCGCTTCTCTGACGCCGTGCTGCGCCACCTCGTCGTCAAGATGGACGCCGCCGTGACGGAGCCTTCGCCGATGGCGAAGGAGCCGGAAGAGCGCGAGCGCGACCGCGGTGATCGTTACGATCGCGGCGATCGCGATTCGGGCGGCGACGGCATGGGCATGGATTGATCGGGAGACCACGATGTCACGTTTTTTCCGGCGCAAGAAATTCTGCAAGTTCACGGCTGAAGACACCGACCAGATCGACTACAAGGATCTGGTGACGCTGAAGGCGTACATCACCGAGACCGGCAAGATCGTGCCGAGCCGCATCACCGGCACGCGCTCCTTCTACCAGCGCCAGCTCTCGGTCGCGGTCAAGCGGGCGCGCTACCTCGCGCTCCTGCCGTACACCGACCAGCATTGAGGCTGACGGCCGCGCAAGCGCGGCCCGACGCGATCCGATGACGGCGATGCTGCAATGGATGACCGCGAAACCGCTCCGGGCCTTCCTGGCCGCGGGGCTCGCAGCATTTGCCGCACTCATTGCCCTGCCCATGGCCGCCTGGCTGCCGGCGGGACTCGTAGTGCTCGGCTTGCTCGCAGCCGGGCAGGCGGTTGCTTTCGCGGCGGCGGCCGGTGCGGCGATCGTGCTCGTATGGGCGTTCTCGCCGTTGTTCGGCACCGGCCCGGCGCTCGCCATTTCCGTCGCGACGCTCCTGCCGGCAACGGCGGCGGCCTTCGCCCTCGAGCGCAGCCGCAGCCTTACTTTCGTATTCCAGGCGCTGACCCTCGCAGCCTGCCTGCTGGTGCTCGCGATCCACGGCCTGCTCGGCGACCCGGTGCGTGCGCTGGCGCCGGTAATCGCCCAACTCGAGCCGATGCTGCGCCGCACTGCGGAAACGCTCTCGCAAATGGGCATCGAGAGCACGCCCGCGGAAATTGGCGCGGCGACCGCGCGCGCCGCCTGGGCAACGCTCGGCTGGATGGTGCTGCTGCACGCATTCGTCGCGCAGTGCGCCGGACTGTGGGCATTCGGGCGGCTGAAGGAGCCCGGACTGTTCGGCCGTGAGTTCCGCCGCCTGACGCTCGGACGCTTCATTGCCTGGCTGCTGGTGGCGGCCTTCGCGGTGAGCTTCCTCGCGCACCGGCTTGCAGGAGAGGGCTGGCAGGCGATCGACGATGTACTGTTCGTGCTGGCAGCCGCCTTCCTGGTCCAGGCGCTCGCCGTAGTGCATGGCCTGCGCGAGTTGCAGGTGATTGGCGTGGTGCCGGTGATACTGGCCTATGTGGCCGTGCTTTTGGTGCCGATGGCCCTGGTGGGCATCGGCTTCGCGGATACCTGGGTCCGCTTTCGCGAGCGCTTCGCGCCGCGGCAAGGAGTGTAAGTCGATGGAAGTCATTCTTTTGCAGAAGATCGCGAACCTCGGCGACATCGGCGACCGCGTGAAGGTCAAGCCGGGTTTCGGTCGCAACTACCTGCTACCCGGCGGCAAGGCGACGCTCGCGACGCCCGACAACGTGGCCCGGTTCGAGAGCCGGCGTGCGGAACTCGAGACTAAGGCGGCCTCCGAGCTCTCGTCGGCGAAGGCGAGGGCGGCGGGACTCGAAGGCTTCAAGCTCAGCATCACGGCCAAGGCCGGCAACGAGGGCAAGCTGTTCGGTTCGATCGGTACATCCGACATCGCCGAGGCCTGCCAGAAGGCCGGTCACGCAATCGAGCGTTCCGAAGTGCGCCTGCCGGACGGGCCGATCCGCACGGTCGGGGAACACGTGATTGCGATCCACCTGCATAGCGATGTCGACGCCCACCTGGCGCTGACCATCGTTGCGGATGAATCCGCCGCGGGCGACTGACGCCACGCGCGTAACGCGCTCCATGCGAGAGTGAATCAGAGGTTCCTTTGGTCGCGATGATCCGCCAGGACGAGGTGCGCACGCCGCCCCATTCGGTGGAGGCGGAGCAGGCGGTTCTGGGCGGGCTCATGCTCGACCCGAACGCCTGGGATGCCGTCGCAGACGTCATCTCGGCCGCCGATTTCTACCGCCGCGACCACCGGCTCGTATTCGAGGCCATCGCGGAGGTCGCGGAGACCCGCGGTGCCTGCGACGCCGTCACGATCTCCGAGCACCTGGAGCGCAAGGGCCGGCTCGATGAGATCGGCGGGATGGCCTACCTCGGGACCATCGCGCGCGATACGCCGTCCGCCGCCAACGTCCGCGCCTACGCCGAGATCATCCGGGAGCGCTCGATCCTCCGGCAGCTGGCGACGGCCGGCGCCGAGATCGCGGCGGCTGCAATCGACGGCCGCGGCCGCCCGGCCAGCGAACTGGTCGACGAGGCCGAGCGGCGTGTGTTTCAGATTGCCGAGCGTGGCAGCCGCGGGCGGAGCGGCTTTGTCGCGGTTCGCGACATCCTGCCGCAGACGATCGACCGCCTCGACACGCTGCACCAGACGCCAGGGGAAATCCGCGGCGTGCCGACCGGATTCACGCAACTCGACCGGAAGACGGCTGGTCTGCAGCCCGGCGACCTCATCGTGATTGCCGGGCGCCCGTCAATGGGCAAATCGACGCTCGCCGTGAACATCGCCGAGAGCGCGGCCATCGCCAAGGGCGTGCCGGCCGCGATCTTCTCGATGGAAATGTCGTCCGAGCAGGTGACGCTGCGCATGATTTCCTCGCTGGGGCGCGTCAACCAGGGCCATTTGCGCACCGGCAACTTCACCGACGAGGACTGGTCGCGTATCCAGGGCGCGATGGCCCAGCTCTCCGGCGCGCCTATTTACATCGACGAATCGCCGGCCCTGACGCCGACTGAACTGCGCGCCCGCGCGCGACGCCTGAAGCGCGAGCGTGGCCTCGGACTCGTCATCGTCGACTACCTGCAGCTCATGCAGGTGTCCGGCACGAAGGAAAACCGCGCGACCGAGATCTCCGAGATCTCGCGGAGCCTCAAGGCGCTCGCCAAGGAACTGCATGTCCCGGTGATCGCGATCTCGCAGCTGAACCGGGCCGTCGAGCAACGCACCGACAAGAAGCCGGTGATGTCGGACCTGCGCGAGTCCGGCGCGATCGAGCAGGACGCGGACCTGATCCTCCTCATCTACCGCGAAGAGGTCTACGACCAGAACACGACCCGGCGCGGTGTCGCCGACATCATCATCGCCAAGCAGCGCAATGGCCCGATCGGCGAGGTGCAGCTCACATTCCTCGGCGAGTACACGCGCTTCGAGAATCTGGTCTCCGAGTCCTACGGCGAGGGCGCGTTCTGAGCGCTTGCCTGCGCGCCATCGTCGACACGGCGGCGCTCAAGCACAACCTCTCGCGGGTTCGTGAGCTCGCACCGGGCAGCCGGGTGCTCGCGGTCATCAAGGCAAATGCCTACGGCCATGGCCTGCTCACCGTCGCAGAGGCGCTCGAGGCCGCGGATGGCTTTGCCGTCGCGCGCATCGAGGAGGCGCTCGCACTGCGCGAGTCCGGCAGCCGGGCGCGAATCGTGCTGCTGGAAGGGTTTCGCGATGCCGAGGAACTCGCGGCCGCTGCTCGGCATGGCTTCGAGCCATTCATTCACCAGGACTGGCAGGTCACCCTGCTTGAATCCTTTCGCGGCCCGCAAACCCTCCAGGTCTGGCTGAAGATCGACACCGGAATGCACCGGCTCGGATTCGCGCCCGGGGAGTCGAGGTCAGTCGCGGCGCGGCTCGCCGCCTGTCACTGCGTCGCCCGGCCCGTCGGTTTCGCGACCCACCTGGCGGACGCAGAACACACGGGCGGCGAAGGCACGCGGGCGCAACTCGCGGGCTTTGCAGCCGCGACGGCCGGCCTTCCCGGAGAACGCAGCATTGCGAACTCCGCAGCCCTCATCGCCTGGCCGGAGGCGCGCGGCGACTGGGTGCGTCCGGGCATCATGCTCTACGGCATCTCGCCTTTCCCGGGCCGGAGCGCGGAATCGCTTGGACTGCTGCCGGCGATGAGCTTCGAGACCCGGATCATCGCACTCAAGGACGTCGCCGCCGGGGAGCGCGTGGGTTACGGCGGCACCTGGACGGCGTCGCGCGCCTCGCGGATCGCCGTGGCCGCGGTCGGCTATGGCGACGGCTATCCGCGTTCCGCGGCCAACGGCACGCCCGTATCCGTGTCGGGCGCCGCCGCCGCGATCGCCGGACGGCCCTCGATGGACATGCTGACGATCGACGTCACGGGTCTGCCACAGGCCGCGGTCGGCGACCGGGTTGAACTCTGGGGCCGCGAGGTGCCGGTCGAGCGCGTCGCAGCCGCCTGCGGCACCATTGCCTACGAGTTGACCTGCCGCGTCGGCCGGCGCGTCGCATTTTCGACTCGCGGCGCGTGAGAGTCCTCGTCACCGGCGCATCCGGACGCATTGGCGGCGCAATCGCCGCCAGGCTCGCGCTGCGTCACCAGGTCACTGGCATCGACCGGCGTCCCGGCCCGCTGACCGTCGAGGTCCTGGACGTCTGCGACACCGCAAGGCTTGCGCCACTCCTCGCGGGCCTGGATGCAATCGTGCACACGGCCTCATTGCACGTGCCCGACCTCGCGGCGTGCAGTGTCGAGCAATTCCACGCCGTGAACGTGGATGCGACGCGGCGGCTGCTGGCAGCCGCGGGCGAGGCGGGTGTTGCGCGCTTCGTGTACACGAGCACGACCTCGTTGTACGGCGATGCCATGCTGCCCTCGGCGGGCGAGGCGGCCTGGGTGACCGAAGAACTCGCGCCGCGGCCGCGCGACGTGTACGACGAGACCAAGCTTGCGGCGGAGGACGCCTGCCGCGAGGCTGCCAGCCACGGCCTGGCGTGCACTTCGCTGCGAATGTCGCGCTGCTTTCCGGAGGAGCCGCGCCTGGTCGCAGTCTATCGACTGTACCGCGGCGTCGATGCTGAAGACGTCGCCCAGGCGCACGAGCTCGCGCTCGCGACCGGTCGCGAAGGCCATGAGGTCTACAACATCTCGGCGCCGTCGCCCTTCACGCGCGCGGACTGCCGGAGCCTGTTCGAAGACGCGGCTTCCGTCGTGCTCAAGCGGTATCCGTGGGCAGACGCCGAGTTCCAGCGCCGCGGCTGGCTATTGCCGCGGTCCATCGACCGTGTTTATGTGGTGGACAAGGCGATCGCGGGACTTGGTTACCGTCCCGAGCACGATTTCGCCGCACACTTCCGGGGGAGATGAGCGATGGCAGTCGTCTGGCCTGCATTTGCACTCTTCGCGCTCACGATGCTGCAGGTCGCGAGCCTGGCGCGCATGCGCTTCGCGGCCGCCCGCGCAGGCCGCGTGGACCCGCGCTATTACAAGGTCTTCCGCGGCGAGGGCGAGCCCCCTGAACTCGCAGCCGTCTCGCGAAACCTCATCAACCTCTACGAGATGCCTACGCTCTTCTATGCCGGCACGGCGATCGCCGTCGCCGCCGGGCAATCAGGCGCCATCCTCGCGGGTCTCGGCTGGACCTACTTCGCGCTCCGCTGCCTGCATACCGCGATCCACGTGACCTCGAACAAGGTGCTGTGGCGGTTCCGCGCATTCGGCGCGAGCTGGCTGGTGTTGATCGCCTACTGGGTCGTGCTCGGCGCCGGCCTCGCGCGGGCGGGAAGCTGAGCCCGGCATACCCGGCATACCCGGCAAGCACGCGGCGATGTGGAAGGCGTTCGTATTCGGGGTGATCGTGTCGGGCACGGTCGGCCCGATTGCGCTGCTGATCTTCGGCACCGGCGCCCGCCAGGGTTTCGCGGCAGGCGGCGTCGCCGCGCTTGGCGCGGCGTCCGCCGACTTTCTCTATGCGCTCGGCGCCTTCCTGCTCGGCGCGCTCATCCTGCCCATCCTCGCCGGCCACCGAGCCGGAATCGAGGTTGGCTGCGCGCTGCTCCTCATCGGGTTCGGTGCCTGGATGCTGTTCGCGCAACTGCGCCCGAACCGGCCGACTGAGGCACCGAAGCCTGCGGCGCGGATCTTCCTGCCCACGTTCCTGCTGACCTTCCTGAACCCGATGACGCTCGTCATCTTCGCGGGATTCGTTCCCCAGCTTCCGGTCGCGGGCTCGCTTGCGACGGCGATCTTCATGGCTCTCGCGCTTGCGGCAGGCAGCGCCGCGGTCGGCCTCGCTTTCGCGGGAGCGGGAGCGGCGATCGGGAAGGCGATGCCGGGTGAACGTGCCCGTCGCGCGATCAGTGCCGCGGCCGCCGCGGGCATCCTGGCCTTCGGGCTCTACGGGCTCGCTTCGGCTTTCTAGGCCTCGAAGAAGCCCATCTTCACGCCGGCGAGCGTCAGCACGTCGTTGTCCTGCAGGCGGCGGGCCTGCGGGCCGATCGGCTGGCCGTTCACGAGCGGGAAATCGCCCGGCTTGCTGCTCTCGACGTGGACGACGTAATAGCCGTCGGCGCGTCGGCTGATCGCCGCAACCTGCACGCCGGGACGACCGAGCGTCGTCAGGGTCTTTGCGAGTTCCAGTTCGCGGCCGGCAAACTGGCCGGACAGCACCTGCAGCTTGGCAGGCCGTGACGGTGCGCCTTTCTCCGCCGCGGTTCGCGCGTTGCTGACCGGTGCCTGGACTGGCGCCGGGGCTGGTGCGACCGACTCTGTCGCGGCCTTGAGCCGCGCCTCGTTGACCTGGCCCGGCTGGATGACCAGCGTGCGCTCGAACTCGTCCTGCTCGGAACTCTCCACCTGGCTATCCACGAAACGCAGGTGGTGGTGGCCGATGGTTATGACGTCGCCATGCGTCAGCGCATGCTTCTTGATCAGCTTGCCGTTGACGTAGGTGCCGTTGGTGCTGTTCAGGTCCTCGAGGAACGAGTCGTTGAGGATGTTGATGATCAGCCCGTGGTGACCGCTGACGGCGGCATTGTCGATGCGTACGTCGTTGTCCGGGAGCCGGCCGATCGTGTACCGCTCCTTGGTCATGTTGTATTCGGCCAGGACCTGGCCATCCAGACTCAAGATAAGGCGCGCCATCGTCTCCCCCGCCGTCCGTTATCCGAACCAGGCCAATATTCTGTCAAGTATGCCCCGCCGCGCGGGGAAAAGTTCGACGACCTGCGCCAACACCACCGAGATGTTGTCCCGGCCGCCGCTATCGTTCGCAAGCTGCACCAGCTGCCTCGCGACGGTATCCAGATTACCGCCGAACGTACTGATTGTTAAGTGAATATCTTCGTCTTCGACCATGTCGGTCAAGCCGTCCGAGCACAGTACCAGCCAATCCCCGGCCTCGACCGGCAGCTCGTGGACTTCGACCTCGACCGTCGCTTCGACGCCGAGGGCGCGCGTGACGTAGTTCTTGTTGGTCGCGCGCTGTGCTTCCTCAGCCGAGTAAAAGCCGCGGTCGACCAGCTCCTGCAGCAACGAATGATCCATGGTCAGCTGCTCGAAGCTGTCCTTGCGCAACCGGTACATCCGCGAGTCCCCGACGTGCGCCATGGTCAACCGGTTGTCGTGCAGGAGCGCGGCGACGACCGTCGTGCCCATCCCCTCGCACTGGGTCTGGGTCTTGGATGTCTGGTGGATGATCTTGTTGGCGCGGGCAATGGCGTCGCGCAGGATGATGCTGGGCCGGTGCAGTCCGGTTGACTTGTCGTTGCCTTCGAGCTCCTGCGCCAGGTAGGCCTCGCGCACGAGGTTCGTGATCGTCTTGACTGCGATGCCGCTCGCGACTTCGCCCGCGTTGTAGCCGCCCATGCCGTCGGCCAGCACGAACAGGCCGATGTCGCCGTCGAGCGAGATCGAGTCCTCGTTATGCTCGCGCACCTTGCCCGTGTCGGTCAGCCCGACCGCCTGCACCCGGTTGCGCAACGAGACGTAGCGGCCCATCAACGCAGCGCCGGGTCGATGTCGCGCGCGCAGTCGCGGAGTGCCTGCGCCATCTCGGCGCCGCTGCGATAACGGGCATCGGGATCTTTCTCCAGGGCGCGATCCAGGATCGCCGCGAGCGCTCCAGGCAGGTCCGGCCGCACAACCCGCAGCGGCGGGTGGGGCTCGGCGGAGATCTTCTGCATCAGTCCGGGTATCGAGTCGGACCGGAACGGCAGCATGCCGGTCAGCAGCTGGAACATGGTAACGCCCAGGGAGAACAAGTCGGACTGCGGCGTCACCGGGCGCGCGTCGAGCTGCTCAGGCGCCATGTACGAAGGGCTGCCAAGGATGATTCCAGTGCGCGTCGCGCGGCTGTTCTCGAGCCGCGCCACGCCGAAGTCCATCACGCGAACACGCCGGTTCTTCTGGTCGAAGACGATGTTCGCCGGCTTGATGTCGCGATGAATCACGCCGCGCTGGTGCGCGAAGTAGGCCGCGTCCGCCACCCGCGCGCACATCTCGCAGACGAGGCGCGGCGGCAGCATGCGTCCCTCGACGGCGTGAGTCGCTAGGTTGACACCCTCGACGTACTCCATCGCCAGGTAAACCTGCCCCTCGTGCTCGCCTGACTCGCGGATCTCGACGATGTCCGGGTGGGCGAGCGAGCCGGCGGTTTCCGCCTCGCGCAGCAGCCGCAGCTTCGCCTCGTCGAGCAGGTCGTCCGGCCAGTCGTCGGCGAGCGAGAGGAGCTTGAGTGCGACGATGGCGCCCGTGCGTTCATCGATCGCGCGGTAGACGGTCGCGGTCGCGCCACGGCCCAGCTGCTGCTGCAGGCGGAAGTGATGGAAGAGGTGACCTGGACGGAATGTGAGCCCGCGCGAGGCGCGGGTCGGCACCGGCTGTACGCCGGCCGGCGCCTTTTCGGCGACCGCGACGGAAAGCGGTTTGCCTATTCGCGGGTTGTTTTCGTCGGATTTCCTGCCGGAACCCGCTGAAAGCCCGCGCAGCCATCCGCCGCGACTGGAGTCGTCAGCCATGCAAGGACCGGCCCATTGCCACCCTGATCCATGGATCATAAACGGGCCTTGGTCGCACCGAAACCCGTGGAGGCCTATTTTTCAAATGCTTATGGCCGAAACCGCGACCTGGGCCGCAATCCTCTCGCGGGTCGCTGGCGAAATGCTGCGTGCTAGCATCGCGGCCCGCCGCCCGGAATTCACTCGATGGCCAAGCCTCGCACGGTGTTCGTCTGCTCATCCTGCGGCGCCGACGCGCCCCGCTGGAGCGGGCAGTGTGCCTCTTGCGGCGAGTGGAACACCATGGCGCCGTTCTCGGAACCGCGCACGCGCGTGGCAGGCCAGCCCGCGCGCGGCGGACGGCCTGAGGCTGTAGGTCAACTCGCGGCGGTGCCTGAGGCACGCTGGTCAACCGGGTTCGCGGAGTTCGACCGAGTGCTGGGCGGCGGTCTCGTCCCGGGGTCGGTGACCCTGATCGGGGGCGAGCCTGGCATCGGCAAGTCGACACTTTTGCTGCAGTGCGCCGCGGCCCTTGCCGCAGGGCAAGGCGTCCTCTACGCGACCGGCGAGGAATCCGTGCGGCAGGTGGCCGAGCGCGCGCGCCGGCTGGACCTTGCGGCGGGTCAGCTCAACCTGGTCGCGGAAACCGCCGTCGAACGCATCGTTGAAATGGCCAGGGAGTCGGGAGCATCGATCCTCGTGATCGATTCGATCCAGACCATGACCGTGGCCGCCGTCGAGTCGGCGGCCGGGGCGGTGACCCAGCTGCGCGAGTCGACGGCGAGCCTCGTGCGCCACGCGAAATCGAGCGGTACGGCAGTGCTCCTGATCGGTCATGTGACGCGCGAGGGCATGATCGCCGGTCCCCGCGTGCTCGAGCACATGGTGGACACGGTGCTGTACTTCGAGAGCGACTCGGGGAGCCGCTTCCGGGTGATCCGCGCCGTCAAGAACCGCTTCGGCGCGGCCAACGAGATCGGCGTGTTCGCGATGGAGGAACGTGGCCTGCGCGAAGTGCGCAATCCTTCCGCGATCTTCCTCTCGCGCGGCAAGGAAGCCGTGCCGGGCTCGGCGGTCACGGTCGCGCGCGAGGGCACGCGCCAGATGCTGATCGAGGTGCAGGGGCTCGTCGATGCGAGCCCGCTCGCAAACCCGCGCCGGGTCGCAGTCGGCTTCGAGTCGAACCGGCTCGCCTTGCTGCTCGCGGTGCTGCACCGCCATGCAGGCATTGCACTTCATGCCCAGGACGTGTTCGTCAACGTCGTCGGTGGTATCCGGCTTGCGGAGACTGCGGGCGACCTCGCCGTCGTCGCCGCGCTCGTCTCGAGCCTGCGCACGACGCCACTGCCGCCGGACGTCGTCATATTCGGGGAGCTCGGCCTCACGGGCGAGATCAGGCCCGTGCCCTACGGAGAGGAACGGCTGCGGGAAGCCGCCAAGCACGGATTCCGGCGCGCCGTCGTGCCGCAGGCGAACGCGCCACGCCAGGCGCCCGATGGCATCGTCGTCTCCGCCGTACCGACGATCGCCGACGCGCTCGCCGCCCTCGGCTGATCCTCAGTCATCGCCGGGCAGGATCCGCAGGCGCGCCGTGCGCACGGCGTTTCCGGCAACCTGAAGCACCTCGATCGACGCCGCTCCGACGCGCAGCTGCGCGCCGGCTTCCGGTATCGACTCCAGCCGCTCGACGATCAGGCCCGACAGGGTGCGCGGCCCGTCGATGGGCAGGCAGGCGCCGAGACGCCGGTTGATCTCGCGCAGCGCGAGGCTGCCTGGAACCACGTGACTGCCGTCCGCGTGCGCGTCGATCCGTCCGAGCGCGGGCTCCGCCTGCGTCGTGAACTCGCCGACCACCTCTTCGAGGATGTCCTCGAGCGTCACCAGTCCCTGCAGGTCGCCGTACTCGTCGACGACGAAGGCGATACGGCGGCGCAGCCGACGGAAGCGCAGCAGCTGCTCGTAGAGCGTCGTGCCCTCGGGCGTGAAGAGCGCCTCGCGTCGCGCGGCAATTTCGCGCAGCCGCTCGCGCGTCAGGCGACCGGCGGCGAGTTCGTTCGCCACCAGCCGCATGTGCACGATGCCGTGCACCCGGTCGAGGTCGCCGTCGAATAGCGGCATCCGCGTGTGTGCCGTCTCGCGTAACCGGCCGGTGATCTCGGCCCAGGGTGCGGCGACGTCGATGGCGTCGATCTCGCTGCGCGGCACCATGACGTCCTCGACACGGCGTCGCTCGAGTCCGAGCAGTGCCTCGACCATGCCCTGGCGCTCCGCAGACTCGGCGACCAGCGCGTCGGCGAGGTCGGTGACCGAATCCGCGTCATCGCGCCGGGGGAGCAGGAGGAACCAGGGGGCGACGAGCCAGGCGACGATGCCCGCGGCAACGCGCCCGACCAGATCGTGCCTGCGCAGCCAGCCGAGACTTCCAAGCAGCAGGATCAGCGCGAGCCCAGCCGCCGCGACCAGTGCGACCGCCGTGCGCGCGGGTGGCGGCGCGAGCGCGACGCAGGCAAAGAGTGCGGTCAACACCAGCGCGCGCAGCACGACGGCCGCGAGCCGGGTACGCCGCGGCCGTCGGGCCATCATTCGGCGCAGTCTCTCGATCCAGGGCTCCTCGAGCGAAGCGGGTGCCGCGCGCCGCGCACGCAACTCCGGCATCGCCGCCTCGATGAGGGCCACGAGCGCGACGAGCGCGAGTGCGAGGACCAGGGGCAGGGGGCTCAGCCCCATTGCCGGCCGAGCAGGATCTCCAGCACGAACTTGCTGCCGAAGTAGGCGATCGCGAGCACCACGAATCCGGCGATCGTGTAGCGCGCCGCCTTGCGGCCGCGCCAGCCGAATCGCCAGCGACCAAACAGGAGGCAAGCAAAGATCGCCCAAGCAACTATCGCTAGCACCGTCTTGTGAACCAGGTGCTGCGCGAACAGATCGGTCACGAACAACAGCCCCACGAGAATGGCGACGGTGAGCGCGGCCGTGCCGACCGTGATCACCGAGAACAGCGCGCGCTCGAGGCTCTCGACCGGCGGGAGCGTCGCCAGCCATCCGGCAGTGCGCCCGCTGCGAAGACTGGCGTCCTGCAATGCCAGCAGGATGACGAGAATGGCAGCGATCGCGAACATGCCGGCCGATCCCATCGCGAGGACTACGTGCATGGCCAGCGGCCAGCCCGCGCGCGTGACTTCCTGCGACGGCGCGAGGCTGCCCGTGCCGGTCGCGAGCAGAGCGGCCAGGGCGAAACACGCGGCCGCCACCGTGCGAAAGCGCGGTGCAAAAACCGCTAGCAGGCCGCCGGCGCCGATCGCGAGCCCCATCAGCGAGGCGCTGTCGGCGAGGCCGAGCAGGAGGGTCCCGCCCGGTCCGATCGTGTCCGCGAGCCAGGCCGCGTGTGCCGCGAGTGCTGCAGCTGCGAGATAAAGGGTGCTCTCGTGGAATGCGGCGCGCGGCGTCTCGCGCCGCGCGGCGTGCAGGGCGGCCGCCGCAGCGACCAGATAGAGCAGGACGACGAGAAATCCGCTCAAGTACGAATGCTCCCGGGACGCGCGGCCTCATTGTACAGGGGCAGGGACCGCGGCCGCCGGGCCCTATAATCCCTCCATGTTCGACACGCTCAGCAACCGCCTCGGACAGGCAGTCGACTCGCTGCGCGGGCGCGGCCGCCTGACCGAAGAAAACATCGCCGACACGCTGCGCCAGGTGCGCATGGCGCTGCTCGAGGCGGACGTCGCGCTGCCGGTGGTGAAATCCTTCACGGACGCCGCGCGTGCGCGCGCGGTCGGCACCGATGTCCTCAAGAGCCTGACCCCCGGCCAGGCATTCATCGGCGTGATCCACGAGGAACTCACGCGCGTGATGGGCGAGCCCGGCCGCGGGCTGAACCTGCACGCGACGCCGCCGGTCGTCATCCTGCTCGCAGGCTTGCAGGGCGCGGGCAAGACGACGACCGCCGCGAAGCTCGCGCGCCTGCTCGTGGAGAAGCAGCGCCGCAAGGTGCTGCTCGCCAGTACCGACGTTTACCGGCCGGCCGCGATGACGCAGCTCGAGCGACTCGCAGGCCAGGTCGGCGCGGATTATTTCCAGCCGCTGCCGGACGCCCGGCCTGTCGACATCGCCACTTCGGCGGTGGAGCACGCCCGCCGGCACCAGCACGACGTGGTCATCGTCGATACCGCAGGCCGCCTGCACGTCGACGCGGCGATGATGGACGAGGTGCGTGCCATCGACGCGGCGGTCGGTGCGACCGAGCGGCTGTTCGTGGTTGACAGCATGGCGGGCCAGGATGCGGTCCGGGCCGCGCAGAGCTTCAACGAGGCGCTCGACCTCACGGGCGTCATCCTCACGAAAGCCGACGGCGACGCCCGCGGCGGCGCCGCACTCTCGGTGCGGCAGGTGACGGGCAAACCGGTGCTGTTCGTCGGCATCGGCGAAAAGACCGAGGCGCTGGAGACCTTCCACCCCGAGCGCATCGCCTCGCGAATCCTCGGCATGGGCGACGTGTTGACGCTCATCGAGCAGGTGCAGGCGAATGCCGACCAGCAGAAGTCGGCGAAGCTCGCTGCCAAGCTGACGCAAGGCAAGGGCTTCGACTTCACTGACCTGCGCGAACAGCTTGCCGAATTCAGCCGCATGGGTGGCATCCAGGCGCTGGCCTCGAAACTACCCAGCCAGGCACTGCCCCCGGGCACACTTGCCCAGGTCGACGAGGGGGCCATCCGGCGCCAGGTCGGGATCATCGACTCCATGACCCCCGGGGAACGGCGCCGGCCGGCCATCATCGCCGCCTCCCGCAAGCGCCGGATCGCGGCCGGGGCGGGGGTAGGGGTCCAGGAAGTGAACCGTCTCCTGAAGCAATTCATGCAGATGGAAAGAGTCATGAAAAAGATGAAAGGCGGTGGAATCCGCAAGCTCATGCGGAGCCTGTCCGGCCAGATGCCCGGCGGTCACGGTCCGCGCTGAGGGCGTCCGGCCGGGCGCCCTCAAGCCTTTCATCCGACGGGGGATTTGAGTAGAATGCGCGGCTCTTTGCCGGGGCCGCGCGCCCCATTGCTGACGCAGCGAGGCTGCGAGGAACTCAATCGATGGTCACGATCCGACTGACGCGCCGCGGCGGCAGGAACTCGCCCTTCTACCACATCGTCGTCACCGACAGCCGCAAGCGGCAGGGCGGCACGGTGCTCGAGCAGGTGGGCTATTTCAACCCGGTCGCGCGCGGCAAGGACAAGAAGCTCGAGATCAACCTCACGCGCATCGCGCACTGGACCGGCAAAGGCGCGACGATGTCGGATCGCGTCCGCACGCTGGTCTCGTCGGCGCGGAAGCAAGCGGCCGCCTGAGCGGCGCCGCGCGTGGCGCGATTCCGGTGACACGGATCGTGCTGGGCCGCGTGGGGCCGCCTTTTGGCGTGCGCGGCTGGGTCAAGGTCGTGTCATTCACCGAGCCCCGGGAGCAGATTCTCGAATTCCCGCGCTGGCGGGCCGAGCGGCCGGACGGCACGGCCTGCGAACTGAGGCCCGCGGAGGGCAGGATTCACGGCAAGGGTCTGGTCGTGCGGTTCGAGGGCGTCGACGATCGCAATGCGGCGCTCGCGCTCGGCAAGCCGGAGCTCTGGATCGAGCGGGCGGAATTGCCGGCGCTAGCGCCGGGCGAACACTACCGCGCGGACCTGCAGGGGTACGAGGTCAAAAACCTGCAGGGCGTGCACCTCGGCCGCGTGGATAGATTTCTCGACTTCCCGGCGAACCCGGTGATGGTCGTGGTCGCGGAACGCGAGCGCTGGCTGCCGGTGGGACCGGGCCAGATGCTCAAGGTGGATGAGGCGGAGCGCCAGATAACCGTCGACTGGGACCCGGAGTTCTGATCCATGCGGATCGAGGTGGTGACGCTGTTTCCCGCGCTGGTCGAGGCGGGGCTCGCCGCCGGAGTGCTGGGACGGGCAGTGGCGACGGGCAGGCTCGAGGTCGGCTTCGAGAATCCCCGTGGCCACGCGCTGGACGCGCACCGGACGGTGGATGACCGACCGTTCGGGGGCGGGCCTGGCATGGTGTTGAAGGCCGAGCCGCTGGCCAAGGCCATTGCCGCCGCGCGCAGCCGCCTGCCGCCCGGGGCGCCGGTGATCGGGCTCGCTGCGCACGGCCTGCCGTTCGATCAGGCCGCCGCGCGCCGGCTGGCGGGACTCGCCGGCTTCGGGCTGGTGGCGGGACGGTACGAGGGCATCGACCAGCGGGCGTCGGATGCCCTGATCGACGAGGAACTGTCGATCGGCGACTATGTGCTTACGGGCGGCGAGCTGCCGGCACTGATCGTGATCGACGCGGTCGCCAGGCTGCTGCCGGGCGTGCTGGGCGACGAGGCGTCCGCCGCCGAAGATTCGTTCGGCGATGGACTGCTCGACTGGCCGCAGTACACGCGGCCGGAGGTGTGGGAAGGACGGACGGTGCCGCCGGTACTGCTGGGCGGCAATCATGCCGCGATCCGGCGATGGCGGTTGATGCAGGCCCTTGGCCGCACCTGGCAGAAGCGGCCGGACCTGCTCGCGCGCCGGCGGCTTTCGGGCGACGAGCTGTCGCTGCTGGAAGAGTATTGCGACGCGGCCGGCATCGAGCCGCCGCATTGAAAGGAGTTGATGATGAACAAAGTGATGCAGGATCTTGAATCGCGCATGCTGAAGCGCAAGCTGCCCGAGTTCGGGCCCGGCGATACCGTCATCGTGCAGGTCAAGGTGCGCGAGGGCGACCGGGAGCGCATGCAGGCCTACGAAGGCGTCGTCATCGCCTGTCGCAACCGCGGTCACAACAGCTCGTTCACCGTGCGCAAGGTGTCGCACGGCGAGGGCGTCGAGCGCGTCTTCCAGACGCACAGCACGGCGATTGCGGAAATCGAGGTCAAGCGCCGCGGCAAGGTCCGCCGCGCGAAGCTCTACTACCTCCGTGACCGTTCCGGGAAGTCGGCACGCATCGAGGAAAAGCTCGGAGGCTGAGGACGGATGCAGGTAGCCAACGTGCTCTGGTCCGTCATCAAGGGCATCTGGCTTGCCCTCGACGGCCTGCGCAAGATCCTGCACCTTATCCTGCTGCTGGTGCTGTTCGGTCTGCTGATCGCAGCCGTGCAGAACGAACTTCCCTATGTGCCCGAGCGCGCGGCCCTCGTCCTCGCGCCAGAGGGAGTGCTGGTCGAGGAACTTTCGGGCGACCCGCTCGATCGCGCCCTGTCGCGCGCAACCGGCGAGGGGCGTGCAGAGACGCGTCTGCGTGACCTCGTCGACGTCGTCGACGAGGCGCGCGACGACGAACGCATCCAGGCCCTGGTGCTCGACCTCACGAGCCTCGAGGGCGCGGGCATGCCGATGCTGCAGGACCTCGCGCAGTCGATTCGCTGGTTCCGCGAGAGCGGCAAGAAGGTCTACGCATTCGCCGAATCCTATTCCCAGCGCCAGTATTTCCTCGCCGCGCAGGCGGACGAGGTGTACCTCGACCCGATGGGCTACGTCCTGCTCGAGGGTTTCGGCTATTTCCGCACCTACTTCCGCGGCACGCTCGACAAGCTCGCCGTCGAAGTGAACGTCTTCAAGGCCGGCAGCCACAAGTCGGCACCGGACGAGTGGACGCGCACCGACATGTCGGAGCAGGACAGCGAGAACGCCCGTGTCTGGGTAGGCGCGCTCTGGGACGCCTACAAGACCGACGTGGGCGCGGCCCGCAACCTCGAGCCCGGCCTGATCCAGGCCTACGCGGATGAAGCCGCCGCCGGCGTCCGCGCGACAGGCGGCGACCTGGCGCAGTACGCGCTCGCGCGCGGGCTGGTGGACGGTCTCAAGACCCGTCACGAGTTCGAGGCGATCGTCGCGGAAGTGGCCGGTGAGGACGAGGCGAGCGGCTATTCGGCGGTCGATTGGCGCGGCTACCTGCCCTATGTGCGCTCGGAGCGCAGCCTGCGCAAGTACGACGACAAGGCCGTCGCAGTCGTCGTCGCCTCGGGCGAAATCCTGGACGGTGAGCACTCGCCCGGCCTCGTGGGCGGCGACTCGCTCGCAATGGTGCTGCGCGAGGCGCGCGAGGACGATGACATTGCGACCGTCGTGCTGCGCGTCGACAGTCCGGGCGGCAGCATCATGGCTTCCGAGGTGATCCGGCGCGAGATCGCGGAGCTGAAGGCCGCCGGGAAACCCGTGGTTGCATCGATGAGCACGGTCGCCGCTTCGGGCGGCTACTACATCGCCATGGATGCGGACCGGATTTACGCTGCGCCGACGACCATCACCGGGTCGATCGGCGTTTTCGCCGTGATCCCCACTTTCCAGGGAACGCTCGGCAAGGTCGGCATCACGAACGACGGCTTCGGCACCACGCGGCTTGCGGGACAGATGGACCTCGAGCGCGGACTCGGGCCTGACGCGAAGGAGATTCTGCAGGCTTCGGTCGAGCGCCACTACCGCCTGTTCGTGGAGCGTGTCGCGACCGCTCGCAAGCGCCGGCCCGAGGAGATCGACAGCCTTGCCCAGGGTCGCGTCTGGACCGGAGCGGACGCGAAGGCGGCCGGCATCGTGGACGAACTCGGGGGCATCGATGACGCGATCGCGAAGGCGGCCGAGCTCGCGAGCCTCGAGGAGGACTACGACGTGCGCTGGATGGAGCAGGAGATGTCCTGGCGCGATTCGTTCCTTCTGCGCCTGCGCGGCGGTGTGGCCTGGCTGATCGATGCGATCGCGCCTCGCCGCGCAACCCTGCCGCAGTTCGGCTACGCGCTCGAGCGCGCGCGGGTGCTGCTGGCGCTCGCCGCCGAGGGGCGACCGTTGTACTTGTGCTCCTGCCAGGTGGAGTAAAGGGGACGCCATCCTTGGCAAGGAGAAGGGACAAGGGGTCAGAAAATAATGACAAGCTCCTTGTCAGTTGTTGAGCAACTGCCAAACCTCAGCGTATTGCAGATGAACTGACAAGGAGCTTGTCATTATTTTCTGACCCCTTGTCCCTTCTCCCTGCAAAGAGGTGCATACCCTCTGCTCAAGCGGCCCAGTCGAGGATCACCTTGCCGGACTGCCCGCCGCCCATGGTCTCGAAGGCGCGGCCGTACTCGGAAGCCGGGAAGCGATGCGTGATCACGCCGCCGACGTCGAGCCCGCTCTGCAGCATCGCCGCCATCTTGTACCAGGTCTCGAACATCTCGCGGCCGTAGATGCCCTTGACCACGAGGCCCTTGAAGATCACCTGGTTCCAGTCGATCGCGACCTCGCCGGGCGGGATGCCGAGCATCGCGATGCTGCCGCCGTGGTGCATCACGCGCAGCATGTCGCGGAACGCAGAGGCATTGCCCGACATCTCGAGGCCGACGTCGAAGCCTTCCTCCATGCCGAGCGACTTCATCGCGTCGTCGATGTTCTCGTTCTTGACGTTCAGCGCGCGAGTGGCGCCCATGCGGCGCGCGAGGTCGAGGCGGTAGTCGTTTACGTCCGTGATCACCACGTGCCGGGCGCCGATGAAGCGCGCGATCGCGACCGCCATGATGCCGATCGGCCCCGCACCGGTGATCAGAACGTCCTCGCCGACCATGTTGAAGGACAGCGCGGCATGGGTCGCGTTGCCGAGCGGATCGAGTATCGAGGCGATCTCGTCGGTGATGCCCGCCGGCAGGCGGAACACGTTGGAGGCGGGCAGCACCATGAACTCCGCGAAGCAGCCGGGCCGGTTGACGCCGACGCCCAGCGTGTTGCGACACAGGTGCCGGCGGCCGGCACGGCAATTGCGGCAGTGACCGCAGGTGATGTGGCCCTCGCCCGAAACCCGGTCGCCTACCGCGAGGCCGCGCACTTCGCTGCCGAGCGCGACGATCTCGCCGCAGTACTCGTGGCCCACCTGCATCGGCACCGGGATCGTCCGCGCGGCCCACGCATCCCACTGCCAGATGTGGATATCCGTTCCGCAGATGGCCGTCTTGCGCATGCGGATCAGGACGTCGTTGGGCCCTGGTTCGGGATTCGGCAGTTCGCCGAGCCAGATGCCGGGCTCGCGGCGCGACTTGATCAATGCTTTCATGGATTCCTCACTTGCCGATGACTCCGAGATCGCGGCCGGCCTGCGCGAACGCCTCTGCCGCGGTCTCGAGCATCGCCGGCGTGTGTCCCGCGCACATCTGCGTGCGGATGCGTGCCTTGCCCATGGGCACGACCGGGTAGGAAAAACCAATGGCGTATACCCCGAGCTCCAGCAGCCGGTCCGCCATGCGCCCTGCGAGCGCGGCGTCGCCGAGCATCACCGGGATGATCGGGTGCTCGCCGGGCACCAGCCGGAAGCCCTCGCTTGCCAGCCGCGCGCGGAACCAGGCCGCGTTCTCCGCGAGCCTCTTGCGCGGGGCGGAATCAGACTCGAGCAGGTCGAGCACGGCGAGCGTCGTCGCCGCGACCACGGGCGCGATGGTGTTCGAGAAGAGGTAGGGCCGCGAGCGCTGGCGCAGCCAGCCGATGATGGCTGCGCGGCCGGACACGTAGCCGCCGCTTGCGCCGCCGAGTGCCTTGCCGAGCGTCCCTGTCAGCACGTCGACGCGGCCCATGACGCCGCAATGCTCGTGCGTGCCGCGCCCGCCGGCGCCCATGAACCCGGTGGCATGCGAGTCATCGACCACGACCGTTGCGCCGTGGCGCGCGGCGAGTTCGCAGATACCGCGGAGCGGCGCAATTACACCATCCATCGAGAACACGCCGTCGGTCACCACGAGGCGCGTACGGGCCGCCGCGGCCTCGACGAGCCGCGCCTCGAGCTGGCCGAGGTCGGCGTTGTCGTATCGCAGGCGCTTGGCCTTGGAGAGCCGGATGCCGTCGATGATGCTCGCGTGGTTCAGCGCATCGGAGATGATCGCGTCCTGCTCGTCCGTCAGTGTCTCGAACAGGCCGCCATTGGCATCGAAACACGAGGAGTAGAGGATCGTATCCTCGGTGCCGAGAAAGGCAGACAAACGCCGCTCGAGCTCGCGGTGCACGGTCTGCGTACCGCAGATGAAGCGCACCGACGCCATGCCGTAGCCGAACCGGTCGAGCGCGGCGTGGGCCGCGGCAACGACCGCCGGATGGTCGGCCAGGCCGAGGTAGTTGTTGGCGCAGAGGTTGATGACCTCGCGGCCGTCCTCAAGCCGGATCACCGCATCCTGCGGCGATGCGATGACTCGTTCGCGCTTGAACAGTCCCGTGCGCGCGAGCTCCGCAGTCTGCGATTCGAGCCGGTCGAGCAGGGCCTGGTCCATGCCTTCAGTATAATCGGCGCCGGGAGGAAGCATGGCGCGAGCAGACGAGGCCGGGCGCGCAAGTACGGGGGTGGAACACCCGGCGGCCGCCGTCATTGCATCGCGCGAGGCGCGCCTGTTCATCGCCCTCGCGGGGCTCTTCGTCACGAACGCGCTGATCGCCGAGTTCGTCGGGGTCAAGATCTTCGCGCTGGAGGACACGCTCGGCATCGATCCCTTCGACTGGCGGCTGTTCGGCCAGAGCGGTTCCCTGTCTTTTACGGCCGGCGTCATGCTCTGGCCCGTCGTGTTCATCATGACCGACGTCATCAACGAGCACTTCGGTGTGCGTGGCGTGCGCCTCATCTCCTGGCTTGCCGTCGCCTTCATCATCTATGCCTTCCTGTTCGCCTATCTGGCGATCGGGCTCGAGCCTGCCGGCTGGTGGGTTACGGTCGGGACGGAGCGGGGCGTGCCCGACATGCAGGCGGCGTTCGCAAGCATCTTCGGCCAGGGACTGTGGACCATCGGCGGGTCGGTCACCGCGTTCCTGGTCGGGCAGATGATCGACGTGACCGTGTTCCAGCGCATCCGCGCCGCGACCGGCGAACGCTGGGTATGGTTGCGTGCAACGGGCTCGACGGCCGTCTCCCAGCTCGTCGACAGCTTCATCGTGCTCTACATCGCATTCGTGCTGGGTCCGCAGCAATGGCCGATCCCGCTGTTCCTCGCCGTCGGCACAGTCAACTACGCTTACAAGATGGCGATGGCCATCGCGCTGATCCCGCTGCTCTACCTCGGGCGACGCCTGATCCGGGCTTACCTTGCGCGACCCGCGGTTCCGGGCGCCTGATGCCGCGGCCACGCACGCCGGAGGTCACCGTGGATCTCATCATAGAGATGACGGACCGCCCCGGCCGGCCGATCGTACTGGTCCGGCGCGGGCGTCCACCTCCGGGCCATGCGTTCCCTGGCGGTTTCGTTGACATCGGCGAGACGGTCGAGCACGCGGCGCAGCGGGAGGCGCGCGAGGAAACAGGCCTCGACGTCAGTCTCGGTGAATTGCTCGGCGTTTATTCCGACCCGGAGCGAGACCCGCGCGGGCACACGGTCACGATCGTCTATGTCGCAACGGCTTCAGGCGAGCCGATGGCCGGCGACGACGCCACCGACATCCTGGTGACCGATCCCGAGGCCGCGCCGCCACTGGCCTTCGACCATGGCCGGATCCTCGGCGATTATCTCGCGCGCCGCCGGGCCGCCGACCGCTGCGGAAGCTAGAATCGCCGGATGCAAGACCGACGCACGCCGCGCTTCCTGCGCCCTGACGACGCCGAATTCGAGTCCGCCCCGGGACGGGCGATCAACTCGCGCTTCCTGGCCGACGAGAAAACGGTCGTATCGGAACTGCTAGCGCTGGCGCAGTTGCCCCCCGCCGATCGTGAGTCGATCCGCCAGGACGCGGTTGCGCTCGTGGCCGCCGCCCGCGGCCGGCGCGAAGGCAAGACTGGGATCGAATCCTTCCTGCAGCAATACGGCCTGGCATCGCAGGAGGGAGTCGTGCTCATGTGCCTCGCCGAGGCGCTGCTGCGCATCCCGGACGCCGACACTGCGGATCGCCTGATCGCGGACAAGATCGCGATCGGACAATGGTCCGATCACCTCGGTGCGGCCGATTCGCTGTTCGTGAACGCCTCGACCTGGGGCCTGATGCTGACCGGCAAGCTGGTGCGCGACTCGGAGATCGAGATTCGCGACCCCGCGTCCTTCCTGCGCCGCCTGGTCGCGCGCCTCGGGGAGCCAGTGGTGCGTACCGCCTTCCGGCAGGCGATGCGCATCATGGGCCGCCAGTTCGTGATGGGCCGCGACATCGGCGAGGCGCTCGAGCGTGCCGCCTCGGAAGAGGGCGCGCGCTACAGGCACACCTACGACATGCTCGGCGAGTCGGCGCTTACGGAGCCGGATGCGCTGCGCTACCTGCAGTCCTATCGCACGGCGATCGAGGCGGTGGGCCGCTCGGTGCGTACGGGCAGTTCGCCCGCGAGCTGGCCCAGCGTCTCGGTCAAGCTCTCGGCCTTGCACCCGCGCTACGAATACACACGGCAGGGACAGGTGCTGGCGGAACTTGGCCCGCGGCTCGAGTCGCTGGCCCTCACGGCGCGGCAGGCCGGCATCGCGATGACGGTGGACGCCGAGGAGGCCGACCGGCTCGAGCTGTCGCTCCGCCTCATTGACCGGCTGCTCGATGCGCCCACGCTCGCCGGCTGGGACGGACTCGGGCTCGCCGTGCAGGCGTACTCCAAGCGCGCGCCGGACGCGATCCGCTACCTCCAGCAGCGGGCCGACGCCGCCGGGCGCCTGCTGAACCTGCGCCTGGTCAAGGGCGCTTACTGGGACAGCGAGGTCAAGCGGGCGCAGGAACGCGGCCTGCCGGGCTACCCGGTCTACACCCGCAAGGCGAACACGGACGTTGCCTACCTCGCCTGCGCGCGCATCCTGCTCGACGGAACACGCCGGGTCTATCCGCAGTTCGCCACGCATAACGCGCATACGGCGGCTGCGATCATCCATCTCGCGCGCAGCCGCGGGCGGGAATTCGAGTTCCAGCGCCTGCACGGGATGGGGGAGGAGCTCTACACGGAGCTGACCGATCCGGCCGGCCGCGCCCTGCCGTGCCGCGTTTACGCGCCGGTCGGTTCGCACGAGGAACTCCTGCCGTACCTCGTGCGGCGGCTGCTCGAGAACGGCGCGAACACCTCCTTCGTGAACCGCATCGTGGACGAATCGCTGCCGATCGATGAGGTGGTCGGCGACCCGGTCGCGGACGTCGAGCGTGCCGGTTGCGGTCCCCACCCGCATATCCCGCTGCCGCGCGGGTTGTTCGGCGCCGAGCGTGCAAACTCTGCCGGCATCAACCTCGCGGACGGCGAGGAGCAGCGCCGCCTGGCGGGCGCCTGCCGTGCGGCGCTCACAAAGCCGCTGGTTGCGCGGCCGATCGTCGGTGGCGAAGATCACGATGGCGAGCGCCGTGAGTGCCGTTCGCCGTCGGATCTCGGGCGCGTGATCGGCGAGGCGGTGGATGCCGATGCCGCGCTTGCGGCGCGCGCAATCGAGTTGGCGGCCTTTGCCCAGCCGGAATGGGACCGCGTGCCCGCCGCGGCGCGCGGGCGCATATTGCGCGACGCGGCCGACCGGCTCGAACGCGAGGCGGGTCGCTTCATTGGGCTCTGTGTTGGCGAGGCCGGCAAGACAGTGCCCGACTCGATCGCCGAGGTGCGCGAGGCTGTCGACTTCCTGCGTTACTACGCGGCTCGCGCAGAGGAGGCGTTCGGCCGCGGCCTGCCGATGCCGGGCCCGACCGGCGAGTCGAATCGCCTGAGCCTGCGCGGCCGCGGCGTATTTGCCTGTATCAGCCCGTGGAATTTCCCGCTCGCGATTTTCGTCGGCCAGGTGTCGGCGGCACTCGCCGCCGGCAACGCCGTGATCGCGAAACCGGCCGAGCAGACGCCGTTGATCGCGGCCGAGATGGTGCGTCTCCTGCATACCAGCGGCATACCCGGCGACGTCCTGCACCTCGTGCTTGGTCGCGGATCGCGGATCGGTCCGGCGCTGACCGGCGATCCGCGACCAAGCACGAGGTGCAG
>Ga0163150_10000239_pt1 | contig 102630 bp, 76 predicted proteins | sample OliLakLV19P2IB_FD_148628 | JGI IMG/M metagenome (GOLD analysis project Ga0163150, IMG submission 148628) | Freshwater microbial mat bacterial communities from Lake Vanda, McMurdo Dry Valleys, Antarctica - Oligotrophic Lake LV.19.P2.IB | ecosystem: Environmental > Aquatic > Freshwater > Lake >...
CCACAGGGCCCCTGATGCCCCCGGGCCCCGAGGTGGCACGCGTGACCACCGAGGCCAGGATCCCGGTGGACCGTGCCGCCGGGTGATGGCTTGGTGGCGCGGCGTCGATTATGATGGTCCGGCGCAAGGCAATCCCGGATTCGGGAGGCCTCAGAGCAGTCCCCTTGGTGCCCCGTCACAAACTCGTTGGTCCCGACTCCGGCGTTGCCTCACCCGTCACCAGGTATCACTGCGATGTGCGGTTTCGCCGGTCTCTATCTCGGGCACCCCAAGGCCCAGCCCGAACTCGAAGCGCAGGCCCTCCGGATGGCAGCGGCCATCCGGTATCGCGGGCCAGATGATCAGGGCGTGTGGAGCGATGCGACCTCCGGCGTCGCGTTTGGTTTTCGCCGCCTGGCGATCATCGACCTGACCGTCGAGGGGCACCAACCGATGCGGTCGGCGAGCGGCCGCTACACCCTGATGTTCAACGGGGAAGTCTACAATTTCGTGGATATCCGGAGGGAACTCGAGCAGGGTGGGGTGCGCTTCCGGGGCCGGTCCGACACTGAAGTTGTGCTCGCCGGGTTTGAACGATGGGGTGTCCAGGCCACGGTAGAGCGCTGCGTGGGGATGTTCGCCATGGCGATCTGGGATGCGAGCGAACGCGCCCTCCTCCTGTTGCGGGACCGTCTGGGCATCAAGCCTCTCTACGTGTACTGGGAACCGGGCTTGCTGTCGTTCGGTTCCGAACTCAAGGCGCTGGGCGAGGGCCCCAGCTTTGACCGGGCCCTCGATCCGGAGGCGGTGTCCGCCTTTCTCCACACCCTGTACGTCCCGGCCCCCCGGTCGATCTACGCCCGGACGCGGAAGATCGAACCCGGCCGAATCCTCATCATTCGTGATCCCGACCTGCCCCCGCCCCAGGCCGTTCCGTACTGGTCGCTGCGGGAGGTCGCCGAGCGCGGCCTCTCCAGTCTCTGGGGTGCGCCGGACGAAGAGGTGGTCGCCGCCTTCGAGCAGTTGTTGGGTGATGCGATTCGGCTGCGGATGATTGCGGACGTACCGCTCGGGGCCTTGCTCTCCGGAGGGATCGATTCGTCGCTCGTGGTGGCCGTGATGCAGGAACAGGCCAGCGCCCCGGTGCAGACGTTTACCATCGGATTCGACGAGCCCGAGCATGACGAGGCGGGCCACGCCCGTGCCGTGGCGGAACATCTCGGGACCGCGCATACCGAACTCAGAATGACCGGCACCGATGCCCTCAATGTGGTGCCGATGCTGCCGGAAATGTTCGACGAGCCCCTCGCCGACCCGTCCCAGATTCCCACCTATCTGGTCTGCCGGCTGGCGCGGACCAGCGTCACGGTGGCGCTCACGGGGGATGGCGGCGATGAGCTCTTTGCAGGCTACAATCGATACGTGGAGGGCGAAGCGCTGTTGCGACGGCTCGCGACCATCCCCGGCTGGCTCCGGCGTCCCGTCGGGGCAGGGCTGTCGGTCCTGGGTCCGCGTCGGCTGGGCGACCTCTACGCCGCAGGCGCAGGTCGCCTGATCGGTGCCGGTCCGGGGCGCCTCCACGCCGAGCGGGCGGTCAAGTTTCAACGCCTGCTGGCCCTGGACACGACGGCGGCTCGTTACCGGACCCTCATGGAAGCCAACGCGCGCGCCGGCGAGCTGGTCCCCGCGACCCAGCGGTCGCCGAGTGTCGTTGATCAGGCCTTCGGTGATGCCGGTCCGGGCACGGTGCTGGATCGCATGATGCTGGCCGATCAGCTCGAGTATCTGCCGGATGACCTGCTCGGCAAGGTAGATCGTGCCAGCATGGCGGTGAGTCTGGAAGCTCGGGTGCCGCTGCTCGATCATCGCCTGGTCGAATTCTCCTGGCGACTCCCCCGGCGGTTCAAGATTCGCGACGGCCAGGGCAAGTGGCTGCTTCGCGAGGCGCTCTATCGGCGCGTTCCGCGCGCCATGGTGGACCGCCCCAAGATGGGGTTCACGGTGCCGATCGCGCGCTGGCTGCAGGGTAGTCTGCGTCCGTGGGCACGCGACCTGCTGGCGCCGGAGCGCATCCGCCGCATCGACGGCCTGGACGCGCACGCCGTCCAGCGGCTGTGGAGTGCCGTGGAGGCCGGGAGTCCCGGCGCGGCGCTCGCGGCCTGGCCGCTGCTGATGTTGTTGGCGTGGCACGAGCGCTGGTCGTGACCTCGCCACTCGCCGCCACGACTTCGAGGTTCGCCATGCACGAGGCACACCATCGCCCGATCTTCCTGGTCGGGACCGGACGGTGCGGATCGACCATCATCTATTCGTGCCTCGCCATGCACCCGGACCTGGCCTGGATCCCGAGCTGGGTCACGCTCGTGCCGCGATGGCCCCAGGTCGCCGCCAGCACCCGTCTCTGGTCCCTCCCGGGGGCCGACCGCTTCTGGGAAACCCGGTTCTTTCCCAAACCGGTGGAGCCCAACCCGGTCTTCGAGAGATGGGACGGACGTTTCCGGGAGGAGGCGGCGGAGCCCGCCGTGGTGGCGAGTGCCCAGGCCGGGCTGGTCCCGCTGATCCGCTCGCTCTGCCGCGCCCAAGGCCGGCAGCGCTTCCTGGCCAAGATGGTTGGCCGCCCGGTCAAGGTGGCCGTCCTGAACGCGCTGTTCCCCGACGCGCTGTTCATCCTGATCACCCGAGACCTCAAGCCGACGACCTGCTCGCTCATCCAGGTGGAGTTCTATCACGGGATGAACCTGTCCCGTTGGCCCTGGCATCCCATACCCCCGGCCCTGCTGGAGTTCGCGTCAGCGCGCAAGCCCGCACCGGAGATCGACGCGGCGATCGTGGTGGAGATGAACCTGCGGGAGCTGCGCCGCCAACTGGCGAGTGTCCCGGCCGAACGGGTGCTGGAGATGAGCTATGGGAGCTTTACGGCCGAGCCCGTGGAGGGGCTGGAGCGCATTGGCCGGTTCGCGGAGTTCCCGGTTGACGCGGCACTCCGGGAGCGGGTGCGGCGGAGAAAGGTCTATGGGGGCGCGGATCGGAAGTGGATCACGTTCTTCTCGCCGGCTCAACAGGCGAACCTTGATGAGTTCGAGGCGCTGGCCCGCACCGTGGGCTGAGCCGGAATCAGGTTCGGGCGATGACCTGGGCGACCGTCGTCAGGAGCGCCTCCCGGTCGTACGCCCAGTGATACCGGCGCTCCACGGCCTCGCGCCCTGAGCGCCCCATGGACAGACGCGCTGGCGCGTCGGTCAGGCGCTGGAGGCAGGCCGCCAGCGCGTGGGCATCCCGGTCCGGGAAGACCAGACCCGCGCCGGTGTCCCGGATCACCCGTGCCAGCGGGCGGGCGTCGGACACGACCACCGGGAGGCCGGCGGCCATGTAGTCAAAGATCTTGTTGGGAATGGTGGTATCGGCCCAGGCATTGGCGAAATGCGGGGCGACCCCGACGCCGCAGCGAGCAACGATTTTCAAGGCGTCGGCGTGGGACGGAATGAATCCGTGGAAGGTGACGCTGTCGGCACCGAGGCCCAGGGCGCTCGCGCGCTGCTGGAACAAGGGGAGATCGCGACCCCCGCCGATCAGATGTAACCGGACCGGCGTCCCGCCCTGCCGCATCAGCGCGACGGCGTCAAGCAGCACGCCGATCCCACGCGCGACTTCCATGATCCCCATGTAGACGGCGGTGAGCGGCCCGTCCTCGCCCCCCGCCGGGGCCGCCGGTCGCGGACCGAGCACCGGCGTATTGGAAACCAGGGCAACCCGTTCCGGCGGGATGCCCTGGGCCAAGACGTAGTCGCGGGCTTCCTCCACGACCGTGATGATTCGGCTGGCGCGCGGCAGGCAGTAGCGTTCAATCCGGGCGGCGGCTCGAGGGTTCCGCACCAGCCAGTCGAAGGGCTTGGCCCGTCCGGTGTCCCACACGTCCTGCAGCAGGGCGGGGTAGACCTCGGCCATGTCGAAGATCACTGGGACGCCCAGTCGCCGTGCCACCCAGATGGCAGTGGGACAGAGCGGCAGGTCGCGAACGATGATCGCCTGGGCCTGGCTCATCGTCGCGGTGCGATACAGGTGGGCATACCAGCGGGGACTGAGGAACGCGGGGAAGCCCAGCGCGCCGTCGAGCCGTTGGCCGGCCCAGCGGTACGGGGGCATGCGGTGCACTGTGCCCTCGGGAAGCACTTCCGTCTCTGGCCGCCACCGGCGATTCCGGGCCACGATGTGCACGTCATGACCGGCTCCGGTCAGCGCCGCGCAGACCTTCTCCGCCCGGACATCCCACGGATAGTCCGCATCCCACAGGTAGATCAGCCGTGCTCCTGGGCCGCGTTCAGGCGTCGGGTCCCCCTGTGGTGGTCCGTTCCGTCCGAGTCCAGCGCCGGTCACGGAGGGTGAAGACCGTCCGGATCAGGAGAAGGACACGCCAGCCGGCATAGACAGGAAGGTGCAGTGCGTCCAGCATCAGCTGCCCGGGGCTCGGGTGCTGCCGGAGGGCGCTGAGCGTCGAGGCCACCAGTCCCACGAGCGATCCGAGGGCTGCCGCGCAGAGCAGCACGCCGTATCCCCCAGGGTTCAGCAGCAGGAGCGCCAGCGCGAGCCCGCAGGCGGTCGTCGCCTGCAGCACCGGACTGGACAGCACCAGCTCGACGATCAAGTCCAGCTTCTGATGTCTGCCGATGGCTCGGCTGGCCCACAAGGCCCCGAAGTACGTGCGCAACACCCAGAGTCGACCCGCCATCCAGCGCCGCCGCTGCGTGGCTCCCTGGGAGAGGCTGCTCGACTCCTGGGAGTAGAGGGTGGCCCAGCGCGCATGGTGAATCCGCACCCCGGCGATGGTGTACTGCATGTACAGCTCGGAGTCCTCGGTGATCGAAAAGGCCTTCCATCCGACGGTCTGCAACACGCCCGTGCCGATACACATGCCGTTGCCGGTCAGTGGACAGTTGATACCGGCGGCCTGCTTGAGCGGGTAGGACACCTCATACCGGCAGCGGCTCAGCAGGCCTCCAAGCCGTGTGAGCCAACTTTCCTCCTCGTTGGACACCATGAAGTTCGCCTGCAGTACCACCTCACGGAGCGGGCCGTGCCTGGCCAGGCCCCGGATGAAATCTGCCGCGATGACGGTGTCGGCATCGACGATTACCACCGCATCGCACGCCGGCAGCTCTAGTTGGGCAAGCGCCCAGGCGATGGCCTGGGGCTTGCCGGGACGCTCGAGGTCCGTCCGTTCCAGGCACTCCGCCCCCGCCTCCCGGGCCAGCTTGGCGGTTCCGTCCGTGCAGTTGTCGGCGATGACGATGATACGACGAAGCGTCGTGGGATACTCTGCCGCCACGATCGACCGCACACAGTCGCGAATGTGCAGGACTTCGTTGTGGGCGGGTACAAGAAAAACAAAGGAGGCGGTCGTCCTCGCCGTCGGCGGATCACCGGGCGCCGACCGGCGGACGAGGCAGAGGGCTTCGGAGAGGGGCGGCAACCAGAGGACGGGAAGCCCCGCGGCCGCCGCCGTTGCGCCCACCCAGTCCGCGAACATGTCTGGCCGCTCCGCCAGCCCAGGTCAGCGGGCGGCGGCGGCCGCGAGGGGCCCGCCCGCTGACCCTGCCCGTCCGGGCCGAGCCCCCGGCGCGGGTCCGGAAACGGCCTGAATTGCGGGGGCCAATTCCGCGATGAGGCGATCATCGTAGCGCTGGCGGGCAAAGGTCTTGGCCACATTCAGCGCTGGTTTCCTTGGGCGCAGAATCTTCTGCGCCACGACCGCCAGGACCGAGAGCGGCACCAGGATCAGGCGTGGCAACCAGACCACCCGGAGGTCGGGGTTGGTGCTCCGGAGTCGCTGGACCAGGTCCGCCTTGGTCGGTCGCGCCGGATCCATCAGATGGAGTGCCGGGGGCGCTTCCGCAAAGTGTTCCATGACCCAGATCAGGGTCCGGGCGCTGAAGTGGATGTCCGCGACGGCGAGCGTTTCCCTCCGAGAGCCGATCGCCACGTACACGTTGCCGACCCGCTTGCCGAGGAGTCCTGGCGGGTCGAAATGTTCATAATCCACGAAGGCTCCCGGCCGAATGATACGAAGTCCGAGCCCCAGGTCCTTCGCCAGCCGCTGGGCCAGAATCTCCGATTCGGTCTTCCCCCAGGCGTAGGGACCCAACTCCCGGCTGTTGCGTTCGAGGGGACTGCTTTCGCTGACCCGCCCCCCGAGGGGAGGCTGGGCCATGACGGAAATGCTGCTCATGTGGACAATCTGGTGGACGCCCGCGGTGGCTGCGGCTTCCAGGACGTTGCGGGTGGCGTCGATCGAGTTGAGCTGATGGGCCGGGTATCCGCCAGCGGTTTCCGCGGCGCAGTGGAGCAGGGTGTCGCAATCGGCCAGAACCCCAGGGGCGAGGCTCCGGCCCAGGTCGGCCACGACATACTCCACCCCCGCCACGCGGTCCCAGCCGGCGGGCTCCCGGCGCGCCAGCACCCGCACTCCATACCCTCTGTCAATCAGCGACGCCGCCACGGCCTTGCCCAGGAATCCGGTCCCGCCCGTCAAGGCGACCGTGGGACCGGTCTGGGGCCCCGGGCGGTCATGGGGCTGCGCCGCCAGGACCCGGTCCAGCGTGCCGGCAATCTGTTCGCACACGCGCACGGTCTCGAGAATCGTCTCGCCCGAGACCGGGGACGGCTTGCCCTCACGCACCGAGCGGTAGAAGGCCTCGAACAGCTCCACCAGGCCCGGATAGCTGCGGGTGCGGCCGAAGAACCGAATCGCCATGGCGCGGGTGGTCGTCGTGACCAGTTGCCGTGCCAGGCGGTATGGCGCGAGCAGCTTGTCGATACCGGAGGAGCCGGGCCCCAGGTGCCGTTGGACCGTGCTGCGCACGAAATCGGCGTGGATCGAGCCGTTGGTGCCAACCACGCGCAGATAGCTCTCCACCGGGCGGCCTTCCACCGTCACCACCAGGACCGCCGAGGCCCTTCCGCGGCGGAAGAGCGCATGCAGCGTCCCGGTTGGGCCGACGCTGAGTCCTTCCATCGTGGTGTCTCCCCCGTCCGCGCGCGCGAGGAAGTCCAGCAAGGTGTACACCGGATGCGGCAGGATGTCGATCAGTTGGCGATCGGGCCGGAGCGGCGCACTCCCTTCGGCATTCCGAGGGACAACCCGGAAGGAGAAATAACTCTCCAGATGCCGAATCTGGCCAAGGGCTGGCAGCAGCGATCGGGTCAGGACGGACGGCGGTTCGAACAGCAGTTGATGGCCCGCGCAGACGATCAGGCCTCGCTCCGCGGCCAGGGAGAGCAGCATGGCGGCGGTGCGGGCATCCTCCACAAACGGCTTTTCCACGTACACATGACAACCGGCGCGCAGGGCTTGTTCCGTCAGTTCGGCATGGGTGGCGGGCGGAGTGACGATGTGAACGAGGTCGACGGTCCGGGCGGCCAGCGCCTTGCCGAGCGTCTCGAATTGCTCCGCTTCGGGCGCGACCACGAGCAGGCGGGCCCGGGCGGAGGGGCTCGGGTCGCAGATGGCCACGACTCGGCCGAGATGAGGCAGTCTGCGGATGCTTGCGGCGTGGTGCTGGGCCATCTCGCCGGCGCCGACCACGGCGATCTTCAGTGGCGCGACGGATGCTGGATCAGTAGACATCACGGTTCCGAATGAGGGGTGCGGGGACAGACGTCCGTTCCCGCGCAAGGCCCGAGCCATGGCGCCCACAGCCCCGACCGGGGGAGACAATAGAGGGCCTGTAGCGCTTTCGCAACAGGTCAGGCCCTCCCAATTTGGAAGGGGCCGGCCTCGCCGACCGGTCGGCCCCTGACTTGCTATACTTCTTGCGTCCCCAACGTCTCCCCACGGAATACCCAGGCCAAGATGACATCGGTTGCCGCTCGGGCCATACAAGGTCGTCGCTGGGCTGCCGGGCTCCTCCCGAATTGGGACCCCTATCGGGTCATCCTTTCCGTGTTGATGCTGTTCACCATCAGCCGGATCCACCAGCACTTCGGGTTTCTGCGTCCCTTCCGCCCCGCGTTGATGCTCGTCCTCCTGGCGGGTCTGTACGCCCTGATGAATCCCAAGTATCTGGCCGCCGACACCGCGCCAAAGACCTGGTCGTTCAAGATTATCGGGGCGATGGCGGTCATGGCTTGCCTTTCCACCCCGTTCGGGATTTCCATGGGCGCGTCCGGCGCGTTCATCATCACGGAGTTTTCCAAGACCATTCTCTTTGCCTACCTGGTGCTCCTGGGCATTCGGCGCTCCGAGGACCTGCTCGCCTTCTTCTGGGCCTTCACCGCCGCGGCTGGGGCGCTGGCCTGGCTCTCGATCTTTGTCTTCCGGCTCCAAACCGCCAAGAACGACCCTTTCGCCCGGATCCAGAACGGCTATAGCTACGACTCCAATGATCTCGGATTCGTGTGCGTGCTGGCGATGATCATCACCTTGCTGACCCTGCAGCTCTCCAAGGGCAGGATGCGCACGATGGGGATCGTCATCCTCTGTGGCCTGGGTGCGGCCATCGGACGGACCGGCTCCCGCGGCGCCTTTCTCACGTTCATCGTGGCCGTCGGGGCCCTCATGTTCCTGGTCCAGACCATCTCGATGGGCAAAAAGATGGCGTTGATTGGCACCGTGATGATCGGGCTCGTTGTGGCGGCACCGGCGGGGTATTGGGGGCAGATGGTGACGGTGCTGGCACCGACTCAGGACTACAACTGGACTTCCTCGACCGGCCGCAAGGAGGTGGCCCTCCGCGGCCTCGGGTACATGATGGACTATCCGGTGTTCGGGCTCGGGATCGGCAACTTCGGCCGGGCAGAGGGCGAGCTCAGCGCCAGGGCCGAAGCCCGGGAGTTCGACCCATCCCTGCCGGGCATCAAGTGGTCGGCCGCCCACAACTCCTACGTGGAGGCCGGCGCGGAGCTGGGCATTACGGGCCTGGTGGTGTATCTCATCTTGGTGTTCGGGCCCATTTGGCGATGCCTGAAGCTGCGCAAGCAGCTGCGGCACTGGGAGAAGGGGGATCCGGAGCAACGCTTCCTCTACCTGAGCGCCGTCTACCTGACGGTGGCGTTCGTTGCTTTCTCCGCCGGCAGCTTCTTGGTTTCGTTCGCCTATCTGGATCCGATCTACGTCCTGGTGGCGTTTTATGGCGGTCTCGTGGTGTCCGTGGAGAGGCGCCTGAAGCTGGACCAGGCTGGCGTTGCTCAGGGGGATGCGGGGGCAGTCTTGGCAGTCGCCCCTCCGGCGCCGCGCCGGTATCGCGGCGGAATTCCCCCCTACCAGCCCCCGCCGTCTGCCGAACCGGTCCCCATGCGTCGCGCCAATCCGCGCGGCTAAGGATGCGGGGGGCGCTGAAGACCATCGCGGAACGCCTGCTGCTCGCTGCAGGGCCGGCCACCCGCCGCCGCCGCGCCCTGGCCGGACATGGATTGGTCCTCGCGTATCACAATGTGGTTCCCACCGGCGCCGCTCCGTCAGGTGATCTCTCGTTGCATCTGCCGTTCGACGCCTTCCGGCGCCAACTCGACCTGTTGGAGGCCGAGTGTGACATCGTGCCGCTGTCGGACCTGCTGGAGGCCCCGGTCCGCGCCACCGATCGTGCCCGGATCGCCCTTACGTTCGACGATGCCTACCGCGGTGCGGTCTTCACCGCCCTTCCAGAGCTGGCGGTGCGCGGGCACCCCGCGACCCTGTTCGTGGCGCCGGGGTGCCTTGGCAATGGGGGGTTCTGGTGGGATCGCCTGCGGGCTCCCGGCGCCCCCGGGATGACGGATGCGCTGCGCGCCCTCGGGCTCGGCGAAGGGCGGGGCGTGGGGTCGGAGATCGAGGCGTTGGCCCGCCGCCTGGGGTTGGGATGGGAAGGTGTCCCGGATCATGCCTGCGCCGCCACCGAGGCGGAGTTGGCGGTGGCGGCGGCTGTGCCATCCCTTTCCCTGGCCGCCCACAGCTGGAATCACCCCAATCTGACGGCGCTTTCCCCGACCGAACTGGGACATGAACTCACCCGGCCCCTGGCCTGGCTCCGGGAGCGGTTCCCCCGGGTCGGCGCGTGGCTCGCATATCCCTACGGCCTGGATTCCCCGGCGGCAGAACTCGCCGTGCGGTCGGCCGGCTACTCCGCCGCGTTCCGGGTGAGTGGCGGCTGGTTACCTGTGCACGCGCCTCCCCCGATGCGCTTGCCGCGCCTCAACATTCCGGCCGGCCTGACGCCGGAGGGATTCAGGCTCAGGCTCGCCGGGTTCTTCTGCGGGTGAGAGAGACCATCCTGGTCACCGACGGGGACCAGCGGGCGGCGCTCGCCCTGGTGCGGGCCTTCGGGCGCGCCGGTCACCGGGTGCTGACGGTGGGACCCACGCGCCGGACACTGGCGGGTGCGTCCCGATTCGTCGCCCGTCAGGCGGAGGTTCCCGATCCCCTGCAGGCGGTGGAGGCCTTCACGGCCCGGGTCGTCGAGTTGTGCCGCGCCTGGGGCGTGACCGCGCTGGTCCCAGTGACCGAGCCCTCCGCCTTGGCCCTGCTGGGTGCGCGCGGGGCCCTCTCCGGCATCCTGGTTCCGTTCGCGGACCTCAATCGCTTCCGGGCCATTTCGGACAAGCTCGAGGTGCTGCGGGCCGCGGGTCGCCTGGGAATTGCGGTTCCGGCTCAGCAAGTCGTCGCCGCCCGTGAGGACCGGGCACAGGCCACCACAACGGTGACCCACTTTCCCGTCGTGCTAAAGCCGGCCCGATCTGTTGCCGAAGGTGCCGAGGGCCGGGTGAAGCTGTCGGTGCGGCATGCCCGGGACGCCAGCGAACTCGCGCTGGCGCTGGAGGAGATCCCGGCGCAAGGGTATCCCGTGCTGCTGCAGCAACGGGTGGTCGGTCCGGGGCTGGGTATCTTCCTGCTGCGGCACGAGGGGCGCACCGTGGCCCGTTTTGCCCACCGGCGTCTTCGGGAAAAGCCGCCCTCGGGCGGCGTGAGCGTGTATCGGGAGAGCGTCCCCCTGGACGCGTCGCTGCTGGCACTGAGTGAGGCCCTGCTGGCCGAGTTCGACTGGACCGGCGTCGCGATGGTGGAATTCAAGGTCGACCGCCGGAGCGGGATCCCCTACCTCATGGAGATCAACGGGCGCTTCTGGGGATCCTTGCAGCTGGCCGTGGATGCCGGTGTGGATTTTCCCAACCTCCTGCTGGCTGCGGCGCGCGGGTTGGCGCCGGCGGAGCCGCCACCCTACGCGAGCGGGGTCCGGCTGCGGTGGTGGTGGGGCGAGGTCGACCATCTGGTCGCCCGGCTCCGCCATTCGGACCACGTACTGCACCTGCCGCCAGGGGAGCCGACCCGCTGGCGGGCGCTGGCGGGCATGCTCCTCCCGTGGCGCCCAGGCGACCGGCCCGAGACCTTCCGGCTCAACGATCCGGCGCCCTTCCTGCGGGAGACCCTCAACTGGTTCCAGGGACGATGACAGGTGAACGGGTTGGGGCCATCCACGTGCACTCGAACTACTCGCACGACGGGCGTGACTCGGTGCTCCGGCTCCGGGAGTTCGCCCGGGAGCATGGGCTCGCCTTCCTGGGTCTCACAGACCATGCGGAGGACCTCGACGCGGCGCGCTATGCGGCACTGCAGGCCGAGTGTGCCGAGGTGTCCGATCCGGACGTGGTATTGATTCCCGGCCTCGAGTACCGCTTCCCCGGCTTCCCGGGAGTGCACCTGCTGGCGCTCGGCCTGCGGCGATGGATGACGCCACAGACGCCTGAGGAGTTTGTGGTTCAGGCCCGCGAGTGCGCCGGTTTCACCATCGTGGCGCACCCGCTGCTGTTCAACTACGAGCTACCTCCGGAAGTGGAGGCCGGGATCGACGCGATCGAGGTCTGGAACGCGAGCTACAACACCCGGTATCTCCCGGATCCCGCCGCCATCCGGCTGCTGCACCGGGTGCGGCGCGGCCGGCCGGAGGTGGTGGGTATCGCGGGGCTGGATCAGCATGATGCCCGCAACGATCGTGAGACCCGGATCCGGTTGTTGCCCGACGCGGCGGTGGACCCGCTCGCCGCCCTCAAGGCCGGCCAGTTCGAAAACCTGGGCCGGACAATGCGCTTCGATGCCCGGGTGAACTGGAGCGGAGCCCGGCTGGCGGGCCTGACCGCCGCACGGTGGACCTTCGACCGGCTGGAACGCACCCAGGAACGGATGGGCCGCTGGCTCAGCCGGCGCCGGAGGGGCGGGTGACTCGCCGAGTTCGCGTCCTGCACGTCATCCAGAATCTCAACTACGGCGGGATGGAACGGCTGTTCGCGGATCTGGTGCGGCTGCTCGACCGGGACCGCTTCGAGTCCCACGTCCTGGTCCTGGGCTACTTCGGCCACTTCGCCGAAGGCCTGGAACAGTTCGCCTCGCTGCACCCGCCTCCTCGCCTCTCCCGGTGGTCGCTGGTCCATCCCGGGGCGCTGGCCGACCAGATCCGCGCCATCGCGCCCGACGTCGTGCACAGCCACGCTGGGGTGTGGTACAAGGCGGCGCGGGCCTCCCGGATGGCGGGGGTGCCCAGGATCGTGCACACGGAACATGGGCGGGAGCGACCCGATCCCTGGCTGGCCAGGCGGATCGGTCGGCTGGCCTCGGGGTACACCGACGTAGTGGTTGCGGTCTCCGACGCCCTGGCCGAACAGCTCCGGCGGACGGTGGTGCGGTATCCGGACCGGGTCCAGACAATCCTCAACGGCGTGGACACCGACGAACACGCGCCCCGGGCCGACGACGGGACCGTTCGCACCGAACTCGGCATCCCTTCGGGAACCCCGATCATCGGCAGCGTCGGGCGGCTCGAGCCCATCAAGGGCTACGACCTGATGGTGGAAGCCTTCGCGCGACTTTGCGGCGAGGAACCCCAGCCCGCCGGGCCCGTCCTGGTCATCGCGGGTGATGGCAGCGAGCGGCCGCGACTGGTGGCACGGGTGCAGGAACTCGGATTGGACGGCCGGGTGTTCCTGCTGGGGTGGCGGAGGGATCTGGCCAGTCTGTACCAGGCGTTCGACCTGTTCGTCATGACCTCGCGCAGCGAGGGCACCTCGGTGAGTCTGCTCGAAGCCATGAGCTCCGGGCTCTGCCCGGTGGTGACGGCCGTCGGTGGGAATGCTGCCGTGCTCGGAGCCGAACTCCAGCATCGGCTGGTGGAGGGCCTGGACCCGGAAACCATTGCGGCCGGGTGGCGCGACGCCCTGGCGGGGGAGGGCGCCCGGACGCGGGACGGCGCCCGGGCGCGGGTGCGGGTCGAAACGCGATTCAGCCTGCGGTCCATGACCCGCGCCTACGAGGATCTCTACAGCTCCGTGCGCAAGGTGCCCAGCCCGCGCCGCTCGGCCGAGAAGCCGCCCAGCATGTAGGCGTCCCCATCGGCGACCGCCCGGATCAGCTCCGCCTTCCGCTCCGGGGTCAGGAACTTCTCGTCATATTCGAGGTAATTGAAGCCCGGCCGTTCCCGCCGGACGGCATGGCAGAATACATACTCGATGCGATCCCACCAGAACCAGAGCGTGCGGTCGAGGAACCCGGTGGTCAGGAACGTGGTGAACGGGCAGTCGAATTCGGCGAACACCGGCGCGCCGATCGTGGCCTGATCGAGGTATCCGTCGTCAATGGTGAATACTACGGCCCGGGGAGGGAGTCGCTGCCGGAGGCGAGCCCGTCGGCCAGGGCGTCCAGCGAGAGAAACCGGTGGCCGTCCTTCCGCAGGCGTCCGAGCACTTCCCGGAGCAGGTCCGGCGGGTATCCGCTGATGCCGCGGGCGTCATCCCGGAAGCGGTGCAGCGTGAACACGGTGGCATGCCCGCGCACCAGCGGCCGGAGCGGCAGGGTGAGCACGGAGAGGATCGCCCGCTTCATTCCTGGCATTGCAGCGACTCCGTGTTGGCCGGCCGGCTGGCGGCGGTTCCGATACGCTGTTCCAGGGCAGCGAAGAACGGCTCTGCCTGGGCCCGACGGCTGAGATGGCCGATGCCGGTGGGCGTGCCCGGGCGCTGGCCTTGCCCGTATGCCACCAACCGCGCGCGCAGCACCCGCGCCATGCCCCCGACATCCGCCGGCGCGACGATATCCACGCTGGTGTCCTGCAGGGCCTCAGCGGTGGCGGAGCCCGGCTCCGCGAGCACCAGCACCCACGCCTGGAATCGGAGGTACTCGAAGATCTTGGAGGGTATCGCCAGGTCGCTGTCTTGCGGCAAGCTCACCAGCATCGTCGCCGTCGCGAGGAAGTCCAGGGCTTGGGCCCGCGGCCGCGCCGGCCCGGTCTGGACAAAGCCACCGATGCCCTCCTCCGCTGCGATCTGGCTGACGGGAACTCCACCGTAATTCTCCGCGTTCCCGATGAGCTCGATCCCGAACCGGGCGGGGTCCAGGCCAAGCTCCGCGATGACCTGGGCTGTCGCCTGAAACAGGGGTCGGGGATCCCGATCGAGATATATCGTGCCGGCATAGGCCAGGACGAACCGACTCCCGTGGCGGGACGGCGGCAGGACCTCGTCATCGTATCCGTTCATCATTGCCATGATTCGCGTCGCCGCTTCCGGATAGAGCGCCCGCAGCTGGTCTCGGGCTGGCCCGGTGTTGGTCACCACCAGCGTGGCTTCGCGGACGGCCCGTTTCTCCAGATGTTCGGCCAGGCGATACACCACGGGGCTGGCGATCTCCTCCGGGAGCCGTTGCACCAGGCGCCAGGGGTCCCGCATGTCGAAGATGAACGGCAGGTGCGCACGGGCCGCGAGCCCTCGGGTCGTGTCATGGATGACGTGGGGCGGGCCGGAGGAAAGCACGGCGCGGTGCTGGCCTGTCGCCAGCAGCACTTCACCCAACCGAGCGGCCGCGATGCCCCAGCCGCGCTCCTGCCAGTGGGTGCGAAGGGCATAGTACGCGCGGACCCAGTGACGCAGCCGGGTCGGGTGCCAGCGGATCTCTTCCCGTCCCAGCGATGCCGCCTGTGCCGCCGCGGCCGGAGGGCTTGCCACGGGCTCGGGGACCGACCCGGCGCTGGATGCCGGACGCATCCGGCGGATCGTGCGGGAGGCCACCCCCTCCACTCGCTCAATCCAGGGATCGGGGAGATCCACACCGAACACCCTGGTGGTGGCCGGGAGCTGCCTGAGTCGGCTGAGATCGGGGGCTGCAAGGCTCCGCGGGTGAACCGTGATCACGTCGAGGGCCCACCCCCGTTCCGCCGCGAGCCGGGCCAGCATCTGCCATCGCAGGCCGCCCACCGACTGGCCAGGTGGGAAGTGATAGCTGATCAACAGCAGCCGGAGCTGCTGGGGCGGCACCAGCGACGGGCCGCAGAGCTGTTCGCCCCGGGCTCGCATCAGGACCGGATCCTGAGGAGATGCATCAGCTTGCGGCCGGCGCGCCAGGCCACGAATCGCAATTCCGCCAGATGGCCACCCGCCGGAGGAGCCGGGAACACTTCGTAGCCCATCGCCGAGAGCATCCCCCAGGCCCGCTTCTCGAAGCCGATGCGCTGACCCGCGCTCAGCTCCCGCTTCCACCGTCCGGCGTTGTCTTTCTGCGGCGGCTGATCGAGCAGGGGCCAGATGTGGCGCTTCGAGTCCGGCACCGATCGCCTGACGTCACGGTGGTACTCCAGCATGGCCGGTTGCCAGTTCACCCCCAGGAAATCGCACAGCCGGCGCAACTCCGCTTCGGGCTGTGCCACGAGGTCCTCATAGCGGACCTCCGCATACCGTGACGGCCCCAGGACCCCTCCGATCCGCCGCACCCATTCCACCTGCTCCCGCCACGCCAGGGCGCATTCGAAGAGATCGGCGAAGCCGAAATCCTGCCGGGTCTGCGACAGGCAGGCGTCCCTCCCGTCGCGGATGATGTGCACGATGCGGCACTCCGGGAACCAGCGATTGAGCTGGTCGATGCGCTCCATGTTACCGGGATCCTTGTCTCCCCAGGCGCGCTTGCCGTGGTGAGCGGCGTAGGCCAGGTGAAAGGCTTCCATGATGCCGGCAAATCCGCCGCGGCGACGGTGCCTGAGCACTTCGTCCACGGTGAGCGGCGTTTCCCAGAGCCGGATCCGTTCCTCGGCGAGCAGGTCGGCGATGAGGCGACGGCTGGCCGCATCGTCGTCGGGCGAGCCGTATTCAGGGAGTCGCGCCTCATACCGCGCCCACAGGCCCACCGTGTCCAGCGGTATCGCCAGGTCAGGATGGTTGTCGAACATCAGCCGGAGCAGCGTGGTGCCGCTGCGCTGGAAGCCGATGATGAAGAACGGGGCGATCACCGGCGCAGCTCCCGCGCCAGCGCCCGCAGACTGTTGAGCCGGTCGCGATATCCGACCAGCAGGACGGCCGGATAGGTCACGGCGCCGGCCGCCACGGCCAGCCCGAGGTGCAGTCCGGCGGGCCACTCGGCGGGGAGCAGGCTTCGAACGGCGGCGACCGCAACCATCATGGCCGTCGCCGCCACCAGCGGTGGACGGAGGGCCTCCAGGTACTCACGCAGCCGCAGGCCGGTGACCCGCTGGACGGCCCGGAACATCGGCAACGTGATGAGCGGGTACCCGATGATCCACGCACAGGCCACGCCCGCCAGCCCAAAATACGACCCCGCGATGAACATCGGGAGCAGGACCGCCACCCCCAGCAGATTGTACTTCATGGCCCGCGAGGACTCGCCCACGGCCTGCAAGACGTGCGGGTAGGGGGAGGTGAGCGATCGGAAACCCCCATAAAAGGACAGAATGGCGAGCGGCGCGATGGCCGGCCACCAGCGATCGCCGAGCACGACGGTCACGAACAGGTCTGCAACGGTCGCCAATCCCAGGGCCACGGGGAGGGTGATCAGGGCCAACCCCTCGGTGATCTTCACCAGATAGCGGCGGAGCAGGGCCGGCTCGTGCTGCACAGCGGAGAATACCGCGGGGGTGATTTGGGAGACCAGCGCACTGATGCGTTCGACCGGCAGGCTGGCGAGCGTCCAGGCGTGGACATAGGAGCCGAGCAGCACCTGGCCGAGTCGCTTGCCCACCACCGCGTTGTCGCCGGCAGTGTAGGAGTACCAAGCCAGCCGGGCCACCATGATGTGCGATCCGAAGCTCACCGCCGACGAGACATCACTCCAGCGCCGCGGCCATCCAAGTGGGTGACGCCGCCAGGCCAGCGCCAGGAACATGCTGGCGATACCGCCGATGGCCATGCCGGCCATCAGCGACCAGTAGCCGTAGCCGAGCAGCGCCAGGACGAGCATGCTGATCCCTGCCACGGCCTGCTCGCCCGCATCGAGGGCCGCCACACGGCGAAACTGCATGTCGCGCGTCATCAGCGATTTAGGGAGCACCTTGATGGCCGTCGTCACGAACAGGAAACTCTGGAGGATCAGCGGCCCGGTCAGATCGGGCGAGTTGAAGAAGTGGGCAACCATTGGGGCCGCCAGGAACGAGAGCCCCCAGAGGGAGAGCCCGAGCGCCAGGGAGAGCCCGCCCAGCGCCGAGATCTGGTGTTCGGTCAGGTCTCGCCGGCGGATGATCGCGGCGCCCAGACCGAATTCGTTGACCAGTTGCACCAGGCCCACGTACAGTGCCGTGAAACCGTACAACCCGTAGTCCGACGGCGTCAGGATGCGGGCCATGACGATGGTGATGGCCCAATTCAGGATCTGGGTCAGCCAGCGGAGCGCCCCCGTCCACGCCACGCCCTTGATGAGCGCCCGGTCCAGCGCAACCTGGTCGGTCCCTCCGGGACCCTCCGGTTTGGAAACGGGGCTGGCGGGGGCATTGCCGGTCACTGGGCTCCACGAGGGAAGAGGCGTTTGATTTTTGCAAGATCAGGGCCACCTTTCTGCGCCACGGGGTGTTCGCTATCCCTTGGGGCCCGGCAGCAACATAATGCATGGCAAACGGTTAGGGACCGGACCTCGGGCGAGGCAAGTTCCCATGGCGGCATCAACTGTGCACCAGACTGTCCCTCCCTACTGAGGACTGTGGCCCTGAACCGCCTTCTTGCGCTTCCCGCCCGGCTGCTGCGTTCCGTCGTCGCCCGTGGGCGGACTCTCCGTGCCCATCCGTTTCTCAACCCCACCGGCCTCGCCGAGCTTTGGGTGGAGCGGCGCGGTGGGCATCCCGCGGAGCCCGGGCACGCCAGTCACCTTGGGGCAGCAATGGACTGGGTCGTGCGGGCCCAGGACGCCACCCCGGACGATGGCATTGCCCGGGGCTACAGCGTCCTCTACAGCCCCTATTTTCGTGGCCGGGGCTGGCAGCCCTCCTACCCGGAAACGACCGGCTACCTCATTCCCACGCTCTTCGAGGCCGCCACGGAACTCGGCCGGCCGGAGCTGGCCGACCGGGCCCTCCGGGCCGCCGATTGGGAGATCGCCATCCAGCTGCCCAACGGGGCGGTGCAGGGCGGCGTGATCGGGGAAGGGCGTACCCCGGCGATCTTCAACACCGGGCAGGTGATGTTCGGCTGGCTGGCCGCCTTCGAGGTCTCCGGCTCGGCGCGCTACGCCGATGCCCTGGGACGGGCCGGGCACTATCTTGTCACGGCCATGAATGCGCGGGGTGAGTTCGGGGAAGGGGAGTCGAACTTCGCCCGCAAGGATGCCACGCTGTACAACGCCAGGGTGACGTGGGCGCTGGCCGAGGCGGGTAAGGCCCTGTCGGAGCCGGCGTTCACCGAGGCCGCCCGGCGGCATCTCCGCATGGTGGTGGCCCGCCAGCATCCCAACGGCTGGTTCCCCGACTGCTGCCTGACCGATCCCCAGCGGCCGCTGCTGCACACGATCGCCTATACCATTCGTGGGTTGCTGGAAGGCGGCCGGGTGCTGGAGGATGAGGCGATCCATGCCGCCGGGGTCCGGGCCGCCGCCGCCCTCCTGCCGCTGGTCCGGGCGGATGGCTGGCTCCCCGGGCGGTTTACCCCGGACTGGGCCGGGGCGGCCACATGGAGCTGTCTGACCGGCGAGGTGCAGATGGCCAACAACTGGATGCGACTGCACGTCCTGACGGGGGAGTCTCGCTGGCTCGAGCCCGTCCCGCGGATCCTGGAATTCGTAAAGCGGACCCAGAACCGGACCAGCGCCGATGCCGGCCTCCGCGGCGGCATCAAGGGGTCCGCCCCGATGTCCGGGGACTACGGTCGGCATGAGGTCCTCAATTGGGCCACCAAGTATTTCATGGACGCCCTCATGCGGCACGACCAGATCCTCCGCGGGACGGCCGCGGAGCGCAGCGGCTCGCCGTTCCGCCTGGCCTAGCTCATGTCCCTCCTGAACCGGTTCATCCCTGCCCATCTGCACAATCCCGCCGGGCTGGCGCTCCGGCTGCTGCGCTCCGGCGACCCCGATGCCCGAGGGGCCATGCTGCATGCGGCTCTGGGCATCGGGCTGATGCCGCTGGACGTGCTGCTCGGCATCCGGGAACGGCGCCTCTATGCCACCGCGCCGTCCCCCGAGCGTCCGCAGCTCTTCGTCTGCGGACCGCCCAGGAGCGGCACGTCGCTCGTGACCCAGGTCCTGATCGCCCATCTCCCCGTGGCGTACCTCAGCAACATCTCGGCCCTCTTCCCGCGTGCCCCGCTGGTGGCCGAGCCGCTGGTGCGCCGGTTCGTGGGGCCGTGGCGCCCGGCCTATCACAGCTACTACGGCCGGGTGGCCTCGCTGGCCGGCCCGAACGACGCGCTCCAGCTCTGGGATCGCTGGCTGGGGCCCGACCGCAGCCGGGTGCGCGAGGCCCTGAGCGCCGAGGAAGCCCTGGCCATGCAGCGCTTTTTCGGCGCGCTGGAGCAGCGGTCCGGCCGGCCCTTCGTCGGCAAGAACAACAATCTCAACCTGCAGGCGGGCGCGGTCGCCGACGCCCTGCCCACGGCCCGGTTCCTCTGCCTGACGCGGGACCCGCTGTTCCTGGCCCAGGCCCTGCTCCGGGCCCGTCGCGAGATACATGGGGATGAAGCGGTGCCCTACGGGCTCGCGGCGCCCGACGCGAACGGTCCCGATGCCATTGAGGGCGTCTGCCGGCAGGTCATCCATCATCGCCGCACCGCCGAGGCCCAGCAGGCGCGGGTGGGGCCGGCGCGATTCCGGTTCCTGGCCTACGAGGAGTTCTGTGCCAATCCCGCCAGTACGGTGACTCAGGTGGCGAGAGAACTGGGCATTCCGGACCGAGACGTCTCTGCGGTGTCGTCGGCCACCCGGTTCACTCCGTCCAGCAGCGTGCGGATTGCCCCCGGTGATTTTGCCCGGCTGCGCGACACGCTGGAACGAATGCTGTCTTCCGCCGCCGGGGCTCCATGATGGCTCCAGCCCGTTCCCCTGGGAGAAACCTGGCGCTGGTGCTCCTCCTGGTGCTGGTGGCGGCGCTGCCGCGGCTGACGTTGCTCGAGGCCGATCCGGCGGTCCGCCTGTCCCCCGGCCTGCTGGCCGACGAGGGCTGGTGGGCCCAGAACGCCCGCCAGCACGCCCTGTTTGGGAAGTGGGTGATGGACGAACACAACCCGGCGCTGTACGTCGCCCCGGTGTATACCATGGCGCTTCGCGGGGTATATGCCCTGGCGGGGGTGGGGCTCTGGCAGACCCGGCTGGTGAGTGCCCTGGCCGGCGTGCTGACCTGCCTGGCGCTCTACCTGGCGCTCCGGGCGATGCTGCCGCCGCGGCGGGCCGTGGCGCCGGCCCTGGTGCTGGCCCTGAGTCTCATGGCCGTCACGCTCAACCGGGTCGCCTACACGGAATCGCTGCAGCTCCTGTTGCTGACCCTGACGGTCGCCGGCGTCCTGTGGTCCGCGCGCTACCCGGCGGCCGGGATCGTCGGGGGGCTCACCCTGGTGCTGGCGGTGCTGTGCAAGCCGAATGCGCTCGTCTTCGTGCCGATCATCGCCGGCTTCTGGGCCGGTGAGCTGTGGATCGATCGCGGCACCGAGGCGGGGTGGCGTCAGCGGTTGCGACCCATGGTGGTGTTCACCGCGACCACCCTCGTGGCGGCCGGAGCGGTGGCTCTGCTGGTCCTTGCCCTGGCCCCCAACTGGTCCGAGGTCCGGCACCAGCTCGGCATCAGCCTGGCCAACGTGTATGGCGTGGACCGGCGGGTCGCCGACGGCGGGGCGCTGTTCTTCTTTCTGCCCTGGCTCGGCCTCCATCCGACACTGCTGACCACCGCCACCCTGGTGCCGCTCCTCGGTGTCATCGTGCTCGCCTGGCGACGACTCACCCTGAGCGGTGTGGGCCGGGCCGATCCGCCGGAGCGCCTGATGTGGTGGTGGCTGGGGGGAGCGGTCCTGTTTCAGGCGCTCCAGTCCTACCAGCCGGACCGGCGCTTTCTGGTGCTGTTGGTGCCGGTCGTGGCGCTGGGCTGGCGCGGGCTCGTGGAGGAAGGCCTCCGAGTCGCTTCCGGCCCCGCCCGGGCAGGCTGGCTGCGACACCTGCTGGCCGGAGCCCTGGGGGGCGGGGTGGTGGGCCTTCTGTGCCTGGGCTGGTGGACCGATGCCTTGATCGCCCGATTCGGCACCGCGCGCATCGATGGTGGGATGGGAATTTCACCCGGCCTCATCCAGCAGGCACTCTGGCACGTGCCGTTGGTTCTGGGCGTGGGGGGGGCGCTGCTATGCTGGCGGTGGGCGCCCCGACGCGGGTGGGCCGTCCGGGCATGGCTCTGGTTGCCGCTGTGGCTGGCGCTGGAACCGGGGCAGGTGGTCAGCGACCTGCGTCACGCCACGTATTCGCGACGGGCCGCAGCCCAGTCCCTGGCACGGATCTCCACCCACCTTCCGGCCGACCGTCGTGCCATCACCGGCGACCTGGCCAACACCATGGCGCTCGGCACGGACCTGTTCGCGTTCCGAATCCGGAACGAACCTCGCATCGGTGCCTTGATGAACCTCAACGGCTGGGAGCGCTTTCGGCCGGCGCTCCTGGTCTCGACTTCGCGGAACGGCCGGGCCAATCCGCGGGACACCGAGCCGCACGGGTTCATCCCGCTCTGCACCTTCCGCCTGCGCCTGGGGCGGGACGGGCGTTCGGTGCTGGAGGCCACCTTCTGGCACGCGCCGGACGTGACCGTCCCGGCGCTCTGCCCGCCGGGGGCCCGCCCGGGGCTCTGAGCCTCAGCCGCCGACGGCCAACGCCTCCCCGAGCGCCCTGGCCACCAGTCGGGACTGGAACCCCCCGGTCTCCCCGAGCGACGTCACGTCCGCCGGGTGCACGATGACGCAGCCCGTCACACAGGTCCCCGCGATCCGCTGCACGTCACCGAACCGGACGGTGTTGAACGGATCGCCGGCATATCGTGCGTTGAGGAAATTGACCAGGCCTTCGACCTCGTTCGCGACCCCCACCTCCACCGCCCGGAATCCGTCGATGACCTGTTGCACGAGGTCGGCGGAGGGCTCGGCCGCCCCACGGCCGATACCGGCGTAGCGCTTTCCCCGCGCCGTCACGTCGTCCGAGCGCCAGAGATTGCAGGCATCCACCACGCCCTCCGCCCGGCGCGCCGCGGCGAGCAGCGGCGCGCGTTGCTCGAGGTACACCCGGTGGGCGGTGCAGGCGATGATCACGTCCGCCGGTGCGACCGCGTCCTCGAGGGTCCGGGTGAACAGCTCGGCCAGGCCGTGACGGCGCAGATTCTGGTCGGTGGGATAGACGTAGGGATCGTGGATGGTCACTCGGGCCCCGAGATCCAGGAGCAGGCGCGCCAGCGCCAGCGTCGGCGAGTTGCGGGTATCCTCGGAATTGAACCGGTAGGCTGCGCCCAGCAGCGCCACGGCTCGGCCGTTCAGGGGCCCGAACGCGCGTTCCGCCAGCGCCACCGTGGCCGCCGGCGAGGCGTCGTTGATGGTGCGCGCTTCCAGGATCAGGCTGCGGTCGGTCGGCTGGCCCGCCTCGAGGGCCCGCCACCAGAGCAGGATGCCGTCCTTGGGGAGGCAATGCCCGCCCACCCCGAGGGTGGGCACCAGCAGGCCGCCACTGGGCACGGCATTGGGATCGGCGTTGGCCGCATCGGACTGCTGAAGGGCTGCGTTGACCAGCTCCCGCAGCCGGAAGAAGTCGATGTCCCGCGCGTCGCAGTAGCGGGCGACTTCGCTGGCGTAGGCGATCCGCACGTCGCGATAGGCATTCTCCAGGGTCTTGACGATCTCGGCGGTCATGCTGTTGGCCGGGAGCAGGGTCCCGCCGGTGACAATGCGACGGTACAGCCGCTGGATCAGCCCGGGGGTGTCGGGGTGCAGGCCCGCCACGATCTTGTCGGATCCGGCCACCCGTTCCACCAGCCGCCCCGGCATGACCCGATTGGGGCTGTTGCCGAGCAGCACATCCCGGCCTTCGACCATACCGTGCGTGGCGAATCGGTCGCGGATCAGCGTGGCCATCGTGGAGGGCGCCAGGGTCGACTCGAAGATGATCAGCGGGACGTTGCCCGCCGGCTTGCGCGCCAGCGCAGCGGTAATGCCGTCCAGCGCCTCGAACAGCGGTCCGTAGTCCGGTGCCAGGCCGCGCTTGTCGGTCTGGGTGCAGATGAGGATCACGTCCGCATCCCGCGCCGCGCTGTAGTCGTGGCTCGCCGACAGCAGGCCGGCGGCCACCGACTCCGACACCACCCGGTCGAGGTCCGGTTCGATCCCGCCGATGGGAGAGCGGCCGCCGTTGATGGCGCCGACCTTCCACCCCGAGGTGGCCGAGTTGCGCTGGATGACCGTGACCGTCGCGGGCTGGTCCGAGCCCTCGAGGATCCTGGCCTGGGCCAGCATGGCGGCCATCGGCATCCCGACGATGCCGGGACCGACGACGGCGATCTTCCGAACCGACCAGTGGGTGACGCGACCATCGGTGAGAGTCAGCGGCATGGTGTGCGGGGAACGGGGTGAGTGGTGGAGGACCGGGTGCGGCGCATGTCAGTCCCCATCAATGAATATTCGATACCACAACTCCAGATTCAACAGGCCCCAGAGCCGCCGGCTGAAGGCGGCTTCGTGGTGCATCTGGTTCTCCACTTCCTCGACATCGAACAGGCCGCGCTCCCGGCAGCGACGCGAGAGCAGCGTATCGGCGAAGAAATCCCGCGAACGGCCCCGGGCCCACAGGTGCAACGGCACCGGGAAGCCCATCTTGTCCTTCCGCTCCAGGACCGGCCCGGGCACCCGGCCGCCGATCACCCGTTTGAGAATGTGCTTCAGCTCACCGCCCTTGAACTTGAGCCCCGGGGGCATGCTTCCCACCAGATCGGCCAGCCGGTGATCCAGCAGCGGGACCCGTGACTCCAGCGACGACATCATCGTCACCCGGTCCTCGACGTGGAGCAGGGCGGGGAGATTCGTCACCATGTCGTAGTGGGTCATCTTGTTGTAGTACGACAGCGTCTCCGGATGGTTGAACACCTGCTGGAACCGCTGGAACAGGGTCTCGGTGTCGTACTCCGCACGGAACTCCGCCGAATACAGGGACAAGGCACCACCGCTGCGATCAACCAGCCGGAAATAACGCCGATCCATGTCTTCGAAGAGGCCGGAGCGCCAGAACTGCTGCAGCAGCGGGGCGTACTGCCGCAGGGCGGGGAGGTTGGGGAGGATCGAGGCAAAGCTCACGATGTGCTCGGCCTCCTCGTTGTTCTCGTAGACGGCGCCCTTGATGGCCTGTTCGAAGTAGGCGATCAGGTACCGGGCGTAGCCGCCGAAGATCTCGTCGCCGCCCTGTCCGCCTAACACCACCTTCACTTGCCGAGCCGCTTCCCGGGAGACCATCGCCTGGGGAAAGAGCCCCGGCCCGGCCACCGGCTCGTCCATGTGGTACAGCAGGCGGGGCAGCTCGTCGACGAACTGCTGCTCGGTCGGCGTGACAAGCGTCAGGCGGGCGCCGCAGGCCTCCGCCACCATCCGGGCATAGTCCGACTCGTCAAATTCCGGTCCCTCCGCAAAACGCCCGGTGAAGACCGGCATCCCGGCGCCGCAGTGCCGCGCGGCGAGCATGGTGATCAGGCTCGAGTCGAGGCCGCCGCTCAGGTAGGCGCCGACCGGCACATCGCTGCGCAGCTGCAGGCGGACCGCGTCCTCGAGCAGAAAGCTGAGCCGCTCCTCGAACCAGGCCTCGCTGTGGTGGGTGTCCACCGTGAACCTGGGCTCCCAGTAGCGGACCGTCCGGTGGCTGCCGCTGGCGAGCTCGATCAGGTGGTACTCGCCGGGGAGCAGCTTGGTCACGCCCCGGAACATCGTGTGCTCCCCCAGCACGTACTGAAAGGTCAGGTACTGCTGGATGGCGTGCGGCTCAGGTTCGGCCCGCAGCCCGGGGACGGCCAGCAGGGCCTTGATCTCGGAGGCGAAGAGCAGCCGTTCCGGAGTGGCATGCAGGTACAGCGGCTTGATCCCGAAGTGGTCCCGGGCCGCCAGCACCCGGCTACGGGCCCGGTCCCAGAGGAGGAAGGCGAACATGCCGTTCAGTCGGCCCACGCACTCCGGGCCGAACTCCTCGTACATCTGGAGGATGACTTCGGTATCGGAGGTAGTGCGGAACTGGCGGCCGCGCTGGATCAGTTCCTGGCGCAGCTCAACGTAGTTGTAGATCTCGCCGTTGAAGACGATCACCGACCCGCCGCTGGCCATCGGCTGGTCGCCGGTCACCAGGTCGATGATCGCCAGCCGCTTGTGGGCCAGGCCCACCGCGCCCTGCACCAGGTGGCCCTCGCCATCGGGCCCACGGTGACCCAGGCGGGCGGACATGTCCAGCAGGGTCCGCTCGTCCGCCGGCTGCCCATCCAGCCGGATGATGCCCGCGATACCGCACATGGGCGGTCAGCCGCCGGCCGGCAGCCGCGCGCCGCCAGCGGAAGGGGAGCTCGCATCTGCGCGAGGCGCCGTGGCGGACTCGGGCCCGGAGGGATCGCACCGGACCACCGGCACGGTGTCGCGCGCCAGGAGCGCGTCCGCGTGCTGACTCATGTTCACCAGCCGGAAGTGCTCCCCCAGGACCCCGAGGACCTTGAGAAACAGGGCAATCTTGCGCTTGCCGGTGAGGTCCATCCCGGGAAAGAAGGCCAGTTGCCGCACCTGGTCGCCCCCCAGCAGGTCCAGCGGGTGGAGCAGGAAACTCGGCTCGGTCCGGGTCAGGCGGCAGGCCGCGAGCGCGGTACGCAGGTACGCCAGCATCAGCGGCTCGGCGATCCGGCTCAGGTAGAGCAGGTAGCTCAGGTGGAACGGGACCTTGAGGACCGGGAATGTGGTGACCGGAATCTCCAGCAGCCGCCGCCCCGAGGGCAGCGCCCACAGGTAGGGCTTCACCGGGCGGAGTCCGTCCCGAAAGGTCCCGAAGAGTCCCGCCCGTTCACGCCGCTGCGCTTCCGTCAGCCGTGCAGTCATGAAATAGTAGCGCCGGGCCAGCGGCCCCAGATAGGTGGGCAGCGTCGAGGCATCGTAGCGGTAGCCCCGCTCGGCCAGGAGCTCCAGCAGAGTTGGGCTCCAGCTGTAGCCGGGACCCCGGAAGCCTCGCGGCCGCTGTCCCGTGGCCCGCTCGAGGGCGTCTTCGGTCCGGGTGAGTTCGCACTCCAGCGCCTCGCGGGAGTACCGGCCGAGCCACGGTTCGTGCTCGTAGGAGTGATTGCCGATTTCGTGGCCCCGGGCGGTGAGCGACTGGAACGCCGCCAGATTCTCCTCCCGGTCCGCGTCCACCCCCACGCAGAAAAATGTGATCCGGAGTCCCAGGGCATCCAGGGCGTCCAGCACCGGGGGAAAGAAGACCGGCAGATAGCTGGGCCGGGTCTCCCAGCCCGGATCGCCGTGAGTCTTCAGATAGGACCAGAGGTTGTCGGCGTCGAGCGAGAGGCTGGCCAGCGGTCGCGGATCGGTCATTCGACCCCCGCGTGGCGGGCCACGCTCCCGCGCGCCAGCCGGGGCAGCAGCGCCGCCGCGGCCTGCTCCGCGAGCCCCACGGTCTCGTTCACGTTCAGCGTCCCGTTGGCGATCTGGGCCGAGTTGGCGACCCAGACGCCGGGAAGCGACGTCTCCAGCGGCGGCAGGCAGTGCGCCGTATAGTCCAGGGTCGAGACCGCCAGGACCTCGCGCACCCGGGAGAGCGTCCCCGCCACGATATCCTCCCGCCGGAAGTCCGGGTACATCCGCTCCAGGGCCGCCACGAAGCGCTCCCGGATCTCGGCGTCACCCTGCTGCCAGAGCGGATCTTCCTGGGTCAGGTAGCACGGCAGGTAGACCAGCGTATGCCCGGCGAAGTGGGCCCGATCCACCAGGGCGGTCATTTCGATGACCGCGGTGAAGGGCACCCACGACTCGGTGATGTTGGTGACGTAGTAGCCGGCCAGGGGCCGCTTGAGTACCAGGGCCAGGCAGGCGATGCCCTGATAGGTGACCCGCTCCAGGCGCTCGCGCTCGGCGGCGCTGAGGCCGGGGCAGAGCCGGGCCACCCGTCCACACGGCACCGTCAGGATCACGTCATCGAACCTGAGCCGCGCGCCATCCGACAGCTCCACCGCCACCTCCCGCCCCTCCCCGGCGGCCCCGGGCAGGGAGTCCACCAGCCCCGCGGGGTGCCCGCAAACGAACCGGACTCCTGCCGCCTCGAGCCGTTCCCGGAACCGGCGCAGCACCACGTCGTAGCCGCCCTCCACGTAGCCGAACAACTCCTGCTTGAGCCCGGACCGGCGGGCCGCGTACATGCGGGCGATGATGGCCCAGATGAACGCCGCACTGGCCCGGCGGTAGTTCTCTCCCAGCTTGCTCTTGAGGAGCGGGAGCCAGATGCGCGCGAACGTCCGCCGGCCCGACCACCGGGTCAGCCACTCGCTGACCGGGATGCGCTCCAGGGGCCGCCCGTCGCGGATCCGGGAGGCGCGGAGGATCGTCAGGGCAAGGCGCAGCTTGTCCAGCAGCGAGAGCGGCGGAAAGCGCAGGAACTCGAGACTGGTGGAGAGCGAGTACAGCCGGCCGTCGGTATAGAAACCGGTCTGCGTGGTCCCCCACCGGAGCCGGTCCTCCAGCCCGAGTTCGGTCAACAGTCCTCGCAGCCGCTGGTCCGACAGCAGGATGACGTGATAGAACCGGTCCCAGGTGAAGCCTCCGACCGTCTCGGGCGCGGCGAGACCGCCGGTGGCCGCCGCTCCCTCGATGATGGTGACCTCATGCCCCGCCGCCCGCAGCCGCCAGGCCAGGGTCATTCCCAGCATTCCGCCGCCGACGATGCCAACGTCAGACATGCGCCGGCGGGGGCGTCGGCGGAACCCTCGCGGCCGGTGGGAGGGGAGTGCGCTGCAGCGGCGGAACGCCGCCCCGAACCCGTCTGGCGAAGAGCCGTAGCAGCAGCCCGAGATGCCCGGCGATCGTTCCCATCACTTTCATCTTGCTCTGGCCCAGGACTCGAACCTGGAGTTCGGCGGGGTATTCCACGATCCGTCCCCCGGCCAGGTCCAGGCGCCCCAGCAGTTCGGCGATGCCGAGGAACCGGGTATTCTGGACCGTGATCGGCACCACGCTGCCGCGTCGGTAGACCCGGAAACAGCTGGTGTAGGTTGCCAGCTTGTGGTGCAGCACCAGGCGATACAGCCGGGAGAGGGTGCGGGAGAGCAGCAGGCGCCACCCGGGGACGTTGCGGACCAGTCCTAGCGCGTGGTATGGCGAGGCGGTCACCAGGTCGACCCCGGGAGCGAGCAGCGGAATCATCTCCTGCAGCCGGTGGGGGTCGTAGGTGCAGTCGCAATCGATCGACGCCACGATCTCGGTGTCGGCGGCTGCCAGGCCGGTCGCAATGGCGCCCGCGACCCCCTGGTTGGTCTCATGCCGCAGGAAGCGGCATCCGGCCCATTCTCCAAACAACTGATGCAGGGAGGCCCACGTGTCGTCGCTGCTGCAATCGTCCACGAACAGGAACTCCAGCCGATACCGATCCGCCGTTTCCGCCACCACGCTCCTGAGCGTGTTGGCCAGATAGGGCAGGACCAGGGTTTCGTTGAAGCAGGGCACGATCACCGTCACAGGCAGTACCTCGGACGGAGACGATGAAGGCCGGGCGGTCGCCGTGGCGGTCTGGGGGAGCGGGGCTGGCCGCGACCCCAGCGCCGTATCGAGGCCCAGGTGGCCGGCGATTGAAGTGAAGCGATAGGTGCTCAAATAGTCCCGCAGCAGCGCCGGCATCCGCTCCAGATTCCGGTAGGTGCGAACCCGCTGCAGCCAGGAGGCGGCGCTGATCTTGGGCTGCTCGGGGTCGAGCTCCCAGACGTGGAAGTACATGACGTATGGGGCCGGGCACCCGCGGTCCCACTCGGCAACGGCCCGACGGACCAGCCACGGCGGCAACTGCCGGAACCAGTTCCCACCCGCGATCGGGATCATCCATCCTCGCCACTCCACGGCGGAGATGGGGATCTCCCAGAGGGTGCGCGTCCCGGCGGAATGGATGTGGGCAAAGCGCCGCCACGGTTCGCCGGCAAACTGGCGTCCGATCGGCCCGATGCTGCTATCATACGCATAGCCCTGCTGGGCCAGGATGTCGAGCGCCCACAAATCCTTGGCGGTAAACCACTGATCGGCCACCCGGTAGCCGAGGATGGCCTGCCCCGAGGCCCGCTGCAGCGCTTCGCGGGCACGGAGGAGATCCTCCGCGAACTCCCCCGGGCTCATGCCGTGAATGCTCCGGTGGTAGTACCCTTTGCTGGCGATCTCGTGGCCGCGCGAAACGATCTCGGCGAGCAGCTCCGGCATCATGTCGGCGACCCACCCCAGCACGAAAAACGTCGCCCGTTGGCCACAGGCATCGAGGAGTTCGAGGGTGCGATGGGTGTTGGTTGCCAGGCGGGACTCAAAGCGGTACCACTCCCCCCGCTGGATCAAGCGGTTGAAGGCCCCGAGGTGGTAGTAGTCCTCAAGAGCGATCGTGAGCAGGTGGGACCGGTGGCCTGCCCCTTCCTGTCGGGTCATCGGTGGCGCTCTATATGTTGGTTAGATCGGGGACCCTCAGGGCCCTCCCGGGTGCAAAGTCCGCGCCCTCGGCCCCCGTTTCCTGGATCGAGGCGCCGAGGGCACGTCTCTTGCCCTTCCGCCCCCCGACGTCTCCGAGTGGTGTCCACGGCTGGTGCAGTTGTCCCCGGCCCCATGTCAGCGGTTCACGGCCCTGGAGGAGGATGGTGCAGCAACTGTCGTTGTCCGTAATCGTCCCAGCCTACAACGAGGAACGCACGGTCCGGACCCTCATCGAGCGGGTGCGCGCCGTTTCCCTGCCACTGGAGATTGTGGCCGTGAACGACGCCTCCCGTGACGGCACCCGTGGCCTGCTCGATGCCATGCAGGCCGAGGGCCTCATCAATGTGGTCGTCCACCACCCCGTCAACCGCGGCAAGGGGGCGGCCATCCGGACCGGCATTGCGCACGCCACCGGCGACGTGATCGTGGTGCAGGACGCGGATCTCGAATACGATCCGGCGGAACTTCCCAGGCTGCTCGGCCCCATTGCGCGGGGTCAGGCGGACGCCGTCTTCGGCTCCCGGTTTCTGGGCGCCGAGCACCGGGTGCTCTACTTCTGGCATTCGATGGGCAACAGGCTGCTGACCCTGCTCTCGAACATGCTGACCGACCTGAACCTGACGGACATGGAAACCTGCTACAAGATGGTGCGCGCACCATTGATGAAGCAGCTGGTTTTCACGACCGACCGCTTCGGCTTTGAGCCGGAAATCACTGCCCGGCTCGCCCAGGCCCAGGCTCGGATCTGGGAGATCCCCATCTCCTATGCCGGCCGGACCTATGCAGAAGGCAAGAAGATCGGGTGGAAGGACGGGGTGGCCGCCTTTTGGCACATCTTCCGATTCAATTTACTCGGCCCCAAGCAACCCGCCTGGACAGACGACCATGGTGTAGCGGTACAACCACAGCTTGCCAAGGAGTTGGCGCGCCCCGCCGTCAGGGCCTAGGCTGGCTGGTGCATAATCCTAGCATTGCTGTATCGTTGATGCCACACTGTCGTGTCGGCCCCAAGCCCCTGCCCGCCTAGACCTGAACCTCGGTCGGGCTCCAGGCTCCTCTTCCAACCCCACGGCTGGCCGCGGCGCACCTCTGGATCGAACCTTGGTGCAAACCGGCCCGGTCCTAAATCCCGGTCCATGCGGGCCGCCTGCGGCGGTCCACGGGGCCGCGCGGCGATCCAGCCGTGTCCCGCCACGCTGCTGGGATTCTCGCGGAATTTCAGGTACTCGCGGCCGGCTTGACGGGCTGGCGCAATTCACTGGCTTCTAACGCTTTACGCGGCATTCGCGAGTCACCAGTCGAGCCTTGCAACAGGGGGGGGTACGTGGCACTACACTTGCCCCTTTCGCCCGTCCATGAGCATCCACCCTCCAGAACCATCGCCGAGGCCGGCGTGACCACGGGAGTGCCGCCGACCTCCCGCGCGACCGGTTCGGTGTCGGCTCCGGATATCTCGCGGCCGAGCCTTGGAGTGGTAGTGGTCTCCACAGGCGACCAGCGGGCCTTGGCTGGGGTGCTTACAGGACTGGTCCCGGCCTGCCGGGAGAGCGCCACCGGACTGGTGGTGATCCGGCGTGGGCCGCCGAGCGCGCTTCCAGAACTCGACGAGGCGGGGGTCCGGGTCGTGTTTGGGAGGCCGGACGAGGACGAGGGGGAGCTGCGCACCCGCGGCATCGGTGAACTGGCCAGCGATATCCTCGTGATCACCACCGACACACCGCCTCGGGCCGTCGACTGGAGCGCCATGCTGTCGCGGCTCGGACAGGTCGTGCAGCTTCGGGGAGATGAGGTTGAGCCGGGGGTGTGGCTCACCCGGCTCCGGAACGCGGGTGTGCCGGAACCGGCGAGCTGACGTGGCCCTGGCCTCGATACCGGCGCTGTCGGTTGTGGTCCCGTCGGTCAATGGTTGGGGTGACCTGAAGGCATGTCTGTCGGCGCTGGCGCAGGAACGCCGCGACGTGGCGCTGGAAGTGCTGGTGGCCGACCGCCTGGGAGATGCTCTTCGGCAGCAGGTGCAGGAGCATTTTCCCTGGGTCCGGGTCCTGGCTGCCCCCAGCGGGACCAGTATTCCGGCGCTGCGCGCGCTGGCATTCGAGGCGGCGCGCGGAGCGGCGATCGCGGTGATCGAGGATCACGTGCAGGTCCCTCCCGGATGGGCGCGTGCCCTGCTGGGGCGGATCGAGGCGGGCGACCAGGTGGCCGGCGGTGCCGTGGAGAATGCCGCTACCGAGAGCCTGGTGGACTGGGCAGCGTTCCTCTGCGAGTACAGTCAGCTCATGCCCCCGCTGCCGAGTGGCCCGGTGCGGTGGCTTACCGGGAACAACACGATCTACCGGGGCGACCTGCTGGCGCGGTATGCGGAGGTCTGGCGTGCCGGGCGCTGGGAGGACCACCTCCACGATGCCATGCGCCGGGACGGGGTGGCGCTGCAGCAGTGCCCGGAGATCGTGGTGGGCCACAAGAAGCACTACGCCGTGGGGGAGTACCTCACCCAGCGCTACCTGTACGCGCGCTCCTACGCCGGATTGCGGGTGGCCGGCATGGCGGTTTCGAGGAAGCTGGCCTACGGCTTGGCGGCGTTCCTGCTGCCCCCGCTGCTCCTGGCGCGGATTGTCCGGACCACCTGGGGCAAGAAGCGGCACCGACGCGAGCTGTTGCGTTCCCTCCCGTTGCTGCTCCTGTTCACGAGCGCGTGGGGTGTAGGTGAGATCATCGGCTACTGGCGCGGTCCCGGTGACGCGCTGGCCAGAGTGACCTGACAACCTTGGTTCTGCGGCGATTCCACGAGGATGTGCTGATGTCGGCTCCGACCCCCCTCCGCGCTACCGCCCCGCTCCAGCCTGGGGACCGGACCGTCGTCATCGGTGCCGGCCCGGCCGGATTGACCGCGGCCTACCTGCTCAGCAAGCAGGGCTATCAGGTGACGGTCCTGGAGGCTGACGATATCGTCGGCGGCATCTCCCGCACGGCGCAGTACAAGGGCTACCGGTTCGACATCGGAGGGCACCGGTTCTTCACCAAGATCAAGCCGGTCGAGAACCTCTGGTACGAGATTCTGGGCGAGGACTTCATCTCCGTGCCCCGGCTCTCCCGCATCCACTACGACGGCAAGTTCTTCGACTATCCGCTCAAGGCGATGAACGCGCTCCGCGGCCTGGGGCTGTGGAACGCGTTCACCATCATGCTCAGCTACCTGCGCTGGCACTGGTGGCCATACCCGGTGGAGGAGAACTTCGAGCAGTGGGTGACCAACCGCTTCGGCAAGAAGCTGTACACCATCTTCTTCAAGACCTACACGGAAAAGGTGTGGGGGATCCCCTGTACCGAGATCCGGGCCGAGTGGGCGGCACAGCGGATCCAGGGGCTGTCGCTGGCCAAGGCCATCCTCTCGGCGGCGGCGCTCAACCGCCGGTCGAGTCACATCAAGACCCTGATCAACGAGTTCCAGTACCCGCGACTCGGGCCCGGCCAGATGTGGGAGACCTGTACCGAGAAGATCCGCGAGATGGGCAACCCGGTGCTGCTGCAGCACTATGCCCATGCCATCGAGCAGGCCGGTGGGCGGGTGACCGCCGTCCGGGCCAAGACCCCGGCGGGCGAGGTCCGCTTCGAGTGCGAGCACGTGATCAACACTTCGGCGGTGCGTTCGCTGGTGCGGGCGCTCGACCCCGCGGTCCCCGCGCCGGTCCGGGCCGCGGCCGAGGGGCTCAAGTACCGCGACTTCCTGGTGGTGGCCCTGATGCTCAAGGCGGAGAACCTGTTCCCGGACAACTGGATCTATATCCATACGCCGGGGGTGAAGGTGGGCCGGATCCAGAACTTCAACAACTGGAGCCAGGCCATGGTCCCGGTGGCGGGGCACACCTGCCTGGGCCTGGAGTACTTTTGCTTCAAGGGCGATGGCCTGTGGGAGTCGTCGGACGCGGACCTCGTGGCCCTGGCCACCAAGGAGTTCCTGTCCCTGGAACTCACCCGTCAGGATGTGCCGGTGGTGGACGGGGCGGTCATCCGGATGCCCAAGGCCTATCCGATCTATGATTCGGTCTATCGCGAGCACCTGGACACGGTACGGGCCTACATCGACCCGATCCCCAATCTGCATACGGTCGGGCGCAACGGCATGCACAAGTACAACAACGCCGACCACTCCATGCTCACGGCCATGATGACGCTTGAGAACATGCGCGGGGCCAAACACGACGTGTGGGCGGTCAACACCGACTTCGAGTATCACGAGGAGCAGAAAGTGGAAGAACAGCACATCGGCGGGGGAGCCGCCAAGACGGCGGCCGTCGGCTGAGCGATGCGCATCGGGGTGGACGCCACCTGCTGGGCGAATGGCCGTGGGTACGGACGCTTCACCCGATCACTGCTGCCGGCCATGGCCCGGCTGGCGCCGGAGGACGAATTCGTCTGCTTCCTCGACGGCGTCTCGGCGTCGCGGTTCGACCTGGTCCTGCCCAACGTGCGGCCGGTCCGGGTGGCCCAGCGGCAGGCGCCGACGGAGGCCGCCAGCGCCGACGGGTATCGCGCGCCGGTCGACATGCTGCGGCTGACGCGGGCGGTGTGGAAGGAGCGGCCGGAGGTGTTCTTCTCGCCGTCGGTGTACACCTACTTCCCGCTGCCCCCGGGGCAGCGTGCGGTGGTCACGGTGCACGATGCGATCGCCGAACGCTTTCCGGAACTCACCCTCCCGAACCCCCGGGCGCGGCTGTTCTGGAAGCTGAAGGTGGGGCTGGCCCTGTGGCAGGCCCGGCTGGTGCTGACGGTGTCGGACTTCGCCGCGCGGGAGCTTGTCGAGGTGCTCCGCGTCGCGTCAGGCCGCATCCGGGTCTGTGGGGAAGCGCCGGCGGACAGCTTCCGTCCGAGCGAGAGTGCCGCGGACATCCGGGCGGCGTCCGAGCGCGCCGGCCTGCCCGCCGGGGCACGCTGGCTGATCTACGTGGGGGGCTTCAACCCCCACAAGCACGTGGATGCGGCGGTACGGGCCCACGCCGCGATGGTGGCAGAACTCGGTGATTCGATCCACCTGCTGCTGGTGGGGACCGTCGACAAGGACGTGTTTCACGGTGACCAGGCCAGGATCCGGCAGGCGATTGCCACGGCTGGCACCGACCGGCTGGTCCATTGGACCGGGTTCCTGCCCGACGAGGAGCTGCGTCACCTGCACAGCGGGGCGGCCGCCCTGGTCCTGCCGTCGGCCTGCGAGGGGTATGGCCTGCCGGCGGTCGAGGCGGCGGCCTGCGGCGCCCCGGTCGTGGCCACGACGGCCAGTCCGCTTCCCGAGCTGCTGGAAGGCGGCGGGATCTTCGTCGCTCCAGGGGACGACCCGGCCCTGACGGCGGCGTTGCGCCTGCTGCTGACGGACGAGGCCACCCGGAGGCGCATGGGCCGCATCGCGCTGGAGCGCGCGGGACGGCTCACCTGGGAGGCGGGCGCGGCCCGCGCCCTGAGTGCGCTGCGCGAGGCGGCGGCGTGAGCGGGCTTCGGTTCGCGTTTCTGACGACGTTTTATCCGCCCCACAACTTCGGGGGGGATGGCATCGGGATTCAGCGGCTGGCACGGGGTCTGGTCAAGGCCGGGCACCAGGTGACGGTGATCCACGACGTGGATGCGTATCACACGCTCCATCCGGGCCCCGCGCCGGCCGCGCCGGCCGCGCCGGTCGCGCCGGCGGAGCCGGACGGGCTGGAGGTGATCCCGCTGAAGAGCGGACTGGGGGCGCTGTCGTCGCTGCTGACCCAGCAGCTGGGCCGGCCGGTGCTCAATGGGGGAAAGATCGCGGCGATCCTGGCCAAGGGCCGGTTCGATGTGATCAACTTCCACAATATCTCGCTGGTGGGTGGTCCGGGCATCCTGAAGTACGGCACGGCGCTCAAGCTGTACATGGCCCACGAGCACTGGCTGGTCTGTCCGAGTCACGTGCTGTGGCGGCACAACCGGGAACTCTGTACCGGCCGGGAGTGCATCAAGTGCCAATTGACCTACCGGCGTCCGCCCCAGTTGTGGCGCGGCACCGGGTATCTGGAGCGCGAACTGCGGCACGTGGATGGGTTCATTGCCATGAGCGAGTTCAGCCGGGAGAAGCACCGGGAGTTCGGGTTTACCAGAGAGATGGAAGTGCTGCCGTACTTCCTGCCGGATGCCCAGCCGGCCGGTGAGCACCGGAGGTCGGAGCCGCCGCAGGCGCGGCCCTATTTCCTGTTCGTGGGCCGGCTGGAGAAGATCAAGGGGCTGGACGACGTCATCCCGGTGTTCCGGGACTACCCGGACGCCGACCTGCTGATCGCGGGAGACGGCGAGTACGCCGCCCACCTCCGCGGGCTCGGTGAGGGTGTGCCGAGCGTGAAGTTCCTGGGGCGGGTGGCGCTGGAAGAGCTGCGCCGGTACTACGAGCACGCCATCGCGCTGATCGTCCCGTCGGTCTGCTTCGAGACCTTCGGGATCATCCTGATCGAGGCGTTCCGGCAGCACACGCCGGTGATCGCCCGGCGGCTGGGACCGTTTCCCGAGATCGTCGAGACCTCCGGCGGCGGCGAATTGTTCGAGACCACCGACGAGCTGGTGGCGGCGATGCGGCGCTTTACCGCGGACCCGGCCCACCGGCAGCGGCGGGCGGCGGCCGGGTTCGCCGCCTTTCAGGAACGCTGGAGCGAAAGCGCGGTGGTGCCCGGGTACCTGGAGATCGTGGCCCGGGTGGCGCAGCGGAAACAGGATCAGGGCGTACTGGCGAAGCTTGGCCCGGCAACCGCCGGGTGGCCGTCGTCGGCGGACAGACTTCCAGAGGGGCGCGGATGAAATTCTTCATTACGGGCGGAGCGGGATTCATTGGATCGCATCTGGCCGAGCGGCTGCTCGAGCGGGGCGACCGGGTGCTCGTCCTCGACGACCTCTCCACCGGGTCGATGGACAACATCGCCCATCTGGTGGGGCGGGCGGGCTTCGAGTATCGCATCGGCTCCGCCCTGGATGCGCCGCTGGTGACCGAATGCGTGGATCGTTGCGACGTGACGGTCCATCTGGCCGCCGCGGTCGGCGTCCGGCTGATCGTGGAACGGCCGGTGCACACCATCGAGACCAACATCGGCGCCACCGAAACGGTGCTGGACGCCGCCGCCAAGAAGCAGAAGCTCACGCTGATCGCCAGCACCTCCGAGGTCTACGGCAAGAGCGGCAAGATCCCGTTCAGCGAAGAGGATGACCTCCAGCTCGGTCCCACCAGCCACTCGCGCTGGGCCTACGCCTGTTCCAAGGCCTTGGATGAGTGGCTGGCGCTGGCCTACTACCGCGAGAAGAAAGTGCCGGTCATCCTGGCCCGGCTCTTCAACACGGTCGGGCCCCGCCAGACCGGCCGATACGGCATGGTGCTGCCCAACTTCGCGGCCCAGGCCCTGGCCGGAGAGCCGATCACGGTCTACGGCACCGGCCAGCAGTCGCGCTGTTTCGGCCACGTCAATGACGCCGTCGAGGCGCTGCTCCGCCTGGTGGCCACGCCGGCCACGGTGGGGCAGGTCTACAATGTCGGCAATGATGAAGAAGTGACCATCCACCGGCTGGCGGAGCTGGTGCGGGAGGCGGCAGGCTCCAGCTCGGAGATCCGGCTGGTGCCGTACAGCGAGGCCTATGCGGAAGGCTTCGAGGACATGCTGCGCCGGGTGCCCGATGTGCGCAAGCTGGAGCGGACCATCGCCTTCCGGCCCCGGACTCCGCTGTCCCAGATCATCGCGGACGTCGTGGCCGACCAGCGGGCTCGGCTGGCGGCCCGTTGAGGGCGACGGGCTGGTCGCGCGTATGCGTGCGATCCTGACGTATCACAGCCTGGATCCCTCGGGCTCTCCGATTTCGGTGAGCCCAACGGACTTCCGGCGACAGGTGGAGTGGCTCGCCTCGGGGCGCGTGCGGGTGGTGCCGTTGCCGGACTTGCTGCGGCTGCCCCCGACGGCGCATGCCGTCGCGCTGACCTTCGATGACGGGTTTGCGAATTTCGCCGAGGTGGCGGCGCCGCTGCTGCGGGATTACAGCCTGCCGGCCACGCTGTTCGTGGTGGCGGGGCATGTCGGCGGCACCAACGCCTGGGGCGGCCGCCCGGATCCGCGGGTGCCGACCCTCCCCCTGCTGGGGTGGGCCGACCTGGGGCGTCTGGCGGAGCAGGGCGTGCGGCTTGGCGGTCATACCCGCAGCCATCCGCACCTGACCCGGGTCGGGCCGGAGGCGCTGCGGGAGGAGTTGGCGGGGGCCACCGAGACGATCCTGGCCGAGACCGGCCGGCGCCCGGAGGAGTTCGCCTATCCATTCGGGGATGTCAACCCGGCGGTGGCCGAGGCGGTGGGGCAGGTCTACGCGCTGGGGTGCACCACGGAGCTGCGACCGGTCGCCCCGGGTGATGACCGGCGGCTGCTGCCCCGGCTGGACATGTACTACCTGCGCGCGCCCGGCGCGCTGGAGCGGTGGGGGACGTTGCCGTTTGCGGGGAGACTCTGGGTGCGCGCCCAGGCGCGCCGCATCAAGGCCATGATGGCAGGAGCGGGAGGCGGATCGTGAGTGTGGAGCACCCACTAATGTCGGTGATCGTTCCCGCCTTCAACGGCGCGCGCGTGCTCCCGCGCGCCCTGGGGGCGTTGGCGGCCAGCGACCTGCCGCGCGACTGCTGGGAACTGATCGTGGTGGACGACGGCAGCACCGACGACACTGCGCAGGTGGCGGCCCGCTGGGCCGATACGCTGGTCCGGATTCCGGGGAGCCCGCATGGTCCCGCCTACGCCCGCAACCGCGGGGTGGAGGCGGCCCGGGGCGAGATCGTGGTGTTCGTGGACGCCGACGTGGTCGTGCACGCCGATACCTTGCGCCGATTCGCCTGGGCCTTTGCGCCCGATCCGGCGCTGGGGGCGGTGTTCGGCTCCTATGATGACCGGCCCAGCGCGCCGGGGCTGGTGTCCCGCTACCGCAACCTCCTGCATCACTGGCATCACCACCAGAACGCCGGCGAGGCCGAGACGTTCTGGGCCGGATGCGGCGCGGTGCGGCGGAGTGTGTTGGACGCGGCCGGCACGTTCGACGAGTGGCACTATCGCAAGCCGTCCATCGAGGATATCGAACTGGGGCATCGCATCCGCGCCACTGGGGCTCGCATCCTGTTGCGGCCCGAGATCCAGTGCACCCACCTGAAGCGCTGGACCCTGTGGGGGGTGATCCGGACCGACGTGCTGGATCGGGGGGTCCCGTGGATGCGGCTGCTGCTGCAGGAGGGCAAGCTGGGGCAACGCAGCTCACTCAACCTGAGGCGGATTGAGAAGATCAACACCGCCATGGTGGGGCTCGCCGGGCTGGGGATCCTGCTGGCGGCCGGGCTGCGGGACCCCCGGTGGCTGGGGGTGACGCTGGCGGGGATTGCCTTCGTGGCGCTGGCCAACCGGCCGTTCTACCGCTTCCTGGGGCGGGTGGCGGGGCGGGGATTTGCCCTGGCGGCATTTCCGCTGCACCTGATGTACTACGTGCTGAATGGCATCTGCGCCTCGAGCGGCTGGGTGCTGCACCATTTGGTCGGGGAGCCGGCGCCCGAGGCGGCGGTCCAGGCCTGGGCGGAGGTCGGCGTGCGGCGCTGGCCACCGGTGCCGGCGCGGACGGCCTCCGGCCCGTGGTTGCCCCAATGACCCGCGATGCTGCACCGGGAGCCGGTCGCCGCTATTTTAGAGAGATTCCGTCATGACAGGAGCCCGGATGCCTTCCCCACCGAGTGTTCCGACCGGTGCGCCGCCGTCTGCCCTGCAGCTGGCGTTCGCGCCGCTGCATAAGCGCGCCTTCGGGCTGGCGGTCGGCAGCGCCACCGGGCTGCTGCTCATGGGGCTCACGCTGCTGCATCTGTGGCGGGCCCAGCCGGGTGAGGGCCCCGACCTGGGGCTGTTGCGGGAGTACCTGGCCGGCTACAGCGTGAGCCTGACGGGCGCGCTGGTCGGATTGCTGTGGGGCGGGTTTGTGGGGTTCGTGGCGGGCTGGTTCTTTGCGTTCTGCCGGAACCTGGTGGTGGCGTTTTCGGTGTTCCTGATCCGGGCCAAGGCCGAACTGAACCAGACGCGCGATTTTCTCGATCACATCTGAGGGGGCATGGGCGGATGCGCGACCAAGAGCAGGAACTGAACGACACTCTCCTCCGGCTGAACGGACGGGCCTGGGGCATCGCCGCCGGCATGCTGCTGGGGATCGGCCTGTTCATCGCCACCAACATCCTGGTGCTCAAGGGCGGCCCGCAGGTGGGCAAGCACCTCGGGCTGCTCAAGGTGTTCTTCCCCGGGTACTCGGTGACGTTCGTCGGCAGCATCATCGGGTTCATCTACGCCTTCGTCCTGGGGTACGCCCTGGGCCGGGTGGTGGGCGCGGTCTACAACCGGCTCGTGGCGCCGGCCCGCTGAGGCGATCCCCTGCATGAGTGCCATCCAGGCGCTGCCGCGCTCCGCCGTCCTGCCCGCGTGGCTCCGGCTGCTCCGGCCCCAGCAGTGGGTCAAGAACTGCTTTGTGCTGGTGCCGCTGCTGTTCTCGGGGAAGGTCACCGACCCCGGGGCGGCCGCGGCCGCCCTGCTGGCGTTCCTGGCGTTCTGTCTGGTGGCCAGCGCGGTCTACGCCGGCAACGACGTCGCGGACCGGGACGCCGATCGAGCCCACCCGTCCAAGTGCCACCGGCCGGTGGCCTCGGGCCTCATCAGCACCGGGGCGGCCCTCACCGCGGCGGTAACGCTGATGGCACTGGCGCTGGGGCTGGCGGCGATGGTGGACCTGCCGCTGCTGGCGATCATCTCGCTGTACCTGGTGCTCAACATCCTGTACACGCTGTGGCTGAAGCGGCTGGTGATTCTCGACGTGTTCACCATTGCGTCGTTCTTCCTGCTGCGGCTGCTGGCCGGGACCACCGCCATCGACGTCCGGCCGTCGATCTGGCTGCTGCTCTGCGGTGGCTTGCTGGCCCTCTATCTCGGGTTCGCCAAGCGGCGCCACGAGCTGGTCCTCCTGGGTGAGGGCTCCTCGTCGCACCGCAGCGTGCTGACCGAGTACAACGAGATCTTTCTCGATCAGATGTCCACGGTGCTGCTCTCGGTCACCGTGGTGTCGTACATCATGTACACGCTGTCCAATCAGAAGCTCGCCCAGGTGGGCTCCTATGCCCTCACCGGCAGCATCGTATTCGTGCTCTACGGGGTGTTCCGGTACCTCTACCTGGTGCACCGCCGCCAGGGGGGGAGCCCCACGGAGACCCTGCTCACCGACCGGGCGCTCCTCGCGGCGGTGGTGGGCTGGTTCCTGTACTGTGCCGTGGTGATCTATCGGCCGTTCTGACCCCAGGGCCCCCCGGACGAGCCGGTGGCCCCTCCGGAGCCAAGCTGGCATGGCCGTTGCACTTGAATCGGGAGCCCGCGGTTGGGCTCCGCCGGTTTCTGTCCACTTTTCCGAAGGGTTGTGACCATGCTGCTGTCTCTGCTGGCCGTCCAGATTGCCCTGTATGTCGGGCCGGATACCCTGCTGCCCCTGACCTCGATTCTGGGTGCCATCGGTGGCGCCGTCATGATCTTCTGGCGGCAGTTGACGGGCTTCTTCAAGCGGGTGTTCCGCCGCACGGAGCAGTAGCTGAACGGGGCCGGCGCCGCCGGCCCCGACTCGTCCCGAAGCCTGTTCCCGGACCCGCTGGCAATGACCACGACGACCGAAGCCATGACCGTGGCGCGCGCCGCCGGCGCGGCCACCCTCACGGAGCGCATGAATATCGTGATCGGCGGCCACGTCGATCACGGCAAGAGCACCGTCGTCGGACGGCTGCTCGCCGATACCGGCTCCCTGCCTGAAGGGAAGCTGGCGCAGGTGCGCGCGCTGTGCGAACGGACCGCCAAGCCGTTCGAGTACGCCTTCCTGCTCGATGCCCTGAAAGATGAGCAGGCCCAGGGCATCACCATTGATGCCGCCCGGGTGTTCTTCAAGACCGCCCGGCGGCACTACATCATCATCGACGCCCCCGGCCACATCGAGTTCCTGAAGAACATGGTCACCGGCGCCTCCCGCGCCGAGGCGGCGCTCCTGGTCATTGATGCCAAGGAGGGCGTGCAGGAGAACAGCCGGCGGCATGGCTACATGATGTCCATGCTGGGCATCCGCCAGATCGCCATCCTGGTCAACAAGATGGACCTGGTGGACTACAGTCAAGGACACTTCGAGGCGATCGTCCGGGAGTACAGCACGTTCCTGGACAAGATCGGGGTGAACCCCGCGGCCTTCCTCCCGGCCGCCGGCCGGGAGGGCGACAACATCGCCAGCCGGTCCCCCCGCATGCCCTGGTACAGCGGCCCGACCGTGCTGGAGGCGCTGGACCAGTTCACCTCGGAACGCCCCGCGCTCGACAAGCCGTTCCGCATGCCGGTCCAGGACATCTACAAGTTCACCGCCAACGGGGATGACCGCCGCATTGTGGCCGGCACCATCGAGACCGGTGGGGTCCGCGTCGGGGACGAGGTAGTCTTCTACCCGTCGGGGAAGAAGAGCCGGGTCAAGAGCATCGAGGCGTTCAACAAGCCGGTCCAGACCGAGGCCATCGCCGGTCAGGCCACGGGGCTGACCCTCAGTGAACAGATCTACGTGGCCCGCGGCGAACTGGCCGCGGTGGCCGGCCAGCCCAAGCCGGAAGTCACCACCCGGCTTCGGGTGAGTCTCTTCTGGCTGGGCAAGCAGCCGTTCGCCAAGAAGCGGGACTATCTCCTCAAGCTGGGCTCGGCCCGAGTGTCCTGCCGCCTGGAGGCCCTGCACCGGGTCATTGACGCCTCCAATCTCGATACCAGCGAGACCAAGGAGTTCATCGGCCGCCATGACGTGGCCGAGTGCACGCTCAAGCTGAGCCGGGCGGTCGCGTTCGACCTGGCCGATGCCAACGCGGCCACCAGCCGGTTCGTGATCGTGGACGACTACGAGATCCGTGGCGGCGGCATCGTGCGCGAGGCGCTGCCCGACCGGCAGAGCGAGATCCGCGAAAAGGTGATGCTGCGGAACTTCCGCTGGGAGCCCAGCATCATCCCGCCCGAGCGTCGGGCCGAGAAGTACAGCCAGAAGGCGTCGCTGCTGCTCATCACCGGCTCCCACGACACCACCCGGAAGAGCCTGGCCAAGGACCTCGAGGCGCGGTTGTTCGAGGACGGGCGGGTGGTCTACTTCCTGGGCATGGCCAACGTGGTCTACGGGGTGGACGCGGACATCGAAAGCAAGGCGGAGAACCGGGGCGAGCACCTGCGCCGCCTGGGAGAGGTGGCCAACATCCTGCTCGACGCCGGGGCCCTGCTCATCGTCACCGCGCAGGAGCTGACCCAGGAGGACCTGGAGGTGGTCAAGACCGCCGTGGATCCCGACCACATCGAGGTGATCTGGGTGGGCGACCACGTCTCCACCGACGTGACCTATGACCTGATCCTGGGCGACCAGGAGGCCGAGGTCGACGGCATCGACCGGGTGAAGCGGCTGCTCCAGGACAAGGGCGTACTGTTCCGCCCATGGTGAGGGCGGCCCCGGTCACCGTCTCACCGGACGCGCTGGTCCGCTTGACCGCGATCGCGCTGGACGCGGGCCGCGCCACCCTGGAGCACTACCACGCCGGGGTGGCGGTGCATCAGAAAGGCGACCGGGGCCCAGTCACCGCGGCCGACCACGCCGCCCATGCGGTGATCCTCCAGGCGCTCACCGCCTGGGACCGGTCGGTGCCCGTGGTCTCTGAGGAGGGCGAGATTCCCGGGGCCGCAGTGCGGGCCGGGTGGACCCGGTTCTGGCTGGTGGATCCGCTGGACGGGACCAAGGAGTTCATCCAGCAGAACGGCGAGTTCACCGTCAACATCGCGCTGATCGACCATGGCGTGCCGGTCCTCGGCGTCATCTACGCGCCGGCGCTGGATCTGCTCTACTACGCCGGCCAGGGAATGGGCGCGTGGAAGCGGGAGGCCGGTGGAGCGCCGGCGCGGATCGTCTCCCGGCCCCCGTTGCCGCAGCACGGGCTGCGCGTGGCCGAGAGCCGCTCGCACCCGTCCCAGGAGCTGGAGGCCTACCTCAAGACGATTCCGGTGGCCGGGCGGGTGCCGGCGGGGAGTTCGCTCAAGTTCTGCTGGGTGGCGGAGGGGAAGGCGGACATCTATCCCCGGTTGGGTCCCACCATGGAGTGGGACGTGGCGGCGGGCGACTGCATCTTCCGGAACTCGGGTGAGCGGACGCCGCGGCGCTCGGCGCTGGTCTACAACCAGCCCGAACTCAGGAACGCGGGGTTCGTGATCGGCTTGGAGGACAGCGAACTCCGCACCGAGAGCGGGACGGGCCGGGTGCTCTGGTTCACCGGCCTGTCGGGGTCGGGGAAGAGCACTATTGCGCGGCGGGTGGTGGAGGCGCTGGAGGCGCGGGGCGAGCCGGTCGAGTACCTTGACGGTGATGCCATCCGCGACATCTTCCCCGCCACCGGCTTCACCCGGCCGGAGCGGGACGCCCACATCCGGCGGGTGGGCTGGGTGGCCAGCCGCCTGGAGCGGCACGGGGTGACGGTGGTGGCCTCGCTGGTCTCGCCCTACACCGCATCGCGGGACTTTGTGCGCGGGCTGTGCCGGCGGTTCGAGGAGATCTGGATCTCCACGCCGTTCGATGAGTGCGCCCGGCGGGACATCAAGGGGCTGTATGCCAGGGCCCGCAGGGGGGAGATCCAGCACTTTACCGGGCTGGACGATCCCTACGAGCCGCCGGCGCACGCGGAGCTGGCCATCGATACCACCGCCATCACGGTGGAAGAGGCGGTGGCACGCGTGCTGGATCATATCGACGGGCGCCCGACTGTCCGGCGCGAACCGGCGGCACTGCAATCCGACACTTGACCTCGAGCCCCGACGGCGCGTCCGCGCCCCGGGACCGGGATGGGAGCCATACCACATGACGACTGCGACCCTGGACCATCTGGATCAGCTGGAACACAAGAGCGTCCACATCTTTCGGGAAGCGTACGCCAGCTTCAAGAGCCTGTGCATGCTGTGGTCCATCGGCAAGGACAGCACCGTCCTCCTGTGGCTGGCCCGCAAGGCGTTCTACGGGCACGTGCCGTTTCCGCTGGTGCACATCGACACCTCGTTCAAGATCCCGGAGATGATCCAGTACCGCGACCGGCTGGCCGCGGAATGGAACCTGAACCTGATCTATGGGCAGAACGTGCAGGCGCTGGAGGCGAAGCGCACCTTTCCCGACGGCGCGGTGGACCGGATCACCTGCTGCGGCCTGCTCAAGACCGAGGCGCTCAAGAAGACCCTCTCGGGCGAATGGCCCCGGTTCAAGTTCAACCATGCCAAGAAGAGCTATGAGGTGGACCGGAACACCGAGCCGTACACCGGCGTGATCGTCGGCGCCCGCGCCGACGAGGAGGGCAGTAGGTCCAAGGAGCGGTATTTCTCGCCCCGCAACCAGGAGTCCACCTGGGACGTCGGGGATCAGCCGCCCGAGTTCTGGAACCAGTACAAGACCGAGTTCGCCCCGGGCACCCACCTGCGGATTCACCCGTTGCTGGACTGGACCGAGCTCAATATCTGGGAGTACATCGAGCGGGAGAACATCCCTACAGTGTCACTCTACTACGACCAGGGGACGGGCATCCGCTACCGGTCGCTGGGCTGCGGGCCCTGCACCAAGTCGGTGGAATCCACGGCCCGGAATGTCGAGGAGATCATCGTCGAGCTGAAGACCGGCAAGTTCGCCAACATCGCCGAGCGTTCGGGGCGGGCCCAGGACAAGGACGACGGGGGCGGGCTGGAGACGCTGCGGCGGGACGGATACATGTAGGCGGGCAGGCCGACCCTTACCGGTCGTCTCCGGTGAGGGCCAGCAGCGACTCGAAGTCCACCCGGTCGTAACCGCCGGAGAGCAGCACCAGGAACCGCTCGCGGAGGAAGGGGATCTGGCGCGCCCGGATGAACAGGTCGCCCGCCTCTTTCTTCTCCAGGATGGTGTACCAGTTGTAGATCATCTTGAAGATCCGGCTCATCGGCAGGCGAATGCGGGCCTCGTAGGCCTCCAGGCGCTTGACCGAGTAGTCGTTGGCCCGGGCGCACTCGAGGATGGTCTCGGCCGCGAAGACCCCGCTCCGCATGGCCATGGTGACTCCCGAGGAGAAGATCGGGTCCACGAACATCGAGGCATCGCCGATCAGCGCGAAGCCGTTCCCCACGAACCGGTCGTTGAGGTAGGAGATGTTCGAGATGGTCTGGACCTCGGTCTTCTGCCGGGCCCCGGCCAGCCAGCCCGCCACCACGGGGGAGCTCTGCAGCGCGTGGTCGAAGCGGGCCTGCGGGCTGCCCCGGACCCCGCTGTCGTAGCGCGCATCCAGCACCGCGCCGACACTGACCATGTCGTTGCGGAGGGGGATGTACCAGATCCAGCCGCCGTCGATCGTATGCACCCCGGTGGTCTGGGCGCCTGGGGCGATTTCCGGTTCGGCCTCGCTGATCCCGGGGCGGTGCCCGCCCTCGAAACAGGCGTAGTGGGAGACCTTGTTCAGGGCCGGATCGGGCCGGCGCCATCCCAGCTTGCGGGACAGCAGGCAGGCCTGGCCAGTGGCGTCCACGACCATGGGCGCGAGGATGGGATGCGGTTCCGCGTCGTTGGGGCCGGCCAGGACGCCGACCGCACGGTCGCCCTGGAAGAGCACGTCGCGGACCGTCCAGCCTTCGCGGACCATGGCGCCCTTGTCCCGGGCGTTGTGGAGCAGGATCTCGTCGAAGCGGGCCCGCTCCACATGGTAGGTGTACGGGCGCGGGAAGTATTCCGGGTATTCGGAGATGAGCAGCTGGAGATCCCGGGACTGGTCCGGCAGGGTGAAGCTGATGCCCTGCTTGACCGTGAAGCCCTCGGCCTCGATCTCGGCGGTGACGCCCAGCCGGTCGAACAGCTCCCAGATGGCGGGGAGGAGGGATTCCCCGACGTGCGGCCGTGGGAAGTGCTCCCGCTCCAGCACGCAGACCTTGAGCCCGTTCTGGGCCAGCACCGTCGAAACGCTGGCGCCGCCCGGCCCCCCGCCCACGACCACGACATCGAACTGTTCGACCGCCTCGCCGCCGATCCGCACCGGGGGCGACGCGGGCCGGACCGATAGCGGGGCCGGGGCCACCCGCTCCTCGGGGGTGCGACTGCGGGCGCCGCTGGGGGCCGCCGCCGCCGTGTCGTCCCGCAGGATGTCGAGCGTGGACAGCCCCAGCTCCCGCAAGACCCGCTCCTTCAGCCGGACCAGCGCGGGATGGGTCAGCGACCGGGGATGCGGCGCCGTCACCTCGAACACCGCTTGGACCGAGGCGGGCCGCGGGCTGAACACCACGATCCGATCGGCCAGGTGCAGGGCCTCCTCGACGTCGTGGGTGACCAGGAGGCAGGTGTGCCGGTCCCGGGCCAGGATCTCGATCAGCTCGCCCCGCATGCGTATCCGGGTGAGCGCGTCGAGGGCGCCGAACGGCTCGTCCATGAACAGCACATCGGGCTTGGCCATGAGCGCGCGGGCGACTTCCACCCGCTGCAGCATGCCGCCGGAGAGCTGGTGCGGCCAGGCGTCTTCGAATCCCCGCAGCCCGACAAAGTCGATGTAATAGGAGAACCGTCGGGCGATTTCCTCGGCCGGCAATTCCCGGGCGGCGAACTCGAGGTTGCTCCGCACGGTCATCCATGGGAACACCGAACCGCGCTGGGTGATCAGAATGCCGCGGCGGCTCGGTCCCGTCACCGGTTCACCGTCCAGCAGGGCCGAGCCGGAATCCGGCTGGTCGAACCCCGCCAGGATGTTCAGGATGGTGGACTTGCCGCACCCGGACGGTCCCACCAGAGCGATGAACTCCCCGTCCTGGACCGTGAGGCTCACATCGTCGACGACCCGCAGCAGTTCCCCACCGTTGGTGGGGAAGCTGCGGCTGACGGCCCGCAGTTCGACCTTACTGTCCTGTGCCATAGCGCCAGCGCACCTCGTCCAGGGTTTCCAGCCGTCGCATCAGCACGTCCAGCCCGAAGCCGATGATGCCGATGATGACCATCCCCGCCACCACCAGGTCATACCGGGTGCCGGCATTGCGCGAGTCGATGATCAGGTACCCCAGCCCCGAATTGATCGCCACCATCTCGGCCGCCACGACCACCAGCCATGCCACGCCGAGGGCCACCCGCATGCCGGTAATGATGCTGGGCAGCGCCGCCGGGAAGATGACCTGCCGGTACAGCGCCGGACCCGAGAGCCCGAAATTCTGGCCGGCCCGGATGTACTGCTGCTCTACCAGGTGGACACCGGCGACGGTGGAGACCACAACCGGAAAGAATGAAGAGAGGAAAATCAGGAAGATGGGCGAGAGATCTCCCACCCCGAACCAGAGGATCGACAGCGGAATCCACGCGATCGGCGAGATGGGGCGGAGCAGCTGCACCATCGGGTTGAGCGCACGGTACATCCCGGGGTACCAGCCCATGACGCTGCCGACCGGCACGGCCAGGAGAACGGCCAGGCCGTATCCGATGCTCACCCGGAACAGCGAAGCCGACACATGCTGCATCAGGGTGCCCTGCCGGGCCAACTCCGCAATCCCCGTCAGCACCTGGAGCGGGGTGGGAAAGATGACGCTGCCGGACGCGCTCATCCACCACACCCCGATGAACAGCACGACGATCAGGTACGGGCCGAGGCGCTTGAGCATCTCAGTTCAGGCGGATGTCCACGGGCGTGAAGTTCTTCATGAAGCTCTCGTCCACGTACGTGTGGAATGGAATCGAATCGGTGATGATCTTGGCCTCGCGGGACAGGTTCATGAGCGTGTCGAACTCGCTCTCGATCAGCCGCAGGTCGCCGTAGGTGACCCGATCGACCGGCCGTTCCAGCACGAAGCGGATCAGGTCCACCGCCTGATTGAAAACGGAGGGCTCCGACGCGACCTGGGCCGCCGCTGCGCGATGCTCCGGGGCGTTGTCCAGCCACGCCCCCGCCGACATCACGTGATTCACCAGCGTCTGCACCAGCTCGGGGTTGCTCTTGATCAGTTCGTCCCGCACCGTCAACACGCAGCAGATGTAGGACGGCCACTCGTCCCGGGTCATGTAGAGCACCCGGGCGTACCCGGCCATCTCCGCCTTGGCGCCGAAGGGCTCGCCGGTGGCATAGGCCTCCACCGCGCCGGCCAGCAGCGCGGCCGGCATGTCGGGTGGGGGCATCTCGATGAGCTCCACGTCCCCGTCCACCAGCCCATTGGCCCGCATCATCTTGCGCACGAAGATGTGGTCCACCGCGAATCGGCTCGGGATGGCGATCCGCTTGCCCTTCAGGCCCCGGAAGTCACGGTAGGCGGATTCCGTCTTGACCATGATCACCGCTCCCGAGCGGTGGCCCAGCGCCACGACCTTGATGGGGACACCCTTGTTGGCCAGGTCCATGGCCATGGGCGCCAGCAGCATGGCCGCCTGGATCTTGTTCGCAATGATGGCCTCCTTCAGCTCCGGCCAGCCGCTGTAGCGGACGAATTCCGCCAGCTGGGGCACGGGCGTGGAGTCCGGGTGTACCGCGGCACCGCCCATGTCCATGCCGGCCATGTCCATGCCCGGCATGCTCGCCCCGGACTCGTCCATGCCCTTGGTCATGTCCACCGGCTTCCCCTCGACGCTCATCGCCCTACAGGCGATCGGGATCGTGAGGTTTCATGTGACCGGCAGCGCGCCGATCTGCAGCAGTTCGGTGGCGCCCTTGGTGGTCGCACGGCGATTGCGCGCCAGATGGGAATAGGAGATCCCCGCCATCCAGGCGAGGACGCCGAACGCCAACAGTGGCAGGCGCCACCGCTTCCAGCCTGGTTTCGCGACGTGAGCGGACGTCATGAGGTGCTCTCCGGACAGGTGGTGTGCATCGCGGCGGGGACCGCTGGTTGGTGCTTCACCGGTTCAACGTTCAGCCCGACCATTCCTAGCCGGCCCGGGCCACGCCGGCCTGGGCCAGCTTCTCGAGCTGGATCACACCGGGCGACGGATCCTCCATGTAGATCCGCCCGGCAAACAGGTCCACGAGGTCATCGCGGTAGCGGCCACCCGCGCCATGCACCAGGTGGGCAAATCCGATGGGATTCTCCCAGAACCCGTCGATGAGGTGCTGCACCGTATCGAGGCCGCCCTCCAGCCACTCCATGTGCGCCTGGAAGGGATTGGCCGCGTCGTCCCGGCGCGGATTGCCCAGGTAGGCGGCGATGACCGGTGCCGCTTCCACCGCTTCCTTGATGGTGACGTGGAGCCCGAACGAGAAGATGGGGTCGATGAACCGGTGGGCATCTCCGACGCACATCCAGCCCGGCCCCGCAAAGGTGCGGCAGTGATAGGAGTAGTTCGGAATCGCCCGGGCCTCTTCCGTCAGGGTCGGCGTGACCAGCCGGCGGGTGAGCTCCGGGTTGAGGCTCATCATCTCCCGCCGGAGGTAGTCGGCCTTGCTCTCCTTCTGGGCGGCAAAGTGGGCGCCGGGCGCCACCACGCCGATGCTGACGGTCTCGGCATCCAGCGGGATGAACCAGGCCCAGTGGAACTTGCTCTTGTAGAAGATCAGCGTGTTGTCCGGGTGTTGCGTCCGGTCGGGGCCGCCGCCGTCGCGGAGCGGGTTGGCCACCTGGGAGAAGATCGCCACTTGCTTGTCGTACCGGCCGGACACCTTGCCGGAGGTCACCCCCCGGTGCGCAAAGAAGGTCCGCTGGCCGGAGACATCCAGGGTCACCGTGGCCCGCACGTCCTCTTCGCGGCCGTCGCCGTGGCGCACCCGCACGCCGGTCATGGTCCGGCCGTCCGGGGCCCAGAGCGGGGCAATCGCCTCGGCCCGGAGGGTCTCGCTGCCGTTCCCAAGGGCGGCCTCGAGCATCATCGCATCGAAGTCGCTGCGGCGGACCTGGTAGGTGAACGCCTCTTCCAGCGCGCCCTCCTCGGTCCGCCGCATCACCGGCACGAACCAGGAGCTGTGGCCGCTCGGGCCGAAGACCCGCACCCCCTGCTTCTCGGGGTGCCCGGCCCGCTTCATGGCCGGCCCGAAGCCGAGGCCGCGAAGCATGGCGCCGCATTCCCCGGTCATCGACTCGCCGATGTGGTACCGCGGAAAGGCGTCCTTCTCGATGATCAGGCTGCGGATGCCGAGCTGGCCAAGGCACAGGGCCGCGGTGCAGCCGCCGGGGCCGCCCCCGATGATGGCGACGTCCGTCGTGAGGGTCACGGGGCCACCTGGAGCAGGGGGGGGCCATCCGCCTTCCGGACGGCATCGCACGACATGCCCTCGCCGAGCGAGAGTTCCTTCAGGGTGGTGCAGCGGGCCAGGACGCTCTGCTCATCGAGGTCGTACTCGATGCCTGCATCCATCAGCATCCGCTTGAGATGGTCCGCCCGCTGGGAGGTGGTCGACGCGGCCAGCAGCAGCTCGACCTCGCCTTTCGGCAGGGAACGCATCAGCTCCCCGACCGCCTTGGGGTCGATGCCCTCACCGCCGAAGTCCCCGAACGCCAGCAGCCGGGCAAAGCCGTAGAACTGGCGCAGGCGGCTCTCGAAGACGGCGCGATAGAACCCCGCGCGCGCCGGCTGGGCCAGGCTGGAACGCACGGCCCAGCTGGCTACCGCCGCGCTGTACATGCCGAACACCACGCCTTGCGAGAAGATCGGGTCCACGAACGCGGAGGCATCGCCCACACAGCAGTACCCGTCCCCGCAGACGTTGGTCGAGTAGTAGGAATAGTCCGGCCGGAAGGTGATGGAGTCCTCGACATACTCCGCCGGGGCCAGCAGTTCGCTGAGCAGGGGCAGCTGGCGGCAGGTCTCCAGGAAATACCGTTCCTGCTCCCGGCGACCGAGCCCCCGGGTCACGGCGGTATTCACGATCAGTCCGACGCTGGTCTGGTCCCGCATGACGATGTGCCAGGCCCAGCCGTCGGCATAGCACATCATGAAGGTCACCGGGCGCACGTCGTAGACCCGGCTGGCGGGATAGGCCAATCGGTCGGAACCCAGGAACAGGCTGTTGCGGAAGTAGCCCCACACGCCGAGGTACTTGCCGTCGGTCCCGACCCGGCGCCGGGCGCCGGTCCCGCCCGCGATGACCGAGGCGTTGCCGCTGGCGTCGATGACCTGCCGGGCCTCGATGACGCCGGGAATCCCCGGGCCGCCGCGCCGATCATCGTAGTGTACCCGCGGCCGGCCCGGTTCGGAGAAGTCGGCCCGGCGCACGGCCACCTCCTCGAAGACGCGGGTCCCGACCGAGGCGGCGTGCCGCAGCAGGATCTCATCGAATCGATCCCGCTCCACGTGCAGGCCGGGGCGGGTAAAGCCGAAATCGCGGAACGAGAACTGCCGGACCTCGCCCTCCCAGGCGATGATCCCGCCGTCCTTCACGACGAAGTTGTCCGCCAGGATCTTGTCGGTGACCCCCAGCAGGTCCGTGAAGCGCCACATGTGCGGAATGAGGCTCTCGCCGACTTGCGGCCGCGGGTGGCGCACCTTCTCCAGCAGGACCACGTCGAGCCCCGACTTGGCGAGCAGGGTGGCGGTGCTGCTGCCGGCGGGGCCGCCGCCGATCACCACCACGTCACAGCGCTCGGGAATGTCCGTCATACCGGACTCCTCCGGAGGATGGCTCCGACCACCTCGGCCCAGCGGCTCAGCGGGGTGGCTCATACGGGATCCCGGGATCGAGGGTGAGGCCGGCCAGCGTCTCGGCGCGGTCGGTCAGGTAGGACTCGTCATACGCGCACGAGACGCCGGCCTCCGCCAGCATCCGTCGCAGGTTGTCGGACCGGCCGACGGCGCCAGAGGCCGCCAGGGACAGCTCCAGTTCGTGCTTGGGCATGGCCAGCACGAGGTGACGCACCGCGTCGCCACTGACGCCCTCGCCCCCGAAGTCTCCGAACGCGAGCAGCCGGGCGAACCCGTAGTACTGCTTGAGCCGATCGGCATAGATCCGGTTGTAGAAGACCGCCCGCTCGGGGTGCCTGAGGGAGGCGTCGATGGTCCACGCCGCCAGCCCCCCGCCATACAGGGCGAAGACCACACCCTGCGAGAAGATCGGGTCGACGAACGCCGCGGCGTCCCCGACGCAGACGTAGCCCTTGCCGCAGATGTTCTCGGAGTAATACGAGTAGTCGGGCCGGAAGGTCAGGGACTCGGGGATGTATTCCGCGTGGGCCAGCAGTTCGCCGACATACGGGAGTCCCCGGCAGGTGTCGATGAAGTACTGCTCCCGATCCTTCCCGGTCATCTCCTTGGCGACGGCGGTATTCATGACCAGGCCGACCGAGGTCATGTCCCGGAGGACGATGTGCCAGACCCAGCCGTCCTTGTAGGAGGTCACCAGGGTCACGGGGCGGGCCTGGTGCACCTCGGCCATGGCATGGACCTGCCGGTCCGCCCCGAGGAAGTCCGAATTCTTGAAGTACCCCCACATGCCGATGTACTTGCCGTCGGTGCCGACCCGGCGCCGGGCGCTGGTGCCGCCGGCGATCACGCTGCCCATGCCGCTGGCATCCACGATGTACCGGGCCCGGATCTCCCCGCTGATCGGTGTGCTGCCTCTGCGGTCCTCGTAGAGCACCCGGTGTCCATCGGGTCGGCCCAGATCGGCGCTCCGCACGCTAATCTCCTGGAACACCCGGGTCCCGCAGGATTCGGCGTGGCCGAGCAGGATGTCATCGAGCAGGTCCCGCTCGACATGGAGACCGGGGCGGGTGAACCCGAAGTCGGTGAACTTGATCTGGCGAATCTTGCCGTCCCAGATCACGATACCGCCTGACTTGATCACGAAGCCGGCAGCCTGGACCTTGTCCGCGACGCCGAGCTGATCGAAGTACTTCCAGACGTGGGGAATCAGGCTCTCGCCGACCTGGGGCCGCGGAAAACGGGCCTTCTCGAGCACGACGACGTCGTACCCCTTCCGCCGGAGGTGGACGGCCGTGGCGCTGCCCGCAGGTCCGCCGCCGATGACGACGATATCGGTGGAGGCCGGGATCGGGCCCGCGCCGCCGGTTGGTTGGGGCTCTTTCACAGTTTCAGCGTCGTTTCCAGGTAAGCGAAGTTGCCGCTCCGCCCGTTGTAGATGGAGCGAATGACGTCCTTCCCGAAGGCGTGCCCGGCGTAGCCGTACACGCTCACCCGGGGATGCGGGTCCCAGGTGACCGAGGCGTCGAGCAAGGTAGCCAGACTCTTCCCGCCGTTGCTGGGCCGCCCGCCGTAGCCGAAGTTCCCCTCCCGCAGCGTGGCGCCCGAACCCACGTACCAGAGATCCGTGGCCTCGGTCAGCCGCAGCAGGTGCACATCGCTGCGCAGGGACAGCTTCCCGGGCACCGGACGCAACACCAGCTGGGCAAACAAATCCTCGGAGTTCATCATGTTGTAGAACGGGAACTGAGCGTACAGGCGCACGGTGGTGAGGGTCTGGAAAAAGGTGCCGTGCCGCCCGTCCGTGGGATCGCTGTCCCCCGACGTGCGAAGGTACCCCGCTCGGACCCACGGATTCAAGCGCCCCGCCGGAAACTGCACGCCCGCTTCCAGCGCCGCCGCCCAGGCCGAATGGTCCAGCCGGCCCCAGTCCCCCTTCTGGACCACGCCCCAGGCCATGAGGTCCACGGTGGCCTTGCCCGCGGGCACCGCCCGCACCAGATGGCCGCCGACCTGGTGGATCGTGATGGCCGCGGAGTCGGCCGCGCGCACCGGTGCCGGGCGATTATCCGCCTTGACCACCTGGTCGGCTGGCGAGCGGCGGTCGTCGTAATAGATATAAAAGAGCCGGCCCTCGGTCCGCTTGCCAAGGACTCCCGGCTTCAGGGTCGCCGTCAGGGCGGCCACGTCGATGTCGGTAATCTCCTTCATGCCGTCGATGGCGAATCCCCCCTGTCGCGGCCGGGCGGCAAGCGCCGTTAGGTTCCAGCGGGGCCGGTCGAAGGCTGCCGTCGCTCCGTCAAAGCTCCGAGACACGTGGCTGAACCCGAACGTCCCGATGAGACGGGCGGTGAGGCGGTTCCGCTTGACCCAGTCGATGACCGGATCGCCGCTCATCACTTCGACGCCGTCCAGGTATTCGAACCGGCCGGCCCGGACATAGGTCCCCGGCCGGGCCGGGTCCTTCACGCCCAGAAAGAGCTGGTTGATGAATACCCGGCTATCGTCTCGCTTCTGCTCGGGCGCATAATAGGTCGCACCCAGGCCCAGGTCGCCCAGCGGCGGCGGGGCGTTGGCGTCATCCGGCAGGCCGAGAAATGTGGTGTTCTGCACGTCCACACGGCCGGCGAGCCACGGCGCGGGCGTGGCATTCAGCACCAGGTGGCTCTGGGCCGCGAAGAAGCCGTAGCGCTGCGGATCGCTGGGCAAACCGGTATCGAACCACCCCCAGCCTTCGTAGCGCAGCCGGGTGCTGCCGGACAGAGTAAGATCCCTGGACAGACGGACCTGGGAGAGCACCGGCCCGGGGATCAGGGCGATCACGGCAAGTGCTGCGGCCACGGTGCGTCGCATCGTTTACTCGCGCATGTAAGGTTGGTACCGCGGGCGGCGTGGGGCGGGCTGCACACGGTGGTGAAGACGATGACCCTGAAGTTCGTCCTGGGCATCCAGCAAGCAGGTTCCATGCCCTCCTGGCCCCGAAAAAAGGTTCGGAGGCCGAGGCTTTTCTCGCACGGAACCTGCTGACTGGCAGCCTGAGCCGCCGGACGTTGCGGCGCCGCATCCCTGGCCCTTAACACGCGAATTACCATGGACTTTGGCTGGAGCGCCGAACAGCGCGAATTTCGTGATGCCGTGGTGCAGTTCGCGCGCAAGGCACTGCAGGATGACCTGGTCCGCCGCGACCATGAGGCCCGCTTCTCGCGCGAGTTCTGGGCGGCTTGCGGCGAGTTCGGCATTCAGGGGCTGCCGTTCCCCGAGGCGTACGGCGGGAGCGGCATGGACATCCTGACCACGGTGCTGGGCATGGAGGCCCTGGGGTACGCCTGCCGGGACAATGGGCTGCTCTTCGGGCTGGCCGCGCAGATGTGGAGCGTGCAGATGCCCATCTTCCGCTCCGGCACCGAGGAGCAGAAACAACGCTACCTCCCGCGGCTCTGCAGCGGCGCCTGGATCGGGGCCCATGGCATGAGCGAGCCGGACAGCGGATCGGACGCCTTTGCCCTGCGGACCACCGCCACCCGGGACGGCGACAGCTACCTCCTGAACGGGGCCAAGACCTTCGTCAGCGAAGCCCCCGTGGCCGACGTCTTCATCGTCTTTGCCACCATCGACCCGAAGAAAGGCGCTCTCGGCCTCACCTGCTTCATCGTCGACCGCGACACGCCGGGCGTGACCGTCGGCAAACGGATCGAGAAGATGGGCCTCAAGACCTCCCCGATGGGCGAGCTGGTCTTCGACAACGCCCGGGTGCCGGTCACCAGTCTCCTCGGCCGGGAAGGGCGGGGGGTGCAGATCTTCAACGACTCGATGGAGTGGGAGCGGGCCTGCATCCTGGCGAGCAATCTGGGGACCCTGGATCGGATCATCGAGGAGACCGTCCGCTACGCCCGGGAGCGGAAGCAGTACGGCAAGCCGATCGCCGAATTCCAGGCGGTGTCCCACCGGATCGCCGACATGAAGGTCCGGCTGGAGGCCGCCCGCCTGCTCCTGTACCAGGCGGCCTGGTCCAAGGATCGGGGCGAGCAACCCAGCCTCCGGGCGGCGCTGGCCAAGTTGTACCTGGGGGAGGCCATGGTCCAAAGCTGCCTGGACGCCGTCCAGCTGCGGGGCGGGTACGGGTACACCACCGAATATGAGGTGGAACGAGAACTCCGGGACGCGGTCGGGGGCACCCTTTATTCCGGTACTTCCGAGATCCAGCGCAACCTGATCGCCCGAAGCCTGGGCCTCTAGGTCACGGCGAATGCCGCACTTGTGGCGATTTGCTGCGATCGTACCACCCCCTGTGGCGTGCGTGCAACACGCCACTGGGCCGCAGTGCCGAAGGGCAGGGGCCTGGGGCCCAATCCCCGGGCGGCACGAAGCTCGCTACGACCGGGAACAATCCCGCTGACCGGCGGCCCGTTCGGGCCGTCGTCACGATCACCATCCTGGCACCTGGGTACCGCGCATGTCGGTTGGTAGCGTCCTGACCGTAGACAAGGAAGCCGCGGCGGCGCCCACGCGGGCGATCGAAGGCCGCTTGCTGGTGGCCCTCACCGCGTTTCAGCTGCTGCTCCTCGCGCTGGTCGTGCGGCAGTTCGAGCTGGAGAGCCGTGGCCTGTACCACACCCTGCTCCTGTCCGTGGCCGGGTTCACGCTCCAGGCCCTGCTCCCGAAGCGCTGGCGGATGGCCTGCTTTGCCGGGATCTCGCTGGCGTCGGTCGTGCTGCTCTTCGGCACGGCCGGGCTGTGGGTTCTCGGGTTCGGGGCGATGGTGATCGGGCTCAGCCTGCTCCCGATCAAGTTCGGCGCGCGGATGGTGCTCCTGCTCGGGATCATGATCCTGCTGGGGCTGGCGCGCCAGGAACTTCTGCCGCTCGCCCTCCCGGCGTACATCTGGCCGGTCATCGCCGGCATGTTCATGTTCCGGCTGGTGCTCTACTTCTACACCATCAAGCACGAGGGGACACCCAAGGATCTCTGGGGGACGGTGGCGTACCTGTTCATGCTGCCGAACGCCGTGTTCCCGTTCTTCCCGATCGTCGATTACAAGAGCTTTCTCCGGCGCCACTACGACGCGCCGGAGAGCGCGCTCTACGCCCGCGGCATCTCGTGGATGGTGCGGGGCATCACCCACCTGCTGTTGTATCGGGTGGTCTACCACTACGTGGTGCTCGATCCGGCGGTGCTGCGCACCCTGGGCGACGTGGTGCAATACTGCCTGCAGACCTACCTCCTGTACCTCCGCGTCTCGGGGCAGTTCCACCTCATCATCGGATTGCTCTACCTCTTCGGCTTCCGGTTGCCGCCCACCCATCACCTGTACTACCTGGCGGACAGCTTCACCGAGGTCTGGCGGCGGGTGAACACGTACTGGAAGGATTTCATGATGAAGGTGGCGTATCATCCCACCTTCTTCAAGCTGCGCAAACTGGGGACCGACCGGGCCATCGTGCTGTCCACGATCATCGTCATGCTGATTACCTGGCTGCTCCACGGATACCAGAAGTTCTGGATCGTGGGAGGCAGCCCGTTCAGCGCCGTGGACACAGTCTTCTGGGTGATCCTGGGCACGCTGGTCGTGATCAGCGCCATCTGGGATCTCCATCGCGCCAAGCGACGGGAACCGCCCCGGACCGGCTACGACCTGGCCCGGGCGGTGCGGACGCTGGTCGTGTTCGGCAGCGTCTGCCTGCTGTTCACGCTCTGGACCAGTGAGTCGCTGACCGGATTCCTGAACGTGATGAGCGTGGCCCGGAACGTGGACCTGCGGGGCGTCCTGCTCCTGGCGGGCATCGTGGTGCTGTTCCTGGCCGTGGGTGGCCGGGTCTGGGGCGAGGCCGACATCCGCGAGCTCACCCTGCGGCCGATTCCACTCGCCACCAACCTGAAGCACGGCGGGGCCTACAGCATGGCCCTGCTCGGCCTGGTCGCCCTGGTCCAGCCGGAGGTGCGGACCCGGCTCGGTCCCACCGCGGCCGGTACGATCGCCCAGATCGCCAGCAGTCGGCTCAACCAGCGTGACGAGGATGAGCTCACCCGGGGCTACTATGAGTCGATCAGCAGTCCCAACCGGCTGTCCGGCCAGCTGTGGGACGTGAAGCAGGAGCAGCCGGCGGACTGGATCAACATCGAGGAGACCAGCGGGTTCCGGACCCGGCCCGACTTCCTGGCGTCGGACCTCGTGCCGGGCCAGACCATCATCTTCAAGCGCCAGAACTTCAGCATCAACAGCCACGGGATGCACGACCGCGAGTACCCCGTGGCCAAGCCGGAGCACACCTACCGGATCGCCATCTTCGGCGCCTCCCCGGTGATGGCCCCCGGGGTGCCCGACGGCCAATCGTTCGAGTCGCTGCTGGAGGACCGGCTCACCGCGCTGGGTGCCGCCAGCGGCTGGCGGGTCGAGGTCCTGAATTTCGGCGTGGCCGGGTATTCGGGGTTGCAGCAGGTGGAGAAGCTCGAGACCCAGGCGCTCCCCTTCCATCCCGACCTGCTCATCATCACCAGCCTGCCACCGGACCGGCTTCCCGAGGCGCTCCATCTCGGCTACGTCATCCGGGGCAAGGTCCCGGTGCCGGATTCGGCCCTGCGGGCGGCGCTGGCCCCGCTCGACTCGGCGGCCCCACCCGATGCCATCCTGCGGGCGGTTGCGCCGATCATGGACTCGCTCCTCGCTTCGGTGGTGGTGCGCACCGACCGGGCGGCCCGGAACACCGGCGCCAAGGCGGCGCTCCTGGTGCTCCGGCTCCCGGAGTATGCCGACAGCCGCGATCGGGTGATGGTCCGCGAAGCGAGACGGCTGGGCATGCCGGTCATCGACCTGAGCCAGCCGTATGGCACCTTCCCCGAGGACCATTTCCGACTGGCGGACTATGACCGGCACTGGAACCTGGCCGGACACCAGCTGATCGCCGACCAGCTCGAGGGTGAGCTCCGCAGCCACGCCGCCAAGCTGGGCCTGCCGCCACTGTGGGATCCGGCCCCTCGGGCCGGGCCAGCCAGACCTTGAGCCCGGCCGCGCCGCGCCCGGCACCCGGCCTCGCCACCGCCCCGCCGTGCGGGATGGGGACGACCGGACTTTCATGATGGACGATTCCGCCGCCGGCCGTGTGATCCCAGTCGCCAGCGAACTGTCCGGGATCAGGAGCCGGGCAGCCGAGCATGCCGTCGCCGTGGCCCTCACCGCCCTGCAGCTCGGGTTGGTGGCGGTGGTGGTGCGTGCCTTCGAGCTGGAAAGTCGGGGACTCTATTACACCCTGCTCCTGGCGCTGGCCGGGTTCGTGGTCCAGGCGTTCCTGCCGCTCCGCTGGCGGATGCGCTGCTTCGCGGCGGTCTCCGTGGCGGCGATCGTGCTCCTGCTGTCCACGGCCGGACTCTGGGTGCTGGGTATCGGGTTTCTGCTGCTGGGGCTGAGCCTCCTTCCCATCCGCTTCGGCTGGCGCCTGCTCCTGGTGGTTGGCGTGGTGCTGGGGCTGATGCTCCTGCGGGTCCGGGTGGGGCTGTTCCAGGTGCCCGGCTACATCTGGCCAGTGGTCGGCGGGATGTTCATGTTCCGGCTGGCGCTGTATCTCTACGCCGTGCGGCACGAGGGCACCCCCAAGGATCTCTGGGGCACGGTGGCGTACTTCTTCATGCTGCCCAACGCCGCCTTTCCCTTCTTTCCCATCATCGACTACAAGACCTTCCTCCGGCAGCACTATGACGCCCCGGAGAGCGGGTTGTATGCCCGCGGCATTGCCTGGATGACGCGGGGCCTGGTCCACCTGCTGCTCTACCGCCTGATCTACCATTACGTCGTGCTCGATCCCGCCACCTTGCGCACGCTGGGCGACGTGGTGCAGTACTGCCTCCAGACCTATCTCCTGTACCTGCGGGTGTCGGGCCAGTTTCACCTGATCGTGGGGCTCCTCTACCTCTTCGGGTTCCGGCTGCCGGAGACCCACCACCTCTACTTCCTGGCCAGCAGCTTCACGGAACTGTGGCGGAGGATCAACATCTACTGGAAGGATTTCATGCAGAAGGTGGTCTATCAGCCCACCTTCTTCCGGCTCCGGCCGCAGGGCAACGATCGCGCGATCGTGCTGGCCACCATCGTCGTCATGTTCGTGACCTGGCTGCTCCACGGCTGGCAGCGCTTCTGGCTGACCACCGGCCCAGTCTTCAGCGTGGGGGATAACTGGTTCTGGGGGCTTCTCGGCCTGCTGGTCGTCCTCGCGGCCGCACGGGATGTCCGGCGCGCCAAGCAGCGGCAGGCCGCGCGCAAGGGCTACGATGTCCGACGGGGCCTGGGCACGGTGATGGTCTTCCTGACCATCGTGCTGCTGTGGGCCATCTGGGCCAGTGACTCCATGGCCGGGCTCATCAGCATCCTCGCCGTTGGCCGCAACGTGGATCTGCGCGGCGTGCTGCTGCTCGCCGGGATCGGCGGGTTCCTGCTGCTGGTCGGCGGCTGGGACTGGGGGGGCACGGACCTTCGCAACCCGAAGCCTACCCTGCTTTCTCTGGGCGAGAGCGCCCGCCACGCCGCGCTGCATACCTCGGTGCTGGCGGGGCTGGTGCTGATCGCTCACCCGCCGGTCCGGGATTCCCTGGGGTTCACCGTCTCGGGCATCATTGCCCAGGTGGGGAGCTCGCGGCTCAACAGCCTGGACGAGTCCCTGCTTACCCGCAGCTACTACGAGGCCATGAGCAGCCCGGATCGAGGCGCGGGGCAGCTCTGGGTGGTGCGTCAGACCAAGCCCGCGGATTGGGACATCATTGATTCCACCAGCGCCTGGGGGTTTCGGTCCGATTTCCTGGTGACCGAGCTGGTGCCCAACCAGGATGTTCTGTTCAAGCGGCAGCAGTTCCGGACCAACAGCCACGGGATGCACGACCGCGAGTATCCGCTGGCCAAGCCGGCCGGGACGTACCGGGTGGCGGTCCTGGGGGCCTCGCCCGTGATGGGACCGGGGGTACCGGAGGACCAGGTGTTCGAGGAGCTGCTGGAACGGAAGCTCAGCCGACTGGGCCAGCCGATGGGTCGGACCGTGGAATTCCTGAACTTCGGCGTAGCCGCCTACTCACCGGTGCAGATGCTCCTCCAGCTGGAACAGAAGGTGCTGGCGTTCCAGCCGGACCTGGTGCTCCTCACCAGCCTGCCCCCCGATCGGGTGCCCATGGGGCTGCACCTCGCCACCGCCGTACGGCGAGGGATCCCCATCCCTGATGCCGCGATCCAGGGCGCCCTCGCGCGGGCGGGGATCGACTCCAATTCCCGCGCGGAAACGGTGTTGCGGGCGATCGGCCCCCTGGGCGATTCCCTGCTCGCCGTGTCCGTGACCCGGGCCGACAGCCTGATCCGGGCCCACGGGGCCCGCGCGGCACTGGTCGTGCTACGGTTGCCGGAGTACGCCCTGTCGCAGGATCAGGTCATGGCCGAGACCGCCCGGCGGACGGGGTGGCCGATAATCGATCTCCAGCACATTTATGGGACCCATCCGGAAGCGGAGTTCCGGATCGCGGATTACGACCGGCATTGGAATGAGCGGGGTCATCAACTGGTGGCCCTGAAGTTGGAAGAGGGACTCCGGCGGTACGCCGACGCCCTCGGGATTCCCCCGTTGTGGGGCGCCGCAGAGGCCCCCGCGAGCTCGCAGCCGAGCGCGGTTTCACCCTAACGCTGAGGACTTCGGCGATGGACGACATCATTGGGCCGGTGAAGCAGTACATCCTCGACACCTTCCTGAAGGGCGAGGATCCCTCGGCGCTGCGCAACGACACCCCGTTGATCAGCGGTGGCATTCTCGACTCGCTCGCGACCCTGGAGCTGGTCTCCTTCCTCGAGCAGCGTTTCGGCATTCAGCTGGAAGCCCACGAGGTGGATGCCGAGCGCCTGGATACCCTGACCGCGATCGCGGCGCTGGTACAGGGCAAGTCGGCGCGCGTCTGAGCGGCTCCGGATGACCGATCTTGCTGCGGCTGGCGCGTCGGCGGTGCCGGCGACGGCGGCCACCCGGCCCCGCGAGGGCATTGGGCTGCGCGCGCTCGCGGGCCTGACCGCGCAGCTGGCCCTGGCGTGGGCGGTGGTCTGGGTGTTCCAGATCGAAGGGCCGGGTTTTCGCCGGCTGGTGCCGCTGGTCGTCGCCGGATTCGTCGGTCACGCCCTGCTCCCGCTGGCCTGGCGGCTGCCGGCCTTCACCCTCCTGTCGCTCGCGGCGGCCCCGCTGGTGCTGGAGCCGGAAGTGGCGGCGTGGGTGGTGGGGCTCGGGCTGGCGCTGGTGGCAATCTGCCACCTGCCGATCGCCTGGCGCTGGCGGATCGGACTGCTGCTGCTGGTCGGTGGCGGCGCGGCATTGGCCAAGGGAGCGCTGCTCTCGACGCCGGTCCCGCCGGGCGTCTGGTCGGTGCTGGCGGGGCTCTTTGCCTTGCGCATCCTGATCTACGTCTATGACGTGCGGCACGCGACTCAGCCGGTGGGGCCGCTGAAGACCCTGGCCTATTTCTTCATGCTGCCGAACGTGTGTTTCCTGCTGTTCCCCGTGGTGGACTTCAAGACCTTCGACCGCACCCACTACAACGAAGCCCCGGCGACGATCTATCAGCGCGGCCTCCGCTGGATCGCCATGGGGCTGCTGCAGCTGCTGGCGTACCGCGTGGTCTATCAGGAAATCACGCTTGATGTCACCCAGGTCCATTCCGGCGGCCAGCTGTTGCAGTACGTGTTCACCACCCTGCTGTTGTACACCCGGGTCTCGGGCCAATTCCACCTGATCGTGGGTCTGCTGCTGCTGTTCGGGTTCAATCTGCCGCGCAGCAACAACCGCTATCTCCTGGCCACCAGCTTCACCGATCTGTGGCGCCGCATCAACATCTACTGGAAAGACATGATGATGAAGCTGGTGTATTACCCCAGCTTCTTCGCCCTCCGGCGGCGCTGGCCACAGGGCTCCAGTGTGATCCTGGCCACGGGCATCGTATTCGTGGTGACCTGGGCACTGCACTCCTGGCTGTGGTTCTGGGCCCGGGGGGCGGTGCTCCTGAGCTGGACGGACGTGGCGTTCTGGAGCGCCGTGGGGGTCCTGGTGGTCTGGAGCACGTGGCGGGAGCTCAAGGCGGGCCCCAAGCGAGTGCTGGGCACGGGCGCACCCGGGTGGAGCGGGAGGCGCGGAGTCCGCATCCTGGGGATATTCACTCTGTTCTCACTGCTCTGGTCCCTGTGGAGTGCGGAGTCGCTCGGCGTGTGGGCCGGGGCACTGTCTACCGTGACCACGCTGCGATGGACCGAGGGCCTGCTGTGGCTGGGCCTCGCCGGTGCCTTCGTGCTCTTCGCCGGGTGGAACTGGGACGCGATCGCGCAACGGCAGGAAGCGGACGCCCGCTGGGACGGCGGCCTGGCGCCGACCGCCCTGCTCTGCGGGCTGTTGGCGCTGAGTCCAGCCCGGGCGCCCAGCTGGATCCCCGATCCCCTCACCGGCTATGTGCAGGCGCTGCACAAGTCCGGTCTCAATAAGGTGGACAAGGAGCGGATGGGGCGGAATTACTACGAACAGATCAACGAATCCGGCGCCCGGGCCCTGGGCGTTCAGGAGTCCCGTCGCGGAAACCCCTGGCTGGAAGTGCATGGCGCCGCCCATCAGGTCCGGTCCGACTTCTTGGTTCGGAGCCTGATCCCGGGTGCCAAACTCTCCGCCGATGGCATGCCTTTCAGCGTGAACAGCCAGGGACTGCGGGACCAGGAGTACTCCCTGGCCAAGCCCGCGGGAGTCCAACGGATTGCGGTCGTGGGCTCTTCCATCGTCATGGGCCTCGGGGTGGCGGATGGCACGACCTTCGAGGCCCTGCTCGAGGAAAGGCTCGCCCAGGACAGTGCCGTGCCCCCGCACGAAATCCTCAACTTTGGTATCGGCGGCCTGAGCCACGTGCAGGCGGTCTTCGTGACCGAGCACCTGGCGCGCCCCTACGATCCGGATCTCCTGCTGTTCACCATTCACGAACCCGACCCCGTGTTTCTCGCCCGGCACCTGCGCCACGTTCTCGAGCAGGGAGTGGCCATCCCCTATCCGGAGGTTGCCCGGATCGTCGAGCAGGCCGGGCTGCACGCCGGCATGTCGGAGGGGGAGGCGCTCCGGCGCATGGAACCCCTCAACGATGAACTGTCGCGTGCCAGCTTCCACCGGCTCGCCGCCTGGGGGCGCGAGCGGGGGATTCCCGTTCTGGCGATCGCCCTCCCGATTCCGCTCGAAGGCTCCGGGGCCCGTCTCGCGACCTACATCGAGATGGTCCAGGAGGCGGGGCTCGGGGTCATCGACCTGCGCGACATCTGGGCCGGTCAGGACGAGGCCCGGATGGTGATCCGCCCGGAGGATCACCACCCCAATACCGAGGGACACCGCATTCTCGCCGAGCGCCTCTACCGGGAGCTGCGGGCTCGGCCTGACCTGCTGGGAATCCCCCCCACGAAACCCGCGATCTCAGCCCCGTCACGCACGCCATGAGCACTACGCCCTGTCTGCACCATTGGCTCGATGCCTCCGCGGCACGCGTGCCGCAGCGCGTGGCGGTCGTAGACCCCGGCCACGGGGACATCAGCTACGCCGGCCTGGCCCGGCTCAGTGACCGGCTGCGGGACCGCCTGGCGGCCGGGGGCGTGCGCCCCGGTGACCGGGTGGGGATGTACCTCCCCAAGTCCATCGATTCCGTGGCCACGATCTTCGGGATTCTCAAGACCGGCGCGGCGTACATCCCGGTGGACCCGGGCTCGCCGCCCTGGCGGGCCGCGTTCATCCTGACCGATGCCGATGTCCGGGTCGTCGTGGTCGACCGCGCCTGCGTGGCGGGGCTGGAGGCCGAGCTGGCCAAGCTGGGCCGCAGCCTGCCCCTGCTGGTGGTGGAGGAGGTCGGTGCCGGGCGAGGGGTGACCGCGGCGCTGGGGCAGGGTCCGGTATCGCCGGTGGTGGCGACGGCGGACCCGGGACTCGACGGCCTGGCCTACATCCTCTACACCTCCGGATCCACCGGCAAGCCGAAAGGCGTGATGCTCACGCACCGGGCCGCGACCAGCTTCGTGGACTGGTGTTCCGAGGTGTTCCAGCCCACCGCGGAGGACGTGTTCTCGTCGCACGCGCCGTTTCACTTCGATCTCTCGGTGCACGACCTCTACGTACCGCTGAAGCACGGCGCGCGCCTGGTGTTGATCGGCGAGGAGGCGGGGAAGGATCCCGGGACGCTCGCGCCGCTGATCGCGGAGCACCGGATCACGATCTGGTACTCCACCCCGTCCATCCTCAGCCTGCTGGCGCAGTACGGCAAGCTCGAGCGGTTCGACTGGACGGCGCTCCGGCATGTCCTGTTCGCCGGCGAGGTCTTTGCCGTGCCCCGGCTCCGCGCCATCAAGGCGCTCTGGGCGGGCCCGCGCTACTGGAACCTCTACGGGCCGACCGAGACCAACGTCTGCACCTATTACGAGATTCCCGCCGAGATCCCGGCCGACCGGACCGACCCCTATCCCATCGGGTGGTGCTGCTCCCACCTCCAGTGCCGGGTGGCCGATCTCGACGGCTCGACGCTCGGCGCGGGAGACGAGGGGGAACTGGTCGTGGCCGGGCCCGGCATCATGTCGGGCTACTGGAACCTGCCGGAGCGGAACGCCCAGGCATTCTTCGACACTCCGGATGGTGCCCGATGGTACCGCACCGGCGATCTGGTGCGCGAGGTGGAGGGTGGGGTCTACCTGTTCCATGGACGCCGCGACCGGATGGTCAAGCGGCGCGGCTATCGGGTCGAGCTGGGCGAAATCGAAGCCGCGCTCTCGGGCCACCCCGAGGTGCGGGAGGTGGCCTGCGTGGCGCTGGCGGCCGGCGACGGAGCCATTACGATCAAGGCATGGCTATCCAGCAAGAGTGGCGAGCGCCTGTCGATCATCGCCCTCAAGCAGTTTTGCATGGGGTGCCTGCCGCAGTACATGATCCCCGACAGCTTCGGATTCCTCGACACCCTGCCACGCACCTCCACCGACAAGACCGACTTGCTGGCGCTGAAAGCGCGCGGGTAGGCTCCTCCCGTGTCCGCTGACGCTGGCCACGGCGCCACCGTCGCCCGCCGCTTCCTTGCGCTCGGGCTGGGGGAGGTGGCGGCCCGGCTGCTGGGGTTTGCGGCCATGGTGGTCGCCGCCCGGGCCCTCGGGGCGCCGATGTACGGCGTCATTGGGGTGGCCACGGCGGTTACCCTGTATCTCAATCGCATCGTCGATTGGGGGTTTGACCTCGGACTGGGTGTGCGGGAGGTCGCCGCCCGGCCCGACGGATACGGGATGATCCTGCCCTCCCTGCTGCTGGCTCGTCTCGGGCTGGCCGTGGCCGTGATCGGCGCGATGGCCCTGGTGGGGCTGGTCCTGGTCCCGGAGCCCGACGGCTCCACGCTGCTGCTTTCCAGCCTGAGTCTGCTCGGCACCGGAATGGGGGCCCGTTGGGCGCTGCTGGGTCTGGGCCAGCACCGGCTGGCTGCGCTGGCCACACTGGCCGCCCAAGTGCTCACCGCCGTGCTCCTGCTCCTGCTGGTGCATGGCCCCGGGGACGTGTTCCGGGTGCCGCAGGCCCAGCTGGCCGGGGAACTCCTGCTGGCCCTGGTCGTGCTCCTGGTGCTGCGGCGACACGGCCAGACGCTCCGCCTGCAGTTCGATGCCGGCATCCTTCGGCCGCTGGTCCCGCGGGGCGGGGCGCTCGCGATCAGCGCGCTGCTGGGGCTGGTGATTTACAACGTGAGCTTTCTCTTTCTGCGCGCCGTCCACGGTTCGGCGGCCGTCGGGTATTTCAACGCCGCGGCCACCCTGGTCACGTTTTTCCTGAACGTGGGCACCGCCTACAGCATGAGCCTCCTCCCCTCCCTCACGGCGCTGGGGGCGGATCGGCCCCGGCAGGTGGGGCTCTTCCAGACGGCGGCGCTGCACGTCACGGTGCTGGCGCTCCCGATCGCGCTCGGCGGATCGCTGCTGGCCTTGCCGCTCATGGCGCTGCTCTACGGGCCGGGCTACCTCCCGGCGGCCACGCCCCTGGCGCTGCTGTTGTGGTCCATCCCGCTCTGCGTGCTGCGGGATCTGCCGCTGATGTCGCTGCAGGCTGCGGGACGTGAGGCGGTGGTGCTGCGGGTCACGGCCTGGGCGGCGCTGCTGCACCTGATGCTGAATGTCCTGCTCGTGCCACGCTGGGGTCTGGTCGGCGCCGCGGGCGCAGGTCTGATCACCGAGACGGTTCGCCTGGTCCTGGCCTACAGCGCCGTGCGGTCCCTGGGGTTCGCGCTGCCCTCCCTGGGACGCTTCCGGCCGATCCTGGTGGCCAGTGCGCTGATGGGCCTGGTGGTGGTTCTGGTCCCGGGCGGGATCCCCGGTCGCATTCTGGCCGGTGTGGCGGGCTACCTGGTCGGCCTGGTGGTGCTGGGGACCATCCGGCTGCAGGGCGGGCGGCAGATCCGGGTGGCACTATGACCGCACCCCATGCCGGGCCCGGTTGCCCACCGCCCAGCCGCGATCACCGGTGGGTATCATCCTTGCTATCTTCCAGCGCACTCAGGTGCTGAGCACTCTCAACCACCGCGATGCCCAACTACACCGCCACACTCAATCGCTTTGAGGTCAAGTATCTGGTGTCCACCCGCCAGGTACCGGCGCTGCTGAGTGCGCTGGCGGAATACACCTGCCCGGATCCCCACCAGGCAAGTGCCCACGGGTACGGCATCTTCTCCGTCTACTGGGACACCGCCGACTGGAGCCTGTTCTGGGAGAAGGTCGAAGGGCTCAAGTATCGGCGCAAGCTGCGGTTTCGCCGGTATCTGGGCAGTGAGCGGGTGTTTCTCGAGGTGAAGCAGCGGGAGGACCGGACCCTGCAGAAGCGGCGGGTGGAATGGCCGATGGACCGGCTCCTGGCCGCCTTTCCGGCGGGGCGCGGCCCGGACTGGGACATCGCGGGCAGCGACCCCGTGGCCACCGAAGCGGCCCTGATGATCGAACGAATGCGCCTGCGGCCGCGTATGGCAATCCTTTACCGGCGGCGGGCGCTCTTCGGCGCGTTTGACCCGGAGTTGCGGATCACGCTGGACGCGCGCATCCAGTATTCCGCCGCCGATCTCGATGTCTCCCGGCCGTTTGAGACCAGCCGGTACGCGCTCGACCCGCGTATCACGGTGCTCGAGTTGAAATACAATCATCGTGCGCCGAGCTGGTTCGGCAAGCTGGCCCGGCGGCACCAGCTGTCCGTCGTGCGCATGTCGAAGTACTGCTCCGCCGTGGACCGGGCCTTCTTTGGGCATCAGCTGACGTAAACCTCATTCACCGTTCGGGGGAGTCGTGGACGAATTCATCCGGCAGGCCACTGCGGGCAGCACCTCGGGCTTCGGCGTGGCCGAGACGTTCGCCGCGTTGCTGCTCAGCTTCGCGCTGCTTCTGGTCGTCGCCTATTTCTACCGGCAGACCCACCGGGGGCTGTCCTACTCGGTGTCGTTTGTCCATGCGATGATCATCATGGGTGTCACGGTGTCGATCATCATGCTGATCATCGGCAGCAACATCGCGCGGGCGTTCACGCTGGTCGGCGCCCTCTCGATCATCCGCTTCCGGAACGCGGTCAAGGACTCCCGGGATGTGGCGTTCATCTTCATGAGCATGGCCATCGGGATGGGGGTCGGTACCGGCTTCTACCTGACCGCGGTGATCTTCACCGTGTCGATGTGTGCCATGGTGTACTTCCTCTCCCGTTTCGAGATCGGGAGTACAGTCAACCGGGAGCAGCTGCTCAAGCTGCAGGTGCCCGCCACCCTGGACCCGCACACGGCCTTCAACGACGTGTTCTTCCGGCACACACGGGATAATGCCCTGCTCTCGCTCGAGACCCTGCGGGACGGCTCGGTCCTGGAACTGATCTACTCCGTGGAGCTCAAGCCGGGCGCCGCCGAGACCGGCTTCCTCGACGAGATCCGCAGCCTGACGGGCGGCGGCAAGGTCACGCTGCTCACCGGCCAGGAAAACATCGACGTATGAGGCAAGCGACCCTGCCCCTGGCGGGGTGGCGGGCGGGATGGCGGCGGCACGAACATGCGCTGGCTCTTGCCTGGCTGATCCTGGTGGGCGTGGCGGTGGGCGCCGTGCTGGTTCCCGCGACCCGGCACCGGCTCCTCCCTCTGGTTCAGCGGAGTATCGACGCCCGGGAGTCGCTCTGGACGGCTCGGCTGGTGCGGGGCGAACACCTGGTCCGGGCGGGGCACCTCGAGGAGGCCCTGGGCCTCCTGGCGGAACTCGACCGCCGCTTTCCGGCCCGCGATGTGCGCCACGGCCGGGACCGGGAGCGCGAGCGCGTCCTGCTGGCCCTGGGCGAGGTGTACACCCGGCTGGGCAAGAAGGGGAAAGCGCTCGACACCTACCGGCGCCTCGCGGCTTTCGATCCGCTCAACTACCGGAACCACTACGCGCTGGCCCTGGCCTCCGATCACTTCCTGAGCGGGTGGGCCCTGGCGCCGGAGGCGCGGGACGCCTACGCCGCGGCGCTGGCGATCAACCCCAGCCACCTTCCTTCGGTTCGCGGCTACCTGGCCTACTACGCCGCCCGGGCCGATTGGCCTGAGGTCCGCAGCGCCTGGCAGGCCTACCTCGACGCCTTCCTGATGCACAATCTCACGCTCCGACTGGGGACGGACAGTGTCCAGACGCTGACGCTGGTCACCGGGGAGGCCCAGGACCTCGAGTTCCGCGTCCCGGGGCTGACCGCTCCGGCTCCGGACCTCTGGATTCGGTCAGGTGGATACGCGATCTCCGTGGAGCGGCTGACACTGATCGGCGCCCTTCGGCCCGGCCAGCCCGGCCCGCGGGTGGAGCGGGTGCTCTTTCCCGGGACGGCGCCCGCCCTGGAGGGACTGGTGCCCGCCGGGAACGGCCGGTTCGCGTCCGAGGGGCCGGAGTCGGCCTACCGCTTTGCCCTGCCGGCGATGCCGGACGGCATCGACCGGATTCGATTGCGCATCCGGCTCTTCAAGCCTGCAGACGGGGAGCTGGTGCGCTCGGTGCGCACCGCCTATTCCAACCTGCTGGATGCCGACGGCCTGGCCCGGGCCGACGGGCGGATGGTGCCGCTGGCCCGGGCTGGCCTCGCCGATTCCGTGCTCACGTATCCCGACTGGGCCACCAAGGGCCGGCGAGGGCGCCCGGACGAGCGGCTGGCGTTCCGCCCATGAGACGCTGGCCCCGGCTCCGATTCGGCGATGCACTCGTGCTCAGCGCCCTCCCGCTCCTCCTGGCGGGCTACCTCGTGGCGTCGGCGGCCACGGCGTACTCCCGGGCAATCCAGTTCGATGATTGGTATGCCTTGCAGGTCAGCGTCGAGGGCGCCTTCGGGGACCGCCTCCGGAGCTTTGTCCGCATGCCGAAGGCCGCCGCCCTGGAGCAGCAGCTCGCTATGGACGCGCCGGATGCCGGCATCATCCGGCTCGACATTCCGGCCGATGACTGGACCCGCTTCTGGGCCGACCCGCAGCTCGAGTGGGGCGTCTGGCGCGACGCGACGCTGCCGCGCGAGGGCGGCACCCTGCCCGTGAAGGTCCGCAAGCGCGGCGACAACAGTGTCCACTGGGTCGGGGAGAAGCGCAGCTTCACCGTCCGCACGCCCCGCGAGGAGTTCTTCAAGCGATTCCGCGTGTTCGGGCTCAGCGTGAAGGACGTCATTCCGTCGTACCTGGCCAACCGCCTGGGAGCCGAATTCGGCCTGCTGGCGCCCGCCACGGAGGTCGTGCCGGTCTTCATCAACAACCGGTTCTCCGGCGTGTACCGGTTCCTCGAACCGGTGGACGAGTCGTTCCTGCGACCCTTCGACCGGATGCCGGGAAACGTCTATCGGGCCGACGCGGCGGAGCGCAGCGACTTCTTCAAGGAGGTGCCGCCGAGCGTTTTTGCCAACCTGAACATCTGGGACCGGGTGTCGTTCAACGACCGGCCCACCGGCCCCGGCACCGCCCAGCTGCGCCGATTCCTCGAGGACGTCAACGGCACCCGCCTGGAGGATCATGCCCGGCTCATGAACCGGCTGGACCGTGACGAACTGGCGCGACTGTTCGCCTACCTGCTCCTGACCGGTGATCCGTACCACATGGATGCGCTGCACAACCAGCTCTGGTACGAGGATCCGTCCAGCGGCCTCCTGCACCCGATCCCCTGGGACACCCGGCTGCTCCCGCTGGCCCGCCAGGATCAGCGGCTGAGCCCCGTCTTCCGGGCCCTGCTGCGCGACCCGTTCCTCGTCGACGCGATCCTGCGGGAAACCGAGCGTCGCCTGGCCGGCGGGATCCTCGGGGTGGCCGATTCCCTGGCGGCGGAGGTCGAGGGCCGGTACCCCGCCGCGCTGGCGTACGATCGCCTGCGAGCGGGGCTCATTCCCGACATCGGGGATTCGACCCGTTCCCTGTCGGTCCTGCGCCGCAACGCGCATTTGCTGCGAAGCTGGATGGCCGCGGATACGATCGCCGTGGCGACCGGGTCCGCCGGCAATCTCACAGTCCTGGATTTCGAGTCCCGCGGATACGCGGGGGCCAACCTCCAGGCGCTGGAGTTTGCCGGGCCGACCGCGGCCGACGGCGTCTACCTCGACCGCAACCAGAATGGCGTGCTGGACGCAGAAGATCCCCGGGTCCCGGGCACTCGACGCGGCAACCGGTTGGTACTGGACCAGCCGGTGGCCATCCTGCCGGCGTGGCGCACCGATACCATCGGGGTGTTTCCGGGCCGGGTGGCGTACCGTCTGTTCGTGCGGGGCACGGGGTCGGTTCGGCCCGTGCTGGTGAACCGGATCACCGGGGCGGCGTCCAGCGTGGTGGCGTGGGGCGCCCCCTACGGCCCCGCCACCCTCTCGTTCAGCCCGTGGGAGTTCCCGCTCCATCGTGGGAGCACGCACCGCTGGAGCGGCGTCATGCGCCTGACCGAGACCGTGCGGATCCCGGCCGGGGATACCCTGCGGGTGGCCCCCGGGACAACGCTCCGGCTGGGGCCCGACGTGTCGATCGTGTCCCGCGGCCTGGTGCTGCTCGAAGGCACCCGCGCGCAGCCGATCGAGGTCATCCCCGATGTGCCCGGGCGGCCGTGGGGAACGTTTGCCATGCAGGGTTCCGGTGCGGATGGGACCCGGGTCACCTGGACCCGGTTCTTCCAGGGAGGCGGCGCCCTGGTGGACGGGATCGAGTATATCGGCATGGTCAACCTCCATCGGACCCGGGGCGCCCTGTTCCGGCAGGTGACCTTTGAACGCAACGTCCGAAGCGATGACACGTTTCACGTCATGCACAGCGATGTCGTCCTGGACAGCTCCGCCTTCCTCGAGGGAAACTCCGACGGGCTGGACATGGACATCTCCAGCGGGATCGTGGCGGACAATCTCTTCCGAAACAGCGGCGGCGATGCCATCGATCTGATGACCTCCACCCCCCTCATCTACGGGAACCGGATGCTCGGCTCCGGCGACAAAGGGGTGTCTGTCGGCGAGGCGAGTTCCCCGCTCATCTTCAACAACTACATCGAAGGGTCTCGGCGGGGCATCGAGGTCAAGGACCGATCGGACCCCGTGATCCTCAACAACCGGCTGGTGCGCAACGGCGTCGGTGTTTACCAGGACCGGAAGAACTGGCGCTACGGCGGTGGTGGATGGGCCACCCTGGCGAATACCCAGTTCGAGGACAATGGCCTGGACCTGAAGAGCGACCCCTTCTCACGGCTCACCCTCGCCGCCAATCCGGGCCTGGACTCGGCGGTCGGCGCGGGAGCCGGCTGGCTGGCGCGCCGGGCCGGTGTCGGGGGCGCGCCGGCGCGCCCGAGTCTGGCCTGGCTCTATGCCCGGTACCGCCTCCCGCCGCGCGCCGATACGGCCGGCCCGCTCGCCGGCATCGGGCCTCCCCACGCGCCACGACCGCTGGATGGAGAGCGGTTTGAGGACGACTTCAAGGCCTACCGGGATGGCTGGGAGGTGCTGGGCGAGTCGGCGCACCTGTACAAGCGCGACCGCAGCCTCATCCTGACCGCGGAGCTTCGGGAGAGCGTCATGGAGCTGCCGGTCCGCTGGACCGTTCGGCCAGGGGAGCAGCGTGCCCTGGTCGTGGAAGCCGCGACCATCGATCTCCTGGCCGCGACCCTGGAGATCGACGGCGCCGCGGGCACCATCCACCAGCCGCTGGAACTGACCGGCGATCCGAAGTTGTTCCGGCTCAACCAGGTGCTGCTGCCGCCCGGCGAGTATACCCGCCTCCGGATCACGGCCCGCCCCCAGGCGCGCAACGAGAAGCTGGCCCAGCGAACGGGCTGGCTCGATCAGAAACCCGGATCGCTCACCCTTCGCGGCTGGTACTCCGTGGCGGTGCCTGCCGTGAGTGGGGCGCCCGACGTGGCACTCGCTGGAGATCGCCCATGAATCCGTTCCTCGTCGCTTGCCTGCTGGCGCTTCCCGCGCCGGTCACCCCGGCACCGGTGGTGGACTCCGTGACCTTCGTGGTCCTGGGCCATCTTCGCGGTACACGGGACAGCGCGCTCAACCGCAATCTCCCGGAGCTGATCGCGCGGGTGCGGCAGCTTCAGCCGGCGTTCGCGGTGCTGCTCGGCGACCTGATTCTGGGTGACCCGCGCGGCAATCCGGTGGACAGCGCCTGGGTCGAATCGCAGTGGGATCACCTGGACTCGGCCCTGGCCGGCATGCGCATCCCGATGTATCGGACACCCGGCAATCACGACATCTCGGACCTGGTGACCCGGAACATCTGGCTGCGGCGGTACGGGGCGCCTAGTCAGGTCATTCGCCGGGATGGCCTCCGGCTGGTGATCGTCCCGAGCGCCTGGATCCCGGCCGATGGAGACACGCGGCTGAATCCCTATGTGCGTCCCGAAGCGCTGGACAGCGCCATGGTCCGATGGCTGGCGGATTCGCTCGCGGGCCCGGCGCCGCCGGGACCGACGCTGGTCTTCACCCACCACCTGCTCTGGTGGGAGGCCGGGGCACCGTGGTGGCGCGACGTCCATCCCCTGCTCCGTGCCGCGGGGGTTCCCATGGTGTTCGGGGGAGATTTTGGACCGCTGAAGTTCAGCCACGCCGAGCGGGACGGGATCCAGTATCTGCAGACTTCGATCGAGGCGGGCAACGACCTGGAGGGGCTGCGCAAGCGGGAGTACGCCAGGATCCTGTCCAGTCAGTTCGACAACTTCCTGGTGGTACACGTCAAGGGTCGGGAGGTGAAGGTCGATGTGGAGGTGTTGGGCGCCCTCACCAACGAGCAGTTCACGGCCGAGCGCTTCAACGCCATGATGCAGCCCCTCCCGACACCGCCCCGGCCGCTGCGGGACCGGGTCTCGGAACTGCTGTCGGTACGGCGGGTGGCGGCGCTGGTCGCCCTGCTGCTGGCGGTCTTTGCCGGCGGCTGGTGGTTCGGTCGCCGGCGGGTCACCGCCCCCTAGGGCCCATCGTCTGCCGGAGCCCGAAGTTCCGGCGCTGCGTTGACGTCTTTGGGCAGCCGATTCGTGATGTACCCGAGCCACTCGCCCCAGGTCCACGCCAGGACCATCGCCAGGAGGGGCAGGGCCGACCGCACGAACATCGCGCCGGCGGGTGCGGACCGGAAGGCACGCCGGGCCATTCGCCAGAGGATGACCGGCGGCAGCAATGGCGCCAGGACGGCGTAGACCCACCGTCGGGGGAGCGAGCCGCCGAACGCATTGCGGTTGCAGGCGAACATCCGTCCAAACGCATACCGCTCGTAGACCGCCGCCCCGAAGGGCACCCGGCGGCGGGTGCGCACGATGGCGTCGGGCACGAACCAGAGTACCCCGAACCGCTGGGCCAGGCTCGCGTTGATGGCGGTTTCGTGAAAGGTCCCCTGCCACAGCGCACGCACCGCCTCCAATTGCTCCCGCCGATACGACACGTTGCACACCGTCAGCGCCGCGACCGGTCCTTCCGGCTGCGGCCGCATGTAGCGGTAGTAATCCACCAGATAGAAGGCCCAGGTGACGGGATCGCCGTCGTGGTGGGTCTCCACCGCCCCGCCGACGGCGGCCCGTCCCTCCCGATGGGCGGCGAGCAGCTGTCCCAGCCACCCTGGGTCGGGGATGCAGTGATCCTCGGTGAGGACCACAATGTCACCGGTGGCCTCGCGCAGCGCCCGGCTGGCGATCTCGATGGGGGTGCTCTGGCCCTCGTTGCGGATGATGCGCACGGCCGGAAACCGCGGCCGAAGGTCGTCCACGCCCGGCAGGCGCGGGTCGGTGATTACCAGGACCTCGAAGGTTCCGGCACCCGGTTGGGTCAGCACCGCCTCGAGGCAGCGGACCAGATGGTCTGCCCCGGCGATGGCACAGATCGCGACCGTGACACGGGGGGGAGAGGAGGGCGGCACAGGTTCTCTGGGCTGGCGGTCAGGCCGGCTCGGTGGGACCACCGGAGGCGGCGCCGGGAAGCTCAGTCCCCAGCGAAGTCCCGCGCCAGAGCCACCAGAGCGCGAGGCCGGTCAGGGTCAGCAGGACGACCGGAGAAATCAGCGCCTCCGCGGCCGGCATGTAGGCTCCCGCGGTCTTCCGCAGGACGGTATACCAGGGGAGTTCGAATCCCTGGGTGAACAACCGGGCCAGCGAGGTCGCGACCCCTTCGCGGGCCATCGCCACCGACCAGGAGATCAGCAGCGTCGGCACCACCAGGACCCACGCCAGCCGGCGGGGCGCGTGGATCAGGACCGGCACCAGGGCCAGGAAGAGCAGGGGGGCGGCCGGGACCAGGTAGCGCACGCCGGTGTTCCACTGCAGCGCCGCGAACGAGATCGAGCTGCTGAACAGGTAGAGGGCCGCCGAGGCGCTGAAGATCAGCGCCAGTTCCGGCCCGCTGAGGCTGCCTGGCAGCCGCCGGTAGCGGGGGGCCCACAACGCGGCGACGAGCATGGGACAGAACGCCAGCAGGCCGTAGCGGGGGTCCAGGAGATTGCGCCAGAGCAGGTCCAGGGATGGCACCTTCAGTCCGTTCCAGCCGTCGGTGCTCAGTTCGGTGGCCGGCATGTAGCGCTGGGCGGGGAACCAGGGACTGCCGAACGCCGCGTATTGATAGCCCCAGAGGACCACGATCGGACCCAGCGCCCCCAGTGTGAACATCGCACAGGCCCCCACGCCGTCGGCCCAGCCGCCGTCCCGCCAGGCCATGCCGCCGAGCCAGGCTCCAAACACCAGCAGCAGGGGCACGGCGGAATAGTCACAGACGAGTCCGAGGCCGAGCAACAGCCCCGCCAGCGCCACCCGCGGCCCGGGCACGGCGGTGCGGGATGCGGCGGCCCCGTTGGGCCCCGTCCGTTCGTCGGCGGCTCCACCCGCCGGCACCACCGCCAGGAACGCTCCCAGCGTCAGCCAGGCCAGGACCAGGTTCTGGTTGATGAAGGCCGACCGGAAGAAGACCGGCGTGCCGAACGCGAAGAGCAGGGCCATCCAGAGGGCCGGGCGATCGCTTCCCAGACGCACCCGCAGGAAACCAAACACCAGGACGGCGGCCAGCGCCCCCAGCGGAACGTCCAGGCCGAGGTGGAGCGCGGCCGCGGCGAGTCCGAGGCGCACGTCCAGTCCCCGGGCCCGCATTTCGTTCATGAACCGGGTGCGGTTGGGCCTGGGGTCGTCGTAGGTCGTGGGCGGTTTCGGCGCGGCCAGCTCCGGCTTGAAGCGGAACAGCAGGTCAATCCCGGGCCGGGCGATGGCATAGGGGATGGCTCCCAGGAACGAGGCGCCCGGGTTGTTGTTGATATACGCGCCCCGGCCGGGGATTTCAAACAGATCCGGGTGGAGCCCCAGATAGGGGTCCACCCGGATCGTGAGCCGCTCGCCCAGGGCCACGGCAAGGTAGGTCTCGCGCACCACATTGGGGGCAAAGTGGAGCGCGTACACGATGGCGACCGTGAGGAACAGACGGCCCGGGAGACCGAAGCCCCCGGGCCGACTCGAGAGGTGGCCGCCGGTGCCTGCCGGCATGCCGCTAGTGGGCTGCTTCCTCGGTGGCCTCGACCGGCTCAGGCGCAGCGCCGGGTTCGGGGCCATCCGCCAGGCTCACCGGGACCCGCTCCGAAGGGTGCAGCGGCAGCGGCTTGCGCCAGACCTTGCCCTTGAGCGTCGCCTCAAGCAGGGGCAGCGGCTGGTAGACGATGCTGGACCACATGAACACCTCGGTGGTGCAGTAGCACTCTTTCCGGGCGATGGATTCCCGGAGGGCCTTGGCCTCCGGCGAATGCCAGATTTCGGGGAAGCTCTTCTGCCGCAGGTTGCCGATCGGCTTGTGGATCTCGCAGACGCCCACGTCCCCATTGGCGTAGACCACGCCCGAGATCTTGCCTGCCTTGCAGGGCACGACCTGCCGTTCCTGTTTCACCGTCTCCACCTTGCCCCATTGCAGCATCGGCTCCACCAGGGAGCCCGTCCGGCCCTCCTCCCGCGGCGCCCAGAGCCGGCGGATGTATTCGTACAGGTCCTCGTAGGTCTTCAGGCTGGGGCCGCGCAGCGTGGGATTCTTCCGGTCCCCCCGGATGATGGCCAGGTTGTGGTGGTCCATCTGGGGGCAGCGCTCATAGAGGTAGGTCGTGAGCTTCTTGATCTCCTCCATGTTGACGTCCGTGGCCGTGGAGATCGAGTGGACCCGGACCCGCGGGTCCTCTTTCTGCAGCGCCACCAGCGCATCGTAGGTCTCCATGGCCTTCTTGAACGAATTGCGGGCCACCCGGAACTTGTCGTGAAAGTCCGGCATCCCGTCCAGGGAGAGCTCGGCCACGAACAGATCCAGCGACGGCTCCTTCAGCACTTCCCGGATGGCCGCGATGCAGCGCTCGGTGAAGTAGCCGTTGGTCGGCACGTAGATCTGCTTGACGCCGTTGGTCCGGATGAACTTGCGGCAGATCTCCCCGAACTCCTTGCGCAGGAAGGGCTCGCCGCCCGAGAGGTTCAGGTTCTCGATCGGGCCCAGCGAATCGGAGAGCGCGAACATCTCCTCGACGCTGAGATCGTCCTTCTTGTTCAGGCTGGTCCAGTAGAAGCAGTGCTCGCACTTCATGTTGCAGATGCTGTTGATGAACAGCACCAGGAACGGCGGGCTGTCCATGTCCCGGTAGGAGTAGCTCGTCAGACGCGCGTGGCGTGCGAGGCGGCTGATCGGGTTCATTCCGGCTCCGGGGTCGTGGCGGGTGGAAGAGAAAGTAAGTCGCTATAACAGCAAGCAAACATTATGCCCTGCCGGGGCTTAGACAATAGCCGCATCCCCGGCGCCAAGGCCACACCCACGCCCTGCGGCGGCCGCAGCCTGCCGTCCGGGAGCCACACTGTGGCCTCCAGGCCACACCTCTACCCTAGTCCTCCACTACGTGGCTGCGAAAGACCTCGCGATACGCCTGCCAGCGGCGGGCGTCAAACCGGCCATTCTCGAGGCAATCGACCGCCGCATGGGCCATGAACAGGGCGTGATGGGTGTTATCGTGGGCAAAGAGCCCCTGCCGCCCATAGCTCAGCAGGTTGGGCAGGGTCTCCACCCACTGGTCGAGCACTCCGAAGGGAACTTCGTACCCATTGAGGTAGATCGGGTAGGCCTGCCGGAGACGCCGGGAGTACACGGCGGTCGGCGCGGCGGGCAGTGGCAATCCGGCCCGGGCAAGGTCCTCGCCGACCAGGCGCCCCAGGGCCCCGTCATCGAGCCGCCACACGTCATCGTCAACCTCGCAGGGCAGCTCGGCACACAGCGTCGTCCGGCCGGCCAGGTCGTAGCGCTCGGCGTAGTGCTTCGGCTCCGAGAGCCGGGTGATCTGGATGCCCGCATCGGGAAAGTAGTGGGCATCGTATTCGGTGAAGCGGTCGATCGGCAGGTCCAGGTAGATGAGCAACATGGCGCGGTACCGGATCTGGGTGCTCGCGCCGAGGACCTCCGCCGGCACCCGCGGCCCCATGGCGCGCGCCAGCACCGGAATCGGGATGGTGGACCAGACATAGTCGGCGTCCAGCCGTTCGGTGCGACCCTCGCGCTCCGTAGTGATGGTCCAGTGGCCGTTGACGGCCGGCGGCTCCAGCCCGGTGACTCGGGTATTGAAGCGGAACTCGCCGCCCAGCTGCTGGGCCGCATCGGCGTACGCCTCACTGATCTGCCCGAAGCCCTGTTTGGGATAGAAGAACCGCCCCGCGCCCTTCGGTTTGAGTCCAGGGACAGCAGTCAACACTTTCTTGATCAGCTTGCCAAACGATCCCGCCGAGACCCGCCGGCGCGCCTGGATCCCCGACAGCTCCTCGGGCGCCCGGCCCCAGATCTTCCGAGCGTACGGAAAATAGAACTCGCGGCAGATGGTCGGGCCGAGGTTGGCCCAGAGCACGGAAGCGAAAGTGTCGCCTTCATCGGCCTTATCGCCGATGGCCTTGCGGACCATGTCGCGCAGCGTCCCGGCGGCAAAGCCTGGATCGAGACGGAGCAGCAGGTCCACCGGCTTGAGGGGAAAGTGCACCAGTCGTCCCCGCAGGTGAATGCGGCCGTGCCGGGGACGGTCGAGGAGATCGGGGCCCAGCAACTTCCGGATTTCGGCAAGAACCGCAGGATCACAGGCGGGATGCAGCCGGTGGCTGCCGAAGTCGAGGCGCTGGCCGCCGCCCTCGAAGCTGCCCGCGTTGCCACCGGGTCCGGCCTGTTGCTCGATGACGGTGACACGGGCCCGGCCGGTCTCGCGCAGGCGATACGCGGCCCCGACCCCCGCCGGTCCGGCACCCAGAATCGCGATGTGCGGTTCACCCATGCGACGGGACTCGCAGGGCCGGGCCCGCAGGCGTGCCGGATGCGGCGGCGCCGGCCGCTCCATCGTTCCGGAGCCGGCCCAGGATCAGCCACACCAGCCCGCCGACCAGCCCGCCGCCGATCAGCACGGTCTGCCACAGCAGCGAGCAGACGACGCCGAGGGCAAACGGTACGCCGAAGGGGACCAGCAGCGCGGCGAGGGTCCCTTCGCGGACCGCCAGCCCGCCGAGACTGATGGGCATCAGGCCAGCCACCTTGGCGAGCGGCCACACCAGGAACCAGACCGCGAGCGGCACGTCGATCCCGAGACTCCGCCCCAGCCAGGCATTGAGCAGGACGAAACCGCCCTGGATGGTGAAGGAGAGGCCCAGCCCGGTGGCCGCCATGCGGGGGTCGCGGGCGAGCCGGCGCAGCGCCACCAGGGTCCGCCCGGCGGGACGCCGCAGCTTCCGGGGCCAGCGCGCCAGCGGACGCCGGAAGATGAACGGAAGGGACACCCCCAGCGCGGCCACGCTCACCAGGATCGCCACCATGAGGATCTCACCGCTCCAGCCGGGAAGGGCGTTGCGTGCGGTGAGTCCGCCGATGGCGATCAGCGCCGCCATGGCCATCATGTCGGTGAGCCGGTCGAGGACGCCGCCGAGGAAGGCGGCTTCGGGTCGGCGAGTGAACTTTCCCGCCAGGGCCATGCGCAGCACGTCGCCACCGACGATGCTGGGCAGGCAGAGATTGGCAAACAGGCCGGCGCCGTAGCAGAGGGCCGCATCGGCAGCGCGGAGAGAGGCGTGCCCGGCGTTCACGAACAGGCGCCACTTCACGGTGCCGAGCGTGTGCCCCAGGAGGAACCCCGCCAGGACGCCGGTCCAGACCAGGGGGGACAGGCGGCCGATGGCCTCCCGCACCTGGTGCCACGGGAGCACCAGGGCCAGCAGGGTCAGCAGGCCCGCGCTGACGGCCACCTTGAGCCAGAGCTTCATCCGGCCCCCGCGGCGCCAACCCGGCGGTGAGGGCGATTCATCGTCTCAGTCCGAGGCGCGCGTTCTGATCCGCGAGCAGTCCGACCGCCCAGACAATCAACGCTCCGAGCAAGGCCAGCACGGCGCTCTCGGAGAGGTTGTCGAGGTAGACGTCGTAGGCAAACTTCCCCAGGCCCAGGCCAAACAGGATCAGGCCCAGGGGGATGAACACTTTCAGGGGATTGAAATAGACGATGGTCCGCAGGGTCAGCAGCAGGAAATCATAGGCATGGCGGGGCCGGATTTTCGACTGACCCAGCCGGGCGTGGTAGTCGATCGGGAGATACTCCACCGCGTGTCCGTTGCAGTTCGCGGCCAGGGTGATGGTGGTCGTGAACGAAAAGCCGTTGGGCAGCAGGTGCTCGTAGCGGCGGATCAGGCTCTTGCGCATCAACCGGAGTCCCGAATTGATGTCCGGGATCGGCCGCTCGCTCAGGTAACTGGCCAACCAGCGCAGGAACGCCTTGGCCGGACGCCGCAGGAGCGGGATCTGGACCGTGCCCCCGGTGCGGGCGCCCACGACCATCGCGTTCCGGTCGGCGGCGGCCAGCAGGCGCGGGATGGCGTCCACCGGATAGGTGCCGTCGGCGTCGGTGATCAGGATCCACTCATGCCGGGCGCGGGCGATGCCCAGCTTGAGCGCGGCACCGTACCCGCGGTTCTGCGGCCGGCGGAGCACGGTCGCACCGGTCGCGGCGGCAGCTTCGGCCGTATTGTCGCGCGAGCCGTCATCCACCACGAGCACCTCGTACTCCCAGCCCGACCCGCGCATGACCTCCTCGACGGCGCGGACCTGCGCGGCGACGTGGGCGCCCTCATTGTACGCGGGAATGATGATGCTGACGGCGTGCGGCAGCCGGGTGTCAGAATCCTCGAAGACATCCTCGATCACAGGGCGCTACCTCGGTGCGGGGACGGAGTCGGCCGGCGGACGGCTGGCGACGACCACAATCTCGCCACCGCCCACAGTGCCTGGGAAGACCGCCATTCGCTCATAGCGCTGCTCCAGGCGCGACCAGATCTCGGGGTAGGCAGCGGCCAGGCGCACGGGGAAGGTATACAACACCCAGGTCCGCGGATGGCTCTGCTCGATGGTCTCGAGGTCTGCCAGATTGTCCACCGCGGGCCAGTCCCGGTCATAGTATCGGGTGTAGGGGAAGTCGGTCAGGTCCACGGTGACGGTGGCATCGGCGGTCTGTCGGGCCTGGTCCACAAACGCCGCCGCGGCAACATAGTCCTGCTTGGGGCCCCAGGCGCGCGGGACGGTGAGCGCACTTGCCGCAATGACCACCAGCGTGCCACCCACCGCGAGCCGCTCGGCGTGCCGGGGCATCACCCAGCGGGCCAGCGTCATCCCGCCCCGGATCACGATCAGGACCGCGAATCCGGCGGAGAAGAAGAAGAACCGGGGCCACAGGTTGTGCTGCAGCAGCCCGATGGCAAACAGGGTCACGATGCCCGGCAGGGTCATCACCATGAGCAGGGCGCCGCTCTGCCGGGCATAGCTCACCAGCCCCGCGACCAGGACGATCAGACCCAGCGCCAGCGTGATCGAGCCGCCGGGGAGTCCCCGCGCCATGCCGCCGAGCACCTCCATGGCGAGCCAGGCGGGCCGCTGCCATTCGGTATCGGCATGGAACACGGACGGCTCCACCAGGGTCTCGGCGAACTGCGGCAGCACCGGCGCGAAGAACAGCAGGGTGACACTCGCCGACAGGGCGATCGCGAAGAGCGCCGCCTTGGCCTCGCCGCTCCAGCTGCGCGGCCAGCCGACCAGGATCGCCGCGACGATGATCATGGCATGAGCCACCCCCACCAGCGCGGCCGTCGCGTGGGTATAGGCCGCCAGGGCCATGGTGATCGCGTACCCGGCGGCCACCGTCCGGCCATCCGTGAACCGGCCCGCCAGCAGGCGCACCAGGCACTCGCTCGCCAGCAGCGTCCACAGCAGCAACCCGGTGTAGCCCCGGGCATTCTGGGAGAACCAGACGTGGTGATACGAGACCGCCACCAGCCCGGCCGCGAGCAACCCCTCGCGCCAGCCGGCGACCAGTCGGCCAAACCGGTACACGGCATAGAGGCTGGCCACGCCGAACAGCACGGCCGGCAATCGCAGCGCGAACGCGCTCTCGCCCAGCAGCGCAATGGACCCGCGCGCCGCCAGGGAGTAGAGCAGATGCTGGTTCTGGCTGTCGAACGTGGCCAGCATGCGGGGGAGGGGGAGCCGCACGTAGTCCACCAGCGTCTGAATCTCATCGAACCACAACCCGCTGCCCAGACTCACCAGACGCAGGGCCAGGCCGGCCAGCGCGACACCCAGCACCGCCCACGCGGCCCAGCCGGGGGCCTCGTCGGGTGGAACGGTGCCCGGCGGGAGGAGCGCGGCGCCCGGGGTCCAGCTGGGCACCCGGGACCAGAAGACCAGCAGAGCCCCGTGGAGCAGGAGCATCACCTTCAGGAGCCACAGTCCCCGCGCCAGTTCCTGGCACAGATGGCTGCCCGCCGGAAATACCCCGCTGGCGATGCTGTCCGGCCTGATGAACAGGCCGAGCAGCACCAGCAGGGCCCCTGCTCCGGTCAGTAACTTGTTGATTGGCATTCTCTTACGGTCGCTCCGGGAATGGCCTGTGTTCAGCAAGTGCCGAGCCACCGCCAGGGATCGTGGGCCGGACCCTTCGGAATTCGGCGGGATCGGTCTCCGGCCCGGATGCTGCTTTGTTACCTTGCCTCAATTCAACCCGGCATCCCATGCGTGCTGCGCTCCTCCTGACCCTCTTCGGGGCCACCCCCCTCGCGGCCCAGACCGCCGACCGTCCGCTGGTCATCACCGGCGTCACGGTGATCCCCGGCACCGGGGCGGCGGCCCAGCCCGGCCAGACCGTGGTCATCCAGGGGGGCCGCATCACGGCCATTGGCTCCGCGGCCCGCAGGCCCCCGGGGGGGCAGGTGGTCGACGGCCGGGGCAAGTTCCTGATCGCGGGACTGTGGGATATGCATGTCCACCTCGCGAATCGCCCACTGCTGCCGGGGGACACCGGCCAGGCCGGACTAGAGCGGAACCGGGAGTGGGCCTTCCCGCTGCTGCTCTCCTACGGTGTCACCGGGGTCCGGGACATGGCGGGCGACCTCGGCGTCCTGACGGGATGGCGGTCGCTCGTCCGCGCCGGGGCCATCCTCGGGCCACGCCTGGTGGTCACCGGCAGGAAGCTGGGCAACAAGCCGGTCGTGCCCGGCGCTCCCTGGCCCATCGAGACGGACGATGATGTTCGCCGGTCGGTCCAATTGCTGCGGACGGGCGGCGCGGACTTCGTGAAGGTGGACGGACTCGCTGCCCGGTACCTGCCGGCGCTCTTCGACGCGGCCGCCAAAGCGGGGCTGCCCGTGGCGGGTCATACCGCCCTCGACCTGGGGGCGGCCGGGGTGGCGGCTGCCGGGCAACGCAGCATTGAGCACCTGGACGGGGTCATCCTGGCCACGTCGGCTCGCGAGGCGGCGATTCGGGCCGACGCCCTCGCGGAGTTCGGCTGGTGGCGCAGGCTGCTGGTGCGCATGGGGCTTTCACATCCGATCGAGGACTTCCGGCGCCGCTATCGGGAGATGCTGGCGAGTCAGAGCGACGAACGGGCGGACAGCCTCATCACGACATTCCTCCAGTATCAGACCTGGCAGGTCCCCACCCTGACGTTGCTGCGGGACATCCGGTTGATCCCCCCGTCCGAGACGCTGGCCGGGGCCATCGCCCGCTACGCTCCGCCCGGCGGGGGCGAACCGACGGCCGATGTGCGCTGGGAAGGCGACACGCTGCTGCCCCATCGGCTCTACCGCCAGGAGGTGCACCTGCTTCACCAGATGATGCGGCGGGGGATGCCGATTCTGGCCGGCACGGACGGACCGGGCGGGACGCGGCTGCCTGGGGCGAGCCTGCTCGACGAGCTGGAATTGCTGGTCGATGTCGGCATGTCGCCGGCCCAGGCGCTCGCCTCGGCGACCCGTGAACCGGCCCGATTCCTTGGCCTGCTCGATTCGCTGGGGACCGTGGAACCCGGGAAGATCGCCGACCTGGTGCTGCTCGACGCCAATCCACTGGAGCAGATCACCAACGTCCGGCGGATCCACGGGGTGGTGCGCGCTGGGCGCTGGCTTGGTCCGGGGGCGTTGGATTCCCTCCGTGCCGTCGCCGCGGGGCTCGCCGGTCGGTAGCGGTCTCGGCACACCGGGCGATGGGCCCCTGCCGGTGTTGGCTCATGGGGGGGAGAGCCCCACCAGGAAGCCATCCGGGGGCCCCCCGAAATTGGCCTGCAGGGCGTTGCTGGTGGGCAGGTTGCCCGACGTGGTAATCCCCGTGATATAGACCTTCCCGGTGGCGGAGACGATGACCGAGCGTCCCCGCTCGTCTCCCGAGCCTCCCACCCGCATCGAATAGACCAGTTGCGACAGATCGGGGGTGAACTCCGACAGATAGGCGTCCTGGGCCGCGCCCGGGAGTCCGGGCACATTGGTCGGGAAGTCCGATGACTGGGTGCCGCCGGTCAGATAGATGTGTCCCCGGCTGTCGGTCGTGACCCCTTCCGCCCCTTCCGCGCCAGACCCGCCGAGGTAGGTGAGGGCGGCCAGGCCGCCGGTGGGGGTGATCCGGCAGATGAAGGCATCCGAGGGGCCGTGCAGTTGTTTCTGGAAGGCGGTGGTCGTGACCGGCAGGTCCGTCGAGGTGGTGGGCCCCACGACCACGGCGTACCCCTGCGCGTCCACCCACAACTGGTGCGTCTCGCTGTCCTCCCGGCCGCTTCCTCCCACGTAGGTGCCGTAGAGCAGGGTCGATCCGTCCAGGCTGAGCTTGGCGACATACACGTCGCTGGTCCCCCCCAGGGCGTGGTCGAATCCGCCCGGGGTGGGCATGTCGGGCGAGCGCGTGAAGGTGGACACGAACACGCCCGTGGGAGTCACCCGGATGGAGTTGGTATTCCCCTCCACGCCGGAGCCGCCCAGGTAGGTGGCCCACAGGACCTGGGAGCCGTCCGCCTTGATCTTGGCCACCAGCACATCGCGGCCGCCGGCGAGGGTCTTCTGGAACGCGTTGGCAAACCAGCTGCTGGGGTAATTGCCGGTGGAGTCGGAGGAGATGATGTAGATATCGTGGTTGGCGTCCACGTCGATATCGCGGATGGGCACGACGTCATCGTTGCCGAAGTAGGTGCAGAAGATCCGGGTCAGGCCGTCGGGGCTGAACTTGCAGAGGAACCCGTCCTGATCGCCGTATTCGGGCCCGGCGTAGCCGCCCGCAAACACGGTCTGGAGCGCCCCGGGCGACACCGGGAACCCCGCACCCGCCCGACCGGCCACATAGATCGACCCCTGATCGTCCACCTCGACGGCGTAGGCCCGCTCGAACTCGGGACCACCGAGAAAGGTGCCCCAGAGCCGCGTGCCGGTGGGGGTCAGGTGCACGATGAAGGCATCGCTCGGGTAGGTGCCGCTCCCGTCGTAGATGGCGTCGTAACTTCCGGGGCTCACCGGAAAGCTGGCGGAGGTCGTGTTGCCTACCACGAACACATTGTCCTGGGCGTCGGTGGCGACGTCCCGCCCCATATCGTCTCCGCCACCGCCGAGGTAGGTCGTGAACTGAACCATCAGACTGTCGTTGACCGGTGGTGGCGGCAGCGTGGGCGGACCGTTGGCCGTGGGAGACCCGCCGCAGGCGGGCAGGGCGAGTGCAGTGAGGAGGAGGAGTGGGACCATCCGCTGTCGTCCTGGCATCTTCGATCTGTCCTTCATGGCGGTGGCAAGGGGGTGATGGTCACCCTGCCATCGCGTTCAATCATCAGGTGGTGATAGCGGCGCCCGGGATAGCGCGCCATCACCTGCGGGTTGAGCCCCGCCGAATCCCGGGCGAAAATGACCCGGTTTCGCTCCAGGGGGTAGTTGTTGAGCGGAAAGGCTGCCTTCCACCCCCACCCACCTTCATCTACAAAGATGACCGCATCGGTGATCTGGCGCACCTGGACCGCCCTGCGGACCCGGTCGTCCACCCCGCGATAGCTGTGTCCGTACTCCCGGAGCAGCGGCGGGTAGGCGAAGATGACCGTGAACAGGACCAGCGCCGCAACCAGGGCGCGGGCCTGCCGGTTGGTCTCGGGAGTCCCCCGCTCGAGCCACTCTCCCACCAGGCGGGCCAGCAGGAGCATCACGGCGGGCGCCGCCAGATACAGGTGCCGGGACCCGTAGGCGACCCCGTGATAGAAATGGAAAAAGTACACGCCCAGCAAGGCCCCGACGGTACCCATCATCACCGCGAACCACTCCTCCCATTCCCGGCGCCGGCGCAGGGCATATACGAACGCCGCGGCAGGGAGGAGCGGAAGCCCGAAGAGGTCAAGCAGGAACTGGCTTGCCCGATAGCTGCTGACGCGTACGGCGTCGTCTGGGTAGAAGCCGGGCCACTCCGCACCGTGGATCTTGGTGCCCATGTCGGCGCCGAACCCCATGCCGAAGCGTTCCGCCGGGTTGCGGAGCCGGAAGTACTCGCTCATGGGCATGACCAGGGGATCACCGGTCAGCGCCTGATTGTAGAGCAGAGTGAGGACGATGCCCGTCAGGGCCACCAGGGTGGTCAGGGCGTACAGCCGCAGGAGCCGGGGATTCTGCCGCAGGCGCAGCAGGCCCTGCACCGCGAACGGGAGGGTCACGGCCACGCTGTCGATGGGGCGCACCAGCAGGTTTCCGGCGAGGGCCAGGCCGGCAATCACGGCCGCGCCGCGGGATTCGGTGCCCAGCAGCCGGGCCCAGCTCCAGCAGAACCCGCCGAACAGGGCGAGGTTCGCCGGGTGGGACATGTACGTCCCGTTCATGAACAGCAGCAGCGGGGAGAGCGCCAGCAGCAGCACCGTGAGCCGCGCCGTGCGCCCGGTGAAGCCGGTCTCCCGGAAGAACCCGTGGAACAGGAACAGCGCCAGGGCGCCGAGCAGCGGATTGATGAGCCAGGGAGTTGCGACCAGGTAGCCCACCGCCAGCAGCGCCGGCCACCCCGGGTTCATGATGCCGAACCACCGGTCGTGCAGCACCATCGTATGAATGAACCGGAAGGCCGAGACTGGTTCGGGCGCCGGCAGGCTCAGCGTCCCCCCGGCCATCGCTTTCGCCTGAAACTGGTACGCCACCTCGTCGCTCACATGGGGCATCCCGTTCAGGACCAGCCAGCCCGCGAGCAGGCTCAGCCCGGCGCTGGTCAGCGCGATCTGCCCGACCGTACGGTGGTCCAGCCACTCGACCAGCCGCGTGGACTGGCGCTCGAGCCGCTCGGCCAGCAGGTACAAAGCGACGAACCCCGCCGTACTGAGGACGAGCGTCTGCGCATATCCGGTCACGTCGAGATATCGGCGTGCCAGGACCGCCAGCAGGCCCACGGTCACCGCCGCAGGCAGGAGGACCCGCGCCTGGAAGAGCAGCCGGGTGGATTCGCGCAGCAGAAACAGCGCCCGCGTCGGACCGGTGACCCCGACGGCAAAGAGTGACAGAAAGATGGTCAGCACGAGGGCGGTCACGGCTCCGGCTCCGGCGATGCGTGCTGCTGTTCCATCGTGAAGCGGTGGGCGGCGCCATGATGCAGCACCATGTCTTTCAGCAGCCCCAGGTCGCGGCTCCAACTGACCGTGACAAGGAGCATGGCCGTGATGGCCACGAGTTTCACGGGACGGGTGGCGCGCTGCCAAAGCGCGCTCGCGCGGGCAGTGTCAACGAAGAGTCCGGCGGCTCCCAGGGCCAGCAACGGACGGAGTGGGACACTGTAGCGCGACAGGGCATAGGTGGCCCCAAAGAGCAGGGTGGCGTGGATCGCCAGGAGAACCCCGAATCGCGCCAGCGGCCGGTCCAGCATCAGGCACAGCCCTGCCAATCCGGCCAGCGCCAGCAGCGCCCCGTACCCCGCGGCGAGCAGCGTGACCAGCGGGGTGACCCAGGCCGGCAGGCCCTTGCCGTACCAGTCATTGCGCAGGTGCCGCAGGAGGAAGGAATCCAGCGTCCACAGGTGACCTGCCTCCCAGACGCTCTTGGCAAGAAACCGACGCGGGTCGGCGCGAATGTTGGCCCAGGCCTGCTCCATGGCTCCCGCTTGGGCGCGCCCGGCGTCCACGGCGACCAGCCGGGTGTACGCCTGCCCATCCACCACGCCGTACCGGTCCGACCAGTGATCGTCCTTGTCCACGAACGCGGCTTCAGGCTGGCTGCCTACGAGGAAGTTGAACGGCCCGTTGCTATCGATCAGCACCACGGCCCCGGTCACGCTCGCGTTCCGCGCGGTCCACGGGAGGATGACTGCGAAACAGCAGGCCGCGATCACACTGAACCGCACCAGCGGCTGGATCAGCGAGGGCCGCCCGGTCGTCCGCCGGTCCACCCACGCGTTCCAGCCGAACCAGAGAGCCAGAAACGGGAGAAAGGTGACCAGCATCGGCCGGACCAGGGCGCCCACTCCCAGGCATCCGCCGATCAGGGCCCAGCGGGTCCAGCGCGGCGCCGGGTCGTCTCGGGAGAGCAACTCCAGGATCAACAGGAACAACGCGAGGAACAGGGTTTCCGACCACAGCCGGTGCGAAAAACCAATGAGGACGGGATCGAAGGCGAAGAGCAGGCCCGCCCACCGTGCCACCCGGGCGCCGCCGATCCGGCCGCCGAGCTGAAACATCAGCACGGTGGACCAGGCCGACAGGGCGACCTGGGCCAGGCGAACCCCCAGCGTACCCGCTCCAATCGCCAGCCAGAAGGCGAGGAAGGCAGGATACCCAGGCGGCCGGAACGTGCTCTCGTAGCCTGCACCGGCGGCCAGCTGGGTGGCCAGATGCAGGTAGGCGTTCTCGTCGAGGACCGGCGCATGCTGCCGGACGGCGATCGCCAGGATCAGCTTGACCGCCACCGAGCCGGCGAGACCGGCCAGGAAGACGCGATCCTGGCGCCAGGCGGCGGTCACGGGAACTCGACCTTCCGGGTGAGCGCGGGGAAGTCCGGCACCAGCCGCAGGCGCGCCAGGTAGGACTCCGCCCGGGCATGGCCCAGCGCGGTGGGATAGAGGTTGAGGCGTTCCATCGGGTCCGTCGCCCAGTCGAAGAGTTGATGACTGGAATCGGGATTCTGGATGAAGTGATAGGCGGTATCGGTCAGCGCGCGCACCTGTCCAGTGGAGGCCGGGTACCACTCGGGCATCCGGACGGCGCGCTGGACCTCCGAGAGGACCGGGGCCTCGCCCCGGGGCGGTGTGCCGCCCCAGAACCGCGCGAGGGAGGCGCCCGGAAAGGTCGGGGGGGACGCGCTGTCGACCAGCGAGAGGATCGTGGCGGGCAGGTCCCGCAGGCTCACCGGCGGGGTCACCCGCTCCCCCCGCGGCACCCGCCCGGGCGCCACGATGATCAGGGGCACCAGCAACGCCTCTCGATAGAGCGAGTGCCCGTGCAGGAACAGGCCGTGCTCGCCGAATTCCTCACCGTGATCCGAAGCGACCACGATGATGGTGTTTTCCCGCAAGCCCCGGCGCTCGAGCTCGGCCAGCAGCGCACCGATCTCACTGTCCAGCCAGGCGATGGCGGCTTCGTAGGCATCCTGCTCGAGCAGAATGTCCTCCGGTCGCATCTGGGTCTTGCGCTGCCCGATCCCCAGGCGGCGGAGCGGGCTCAGGTGGTTGGGCCGGGCATAGCCGGCGATCCGGAGGAACCAGTCGTCGGGCGGCAGGTAGGGATCGTGGGCATCGTAGTAGTTCAGGAACCCGAAGAAGGGGTGCGTCCCGACCCCATCGAGCCACTCGAGGAACTCGGCGTTGACGGTGGCGGCCGGCTTGCGGCCCAGGATCTCGTCGCTCCCGACCAGCCGGCGCAGGTACCGCGAGTCCGTCAGGCGCCGGGTCAGGGTGTTGCTCCGCAGCAGCGGCCCGAGGCCGAAGCGGTAGTCACGATAGCGCTGGAAGCCCCGGCCCAGACCCTTCTCGTAGTCGGTATAGATCAGGTTGGCCACGAACCCGCCCGTGGCATAGCCGCGCGCGCCCAGCACCTCCGCCAGGGTCGAGTCGCGCTTGTCGAGCGGGCGGAACCAGCTGGTGCTCTGTTCATGCGGCCATCGCCCCGTGAACATGCTGGCGTGAGACGGGAGGGTCCACGGGGCGGTGGCCAGCGCCCGACCGAAGGTGACCCCTTCGGTCGCTAATCGCTCCAGCGTGGGCGAGGTCTGCCGCGCATGTCCGTAGAGACTCAGGCTTGAGGCGCGCACGGTATCGAGGATGAGCAACAGGACGTTGGGCGTCCCGGCGGCGCGGGGCAGGGCCGCGAGAGCGCGTCGCTCCCGCCAGCGCCGTGCTGCCGGCATCCCGATGGCGGTCAGGAGGACTCCCCCGACGAGCAGCGGAGCGAGCCAGCGTACCACCCGGCCCACCGCCGTGGCCCGGCTCGCCAGGAATCGGGCAGACTGATAGCCCAGCCCGACACTGAGCAGGATCAGGGCCGCGCTATGGAGCCGGGACCCGAAGTGCAGCATGAGCAGGCCGGCCACACTCCCGGTGACGGTGCCGAACACGGTCAGGGCCAGCGTCGGCAGCCGCGGCCACCAGCGCTGCAGCGTGGTCAGGAACGCCGCCACCGGTGTGTACAGCAGCAGGTACGCCAGCGGCGCCAGCCAGTACAGGTCCCGGGACCGGTTGGTGAACTCGCCCTGAAACTGCTTTCGGTAGAGCAAGAGCAGAATCTCGCCGATCCCGGCGAGCACCGCGACGCAGGCGGCGACCTGCACCGGGGTCAGCCGGGACGGGGTGCGGGCCCCCGCGGAGTTCATGGGGTGCCTTCCGGGCGGGGCCGCTCCCAGCTGACCCCCGACCCTGTCAGTGCGCGGGCCAGCTGGGCGCGAAACCGGGCCTGCCGCGTCGCCTGCGCCGGCTGGCTCGCCAGATTGACCAGCTCGGCGGGATCCGCGCTGACATCGAAGAGTTCGGCACGACCGCGCTCCTCTTCGATGTAGTGCCAGCGGCCTTCGATCACCGCCGCCACCGACCCCCGGGACGCCGGCCAGTTGGACGGGACCGCGGACCGGCGCGCCAGTTCGGTCCGTACCGAGCCGGTGCTATCGCTGACCCGGGGCAACAGCTGGCCCGGGAACGCCGGACCCGACAGCTTCAGCGCCGTCGCGATCGTGACGGGAATCTGGTCGATGTTCACTGGGCTTTCGACCACCGTGCCGTCGCGGCCCCTAGGCCACCGCACCAGCAGCGGCACGTGGGTCTGCTCCCGGTAGAGACTGTGTCCGTGGTAGATCATGCCGTGCTCTCCCCAGCTCTCCCCATGGTCCGACGTGATCACGATGATCGTGCGGTCGAGCAACTGGCGCGCCTCCAGCTGGGCAAAGAGTTCTCCTAGGGCATGATCCAGGGCCAGCGAGGACTCATCGTAGCGATCCACCAGCTCCGCCAACCGCTCCGGCGATGGCAACTCGACCGAGGTGCCGATCGCGCCGAGGTCGATCTCTCCCCCGGCCGGCCGGCTGGCGTCCACCGGCCGGAACCGGCCCGCGAACGGGGCCGGCGGCTTGAGCGGTGAATGCACGTCGAAGTAGTTGACGAAGGCGAAGAACGGCCGGCCCTGAAGCCCGTCCACCCAGTGCAGCAGGTCCCGATTGAGGGTGCGTGCCCATTTGCGCCCCGGCATGTCGTCCCGGCCAAATCTAGGCAGGACCTCGTATGCCAGCCGGCGGCCGAGGGTGGTGCGGGCCAGGGCATCTGCCAGGTTGCCGTAGTAGTCCTCGTAGTGCAGAAACCCGCGCGCCAGCCCGGTATGCCGGCCCGCCCAGAAGGTGTTGGCCACGAAGCCGCCGGTTGCCCATCCCGCATCCCGGAGGCGCTCGGCCAGGGTGGGGAACCGATCATCGAGGAACGGGCGCCGCAGGACGCCTGCCCGGTGCCGACTCAGGGGCTCCCCCGTGAACAGCGAGGCGTGGCTCGGCAGGGTCCACGAGGAGGACGCGTGCGCGTTGTCATACTGGACCGCCTGCCGCGCGAACACATCCAGCCCCGGGGAGGTGGGGCGGGGGTACCCATAGGTCGAGAGGTGATCGGCCCGCTGGGTGTCGAGGACCAGGAGCAGGACATTGGGGGCGTCCTCCGGAACGGTCGGCAGCGCCGCCAGCGCCCGCCGCTCGGTCAGGTGTCGCCATCCCACCGTCGTCGCGGCCAGCGCCGCCACGGCCGCCAGCAGTGCCGGGAGGCTGCGCCGCATGAGCCGCTGCAGCCGCTCACGCTGGCCGCCATACCACCGGGTCACGACGGTCCCGATGCCTGCCGCCAGCAGCAGGGCAGCCAGTTCCGAGAAGATCTGTCCCTGCAGTGTGGCGCACAGGTAGGCGCCCAGAAAGGTGATCGCCGCCACCAGGCCGGCATCCCAGGGCAGCGGGCGCCGGGTCAGGCGTGACAGGCCGTGCACGGCGGTCGCCACACCGAGCCCCACCAGCCCCATCACCAGGGGAGCCATCCAGACGGCATAGACCGAGTTGCCCGTGCGCCAGGAGAGCGCGCCGGGCACCAGCCCGAGCACCAGCCACTCGAGCCCCTCCACCAGCCCGGCCACCAGTCCGACCCAGAGGCCGATGCGGAAGAACGGGGTCACCCGGTCACTCGCTCGCCCGCACGTCGGGCTGGCGGCGGAGCAGCACGAAAGCCATGACCACCAGCGCGCTGGTATACACCGGGAACTCCACCAGGGAGCGCAGCCGCGAACTGGTTTCGAATATCCACCCGAGGTTCAGGAAGGGAATCATCAACAGGAAGGCGAGCAGCACCGCGGCGCTGCGGCTGGGCCACAGGATCGCCAGGAATGGCACCAGCCACAGGGCGAACCAGGGCCAGACGTGTCCGACCAGCACCAGGAGCATGCAGGCCATCACCGCGAGCCCGCCCAAGGCCCAGGAGTCCCGCCCGGGACGGCGCACCGCCCGCCACAGGACCCATCCGGTGATCCCCAGGCCCAGGACCGTGAACAGCCGATCGACCGGAATGAGAGACAGAGGCACCCCCAGACGCCCCGCCACACTCACGACGTATGAACTCGGCGTCCAGAAGATCCAGTTCTGCATGGTCCGGGTGGAGTCGAGGAACCCGGGACCGTCGTAGAACGCCAGCAGGGCCAGCAGGGAGGCGACGCCGCAGGCGGCCATCGTGAGCAGGTATCGTCGGGTGAACAGTACCCCGGCCCGCCGCGCGGCCAGGACCTCCAGTCCGAGCAACGGCAGCGTCACGAACTTGAACAGGCCGGAACCGGCGAGCCACACCGGCGCCAGGCGATGGTCGCCCCGGTCCACGGCCTCGAGCCACAGGCTCACGAATAGCACCATCACCACTCCGTTGTGCCCTTCGGCCACGGCAAAGTATGCACCGGCTGGCAGCCAGCCGATCAGGCAGGTGACCAGCAGCCGCTCCCTCGGTCCCCGGCGCCCCGCTATTCGCCGAAGCGCCGCAAGCGTGCCGAGCCAGGCCCCGGCCAGGATCAGCTTGTGGATGAGGAACTCCCAGAGCACCTGACCGCCTACCAACCGGCCCACGCCGCCGATGACGAATGCCCAGAGCGGGCCATACGTGAGGCGTTCCTGAGCCTCGAAGTTGCTGCCGGGGATTCCCTGGAAGACCTCTCGGGAGAACGGTGCATAGTAGGCGTTGGTGCCTTCGCCCAGCATCCGACCCCAGGCCACCGAAAGCCAGAAATCCTGCGTGTAGCTCGGCAGTGCCACGACCGCCACCAGGACCAGAAGAACCGCCACCCGCAGCGCGACCCGGTCCGCGGCGGCATAGTCCCCCGTGCTGGAGTCCCGCTGCACCTCGCGGACCGCCAACAGCATTGTGATACTGGCCACTGCAAGTGGCAGGGACGCCGCCAGCGCCCGCCAATACGGGTTACTCAGGGGCACGCCCCCGCGCACGGCCGACGCCAGGTAGGTCTGGACCCCCGGCAGCCAGCGCAGGGACTCGGCCAGGTGGTCGACAAACGCGATTTCGTCACCCTGGAGCACCAGCCCGGGGGCAAACGCGGCCAGCCCCGGGGCTACCAGGACCACCACCACGAACGCCACCACGCTGATGGCGCCCAGGCGGGCGAGCCTGGAGGCCAGGGCCCCGCTCGGGGCGAGGCTCACGGGTCCGACCCGGCGGGCGCGCCCGGTGGCGGGATCTCCGGGGCGTTTGCCCACCCGGGCCGCTTCCATTGGCGCAGGGAATCTCGCAAGGCGTCGAGGAGGCCCTGTTGGCCCTCGTCAACAGCGAGGTTGACGACCTCGTCGGGATCGGCGCGGAGATCGAACAGTTCTTCCCTGCCCAGGCCCCCCAGCACGTAATGGTGTCCGCCCGCCACAATCGAGTGCATCGCACCCAGTGTCACGGGCTCATTTGGTGACGTGTTGATTCCCTTGGTCAACTGGCCCAGGAGGGGGCTCAGCGGGCCGACCGGCTGGCCGGTCCACAGCGGTTGGAGCGAGGTGCCTGGAAATGACGCCGCGCCTGAGAGGCCGGCGGTGGTGCGAATCGTCTCGGCCAGGTCCCGGAGCGAGACCGCCCGCCCGATTCGGCGGCCGGCGGGGATCCCGGGTCCGCGCACCACCAGCGGCACGTGCAGCAGCGGGTGATAAAGGGTGTTGCCATGTCCACCGAAGCCATGCTCGCCGAGGAGTTCACCATGATCCGACGCGATGATCACCAGCGTGTTGTCCAGCGCGTGGCGGGCGGCAAGGGAGTCAAGGAGGTCACCCAGAATCGCGTCCGTGTGGGCCAGCGCCTGGTCGTACCGGTCCAACGGTGGGCGGCGGGAATCCCAGGTGCTGCCGCGTGGGACCCAGGGCAGGGGCAGATGCGCGTCGAAGTAGTTGAGAAAGGCAAAGAAGCGCGTTGGCCGCCGCTGATCCAGCCAGTCGAGGAACTCCGCAGTGACCCGCGGACCATCCTTGCGGTCCTGGTTTCGGCGGGCTCGATCGATGCCCGCCACCCAATCGCGGACCGCGCCGAACAGCGTGGCGCTGAGCAGCATCTGCTCCGCACTGCGCTTGTGGTCGCGGTAGGTCTCGAAGCCGCGCGCCAGACCGGTCTCGCGGCCCGTGTACAGCAGGTTGGCCACGAACCCGCCCGTCGCGTACCCGTTGGCTGCAAAGGCCTCTGCCAGGGTCCGGGGCGCCCCGTCCAGCGGCACCTCCCAGTCGGTACTGAGGTCATGATGGTACAGCCCGGTGAACATGCTGGCGTGCGAGGGCAGGGTCCAGGGCGCGATGGCGTAGGCGCTGTCGAACGTGACGCCACCGGCCGCAAACTCCTCCAGGCGGGGTGAGGTGGGACGCTCGTAGCCGTAGAGCCCGAGCGACGCCGCGCGGACCGTATCGAGGATGATCAGCAGCACGCTGGGAGCCCCCTGGGGCGTGGCGGCCATCGCGTAGGGCCCCGCCGGCTGCCGCCACCGCGACTGCCCCGCCAGCACCACGACCCACCCGCCCAGCAAGCCCAGGAGCACCCCGGTTGCCACAACCCACCGCCGCCGGTGCCGATCGGCCACCGGGGCCAGGAGGCGGCTCAGCTGCACGCCGACGCCGAGGCTCAGCAGCACCTGGGTGATCCAGCTCAGCATGTCTCCGGTCCAGAGCTCAAGCAGGCTGAAGCTGCCCAAGCTGATTCCCACTCCCAGGATCACCCGAGTGGTCCAGCGCCGGGGTGCCACCGACGCCAGGATCACCATGGGGATGGCCGCCAGCCCGAAGAGCAGGGCGTAGGCCATGGGAGACATCCAGACCGCATCCAGCGAGGCGTAGGTGATCCGGTGCACCAGGTGCTGCTGCACGGTCAGGTAGCCACCCTCGATCAGTCCGGTGATCAGTCCGACGAAAACCAGCAGCGTGGTCACCCCGAAGGCCCGGGTCAGGTACCCCCGCAGGTCCGACGCCGGGTGCGTGGCCTCAGTCACATCGCCCCCTTGCTGGCCGAGGGGTGGTCGTGCCACTCGACGGGGGCCAATTCGCGCACCAGGGAGTCGAGGCGGGCGGTCGCCGTGTCGAAGGCGGCGTCGTCGGCGAGGTCATGCTCCTCGTTCGGGTCGGTGGCGAGGTCGTACAGTTCTCCCTTGTCGTCCCCGTTCAGGATGTAGTGCTGGGCCCCATCGCGGACCGCGCTCATGTTGCCCAGCGTCACGGGTTCGTTGGGCGGCGTATTGGCTCCCTTGGGAACCCCGGCCAGGAGCGGCTGTCCCGGCGCGCTGTCCTGCCAGGTCCCGACCAGCGAGCCACCCGGGAAGGGATGGTCCCGGCCCGGGAACACCATCTCCGCGAGGGTGGCTGGCAGTGACCGGAGGGAAACCGGCGTGGTGATTCGCGCCCCGGCGGGAATGCCCGGGCCCCACAGCACCAGGGGAACGTGCAGCAGCTGGATGTACAGGCTGTTCCCGTGCTGTCGCAGGCCATGCTCCCCGAACAGCTCCCCGTGATCCGAGGCCAGGATCACGATGGTGTTGTCCAGGTCCCCGCGATCGCGCAGCGCACCGAGCAGCCGGTCCAGGTCGGCATCCAGCACGGTGAGGGCCCCGTCATACTTGTCGAGCTGGACATCGTCGCTCGAGAACCGGTCACGGTAGTTCTCCGGAGGGTAGTATGGGTCGTGGGCCTCGAAATAGTTGAGAAACCCCAGCCACGGTTCGTCCGACTGCGCCGACCAGTCGAGAAACCGATCCGTGATCTCGTCGGCTCGGCGCGGCGGATACCGCCGCATGCCGCCCCGGAAGAACGGGCGCCAGTCGGCCAGCCGCTGGCCCACCAGCGTGCTGAGGTAAACCGTCTCGAGGGTGCGCGGGAAGTCTTCGTAATGCGAGAACCCGCGGGCCAGGCCGGTTTCGCTGGCGGTGGAAATCAGGTTGGCCACGAACCCGCCGGTACGGTACCCGCGGTCGCTCAGGAACTCCGCCAGCGTTGTGGCATTCGTCTGGATGGGCTTGCGCCAGTCGGCGCCGAGTTCCTGGGTTCGCAGGCCCGTGAAGGCGCTCCCATGGCCGGCCAGGGTCCAGGGCGCGGTGCTCATCGCCTGCTCGAAGACGGTCCCCTCGGCGGCCCATCGCTCCAGGTGCGGAGTGGTGGGCCGACCGTAGCCGAGCAGGCTCAGATTCTGAGCTCGTACGGTATCCCAGAAGATCAGCAGGATGTTGGGAGCGTTGGGGGGTGGGGCGATCCAGCCGGTCCGGCCCACCCGGGCCCGGAGCGCCGGTCCGAGGAGCATGACCACGGCCAGCGCCACGGTGCCACCGGCCAGCCACGGGACCGTGGTCCCGACCCCGCCGCGCAAGCGGCCGGATGGGTCTGCGGCCAGCCGGGAGAGCTGGATGCCCACCGCCGCCGACAGGATCAGGTGAGCGATCCAATGCATCCTCCCGCCGAACAGATTGGTCGACATCACCAGGCCCCCCAGAAACCCGGCCAGCGCGGTCACTCGGGGTACGGTGATGAGCCGGGGCCAGAAGCGATGCAGCAGCAGGGCGGCCAGGGCCAACGGCACGGCCAGCACCGCATACGTGAGGGGCGCCATCCAGATGATGTCCGCGGGAGCCCAGATCAGGTGCCCCTGGCCGAAGCGCCGCCACAGCAGCAGCAGGCCCTCCAGGATGCCGGTGGTGAGGCCGACCCCCACCAGGATCAGGAACAGGGCGCCAGCCGGTCGGTCCGTTGTTGTTGCTGCAGTGTCCATGATCAAAACCTGACGCGTTCAAGTATCCCCCGGAGGGTCGCGAGCTCCGCCTGCCGCGCCGGCTCCCCCGAAAGGTCGTGCGTTTCACGCGGGTCCCGCTCGAAGTCGAACAGGCGTTCCTCCCCCGTGCCGAGATTGCGGATGTAGCGCAGGCTGTCCTGCGTGAGGGCGGCCAGAGCGCCCTGGGCGGCGGGATACCGCTCGGGCTGACGAATTGCCTTCCGGACCCCCTGCAGCAGCGAGTCGGCAGTCGTCGACCCGGCCCCGAAGTGCCGGGACAGCGGTGCGCCGGGGAAGTGCTCGGCCGTGCCCAGTCCGACCAGGTCCAGCACTGTCATCGGCAGATCCCGCAGGCTCACCGGGGTGGTGACCCGGGCGCCCGCCGGCACGTGGCCGGGGTAGTGCAGGACCAGGGGCACCTGGACCGCCTGCCGAAAGAGACTGTTGCCGTGATCAAACACGCCATGTTCGCCAAACTCCTCGCCATGATCGCTGGTGATGATGATCAGCGTGCTGTCCATCAGCCCGCGTCGCTCCAGCTCGGCCAGCAGGACGCCGAGCTGGCTGTCGAGCCAGGCCAGCCCGCCGTCGTAGGCGTTCTCCGCCCCAGCGGTGGTTTCTGTTTTCGCATCATCGCCCGGTTGACCCGTCCGGTGCAACCGCGGATCGGGATTGGTCCCCGGGGGAACAAACATGCGGTCGTAGGGGGCCGGTGGCAGGTACGGGCGGTGGGCATCGTAGTAGTTGATGAACGCGAAGAAGGGCCGTCCCGCGGGGCGCTGATCCAGCCAGTGGAACACGCTGCGATTGATGTCGACCGCGCTCTTGCGGCCCAGCGCGTCCTCCTCCCCGATCAGCCGGCGCAGCGTGCGATTGCGGCTCACCACCCGGACCAGCGAACTGTTGCGCAAGACCAGGGCCGGGCTGAGGACGTAGTCCTCGAACGACACGAACCCCCGCGCCAGCCCGACCTCGCGACTGACGTAGTTGGTGTTTCCCGAGAACCCCACGGGCAGGAATCCGTGGCGGGCCAGGGCTTCGGCCAGGGTGGGAGGGCCGGCCTCCAGCGGCACCAGCCAGTCGGCCGCCATCTCGTGGGGCCACAGACCGGTGAACATTGACGCATGGGAAGGCAGCGTCCACGGGGCCGTGGAGAACGCTCGCTCAAAGGTGGTGCCGCCCGCCGCCAGGGCATCCAGCGAGGGCGAAGTGTTTCGGCCGTAGCCGTAGAGGCTCAGGTTGAAAGCACGGACCGTGTCCAGCACGATCAGCAGCACGTTCGGGGTGCCCGCCGCAGCGGCGGGGAGGGCGGCGATTGCCCGTTGCTCCGACCAGGCTCGGCCTCCGCGCACCAGGACCGCCAGCGTCACGACCACCGCCAGCAGCATCGGGAGCAGTCGCGCCGTCAGGCGCGTGGCGTGTTCGGCGCCGCGGCGCGCCACCCACCGCGCGGCCTGCACCCCGAGTCCGGCCGAGAGCACCAGCGCCGCCACACGGTGAAACTGGGGGAAGATGTAGAACATCCCGAACGCCCCCACCCCGACGAACAGCCCGGTGCAGAAGGGCAGACCGATCCGGCGCGGCAGCAGCCGTGACCCGGCCCACAGTCCAAGCCCCAGGACCAGGAAGAGGACCGCGTTCACCAGCGGCGCGGTCCAGACCACATCCGAGCCGAGGAACAGGAATTCATGAAGGACCAGGCGTCGCACGCCGTGGCCCAGCAGTTCGGCAAAGCCGGAGAGCAGGCCGGCAGTCAGGGCCAGCAGGACCAGCGGGCGAAAAGGCATGGCAGTCCAGGTCGGGGCGTCAGGGGTCGGCGGGGGCCCGCACGGGCGTTCCCATGCGCCGGTCCAGCACTTCCTGCAGGGCGGCTACGTCGGTGGCGCGCCCCGGGTCCGTGGCCACGTTGCGGGTCTGCCCGGAATCCAGGGCGATCTGGTAGAGTTCGCCAGTCAGGTCCACGTCGCGGATGAACGCGCGGTCCGCCGTCAACAGGCCCTGCAGGTCCCCGCGCGAGGTGGCGTCCCAAGATGGCCGGTTCCGGGCCCAGCGGGTACTTGCCAGGATCGTATCCGGGGCAGGGAGTTCTCCCTGCCAGAACCGGGCCAACGAGCGTCCCGGGAAGGGGTTGCGCCCCGGCAGGCCGGTGAGATCCATCACCGTTGACGCCAGGTCCCGGAGACTCGCCCGCCCCTCCACCACCAGGCCGCTGGGCACCTGCCCGGGATACACCACGATGAGGGGCACTGTCAGTGCCGGCAGGTAGAGCGCGTGTCCGTGGCCGTAAACACCGTGCTCGCCGAACTCCTCGCCGTGGTCGGAAGTGATGACCACCACGGTGTTCTCGAGCAGGCCCCGTTGGTCCAGGGCATGGAGCAGCCGACCGATCTCGGCGTCGATGTAAGCGATCGCCTGGTCGTAGGGCCGCATCGCCCGCGGGCGGTCGTCTTCCGTATGCCCGCCGTGGGCCGGGCCGGGCAGCGGCGGGTACTCGATATTGGAAAAAGCCGTATCGAACGGTGCCCTGGGCAGGTAGGGCGCGTGCGCGTCGAGGTAGTTGAGAAAGGCAAAGAACGGCGGCCCGGGCGTCCGATCCAGCCACGTCAGGAGCGCGTCGTTGACCTCACCAGCGCCCTTCCTCGGGAACTCCCGCCAGGCCGGCGGCAGGAACCGGCGGAACGGCGTGGCATCGTGGAGCCACATCGTGAACGCCGCCGAACGCAGGACCTGGGGCAAGCTGATTTCCTGGGCCCCGAAATGGGCAAACCCGCGGTTGAGACCGGTCCAGCCCGAGGCATACCGGATGTTGGCGACCACCGCACCGGTGCGGTAGCCCCGGGCCGCCAGCGCTTCCGCCAGCGTGGTGTCGGAGGCGTCCAGCGGCGTGTACCAGTCGGCGGTGGTTTCGTGGGCCCAACGGCCGGTGAACATGGACGCGTGGGAGGGCAGGGTCCACGGGGCCGTCGAGTAGGCGCGTCCGAAGCGGACCCCGCGACCGGCCAATGCCCCCAGCACGGGTGTGGTCGGGACCCCGTACCCGTAGGCGCTCAGATTGAATGCCCTCACGGTATCCAGCACCAGGAAGAGCACGTTGGGGGCGTGGGCTGATGCCGCCGGCAGCCGTCCAAGTGCCCGGCGCTCCCCCACGGCATATCGAGCCTCGATGGCCAGCGCACAGACCAGCACGGCGCCAAGGGTCATGGGGAGGGCGGGGCGGAGAAACCGGAGGAAGCGGTCGGCCACGGGCCCCAGTCCAGCCGCCACCCGCACACCGATCCCCAGCGCGATGATGTCCACGGTGAGGACACCAAGAAACCCATCCAGCAGCCGAAGCGCCGCCATGGCCGCGAGGGTGGCGAACAATCCGAGCATCCGCGTCGGCGTGAGCAAGCGCGGCCAGCGGTGAGCCAGGGGGGCCAGCAGCAGCCCCACGAGGGTGAAGAAGAGTAGATTGGCGAGGGCCGGCATCCAGACCAGATAGAGCCCCAGCCGAAGCGGCGTATCGTCGAGGAAATACCGCACCACGTGCGAGACCGACTCCAGGAGCCCGGCGACCAGGCCGAACCACGCGGCGACGGCGGGCACTGTCCGCGGGCGCCAGCGCTGGGGGTGGGGAGTCCGGTTCATCAACGAG
>Ga0163150_10000241_pt1 | contig 102098 bp, 90 predicted proteins | sample OliLakLV19P2IB_FD_148628 | JGI IMG/M metagenome (GOLD analysis project Ga0163150, IMG submission 148628) | Freshwater microbial mat bacterial communities from Lake Vanda, McMurdo Dry Valleys, Antarctica - Oligotrophic Lake LV.19.P2.IB | ecosystem: Environmental > Aquatic > Freshwater > Lake >...
CCCCTGGGACAACTGGTCCAGGCGCTGGGCGGCAACCAGGCCATCCAGGCCATTCTGGGTGGCGGCGGCGGGTTCGGTGGCGGCGGCGGTGGTGGGAACCAGGTCGGTTCGGGGACCTACCGCGTCACCATCGAGGCGGGCAGCAACAAGGAGAGCGTGAACCTGGTGGTTGAGGGACGGCCGTAGGCCAGCTGTTCATCGCCCGAATGACCAACGCGCCCCGGGGAGTGATCCCCGGGGCGCGTTGCATTTCCAAGCCACTACTTCTGCCAGGTCAGTGCCACTCCGAAATGGAGCAGCCGTTCATGGAGGGTGTCGTCGCCGGTCTTGGTGAACCGATGCCGGATCATCTCGACCGTCGGCGTAAGCGCCAACGACCGGCTCAGCCGGATATCGTAGCCCACCCCGTACTGGACGGCGAAGCCGGTCTCGCTCAAGGTATTGCCGCCCTCCACTGAGCTGGCCGACACCCCGATCCCGGCACCACCCTTGAGGAAGAAGCCCGCCGCCGGCATCGGATAGAACTGTCCGATCAGGTTGAGCGAGGTCAAGGTCTCGGTGATCCGAAAGCCATCCTCGTCGGTCAGCGGGTTGACGAAGGTCACGATTTCGCCGCCGAGCCGGAGGCGCTGATTGGGCGTGCCACCCATCCGAAAGGCGAACACCGGCTTCTCGGCGTTGTCAAAGAACGGCTCGCTTCCAAACCGGAACGATTCCTTGCCGTAACCAAACCCGCCGGCGAGCCAGAACCCCCGACGGGTTCCCTCGGGGGGCAGCTCGACCAGGCCACGGCGACCCTGGGCGTTGAGGACCGAGCTCGGCACGATCAAGAGGCCGAGGAGGGGGAGGATGACCAGCTTGGAGCGACGCATCGGAAGTCCCGGGTTGAGTGTTGACACCTGGAGGGGCAAGCGTTGGACCACTCCGGTTCGAGCCCCATATCCTGCTGTCAATCAAGAAGTTAGATTCCAGCGGTCGAATCACCGGTGCGTCGAAGTGTCCACTTTGGGAGACATGTAGTGTCCTCTTTCAGTCGCCGAGCCTGGTTCTCCATCACGGTCATGGTGACGCTGGCGTGCCTGGCGCTCTCGCTGTGGCAGCTCGGCCGACGGACTGAACGCCGAACCCAGAACGCCCTCGCTATTGCGGGGCGGGGTCGGCCACTCCTTGACCTCAGGGAGACGAATCACGGCGAGGATCGACGACAACGCCGGGTCGTGGCCGGTGGCAGCTACGACTACTCGGCGGAGATCATCTTGCGCGGCCACCTGCTGACCGGGGCACCCGGAGTGCATGTGGTGACACCGCTCAGGCTGGCCGGCAGCGACAGCGCGGTCCTCGTCAATCGAGGCTTCGTGCCGGCCGCCGATGGCGCGACCCCGGACTTCCCGGTCCCCATCGAGGCCGGAACAGGTCCACTCCGGGGCCTCGGGGTTGCGGTACCCTCGGACGGAGATGGCGGGAGTCCGGTGACCGGATCCCGGGGGACAAGCTGGCGTCGGTTGGATCTGGCGGCGATGCGGGCCCGGGTACCCTACCCGCTGCTCGACGTGTACCTCCTGGCGGAGCCGGACACGGCGCGCCGCGGGTGGCCACGGCGGATCGAGCCACCGCCCCTCAGCGAAGGCAATCACCTGAGCTACGCCCTGCAGTGGCTGGGCATCGGGGTGGCGGTGATCGGGTTCGGGCTGTTCTTTGTGCTCGGCATCGGCCGGGGTGCGGTACAATCTGGCCCGCCAGCCCCCCCACCGATTCCGGAGGCCCGCTAGCGCGGGGGTCCGACAACCTCAGGCAACGCGACCCCTTCGACCACCTGCAGCGGCCTGATCCCCAGGATCGCTGCCAAGGTGGGCGCGATATCCACGGTGCGAACCGCCCGACGGGACACCTCCGCCGGGACTCCGCTCCCCATGAAGGCAATCGGCACATTGCGATCGGCCAGGTTGGAGGTGCCATGGCCGGTGCTGGTGGTGCCGACGGTCCACATGTAGTTCGGGTAGAGCGCTGCGGCGGCGATCCACTCGAAGTCCGTGGGGATCCGGCGTCGCCAGAGACCTGCCTCCTCGTCATCCGCTGCGGCCGCCGCCAGTGTGGCGGGGGTAAAGGTGCGCCGGACGCCCGGAAGGGTGGCCAGCTGGACGGCGGCGGCGGCGGACACACTGTCGACATTCACGCCCCGGACCCGCATCTCGGTAAGATTGCCGAACAACAGGCCGATATCACTATCCAGGCGGAAGTCAGTGCGATATCGGAGAGACAAGGTGGAGTCGATGCCTCGCAGGACCGGCCCGAGGGAAACTCGTCCGGCGGGGCGGCCAGAGGCGACCACTCCCTCGGGATAGGGTTGGATCCCATGGTCGGAGGTCAACGCCACCAGGAGGCGCCCCCGACCGACCGTTGTCTCGAGGGAATCGAGGAACCAGCCCAACCAGTGGTCCAGCCGGAGCACCTGGTCGTGGATCTCCCGCGACTGCGGCCCCCAGGCGTGCCCGACCGCATCCGTGGTGGAGAGGGAAACACTCAGGAGGTCGGGCCGGGAGCGTTGGCCCATTCGCATCACCCGCACCCCCTCCAGTGCCAGGTCCATGGTCAGGGAGTCCATCCACGGCATCTGGGTAATCCCGGCCCAGAGCGGGGTGGAGTCGCTGGGAAGCTGGTAGGGGAAGGTATTGCCACGTCCGGCGCGCTCCCACTCCTGGAAATCGGGCTCCGGATAATCACTTGCGGGACGGAGCAGGTTCCAGATCCGGTCGCCCATCCGGGCCACCCCGCCACGGGCGTTCCACGCCACGACCCACTCAGGGAGCACAGGGGTGTACCATCGGCTGGTGGTGAAAATGCCGCTGGCGGGAGCGTACCAGAGCACCGGAGCGGCCATCCGGCCAATCGGGAGGATGGCGCCGCGGTCCTTGCGGGAGATCGACAGCACCTGGAGCTCGGGATCGGCGGCCAGCATCCAGTCGGCCAGCGTTGTGCCGCGGAACCTGGCCGGTGAGGCGCCAGGGCCGCTGGCGTCGACCAGCGGAGACCCCGGATCCGAAACGCCAAGATCGTTGGCGGTAATGCCGGTCGAGGCCGGCGACCGGCCCGACAGGATGGTGGAGTGCCCGGGGGCGGTTTCGGTGCTGGCGTGGTCCTGGAGCCCGTTCGGGAAGTAGGTGCCGGTCCGGGTAATCCGGGCCAGCCCCCCGGACAGCTGGGGGGCAAACCGCTCGAGGTAATCGGGGATGAGCTGGTCCACCGTGATCATCACGACCAGGCGTGGCGGCGCGGCGGGCTGGCAGCTGGCGGGTGGAGCGATCACGCCCATGGCAACCGCCGAGAGAAGGATCCTGTTCATGATGAAAAGTACCACCATCCCGGGTAAAGGATCAGGAGAAGCTGGAGCGATGCCCTGAGGCGACATCACCTTCCTGATTATCTTTGGGCACCATGCGAATCCCCCAACTGTTCCTCGTCGCCCTCTTCCCGCTCGCGGCCTGCGGCCCACAAGCGGAGCCTCCTGAGGCCGCTCCAGCGGAGGCGGTGGTGTTTCGCGGCGGGGTGCTCGAGCCGCCCCGCGAGCGGCCCTCGTTCCGGCTCAAGACCACCGACGGGGCAGAGTTCGACTTTGCCAGCGAGACCGCCGGCACGCTGACGATGCTGTTCTTCGGGTACACCAACTGTCCGGATGTCTGCCCGGTGCACATGGCCAACCTGGCGGCGGTTCGCAAGGACTTGATCCCGTCGGTCAACCAGCAGCTGCGGGTGGTCTTCGTCACCACCGACCCCGAGCGCGACACTCCGGAAGTGCTGGCCCGCTTCCTGAACCAGATCGGGGGGAACATCATCGGACTGACCGGCACCCTGGAGGAAGTGGAGCGGGCCCAGCGCGCCGCGAACGTGCCCCCGGCATACAAGGAGGGAGACGGCGAGAACTACTCCGTCGGACACATGGCCTGGGTCATCGGGATCACTCCCGACAACAAGACCCGGATGATGTATCCGTTCGGGACCCGCCAGGAGGATTGGGCCCATGACATTCCCCTCCTGCTGACGCAGTTTCCGGCGCCATGACCTGGTGGTGCGCGGCGAGCGATGCCGCGTGGCAGTGGACCTGGCGATGGTACCCGGGCGCCTGGCTGGCCATCGGGCTCCTGGTCTTCAGCTACCTGCGCCTCTATCGCAACTCCGAACCTGGCTCGGTCTCGACCCTGTCCAAGTTCTGCCTGGCCGCGGGCACGCTGGCCCTCTGGGCTGCCATTGACTGGCCCATCGGTGCCCTGGGTGCCGGCTACCTCTCGTGGGTCCACACGGTCCAGCTCCTGCTCATCAGCCTCATCGCCGCACCCCTGCTGCTCCTCGCGATCCCGCGCGGGTGCCTGGACTACTGGGCCGAGCAGCCCCGGCGGCGCGCCTGGATGCGGGCGCTTTCGCACCCGCTGGTCGGCCTGATCGTGTTCAACGCCATCCTCGGCGTTACCCACGTCCCGAGCATCGTGGACAGCGTCATGAAGACCCAGCTCGGCAATTTCGGGATCGACCTGCTGTGGTTGATCGGCGGAATCGCACTCTGGTGGCCGGTGATCGCGCCGCCCGGAGTGGCCCGACTCAGCCCGCCGATGCAGATCGGCTACCTCTTTGTCTCGACCATCCCGCCGACGATCCCTGCCGCGTTCCTGACCTTTGCCAAGTATCCCCTCTACGCCCTCTATGAGCTGGCCCCGCGCGTTCCGGGAATGCAGATCGCCGCCCAGGCCGACCAGCAGGTGTCGGGGTTGATCATGAAGGTGGTGGGCGACCCGATCCTCTGGCTCGGCATGGCGATCCTGTTCTTCCGCTGGGCACGCAGCGAACGTGCCGGACTCCCGGCCGAAACCGTTCGGGCACCAGAATCCGTGCCCGCCGCCTGACCTTGACGCCGAGGTGGTGATGGACCCCGCGGCCGTTCCCTACGCGTTTGCCCGCTGGATGGGCTATCTCGGCAGCTTCCTCGTGATCGGGGCGGTCGTGTTCCAGGTGGCGGTCCTCCGCAACTGGACGAAGGCCCATCCTGGAGATGCGCCAATCGCCAGCGTTCTCGGCTGCCGCGCCGCCCGGCTTGGGTTGCTCGGAGGGATGGTGCTGATTGTGGCCGCTGGCTTGCGACTCTGGTGCCAGCTTGCAGCATTCGTTGAACCAGGTGAACCGATCACCCGGGAGCTCCTGCAGCTCATTGTGACAGATACCCCCTGGGGTCGGGGATGGGTGGCCCAACTCGGAGCCGCGGTCCTGGCCCTGGGAGGGTACCTCGCGGCGATCGCGGCCCCGCGAGCGGGATGGATCGTTGCAGGAATCGGGGCCACCCTGGTGGCAGCGGCAGCTCCGATGACCGGACATGCGGTGACACCGGCTGCCGGCGCCACCGGGCAATTGTTCGATGCGCTCCACCTCCTGGCCGGGAGCGCCTGGCTCGGGACCCTCGCGGTGACGCTGGTCGCGGGACTGCTGCCCCTCACGCGGCTGCCAGAGGCCCAGCGGATCACGATGTCGACGCGCCTGATCCGGGCGTTCTCGCCGGTGGGGCTGGTGGGCGCATCCCTGGCTGTCGTTGCAGGGAGCGTGATGAGCTGGCGGTATCTGGGCACCACGATCGAGGCGCGGTTCGATGCCCTCCTCGGCATGCCCTGGGGCCAGGTGCTCCTGATCAAGGTCGCGGTCCTCGGATTGGTGGCAGGCCTGGGCGCCTGGAATTGGCGCATCCTGCTTCCCCGCCTCGGCACCGCCGGGGCGGCGCGGAGTTTGCACCGCTCAGCACAGGTCGAGATCCTCCTGGGCCTGCTGCTCCTGGTGGTGACCGCCATCCTGGTTGCCCTGCCGATGCCCGCCGAGGCGGTCAGCATGGTGCCGTGACACGCTTCTCCGACTCCGAGGTTACTCGATGTCCAAGCCGCGCTCCTGTCCTTCCGTGGCGCCACACGCCAGCATCTCAACACTCGCACTGGGCGCCATGCTTCTGATGGCCACCCCGGCCCAGGCCCAGTTCAGTGTCGGCATTCGCGGCTCGACACTGGGCATCGGCGTGGACGCTGGCTACCGGTTGACCTCGCGGGTGGGCCTTCGGGTGGGCGGCAACGCCGTCTCCTTTACCCGTGACGAGGAAATTGAGGGGATCGAATACGAGCTCAAGCCGGACCTGAAATCGTTCTCGGGCCTGGTGGACTTCTACCCGTTCGGCAAGGTGCTCCACTTCACCGGCGGGATGCTGGTAAACAAAAACAAGGCCTCAGCGGTCGCGACGACCAACGGATCGATTGAGATCGGCAGCCGGATCTACAGCAGCAGTGAAATCCAGGAACTCCGGGGTGACCTGGAGTGGTCGAAGTCTTCGGCCCCCTACCTTGGATTCGGGCTCAACAGCGGCGGCATGGTCGGGATCGCCTTCGAGGCGGGGATCGCCTTCAGCGGCACCCCGACGGTGATGCTTTCCGGCACGTCGAGCTTTACCGGCGCCCAGTTGACAGAGTTCAACCAGGCGATCGCGGACGAGGAGACCGAAATCCGGGCCTGGATCGACGACAATGAGCGGTTTACCAAGTACTACCCGGTGGTGGCGTTGGGAATCCGGATTCGGTTTTAACAGGCGGGGAATAGGGAATAGGGAATGGGGAATGGGGAATGGGGGCTGTCTGGGAGGCTGGAGGCGCACCGGACATTCCACACCAGTGGCTTCCCTGCTCCTGATTCCCTATTCCCTATTCCCCGTTTCTCACACCTCCAGGCCAATCGACCGCATCAGCGCCAGCGCATTGCCCCGCTCCACGATGCCGGGATGCATCCGGTAGTCAAACGCGATCCGCTCTCCCTCCAGGTGGTCTCGGAAGTGAACATTCACCGCCTGGGGCTCCATGTCGGTGGCAATGCGTGACAGCGCCAGATCGTGGGTGGTCAGGATCCCGATCGCGCCGAGGCCGGCCAGCCGTCGCACCACGGCCTCGGCCCCGAGACGACGGTCGTGGCTATTGGTGCCACTCAGCAGCTCGTCGAGCAGATAGAGGAGCCGCGGGGTGCCTTCCGCCAGGTCCAGGATCTGGCGCAGGCGGGTGATTTCCGCGTAGAACCTGGAGCTGCCTTCCTGCAGGGAATCGTGGGTGCTGATCGAGGCCCCCAATGCCAGGGGCTCGAGGGTCAGGCTCGTGGCGACGACCGGTGCGCCCATCTGAGCCATCACGACCGCTGAGCCGACCGAGCGCAGGAGCGTGCTCTTGCCGGACATGTTGGACCCACTCACGACCATCAGCTTTCGCTCGCCGCCGAGGTCCACATCATTGCGCACTCCCCCGCCATGGAGGAGTGGATGGCCGAGGCCCTGGGCCCGGAATCCCGCACCGATGCTGAACTCGGGCAGCACTGCCTCGGGGTGTTCGAAGGCGTAGCCAGAGACGGAGGCGAGCGCCTCGTATTCGCCCACCGCCGAGATCCAGCCTCCGATGGCGGGACCAACGTCCCGGCGCCATCGGCTGATGGCGACGGCGAGTTGGGTGGTCCAGAGCAATAACGGCAAGACCAGCATGACCAGTTGGTTGCCGCGCGAATCGAGGAGGCCGATCAGCCGACGCAACCGCCAGATATGGACGGATGCAGGCCGGGCGCCGGCAGTGAGGCGCTGGCGTAGCCCGGTCAGGTATTCACCCTGCACTGGCTCCGCCTCGAGGCGCGCCACCAGTTCCGCCAAGTCCTCCAGTTCACGGGAAGCGGCGCCGACCCCATCAATGGCGGTCTTGGTGCGGCGACGGTACGTCGCGCCCACGGCAGCAACCGCCATCACCCCAAAGAGCACCGGGGTGGCGGTCCACCAGCCCGCCAGCGCACCCGACACCGCAATCAGCAGGAGGGTGACTGCGATTCGACAGATCCAGATGGTGTGGGTTGGGAATACCGGTGTGTCAGTCTCGGCCCAGCGCACCAGGACACGCTCATCAAAACTGTTCCTCACTTCCTGTCCCAGGACAGCCAGAGACTCCCGAAACTCTACCCGAGGAGCAAGTTCCACGACGGCGGCATGCCGAGACCGCACTGTGGCACCGTCGGCGGGGTGCTGCAGCCACTGGGCCAAGGTACGCTCGCCGGCAATCGTGCGGGCCTCACAGAGCAGCTCGAACAGGGAGCCGACACCAAAGAGATCCAGGTCCGCGGCGAATGGGTGTCCAGGCTCCTCCCACGGTACTCCTGATTGACCCGATCCCGCCCACTGGCCATCGATCCGTGCCATCCCTCGGGACAGAAAAGCCATGCCACGCTGCACCCGGGCCATCGCACGACGGGCCCGGAGATGCACGACCACGAGGACCACGAATGCGGCGACAGGCCCAAACACCAGCCAGCCCGGCACTGAGGGCCGGCTCGTCGCCAACCAGGCGATCCCCAGGATGAGGAGGAAGCAGACCAACCGCGCTGGTCCGAGCCAACGATGCCGGCGCTCGAGGCCGGCGAGTTGCTCGGTTCGCTCAGCCAGGCGAGCCGCGTAGACGCTTTTCGGACTGGTCACGCTGAGGGATAGCCGTCCGGATTGTCACGTTGCCAGCGCCAGGCATCGGCACACATGGCGTCGAGATCGCGTGAGGCGGTCCACCCCAACAGTTGCCGGGCCCGTCCCGGATCGGCGTAGCAGAGCGCCACGTCTCCCGGTCGCCGTTCGGTCAGGCGGCAGGGAATGGACTTCCCGGCCGCGCGCTCCATTGCGTGGATCATCTCCAGCACGGAAACGCCCTTCCCGGTGCCCAGGTTGCAGGTCAGCAGTCCCGGTCCCCGGAGGAGATAGTCCAGAGCCCTGAGGTGACCGTCGGCCAGGTCCACCACGTGGATATAGTCGCGCACTCCGGTGCCGTCGGGGGTCGGATAGTCGCTGCCATAGACCGACACCGCGGGCAACCGGCCGACCGCCACCTGGGTGACGTAGGGCAGGAGGTTGTTCGGCAGTCCGTTGGGATCCTCCCCGATCCGGCCGCTCTCGTGGGCACCGACTGGATTGAAATAGCGCAGGATGCCGATGGACCACTCCGGGGCGCTGCGATGCAGGTCGCGCAGGATCTCCTCGATCATCAACTTGGAGCGGCCATACGGGTTGGTGGCTGAGAGCGGGAAGTCCTCGAGGATGGGCACGGCGTGTGGATCGCCGTAGACGGTGGCACTGGAGCTGAACAGCAGGGTGCGCACCTGGTGCCGTTCCATCGCCTCCAGCAACGCCACGGTCCCGGCCACGTTGTTGCGATAGTAGCGCATCGGCTCGCGGACCGACTCGCCGACCGCCTTGAGCCCGGCAAAATGGATCACCGCATCCGGCTGCGCTTCGGTAAACGCGTGGTCCATCGCCGCGTGGTCCAGGATGTCGACTTCGTGGAGGGTCGCCGCCCGCCCGGCCAGTTCCGCTACGCGGCGCAGGGCTTCCGGGTTGCTGTTGGACAGGTTGTCCACCACCACGACCTGGTGGCCGGCCTGGAGGAGGAGGAGTACGGTATGGCTGCCGATATATCCGGCTCCGCCGGTGACGAGTATGCGCATAAGAAGTAAGCGGTGAGAGGTGAGAAGTAGGGGCGCGCTACCAGCGCGCCCGGTTTCGTAGGGGCGCGCTACCAGCGCGCCCGGTTTCGTAGGGGCGCGCTACCAGCGCGCCCGATTCGGGCCCATGCGCCCAGTTCATGCAGGGGCGCGCTACCAGCGCGCCCGATTCGGGCCCATGCGCCCAGTTCATGCAGGGGCGCGCTACCAGCGCGCCCGTTTCGGGACCACGCGCCCGATCCCGGTCCGTGGGTGGGGGGTTCAATATCCCCGCGCCGGATCCACCGCCAGCCCCGGCGATTCACCCCGCGCCAATGCATGATACACCTGCAAGAAGCTCTCCCCGGCACCGGCCACGGTGGTGATCCCCGCCATGTGCGGTGAGACGATGACCCGGGGATCGGCCCACAGCGGAGAATCCGGGGGCAGTGGCTCGGTCTCGAAGACGTCCAGAGCCACGCCGCTGAGGTGCCCCGCATCGAGGGCGGGCAGCAGCGAGGCCTCGTCGAGCAGCGCCCCGCGTCCCACGTTCATCAGGAAGGCGCCGCGACCGGCGCCGAGCGCGGCGGGCCCGACCAGATGCCAGGTCGCCTCCGTCAGGGGCAGGGCGAGGATGACCACCTGCGCCGCGGCAATCCGCTCGGCGAGATCGCTGACCGGAAAGACGTTTCCGAACGGGGCCACGGCCCTGCCGGTCGCGGAGACCCCGTGCACCACGCAGCCGACCGCCGCGAACGCCGCGGCAATCCCCTGGCCGACGGCGCCGGTGCCGATGATGAGCACCGTGCTGCCGTGGAGTGGCTGAAGGTGGCGCTGGGCCCATTCACCGCGGGCCTGCGCCGCCGCAAGGGGCAGCAGCTGCTGGGTGACGGCCAGCGCTCGGGCCAGACACCACTCCCCGATCTGGCGGCCGAATGGCTCGTCATTTCGCGTCAACAGGGTACCGGCGGGAAAGCGTCGGCGAAAGAGGTAGGCGTCGACCCCGGCTCCGGTGCAGTGTACCCAGGCCAGGGCATCGAGTTCGAGGTGGGGAGGCGGTCGGAAGCCCAGGTAGGCGTCGGCCCATTCCAGGTCGGCCGCCACCAGATCGGTCCGTTCGGCGGTGCGGATCTCAAGGTTTGGCAGCCGGTCCTGCAGGTACGCCCCGTTGGCGTCGCGGTCGCGATCGACGATCAGCAGCCGCCGAGGCGGCGGGGGGAGCGGTGGCATGGCCATGGGGCGAATGGTAAGGGCCGGGAGGGCGGCCCGGCAAGGCGATGCGCCGACTCGCCTGGCGGCCTGGTAGGGAGGCGGAAAATGTTGTGCCGACTCGCGCCCATCAGGCTGTACTGGTTGCTCAGCCCCAGCCTCCGGCTGAGTCCCCTCAAATCGGCCCGCCGTCCCGGGAACTGTTGACTGACATTCCGGCAGCGCCTAGGGCAGTGCCGGAACGGAGTAAAGTTCCACCCGTTCAACCCCTTCGGAATCGCGCGCCAAACCAAGTAGGAACCCTCTCCCGATCTCGAGGATCTGGAGATTGCGGGGTGAGGAGACCGCGGCAAGCACGGTCCCGGTGCGGCTGACTACCAACCAAGTGGCGATGTCCTGGTCGAAATTGTTGAACGTCCGAACCCAGAGCCGATCGTCGGTGTCGGCCTGGATCTGGTCAATCCTGGGGAAAGTGGATGGCTGACGAAGTTCACTGAGGACACGCGTCAGGATCTCACGAACATGCGGGAGGGGTTCGGCTTCGATCCTGGCGCGTTTGGCGATTGCCCAATCACGGGTGGAGACGCGGCGGCGTGGGATGTCAAGCGTGAAGTCAGCCGTCAGAGCCCCCGAAGGGTCATACACTCGCGTACGTCCGTCGACATTCTCGGTTACAAACAGCATGGTGGGCCCCACCGCCGCGAGGGTCGCGCGCCCTAACGGTACCTCCGAGTACGCCGAGCTGGCTTGGGCCACGTAGTATTCCTGGACGCCGCCACGAAAGAGGGTGTCCATCGGCACGAGAGGACTGATTCGAATGACAGCGGTCGGAACGGCCGGTCGTTCACCGGGCCCTACTCGAGTCCGAATCCGATTGAGCAGGAAGTACAGCCGCCCCGTGTTCGTGCAACCAAGTGCCCTATCGAAGCTCACAACTGAAGGCAGCGGCACCGAACGAATCACGGAACCAGCTGGACCAAGGTAGGTAATGGAGTTGTGGATCGCATCGAAGACGGCAACGGTATCGGTCCCGCATTGACCGAGCCACCGAGGGAATCGGAACTCCCCGGGGCCATCACCCAGGCGTCCGATTTCCTGGACAAACTGTCCCGCCGAGTCGAAAAAGAGCACGCGATGGGCGCTTGCATCGCCTATCACGATGCCGCCATTCACAAGGCGGGTTGCGCCAATCACCCCAGAGAGGAGCGGCATCCCTGGCGCAGACCCGGCGCCGATAGACAAACCGGCGCCACCCACCGTGAACCGTCTGCTGGGGACCGTCCCCCCGACCCGGGGCCATTCGACAGCACGTGCTTGGGCAAGAAGCGGAACCCCGTTTGGCGGAGCCGCAAAGGTGGCGGCGAGGGCCAGCCACCTCAGCGTCAGGCCCCGACCGCGCAGTCCCATCATGTTCCTGACGAGACCTCCTCTTCCTCGGATTCGCCTTCGCCGTTGGCTTGACAAATCTTGTCAGGCCATCCGTTGCAAATCGTATAAAAATTGATATTGCAATAGTTTCCGGGCGGGCAGGGCTGCTCCCAATCCAAGCCACATCCTGCAAGCGGCGCCGGGGTGTGCACCGTAAACCCTGCAAGTGAGGAGGTGAAAAGCGCGGGGACCAACAGTGTGACCAGCAGCCGCAGGCTACGACGAGAGGAGATCATTATGACCTCCCTCACTATGGGGTGGGTTGCAGATACCCTGCCGAGCCTACACTGACTCAGGTAGAGGAGACGATATGGCCGAAAAATTGTTGGCGCAATAGTCCGATCCCGGGGTGTACGGGGCCCCTCCAGGGAAGGCTGGGCCCGCTCGGTGCACAGATAGCATCAAATTTCGGGCCCCAACCTTCCTTGACCACCCGAGGACCCGGGACCGCCTGAACCCCAAAGCCAGCGCTTTGTGCGCGGTCTGGAAGAACCTCCGATTCCGCACAACCAGGTCTACTCGCCGCCGTCGCTTGGGGCAGCGCTCCGGAAGGCCGAGGCTGCCGCCGGCATTCCCCACCAGGAGCGCCGGGGCGCCCACGGGTTTCGGCGCATGCTGTTTGGGGATGTGCTGGCCGCGACCGGCAGCATCGCCGCCGCCATGAACACGATCAACGACCGCGACCTCCGGGTGGCGGCCCGGTACAACAAGCGGCGGATGGTGGAAGTGCGGGAGGCGTTCGACAAACTGGATCGCAGTGGCAGCGCAACGACAACGGCCCCCAAAGCGGGGGCCGCGCCGAAAACCGTAACTGGTGGTACTGAATGACTTACCTTGATGCGCCGCGAAGGAATCGAACCTTCAACCTAGTGATTAAGAGTCACTTGCTCTGCCAATTGAGCTAGCGGCGCGCATCCCGTATAGCCCCAACGGGAATCGAACCCGTCTCTCGACCTTGAAAGGGTCGCGTCCTGACCGATAGACGATGGGGCCGGGTTCCCGCTGGTCCATCCCCCTGGTGTTGCTGCCGCAGGAGACTCGCGCCGACATCTTCTCCTGCGGCATAGCGCTAACGGGATTCGAACCCGTGTACCAGCCTTGAGAGGGCTGTGTCCTAGGCCTCTAGACGATAGCGCCATCTGGTCCTGCACAGGCCCGGCAGGAATCGAACCTGCAACCCCCGGTTTTGGAGACCGGTGCTCTGCCAATTGAGCTACGGACCTTCGACTGCCTTGCGCTCCTGCAGGGTGGCTGACGGGACTTGAACCCGCAACCTCCGGAGCCACAGTCCGGCGCTCTAACCACTTGAGCTACAACCACCACGAAGCCGCTGTCCTGCCAATTCAGACCGGGAAAGTTAGGCCGCGGCCGCGGGGGGGTCAAGGGTCCGATTTCCACGCCGCTCGCCGAGGACGCGGAGGGTGGACGCCACCAGGATCAGCGCGGCGCCCACGATCGGCCAGGGGCCCTGCATCTCACCAGGAACCGTCAAGGGGAAGGAACAGAGTTCCGGCCGCAATCCCGAACCGGGGCTGGCCACCTGCAGCCCCGAGAACTCGACCGCCTTGATGGCGGCGCCGCCGGTTGCAAAGAGGACAGCGGCAACCACCAACTGGATTCGCGGGCGCATCGGCCTGGAACTTGCCCTTCTGGCCAAGGTCGGACGATCTGGCCGGTGGTGGTGGTAACGCTTCCAACCGGACTCGCCCCCGCTCGCAAAGGGGGTTCAGGCGCTGGCTTGCTACAACGATAAGTGCTAATATAGTCATGACATAGCGGCCCTTACCTCGACATCTTCTGAGGCAGGCCGTGGTAGCCTCTCCCGCTGTCCGACCAGGACGACGCCTGAACTTCGGAGGGTTGGTATGCACGGCCGTTTCTCTCGATTCTCGGTGCTGCTTTTCCCGGTGTGTGCTGCCATCCTTCTGGCGAGTTGCGACACCGGGAGCCCCACCGGTCCCCGAATTGTCTCGCTGACCCAAGTCTCCGGAAATGAGCAGGCTGCCGCCGTCGGCGCCACCATGCCCGATCCGATCGTGGTCCGGGCCGTGGACCAGAATGGTGTCCCGGTCCCGGGAGTACCCATCGAATGGGCAGTCCTGTCTGGTGGCGGCTCCTTTGTCGCGGCCTCCTCGGCTACCGACCAGGATGGCCTCGGTCAGGCGGTGTTCCGCCTGGGCAATGCCATCGGCACCCAGCGGGTGTCGGCAACGGTCGGCAGTCAGCCGCCAGTCATCTTCTCGCTGACCGCCACTGCCGCCCCGGCCTCGCAGCTCAAGGTCTCGAGCGGAAACAATCAGACTGGGACGGTCGGCGCGGCGCTGTCCTCCCAGCTGGTGGTCAGCGTAACCGACGCCGTCAACAATCCGAAGTCCGGGGTCCCGGTCACCTTTGCGGTCGCCAGTGGCGGCGGATCGGTCGCCGTGGGGTCGTCGCTGACCAACTCGCTGGGCTTGGCCAGCGTCACCTGGACGCTGGGCACCGGGTCTGGTGCCCAGGCAGTCGTCGCATCGTCTCAGGGTCTCCCGGCGGTAACCTTCAGCGCCACCGGCGTCGCGGCGGCACCCGCCGCGATGGTCATCGTCACTGGCAACAACCAGGTGGGGAGCCCGGGCGTGACGCTGCCCACGGCACTGCGGATTCGCATCAATGACCAATACGGCAACGGCGTACCCGGCGTTCCGGTCACCTTCGGTGCGACCGCCGCAGACGGAACCGTCAGCCCGCCCAGCGCGCTTACCGGTGCGGATGGAACGGCCCAGGGCAGCTGGACCCTCGGACCGGCGGGCGGGTTGAAACTGGTGACCGCGACCGCCGGCCCCCTGATGGTGGAGTTTGCCGCCGGAAGTTCGGTCACCTATGCCAATGTCAGCGCCGGAGGACGCCACACCTGCGCTGTCAGCACGGACAATGTCCTGTATTGCTGGGGCTACAACGGAGATGGGCAGCTTGGTGTGGGCACCAGCGCGATCGGCAGCGGCCCGGTGTACTCGGTGCCCCAGCCTTCCGCGGTCAATGGCGCCCAGACGTTCGTGGCGGTGAGCAGTGGTGCCTATCACACCTGCGGCTGGACGCTGTCCTACAACCCCTATTGTTGGGGCAAAAACGTCGATGGCCGGGTGGGCAATGGCGGGTCGGAACAGGTGGATGCACCCGCGCACCTGTCCGGCCCGACGGTGTTCCGACTGATCAGCAGCGGTGCATCCCACGCCTGCGGGCTGACGCCGGCCGACCGCCTCTACTGCTGGGGCAATGGTCGCGACGGCCAGGTCGGTGATGGCGGGGTAGCCCCGGCGGTGGCGATCGCAGTGGAGGTGGCCGGTAACAACCGGTTCAGCACGCTCTCCGCCGGAGGCCTCCACACCTGCGGCATCACTCTCGGTGGCAGCACGCTGTGCTGGGGCGTCAATCTCCGGGGCGAACTCGGCGACGGTTCAACCACCGACCGACTGGTGCCAACCCTGATCGCGGGCGGCGCACCATTCGTCCGGGTCGCCTCGGGCGGTGAACACACCTGCGCCCTGGCCGCGACCGGCGCCGCCTGGTGCTGGGGAGACAACACCTATGGTCAGCTGGGCGATGGCTCCAATGCCAGCAGCTCCCTTCCGGTCCTCGTGGCCGGCGGGATGATCTTCGAATCGATCAGTGCCGGGATGCACCATACCTGCGGCGTGGTAGGCGGTCCGCCGCCCAGTGGCGGCGTGGCACCGGCCGGTGGCGGCCTGTCCTGCTGGGGCCGGAACAGCAGCGGACAACTCGGCAATGGCTCCCAGATCAGCGTCAACCAGCCCACGGCCGCCTCAGGAGGACTGAGCTTCGTGTCGGTCAGCGGCGGCGATTTCGCCTCCTGCGGCGTGACCACGACCAACCGCGCCTATTGCTGGGGCGACAACCAGTACGGCCAGCTCGGTGACGGCACGACCGTCCGGCGGACGACTCCGACCAAGGTGGCGTTCCAGCCGTAGCCAGCGGGAGCGGGTCAGCGGGTCAGCGGGTCAGTGAGGCGGGTGAAGTCGGGGGGCTCGGAGCAATCCGGGCCCTTCGCTCATCCAGGCCCCTACCCTATTCCCCATTCCCTATTCCCCATTCCCTATTCCCCATTCCCCGCCCCTGTGCAACTCTCCCCCCCAGACGCATCTCCCGGCCGACCAATAACCGGGAGTCTACATGTCAGTACGCTCGTTGGCACTCAGCGCCGTGGTCCTGCTTCTCCCTGCCACTGCTGCAGCCCAGGGCTGGATCCTTCCTCCGGACGGGGTCCGCCCCGTCCCCGGCCAGACTGGGCAAGTGGTCCGAACCGGCTCGGAGGTCCGCGTCACCATCGCGGGACGGATTGCGCAGTTCGAAGTGGAGGAGCGGTTCCGGAATGATGGCGGCCGCATGGCCGAAGGATCGTATCTGTACCCGCTGCCGGGCGAGGCGGTCTTTACCGACTTCTCCCTCTTTGCGGGGGCCACCGAACTCAAGGGCGAGATGATGAGCGCCGAGCAGGCGCGGGGCATCTATGAAGAGATTGTCCGTCGCCAGTTGGACCCGGCGCTGATTACCCTGGCGGGCCACGGTCTGATCCGGGCCCGGGTGTTTCCGATCCAACCAGGGGAGACCCGGCGGATCATCCTCCGATACCACCAGGTCCTGACACGCGAAGGAGACGCCCTGCGGCTGCGGCACGCCTACGGAGCCCGGGGTGGCGATGCTCCTGTCTCCGTGTCGGTGCATCTGCCGGGCTCCGTGGAATGGGGCACCCCCTACTCTCCGACCCACCAGCTGGATGTCAGCCGCGATCGGACCGGCACCGAGGTCAAGGTCGAGGGGGCCGGATCCGGCGCGCTCGAGATCTTCCTGCCGCTCCGCCGAGGCCTGGTCGGTGCCTCGATCCTGACCCACGCCCTGGCTGGGGAGGAAGGATTCTACCTGCTCCTCCTGGCGCCGCCGACGGCCCCGGATGGGGCGGTGATCCCGCGCGACGTGACGCTGGTGGTGGACGTTTCAGGTTCGATGAGCGGGGAGAAGATGGATCAGGCTCGGGCCGCCCTGCAACAGGCGCTGGGTGGACTCCGTGCCACCGACCGCTTCCGGTTGATCAGCTTTTCGAGCGGGGTGAGCCGGTTTCGGCGCACCTTCGCCGCCGCCACCCCGGAGGCACTCCGCGCCGCCCGGGAGTTCATTGAGGGGCTGTCGGCGGGCGGCGGGACCAACATTGAAGGCGCCCTCCAGGCGGTCCTGGAATCGCCCGGTGGTGGTCCGGGTCGGCTCGGTGTGGCGGTCTTTCTGACCGATGGCGTGCCGACCGTGGGCGAGCAGTCGCCCGAGCAACTGGCCGCGCTGGCCAGCGGCAAGCTGAGCGGGGTGCGCGTGTTCTCGATCGGCGTCGGGCACGATGTGAACACCTACCTCCTCGATCGACTGGCGGTGGAAGGCCGTGGCGCGGCTGAGTATGTCGCACCGGGTGCCGATGTCGAGCTTGCGGTCGGGGGGATCCTCCGCCGAGTGTCCCACCCTGCCTTGACGGGACTGAGGGTAGTTGAAGCGCCGGTGACGCTTCGGGATGGCGCTCCCACGGTCATGCCCGACCTGTTCTATGGTGAGGAATTGGTGGTGATGGGCCGATATCGGGGCGTGGGCCGGGGCACCGTGGTCATCGAGGGAGAGCGGCTGGGACGTCGGGAACGGATTACGATCGAGGCCAACTTTCCCGCGACCAGCGACGCCAACGGGTTCATCCCGCCGATCTGGGCGGCCCGTCGGATTGGTGAACTGACCCGGACGCTGCGGCTCGAGGGATCCAACGAGCGCCTGGTGGCCCAGATCCGCTCCCTCGGTCAGCGCTATGGCATCCTCACGGAGTACACTTCGTACCTGGTGCAGGAGCCGGGCGTGGTGGTGGCGAGTGATGGACGCGAGATGGCCGCCGCCGCTCCTGCCCCATCGGCGCAATCTGGTCGGGCGGCATTTGAGCGAGCCGAGGCAAGCGCCGACATGGCGGCCACCGCCAACGCGGTGGGGATGACTCGCCGGGCCGACCTCGAGGCCGCCAAGGTGGCGCGCAGCAGCGGCCGGGAGATCCTCCGGGCGGGCGGTCGGGTCTTCGTGAAGGATGGCGAGCACTGGACGGACCTGAACCATCGTGACAGTCTTTCGGTGGTGACAATTGCCCCGTACAGCACGGCGTGGTTTGCGGTGGCGCGCGCCCTCCCCGAGCTGCAGGAAGCACTGTCCGCCTCCGACCGGGTCACCATCGCCGGCCGTCGTGCCAGCCTCCGGGTGTCGCCCGAAGGCGCCACCACCCTCACCGCAGCAGCGCTGGCCCGGCTGGTGCGCGATATTCGGGGCCCATGACCGAGTTCCTGACCGGGCTCTTTGCCCAGTACCACGAATCGCTGGTGCGGATGCTGTTTCGCCGCACGGGCGATCGCGACCGCGCCGAGGACCTGGCCCAGGAGGTCTTTGCCCGCGCGGTCGCGGCGCCCCCCCGCAACCCGCGTCCCTGGCTCTTTGCGGTGGCGCTCAACCTGGTGCGGGAGGATGGCCGCAAGGCCGTCCGGCAGGGGCGCCGGCTGGAACTGTACCGCGCCGAGCACCCCCAGCACTTCGACGGCCCGGATGAAGGGCTCGAGCGGGATGAATCGGTGGCCCGAGTTCGCCGGGCGCTGGACACCCTGGTCGAGCGCGACCGCGAGGCGCTGCTGCTCAAGGCGGAGGGGTTCAACTACGACGAGATTGCCGCCACGCTCGGCTTGGCCAAGGGCGCCATCGGGACGACGCTATCACGGGCCCGCCGCCGACTGGTGGATGCCTATCGGCAAGAGGAAGGAGATCGCCATGTCGCATCTTGATGAAGGCACCCTCACCGCGCTGCTCGACGGCGAGATTCCCTCCGATGTATTGCCGTCGATCACCTCCCACCTCGAGGGATGCGCGGCATGCCGATCCTTGCTGGAGGAGCTCCGGCAGCTCGCCGGTGAGGCGGATTCTCTGGTCACCTCGCTGGGCGACGGCCTCGCCACTCCAGTGGGAACGGGTGTTGTGGTCCCGAACACATCGGTGCGACGGACCGGGACCCTCCGCCTCGTGGCGTGGGCAGCGACGGTCGTCATGGCTGCCGGGCTTGGTTACTGGGTAGGGCTGCCCGTCGCCACCCCTCCGCAGATGCTGGCGGAAAGCACCGCTTTGCCAGCCGCAGTGGAGGTCCAGGAGAACCGGGTCCCCACCGTGGCGGAATTGCCGTCGGTGGAATCCACCCAGCCGGTCCGATCGACAGCCGCCGCTGCGAACCGGAGGGCCATTTCGGCCGCCGCCGAGCCTGCGGCGGGTGCAGCACCGCCCCAGGTGGTGGCGCAGGATGCCCCGGCGACGCTCGGCCGTGCCGCGGCCCGGAACGACCTGCAGGCCGCGCAGTCCGCCGATGCTTCCTCCGGTTTCCGCGCGGAGCTGGCATCACCCCGCGCGGCGGCCGCACCCGCGCCGCCAGCAGAAGGCCTCGCGGCGCTGCGCGATCGTCAGGAGATCGCGGTCGAATCGTTCGCGCCGATCGAGTTCGTCGACGCGGTGGCCCGCATGGGGGGGACGCTGCGACTGATCGATGGCCTGGTCCCCGATCGCCTGGAAGCCTCGACCGCGACGATCCGGGTGATCTATCCACTGCTGACCGGCGAGCTGGTCCTGGAGCAGCGCCGGATCGGGGACAGTGTCAGCGTTTCCCTGCGCGGACCGATCAGTCCGGATTCGCTGGCGGTGTTGCGGCGGAAGGTACGATAGAAACGACCGGTGCGAAGGACGGGGCCTGGCCGATGCAGTGGTGGCTCGAGTGTGAGCGCAACGCCAACCCAGAGCGACTGGGGGAAGCCCGGCCCTGCTGGCCAAACGTGATGTCGGAGGCTCTCCAGAGCCCACTTACCAGAACCGGGAGCCTCAACATGAACCCGCCAGTGGAGGGTCCACTGGCGCGCCGCAACGGAGGGAAGCGCAGGAGGTTGGGCCGCCGTGCGGGAGGAGCTACGGCGCCGGGCGCTGCCGGTCGAGCCGATACTTTCGCACCACGGGAGCTCCGTCCTCCCGGCTCCAGCGCCCAAGGATGAAGTCCCGACCGATCTGGTACACAACCCCGCCTGGGGGCAGCTCGATCGCACCCAGCCACTCCCCATCCGGCGCGAGGATGTCCCAGACGGCGGCGGCCTCCCAGGGAAGTCGGAACCGCTCAATCCAAAGATGGCCTTCGGAATCGCTGACCAGCCTTGTCGCGACCGGGACCCATTCGGGAAGCGGCAGTGGCTGTCGGTAGAAGTCCTCGTAGGCCGCCCGCTGCGGGGACTCGCCCGCCCGCGCCAGCTCCGCGGCCCGCATCCTCTCCCAGAGCTCCCCCACTCGCCGACGTGTGGGGAACCAGCGCGCCATGGATACCAAGGCACCATCTGCGGATCGAAACTCGACGGTCGGCTCGGCTCCACGAATCAGCGCGACGCCCCCGGTTGGCATAGCGGCAATCAGGGGTTCAGGAGTCAGGGGGATGGCCCGAGCCTGCGTTCCTTCGCCATACTGGTGGACGTACCGCGGGCGTCCCGGAGCGTCAACGATGACATTCTTGAACTGCCCAGCCGAGTCGAACCGAAGGAAGATGGCCCGCGTTTCGAGCACGGCTCCAGGGGCCCCCTGTAGGGAACTTGGCAGTGCCGTCGCGAGAACGCTCCCATCAGCGAGGAGTCCGACTGGATAAGCGAGTGGCGCCACTGGCTGGGACTGGAGGTGGACGGTCTGCAGCAGTCGGCCTGTCGATTCGAAGACGTTGAGTCTGTTGGCCCCTGCGTCGGCGACAATTCGCCCCCCGGACGTCGTCCATAGCGGGATGGAGGTATAACGACTGAAGTCGCCTGGGCCCTCGCCCTGTTGGCCCACGATCTGCCGTAAGGCACCTGAACGGTCGTAGAGCCGCACCTGGCTCGTCCCGCCGTTGCCAATGGCGATCCCGCCATCCGAGAGGACCGCAGCCCCTCCCACACGGTGCAGTTGATCCTCCTCTGTGTCGGTTGCGCCGACACTGACCTCCGGCGACGAGCCGACCGACCAATGTGGAGCACTACCCCAAGCAGCCGCAACCGACTCGACAATTCGGACACCAGCACTGTCGCGGCTGCTCATGGTAGCGATCTCCGGAGGGCCAGAGCATCCGGATACCAGATCCACTGCGGACAGCAACCCACACCTCGCCATCGTCGGGTTCTTCGTCTGTGAACGGGGACGGGTGGCGCTCACCTTGCTACGGGCAATCGTGCGTGCCCACCCGCGCCTCTCCGTACTCGCCTTTGCTCCTCACGATGATCCCCACTTGCGGATCGGGCTGCAAGCACTCGGTGTGCAGGGGCTCGTTCCCACCGGAGCACCCCCTGACATCCTGTTGCACGCGCTTGGTTCCCTGTGCAGTAGCGGCAATTGGTTCACACCGATTCCACCCAGAACACCGCTCTTCACCACACGCGATCTCGCGATGCTCCAATTGCTCGAAGCTGGCACTGTACACAAGCAAATTGCCGAGCACTTGCATTCCACCTTGACCGGAGTGGACAAGCGGCTTGCGAAGTTGCGGCGGCGCTTTGGGGTCGCCTCCACCTCCGGGCTCGTCGCACTCATGGTCGAGCGGGGACTGACGCACCTGCCGCCAGAGACGTTGACTACGAGCCGGCCGGCAGAACGACTAGACGACCAGACGACCAGACGACTGAGGGTTGCCCACCGCCGGCAGATACGCAAGGCTACCAGTGCGTCGAGCAGTTCAATCTGGACTGGGAGGTGCCTCGCCTAAGACCCCGTGGTCCAAGGGTGAGCGGTGGGCTCTGCAACTGATTTCACTGACACAATCCAGAACTGGGAATCGTCCCACCAGTACAATCCGGCCTGCTCCCAATCCCCGGCCAGCAATCGGGCCTCCTCCTTGGGCACGGCCAGGGCCCAGCCGGGCTCCCAGTGGCCACCGTCGGGGGAGCGACCCGCCGCAGGAACACCGCAAAGCCCCTGTTCGGCCAGCATCCGCGCGGCAGCGGCCAACCGTCGGGCATTGGTGTCGGCATCGAGCAGCACTCCCTGCGGGTTGCAGGGAGTCACCACGGCAAACGGGCCCTGGAGTCCCAAGGCCCGCATGGCCTGAACGGTATCATCCGCAACCGCCTCGGCCAGATCAACCTCGAGTTCCCCGGTGCCGAACCGAAGTATGGTTCGGCTCCAGGGTTCCCATTCCGGCGGCAGGCTCACCCCTTCATGTTCGAAACCATCGCCTGGCCGAACTCGCTGCACTTGAGCAGCGTGGCGCCCTCCATCAGGCGATGGAAGTCGTAGGTGACCCGTTTCTGGCCAATGGTCCGATCCAACGCCTTGACCACGAGGTCGGCGGCTTCCGTCCACCCCATGTAGCGGAACATCATCTCGCCGGAGAGAATGACCGACCCCGGATTCACCTTGTCCTGACCAGCGTACTTGGGCGCCGTACCGTGGGTCGCCTCGAAGATGGCGTGTCCGGTGCTGTAGTTGATGTTGGCACCCGGTGCGATGCCGATGCCACCAACCTGGGCCGCGAGCGCATCCGAGATGTAGTCCCCATTCAGGTTCATCGTGGCGATGACGTCATACTCCGCAGGCCGGAGCAGGATCTGCTGGAGGAACGCATCGGCGATCACATCCTTGATGATCAGGCCGCCGGGCAGGGTGCACCAGGGACCGCCATCCAGCTCCACCGCACCGAACTCCGCCTTGGCCAGCTCGTAGCCGTAGTCGCGGAAGGCGCCCTCGGTGTACTTCATGATGTTGCCCTTGTGCACCAGCGTCAGGCTCTTGCGCCCGTTGGCCAGGGCGTACTCGATCGCACTCCGGATCAGCCGCGTGCTGCCCTCCTCGGAGATCGGCTTGATGCCGAGCGCACTGGTGCCGGGGAACCGGATGGTGGTGACCCCCAACTCGTCCTGCAGGAACGCCAGCAGCTTCTTGACCTGGGGAGAGCCGGCCTCGAACTCGATGCCGGCGTAGATGTCCTCGGTGTTCTCCCGGAAAATGACCATGTCGGTCAGGTTGGGCTCCTTGACCGGCGACGGGACGCCCTCGAACCAGCGCACCGGTCGCACGCAGGCGTAGAGATCGAGTTGCTGGCGGAGCGCGACATTGAGCGAGCGCATGCCACCGCCCACGGGCGTGGTGAGCGGTCCCTTGATGGCCACGAGGTAGTGACGGATCGCGGCGAGGGTGTCCTCGGGCAGCCAGTCGCCGAACCGGGTGTGGGCCTTCTCGCCCGCAAACACTTCAAACCAGGCCAGGGAGCGGCTGTCGCCGTACGCCGCCTTGACCGCCCCCTCCAGGACCAGCTGGCTCGCCGCCCAGATATCGGGACCGGTGCCATCGCCCTCGATGAAGGGAATGACCGGGTGGTCGGGCACGCTCAGGCGGCCATCACTCATGGTGATCTGTTCCCCGCGCGTGGGAACGGCGAGATGCCGGAATGTCGGTGCGGAATCGGGCATGATTGAGAGGCTCAGAAGGGTTTGAGGATTGCCAGCCAGGCGGCGGTCAGGCCGACCACCGGGAGTACCAGAAGGATCGGCCGGGCCAGGGCAGGCCGCCGATAGGGGACCGCGACGAGTGCCCCAAGGATGATCCAGAGGGCCAGCTTGGCCCACACCCAGCCCGGCCAGCCGCCCATGAGGCCGTTGCGGGCGAGGAGGCCAAAGCCCCCTACCAAGGCCAGGAAGAGACCACCACCGTGCAGCGCAGCCACCAAACCGCGGCCGCTTGCGGTGCCGCGTGACCCGCCGTTCATGGCGTGGAAGCAGACCGCGCCCAGGCTGATGAAGACACCGATGACCGCCGCAACGTGCAGGACCTTATAGAACTCGAGTGACATGGCATCCAGAGGGTGAGTGGTGGCAGGGCAGCGTACGGCGAGGCGGAGGTGCCAGCGCCAGGTTTACTCCAGGAGATCGTCCAGCAGCTTGTCCACCACCTCGACGAGCTTGCCCTGAACGATGGCAGAGAGGACATCGACCGCCTCCTCGGGGAGGCTGGCGGGGAACCGTCGATCGCGATCGAACCTGACGATCTGGCCGAGCAGCACGGCGGCCGGGGTCGAGTCATCGCGACCGCTCTCCGGTGGGGTAAGCCCCACCGCGCGGTCGTAGCTGGCGCCAGGCGAGCTGGCCGCCCACGGCTCGACTTCGGGTTCGGTCTCCGCCCGATCGAGTGGCATGCTGACCAGTGCGAAGAGCTGGCACTGGAGTCCGGGCGACGCCTCGCGAACCGCGAGGACCAGGCGGACCGGATCCCGGAGCAGCTCCTGATCCTCGATCATCGCCGCCGCCGCCAGAGGGACGGCGCAGCGCGCCACGAGGCGCTCGCCCAGGAACGACCCGAGCACCACCAGGTCCTGGCCGAGACTGGGGTCAGCGGCGAGGCGTTCGAGTCGGAGCGGCAGCGCCTCTTCGGTCGCGACAATGACGCCTTCGGCCGGCCTCAACCGATCGTGGGGAGAGTTCAGGTCATCGGGGAGCCCTGGTTCCATGCCCCAATCTAGCACCGCGGGGGGTGGGGTTGTCGGTTTGGCGTTCCACCCGCGATACTTGCGGGCCTGTGGTTGATTCCCCTTCCCCCTCCCGCCTCTCGACGGCCATCCTGTCACTGCTCCTGGTGACCGGTGCATTCGCCGTGGTGGTGGCGGGCGTCCCGTCAGAACTGTTCGACCTCGACCGCCATGCCTTTCCGAAGGAGCTGGCGCTGCATGCCACGGCCCTGCTCGGGATTCCGCTCCTGGCCTGGTCACTGCCGGCCATCCGATTGACGGTGCCCGCCTGGCTGGTATCGGCCTGGCTGGTATGGAGCACGCTCTCAAGTGTCTTCGCCACCAACTACTGGCAGGCCTGGCGCGCCCTGGGCGTCAGCCTCTCGGGCGCGATCATCTTCTGGATGGCGACGCGGGTGGCCCGGGGGGGGCGATCGGGCCTGGTGCTGGGCGGGCTTGCCGTGGCAGCAGTCGTGGCCGCGGGCACCGGAGTGGCGCAGGCGCACGGCGTGCATTTCGCGCTGCTGGCGGAATCTCGAGCCCCCGGCGGCACCCTCGGCAACCGGAACTTTCTGGCCCATCTGACCGTGATCGTCCTCCCCATCATCCTCCTGCTGACCGTGCGCGGGCGGGGACGGATCCCGCTGCTGGTCGGCATGGTCGGGCTGATTGTCTGCACCACCCTGGTGGTCCTGACCCGCTCCAGGGCCGCATGGCTGGCGGCGGCGGTCAGCCTCGGCTGCCTCCTGGTGGCCTCGCTCGTGGCCAGCCGGGTCCAGCGCGAGGAGTCGATCTCGCCGGCCAGGGTGCGGAGTGCACTGCTGGCGATGGCACTGGGCGTGGCCGTCGCGCTGCTGATCCCCAACCAGCTCGAGTGGCGGTCGGGGTCGCCGTATCGCGACACGCTCGGAGGCCTCGTCAACTATCAGGATGGGTCGGGTCGCGGACGGCTGATCCAGTATCGCAACTCGCTGGCCTTGGTGCGCGCGTCCCCGATCTTCGGGGTCGGCCCAGGAAACTGGGCGGTGGAATACCCGACGGTGACAACGCCAGGCGACCCGAGCTTTGCCAGCGCCAACCCGATCCCCACCAACCCCTGGCCGAGCAGCGACTGGGTGGCGATCCTGGCCGAACGCGGACCGATTGGAGTCGTGCTGCTCCTGCTGGCCGGCCTGGCGATGGCGGTGAGCGCGGCCCGGAGGCTGGGCGACCCCGATGGCCTTGTGGCGCATCGCGCGGCCGCGCTACTGGCGGTGCTTGCCGCCACGCTGGTGTGCGGGATGTTTGACGCGGTGCTGCTGCTGGCGCCGCCAACGCTCTTTTTCTGGGCGGCGTGCGGGGTGCTGCTGCCCGACACCGGCCCCGTGCTGGAACGCCCGATCACCCGGCGGGCGGCCCTGCTGCTCTTTCCGGTGATGGTGAGCCTGGCGACCGTGACGACGAGCCGAAGCGCGGCCCAACTGGTCGCGCTGATGGAAGCCGGCACCGGACGGGACCTCGGCGCTGTGCGTCGCTCGGCATTCATCGATCCAGGCAACTTCCGGCTCCACCTGATCCTTGCCACGCGCCTCCGCTGCGATCAAGCCCGGGAACATGGGCGGCAGGCGCTGCGGCTGTATCCACACCACCCATCGGCCAAACGGGCGGCAGCACGATGCGGGCGGGGCATTACGCTGTAGGTGGCGCGTACCGGTCCAGGTCAACAGTTGATAAGTCAATACTTTACATGGTACTATTGCGATCATGGCACCAGGCCGCGGACTCCTCCAGCGCGAACTCAAGCAGTCCCGCCCCTTCCCCACGGCTGGTGAGGAGGCGGTACTGGGTGTCATCCGGAGCGCGGACCTGCTCCGGCGCAAGTTCGGCGCCGTGTTGGAGCCGTTCGGGGTTTCGCTGCAGCAGTACAACGTGTTGCGGATCCTCCGGGGCGCCGGGGGGCGGGGGCTGCCCACGCTGGAGATCATCGATCGCATGATCGAGCAGGCGCCGGGCATTACCCGGCTGATCGATCGGCTCGCCGACCACGGCTGGGCTGACCGGTCGAGGTGTGCCGAGGACCGGCGGGTGGTGTACTGTCGGATCACCCAACGGGGGTTGGAGTTGCTGGACGAGGTGGAACCGCCGCTCCAGTCGGCCCATGTGCAAGTGCTGCGGGGACTCTCGGAGGCGGAGCAGGGGACGCTGGTCAAGCTGCTGGAGCAGCTGCGCGGCGGGAGCGGAATTCCAGCCCATGATGGGGAGATCTCCCCCGGGACCTGAGGCCGCCGCTCAGCCGCTTTCGACGATGCCGTCCCTGCCCCACTCGGCCCAGCTGCCATCATACACCGCCACCTCCTCGGCGCCGGCCACCTGCATGGCCAGGGCCAGGGAACACGCGGTCACTCCACTGCCGCAGAGGGTGATTGTGGGGGTGTCGAGGCGGAGGCCTGCCGCCTGGAATCTGCGCGCGAGCTCATCGGGCGGCCAATAGCGGCCCGTTCCGGAATCGACGAGGTCGGTAAAGGGCAGGTTGCAGGTCCCCGGAATGTGCCCGCTCTGGAGCCCGGGCCGCGGCTCGGCCACCGTGCCCCGGAACCGCCCCTCACCCCGCGCATCTCCAATCTGTGCCGCACCCGCCGCCAGCACACCGGCCACCTCGGTCCGGCTCCGCACCAACTCAGGCCGGAATCGGGAATGGAACTTCACCCCGGTCGCCGACGCCGCAGCCCCCGCCTCCAGCGGCCGCCCCTCCCGGCGCCAGGCGCCCAGGCCACCATCGAGCACCGCCACCGACTCGTGACCGAACACCCGCAGCATCCACCAGAGACGGGGGGCACTGAGCTGGGTGCCGCTGTCGTCGCAGACCACCACGTCGCTCCCGGCATCGATCCCGAGGGCGCTCATGGCGGTGGCAAAGTGTTCCGGGGTGGGGAGCATGTGGGGGAGATCGGACTCGGGGTCGCTGGTCGCGTCGAGGTCAAAGAACCGCGCCGCTGGGATGTGGCCCGCGTGGAACTCGGCGATGGCATCGCGGCCCTGGTGCGGCAGGTACCAGGAGGCGTCGATGACCACCAGTCCCGGTCGGCCGAGCGCATCGGCGAGCCAGTCGGTGGATACCAGCGGCCGGGGAAGCGGCGCGGGGTGGGTCACCGGGCGCATCCGTTCACCCGTTGGTGCGCTCGAACTCCTGCATGAATGCCGCCAGCGCCGCCACGCTGGCGGCGGGGCAGGCGTTGTAGATGCTGGCCCGCATCCCGCCCGCTGAGCGATGACCCTTGAGGCCGTCGAGGCCGGCCTTGGTGGCTTCCGCCACGAACCGCGCGTCGAGTTCCTCGGAGGGCGTCCGGAAGCAGACATTCATGCGGGACCGGCTGCCGGACTCCACCGCGGTGGAGTAGAAGGCGCTGGCATCCAGCGCCTGATAGAGGACGGCGGCTTTGGCCTCATTGCGCTGCCCCATGGCAGCCAAGCCCCCAGCGGCCTGAATCCACTTGAACACCAGCCCCATCATGTAGATCCCGAAGGTTGGCGGGGTATTGTAGAGTGAGCGTTCCTTGGCGTGGGTCCGGTACTGGAAGATCAGCGGGATGTTGCTCGCCGCCTTCTCCACCAGGTCCTTCCGGATGATCACCAGCACCACCCCGGAGGGGCCCAGGTTCTTCTGTGCTCCTGCGTAGATCATGCCGTAACGCGACACGTCGATCGGGCGACTGAACATGTCGCTCGAAGCATCGGCCATCAGCGGCACCCCAGCGGGGACCTCAGGCTCGGCGGCCCACTGGGTGCCGTAGATCGTATTGTTGGTGGTAAGGTGGGCATAGACCGGCGCGGCGGACCAGTGGACCATCCCCGGATCCGGAATACGGGTAAAGGCTTCCGCCTCGCCGGTCGCGGCGATGTGGGTGGTCCCGATCGACTTGGCCTCCTTGACCGCCTTCTGCGACCAGACCCCGGTGACGAGGTAGTCGGCCGTGGCTCCCCCCGCGAGGAAATTCATCGGCACCTGGGCAAACTGCTGCGACGCACCGCCCTGCAGGAACAGGATCTCATAATCATCCGGAATCCCGGCCAGCGACCGGCAATCGGCCTCGGCCTCAAGGATGATCCGGTCGAAGAGCTTGCCCCGATGGCTGTGCTCCATGATACCGATACCAGACCCCCCGACGTCCCAGAGGTCCTGGCGGGCCTGCTCAAGGACCGGTTCCGGAAGCACGCCGGGGCCGGCGCCGAAATTATGGATGCGGGCAGGCATGCGATTCTCCGGATCAGCCAAGGGTGGCGAGTTCGACACTGATGATGTGCGGATTGTCGGCGCGAATGGCGGCCATCGCCTCGGCCGACGGTTCGCGACCGAGGTGGATGCGGGCAATAGTGGCCTGGGCGCCGTAATAGATGATGTTCTCGACCTCCTCGACATTGATCGCCGAGGCGGACAACACCGCAAAGACGTGGGCCAGCACCCCGGGCTTGTTTTCGTGCCGCACCGAGAGGACGTGGGTGGCGGTGCTCCGGGCCTGCCGATTGACGCAGTTGGGCACGGCGCCGGTCTCGATATAGGCGCGCACGATCCGGATGACCTCGTGGGCAATGGCCACCTGGGCCTGCTCGGTAGAGGCGCCCACGTGATGGGTTCCGTACACGCCCGGAGCCTGGACGATCGGATTGGAAAACTCCGCCGTGGCGCCGGCCGGTTCCGGGTCGAACACATCCAGTCCGGCGCGAATCCCCTTTTCGCGGACCGCGCGCTCCAGCGCGACCTCATCCACCACCGTCCCGCGGGAGGTGTTGATGAGGTAGGCCCCCGGCTTCATGGCGCCGAGGAACTCGGCGTTGACCAGGTGCCTGGTCTCTGCCGTTGCCGCCACATTGATGGTGACGGCGTCGGCGAGTCGGGCCACCTCCAGGGGGGTCTGGCAGTAGCCGATCCCCTGGCGCGCCGCGTCCTCCACCGTCAGCTGCCGCGACCAGGCCACGATGGTCATGCCGAAGGCGCGCGCGCGGTTCACGATCTCCTGGCCAATCTGTCCCAGGCCGACCACACCGAGGATGCGGCCGTGGAGTCCGCGGGCCTTCTGGTATTCCCCCTTCTTCCAGGCCCCGGCGCGGAGATCGGCGGTCTGGTCCGCGATCCGCCGGTCCACGGCCAGCAGCAGTCCCATCACCAGCTCGGCGACCGCGATCGAATTCTTGCCGGGACAATTCGAGACAAACACCCCGAGCCGCGACGCGCTCAACACGTCAATGGTGTCGATGCCGGCACCGGCCCGGATGACGAGGCTCAGGCTACCGCCCGAACCGAGTGCGGCGGCATCGACCTTGGTGCTCCGGACGACCAGGATCTTGGCGTCGCTCTCCCGAATGGCGGCGGGCAGGTCGGCGGTGGTCAGTTCTGGCCGAAGCACCACCCGGCAGCCGAGGTCGGCGAGCCCGTCAATCCCCACCTTCTCGAACTTGTCCGCAACCAGTACCGTCGTCATTCCTGCTCCGGGTGGGTGTCAATCAAGGGTGTGCACGAAGAGACCGCTGCGCAGCTTAGGCTCGAACCAGGTCGTCTTGGGCGGCATGATCTGGCCGGTATCCGAAACCTCCAGCAACTGATCGAGGGTCGTGGGGAAGAGTGCAAAGGCAATCGCCGCCTCGCCACGGTCCACGCGCTCCTGCAGTTCCGTGGTGCCCCGAATACCGCCGACAAAATCGAGCCGCTGGTCGGTGCGGGGATCGCCGACGCCGAGGAGGGGGCGGAGCACCAGGTCGTGCAGCAACTGGGCATCGAGAGAGTCGGGCAATTTGAGATCGGCCACAAAGTGGGGATCGAGGGTCAGCCGATACCACTTGCCACCGAGGTACACGCCGAACGCGCCGCTCCGGGGCGGTGCAGGGACATCTGTCGGCTCCAGCGTTCCCACCGAGGCGAGTGCTCGGAGCAGCTCCTCCGCCGACTTCCCGTCGAGATCCTTCACGACCCGGTTGTAGGGCAGGATCTCGAGTTCGGAGCTGGGAAAGAGTACCGCGAGGAACCAGTTGTACTCTTCCTCACCGGTGTGCCCGGGATTCTGCTCGCGGCGGGCCTTGCCGGCCCGCCAGGCGCTGGCGCAGCGATGATGACCATCGGCAACATAGGCCGCCGGGACCCGGCGGAAGGCATCGACAAGCGCCGCGGTATCGGTCAACTTCCAGGTCCGGTGGCGGACACCGTCCATGGTGGTGAAATCGTCGAGTGGCTGGGTCTCCCGGGCCGCCGCGATCGCCTTGCTGATGAACGGCTGCCGGCGATAGGTCAGGAAGACCGGCTCGGCGTTGGCATTGAGTTCGAGCACGTGCCGGGTCCGATCATCTTCCTTGTCCGGCCGGGTCTTCTCGTGCTTCTTGATGATATCGGCTTCATAATCGTCCACGTGCACGCAGCCGACCACGCCAGCCTGCACCCGGCCGTTCATCGTCTGCTCATAGACGTACAGCGAAGGCTCGGCATCCTGTACCAGAATACGCTGGTCGATGAAGGCGCGCAGGTTGGTGCGCGCCTGTTCGTAGACCCGGTCATCGTAGGGAGAGACCTCAGGGGGCAGATCGATCTCGGACCGACCGATATGCAGAAAGCTCAGTGGATTCCCGAGGGCAAGCGCGGAAGCTTCAGAGCGGTTGACAACATCGTACGGTGGGGCGGCCACTCGGGCCGCCAGGCCGGGCGCGGGACGCCAGGCCCGGAGCGGGCTGAAACGGATTGGATCCCCCGACGGAAAGCGGTGGCTAGTTCGGTGCGGCCGTAGCCCTTGATCCTAGCGGTCAGGCCTCGAAGCCGTCAAGGGCAACAAGGTCAGGGCGCTGGCTCGTCGGCCACCAGGGCCACCCAGTCGCCGACGGGACTGACGGCCAGCCGGCTGATCCGGGCCAGCGCCGGATCCTCGAACCGTGCGACCTGCTGCCAGCCTGCGCTGCGGCTCGGGTGCCACTCATAGAGGACATTGCCACGGGCCATCAGGATTCCGCCCCACGGGGTCCAGGCGTAGTCCTGGGATCCCTCCAGGGCACGAACCAGTGGCCGCATCGCCCGGGTGGCGGGGTCCAATTCCATGATGTAGACCGCCCCGTCCGGCATCCGCTGCGCGAATGACCCTGCAATCTTCCCAGGGACCTTGTGAAGTGAGCGCCCGATGTCCCACGCCAGAGTGACCGCGTCTCCCGTCCGGGTGTCGGCCATCTGGAGCGTGGCTGGCGCGCCCAGCACAAACAGGACGGCGGTGTTCGCATCGAGCCAGGCATGGTAGCCCACCGGGCGGATCCGCTCAAAGACGATCCGGGGCGAGCTGCCGTCCAGCGAAAAACGGGTCAGGAACTGGCTGGTGTCCCTGATGACGGTGAAGCCGGTGCCATCGGGCGTCACGGTGGGCGAGTACTCGTTCTCGGGAGTGCGCGTCACCGGTTCGGTCCGCCGACTGGCCAAGTTGTATCGCAGGATGTCGGTCTGCCCGCCGGGGCGGGCCGAGCTGAACAGGATGGCAGCGCCGTCGGGGGTGAAGGCGGGTTGGTTGTCATAGCCGGGCCGGGCGGTCGCGTTGGTCGGCGTACCCACGATCAACCGTTCGCCGGCCCGGGAGAGGGGGGCCATGAAAATGTCAGTGCCTCCCTGCCCCGCGACAGGGCTCGAGATACCCGCCAGGATCGCGAGGAGGATGGCGGGTGACCGCCCCCGCCGTCCCTGGTTGCGGGAGGCGGGACGGAGACGGGTCCGGGCCCGGCGGTCCCGGGCGGCCTGCAGCGACTTGCGGAGCCAGATCTCCATCTCAAACGGGTTCTCCAGGACGTCGGCGGGCAGTTCGAAATAGTGCATCGGCTTGCTCCCCTCCCCAAAGGGTTGGAACGGCTCCATGCCGGCCTTGATATAATCCCGGACATTGTCGCAATCGACCTTGAAGTACAGCGTGTCATCGTCGATCAGGGCCACCAACCATCCCTCGACGTACAGCCCGACCCCGCCGAACATGGTGCTCGCCACGACCGGCTTGACCTCGGCAATCCGATCGCAGACGTATTCCCGGTATCCTGCCGAGACAGCCACGCCAACCTCCGGAGTCAGGAAGTGGTGGTCGGGTCCAATGCTTCCAGCTCCGCCACCGCGGCCTCCCAGTCGGCAAAGGCCTGTTCGAAGGTTGCCTTGGTCACCTCGAGCTGTCGACCCAGGTCGCCGGCACGCCGGGTGCCCTCCGGGGTCAGGTACAGGGAGGGATCCTGCAGTTCAGACTCCAAGGCGGCCAGGGTGGCCTCCCCCTCAGCAACCTGCGACTCGGCGGCCTCGACGGCACGGCGGGCGGCGGTGCGCGGCTGGACGCCAGACGCCGCGGGCGCCCGGGCGCGCTTGCGTTCTCCCACTGCGCGGAGCGCCTGCTCCTCCTGGGCCGCCACCCGGGAAGCATGAGCGCGCTCCTGGGCTGCGACTTCCCACTCATCGAAGCCACCCGGAAAGTCGGTGACCCGGCCCTCATGCAGCACCCAGGTCCTGGTGGTCAGGGCCCGCAGCAGTGCCCGATCGTGACTGACCAGCAGGACGGTGCCGTCATAGTCCTCGATGGCATCTTCGAGGGCCTCGATCGATTCGACGTCAAGGTGATTGGTCGGCTCGTCGAAGATCAGGAAATTGGCACCGGAGAGCATGATGATCGCCAGGGCAACCCGGGCCCGCTCGCCGCCGGACAGCGACTCCGGACGGCGCTGGGCTTCATCGCCGGAAAAATCAAACCGACCGAGGTGGCCCTGGACCTGGCCCCTGGTCCAGCGCGGGCGCAGATCGTGGATGATATCGAACAGGGTCCTGGCCGGCGGCACCTGGGCAAGATCCTGGCGATAGTGCGCCACCGTGATCGAGTCGCCGATCCGGACCACTCCCGCTTCGGGGTGCCGATCGCCGGTGAATACCTTGAGCAGGGTGGTCTTGCCCGCCCCGTTGGGACCGATGAACCCGACCACCTCGCCGCGACGGATCGTGGCGGTAAACGCCTTGAGCAGGGTGCGCTCCTCGAACGCAATCGCCACCTTGTCGGCCACCACCACCTGGTCGCCGCCGCGCTCTGCGGGTTCGAGCCGCAGGGACATCGCTCCCGATTCCCCGGGGGGGGGCGCCAGGCGGGGCAGCCTGGTGAGCCGGCGCCGCCGACCCTTGGCCTGGGAACTGTTCTGCCCGGCAATGTGGCGCCGGATGAACTCCTCCTCCTTGGCCACGGTGCGGGACTGTTTCTGGAAGGCGCGTTCCTGGCTCATTCTCCGCTCCGCCCGGAGCGCCACGAAATCGCTGTACCCGCATGAATACGGCACCGCCGTCCCCGACTCCACATGGAGGATGTGATCGGCCACCGCTTCGAGAAACGCGCGGTCATGGCTGACCACCATCACCGTCGCGGAGAGGGTCTTGAGGTAGTCCTCGAGCCACTGGGAAGTTTCCAGGTCGAGGTGGTTGGTCGGTTCGTCGAGGAGAAGCAGGTCGGCAGGATCCACCAGTTGGCGCGCCAGCCCGATCCGCCCCCGCTCGCCGCCGCTGAGCGAGGAGAGCTGGCGGTGTCGTGCCTCGGCGGGATCAAACCCGAGCCCATGGAGCACGGCATCGACCCGCGGGGCAATGGTGTATCCCCCGGCATTCTCAAACCGCTCCAGGTCCCGGCTGTAGCGATCCATTGCCTCGGGGCCGAGATCGGCGCCCTCCTGCGCCATGGCGTGGCCCTGATCTGCCAGGGCGACCTCGAGCGCGAGCAGCTCACGGAATGGTCCCGCGGCCGCTTCCCAGACCGTCTCCACGCCATCGAAGACCCGGTGCTGCTCGAGCAGGGAAATCCGCAGGCGGTTGGGCCGGGCGATGGTGCCACGGGTGGGCTCCATATCCCCGGTCAGGAGCCGGAACAGGGTGGTCTTCCCGGCCCCGTTCCGGCCCAGGATTCCCCAGCGGTCGCCGGCTTCCACCGTAAACCCCACGTTACTCAGCAGCGTGGTGCTCCCGAATTCCACCGCCACACCCGAGATGGAGAGCAGGCTCACTTGGCAGTCCACGCCTTCCAGGTAGCGGTGGCCGCGCCGATGGCCAGCTCATTGCCATTGCGGACCAGGGGTTGGGCCAGCATCAGCGGTTCCTCGGCGAGGAGCGCGATCCACCGTTCCTCGCCGTAGGCGGCCGCCCGGAGCCCAAGTTCATCGAATCGACGACTGTCACGGTCCACCAATTTTGCCACCCCGAATTTCTGGACAAATCGCCGCAGCTCGCCGGGGCTGGCCGCCCGCTCCACCAGGTCCACGAAATGCACCGGCAGCCTTCGCTCGGCAAAGAACCGAAGGGCAGCCCTGGTGGCGGGGGATTTCCTGGTACCAAAGATCTGAATAGCCATACGGAGGGGGAAAATAATCGAGCGAGGGCTTCAGCGTCCCCGGGCGGCAACCTGCCACGCTTCCACCACCTCGTTCCCCCTGATGCCGATGACCCCATCGAACAGGTGGGTCACGATGCAGACATGATTGGGAATGATCCGCACCACCTCCCCGATCACCGGACGCCACGCCGTCCGGCTCAGGTCCAGGATGCCGTGCTCCTCGGACATCGCCCGGACCACCACTTCGGGACGGTCCCACAGTTCCCCGAACCCGAATTGCTCATCACCCCCGCGTGGTTCCCGCCCGAGCGACTTGGTGCCGGCATCCACCACCGCCTGCCCCGGCACCGCCGTGCTCACGACCGTGGCCAGGACGGTCAGGGCGCAATCGTCGCGCTGGGCAACGCCGCAGGCCACGGTGGCGCGATCGTTGTACACATAGGTACCGGGACGAATCTCGGTGACGCCGGCAATCTCATGGCTCCGCCATGCGGTCGGAGTAGACCCCCCGCTGACGGTGCGAGCCGCCAGTCCCGCTCCCGCCAGGGCATCCAGCATTCCCGCCAGTGCATTGGAGACCCGGCGGATGGCGTCGTCGGACTCCGGACCGCCGCTGCGGATGTGCCCGGGGTAGAATGCGATTCCTTCGAAGCTCAACCCCGTCGCGTCCGTTGCGCGCCGGGCCAGGAGTACCAGCTCCTCCGCCGTGGCCACCCCGACGCGGCGCATGCCAAGGTCGACCTCCACCAGCACCGCCACCGGACGACCCGCTGCGCTGGCCGCGGCGGCCAGGCCATCGATCGCCTGCGCCGAATCGAGCGACACCCGCAGTTCCACCGGCTCCGGCACCGCCAGCAGCCGGGCGAGCCGACCCGCGCCAACCGGCGGATAGCCGAGCAGCAGGGAGGCACTGGCCCCGCTCATCACTTCCAGCTCGCGGGGAGTGGCGCAGGTCAGCCCCGCCGCCCCCCGGACCACCTGGGCCGCAGCGACCCGGAGGGATTTGTGAGTCTTGACGTGGGGACGGAGGTGGAGCCGATGGTCGCGGGTGTAGGCCGCCATTCGATCGAGGTTGGATTCCATCCGATCGAGGTCGACCACCGGAATCGGCGTCTGATACCCATCCAGATCCCGGGCGATGCTCACGGCAGGCGGGGCGTCAGGGTACGGTCGGGACGGGCCCCGCCCCAGAAGTACCTTACCACCGCTGAGACCGTCTGGGTCTTGAGGTCCAGGTTGTCGGCAATTGAGCGGAGCCCGAGTTCGTACTGCAGCGATACCGAAGCCGACCCGATATCCACCCCGAAACCGGCAATGCCACTGAACTCCGAACTGGTGAACTGGGCCACATCGGGATCGTCCCCGGCGGCTTCGTCGCACGAGGACGAGCTGGTCTGGAATCCGGATGTCGCCGACACGGAGCAGCCCACCCTGAGTCCGATAGCAGGGCCGAGATAGAAATGCGTGCCCAGGGAGCCAGAGGTGCCGGCATCGCTGAAGCGGAAGCGCGCCAGGATCGGCACCTGGAGATAGGTAAGTGCGAGGGTGGAACTGAACCCCTGTCCGGCCTGGGTCGCCCCCTTCCGCGTCAGCAGGAGAGCCGGTGCCAGGCTCAATGTCCCCCTCCCGACCGAGGCGGCCGCCCCAAGTTGCCACGCCGTGACCAGCTCGGTGTTTCCGGCATCGGCCCCGCCCAGATTGACAAAATTGAGTCCGCCCTGAGCGCCGAGCCTGACCGCGGCTTGCGCCGGAGCTGCCGAGGGATGCGTGACGATGCCCGCCACTGCGATTGCGACCACCAGGATGCCGCGCCGGGAGAGCTTTCCCATCGGGACCGACCTTGATGAAACGGGTGAGGGTGCTGAGTTGCCAGACTAGACAAGCATAGACGCCACTGGAGCGGGATTCCACACCAGCGGCGGCTGAGCGATTGACGGATCGGATGAGCCGACATATCATACAAACGTATGAATATTGAGTGGAGCGACACCCAGTTGGCAATCCTGGCCACCGCCCGGGAGTTGTTTGCCCGGCGCGGGTACGATGGCACCTCGATCCGCGCGATCAGCTCCCAGGCCGGCGTGAACCTGGGTGCCATCACCTACCACTTCGGATCCAAGGCGAGCCTCTACACCGAGGTGATCCGCTCCGTGGTTGAGCCGCTCCGCGACCGGGTGGTCGGCATTGCCGATGGTCCCGGCGCTGCGACCGGAAAATTGACGGAGATCGTCGCAGCGTACTTTGACCACTTTGCCCACACCCCCGACATGCCCAAGCTGGTGATCCAGCAGGTATTCACTGGACAACCGCTCTCCCCAGCCCTCCGGGACGCCATGGCATCGATCCTGGGCGCCCTGATCGGCGTCCTCCGGGCCGGCCAGGCTGCCGGCAGCATCCGTGGCGGCCGGCCGGAGTGGATGGCGCTGAGCCTTCTGTCGCAGCCGATCTACTTCAACATCATCCGTGGCCCCCTGACTCAGGCTGGGCTGCTCGACCTCGGGGACCCGAGGGCGTATCGCGCCGTGGTGGAACATGTCACCCAGTTCGCACTGGCCGGACTGACCCAGCACCCGGGAGTGGCTGAATGAATCGAACCGTCTGCCTGGCAGCGCTCCTGCTGCTGCTCGTTGCCGTTTTCCTGGCGCCCCCAAGACTTGCGGCCCAGGGTGGTTCGTTGACGCTGGCGGCTGCCGCTGAGATGGCCCTGGCCGTCCATCCCACCCTTCGCGCCGGGGCAGCCCGGGCGGGGGCAGCCGACTACGCCGTGGCCGAGGCCCGCGGCCAGTTGCGGCCGCAGGCCAGGATCGACGCATCCGGCACGCGCTTTCAGCAGCCGATGGTCGTTGCCCCCTTGCATGGCTTCAACCCGCTGGACCCCCCGCTTTTCGATCACACCCTGATCCAGTTCCAGGCAACCGTTGGCCTGACCCTGATGGACGGCGGCCTGCGGCGGGCGGGAGTGCGGCGGGCGGAAGCTGGTGCCCAGGCCTCGGATGCCCTCCTGGAGGGGGCCCGTGCGACGGTCATCATCGAGGTGGCCACCGCTTGGCTCAACGTGGCCGCAGGCCGGGAGGCGCTGGCGGCGCAGGAGGCGAGATCGAGCGCGCTGGAAGCGGAACGTGACCGGGTCCGTCAACTGGTGGAGGTGGGACGCGCGGCGCCGCTCGATGCGCTCAGGGTCGAAGCGGCCCGTGAGGCGGGGCGCGCGGATCAGGCGGTCGCCCGGGAAAGTGTCGTGGCCGCCGAGCAGGCGTTGGCCCGTCTGATTGGGCAGTCGGCGGATCGGGTCCGCACCGCTGCGATCGACCCGGTGCGGATCGCGGTTCCGCTGCCGCCCACCCAAACCCTGATCGATGCTGTCCGGCACGCCAATCCTGAAGTTGCAGCCTCGGCCGCAGCGACCGCGCAGGCCGCCGCACTGGCAGAGCTGTCGCGCGGCAGCTGGTGGCCCGAGGTCCGCCTGGTCGGTGGCTACGCCGACTACTGGAGCGGAGCCGGTCGGCTGACTGGTGAGTGGCAGGCGGGACTCAAGGCGGGCTTCCCGGTGTGGACCGGTGGCACACGGCGGGCCGCAAGCCAACGGGCCGCCCTGGACATTGTCGCCGCCGAGGCAAGCCACGATGCCGTCCTCCTTCGGCTCGCCACTGCGCTGGATCGCGCCGTCGCTGCGGAGGCGAGTGCGGGGGCCAGGGCGGTCGCTTTGGTCGCCGCGGTGGCACAATACACCGAGGTGGTCCGGATCGAGCAGCTCGCGCTCGACGCCGGGGCCGGCACCCGTCGGGACTGGATTGTGGCCACCGCGGACTTGCTGGCCACGCGCTCCGCCCTGATCGCCGCGCGCCACACCCAGATCTCGGCCCGCCTGGACATTGCCCGACTGACGGGCAGCCTCAGTGTCGCCACACTTTCAAACATGCTGGAGACCGGACCATGACCATCCGCCATTTGCTGGGGCTCGGCGTCGGGGTGCTGTCAGCGTGCACCGCATCGACGTCGGGCCACGTGCTCACCGCGTCTGGCACCATCGAGGCCACCGAGGCCGACCTGGCGTTCCAGGCACCGGGCAAGATCACCGAGATCCTGGTGCGGGAGGGCGATCGGGTCCAACCAGGCCAGACGCTCAGCCGGGTGGACCATACCGAACTCGAGGCGCGTCGCGCGGCGACGATGGCCCAGGTGGCGGTGGCGCGAGCGGTGCTGGCCGAACTGCGGGCCGGGGCCCGCAGTGAGGAGGTGAGCCAAGCCCGGCTGGCGGTGGGAGCGGCCGACCAGCGACTGGCGGAGCAGGCCCGCGAAACCGCTCGTACCGTGAAGCTGGCGGATGGCGGTGCGGTGAGCCAGGAAGTGCGCGAGCGTGCCGAGACGGCCTTGGCGCTGGCTCAGGCCGAGCGCTCGCGCCTGGTTGAGCAGCTGACCCTGCTTCTGGGCGGCAGCCGAGCGGAACGCATCACCGCCCAGCAGGCCCAGGTTGCCCAGGCCGAGGCGCTGGTGGCCCAGCTGGACGCTCTCCTGGCCCAGCAAACCATCGTGGCGCCGTTCGCCGGGATCATCACCCAGCGACTGCGCGAGCCGGGCGAAGTGGTCAGCGGGGGGATGCCGGTGCTCCGGCTCCTTGATCCGACCGATCGATGGGTGCGGGTCTATGTCCGTCAGGACGAGGTGGGACGGCTCTCGCTCGGCCAGCGCGCGTCGCTGCTGACCGACGCGTTCCCAGGTCAGCCGTTCGAGGGCGTCATCGCGACGATTTCGGCCCAGGCCGAGTTTACCCCCCGAAACGTCCAGACCAGGGAAGAGCGGATCAAGCTGGTGCATGCCGTGCGGATCCGGATCCTCGGCGATACCGCCCTGGTCCTGAAACCGGGCCTGGCAGCCGACGTGACCTTCGCGACGCCGCTCCGGTGAGCGCTCAGGAGCCGATGGTCCGGGTGGAGGGGCTCAGCCGCCAGTTCGGGTGCTTGACTGCTGTCGATGCCCTGAGTTTCTCGGTGGGAGCCGGCGAGTTGTTTGGCATCGTGGGGCCGGATGGTGCCGGCAAGACCACCACCCTGAGGATGCTGGCGGGGGTCCTCCGCCCAACCGCCGGCGACGCCTGGATCGCGGGGCACAGTGTGCGTGGCGACCCCGAGGCGGTCAAGGCCAGGATTGCCTACATGTCCCAGCGGTTCGGCCTGTACGCTGACTTGACGGTCCGGGAGAATATCGATTTCTACGCCGACCTCTATGGGGTGCCCCAGTCGGAGCGGGCTCGGCGAGTGGCCCGGCTCCACGAATTCAGCGGCCTGGGGCCGTTCGCGGGTCGGCTGGCAGGAAAACTTTCGGGAGGCATGCAGCAGAAGTTGTCGCTGTCCTGTGCCCTGGTGCATGAACCCTCGGTGCTGCTCCTGGACGAGCCCACCTTCGGGGTAGACCCGATTTCGCGACGCGACCTCTGGCTGATCCTCCACGAGACAGTGGCCCGGGGAGTGACGGTGGTCACCTCGACGGCCTACCTCGATGAGGCCGAACGCTGTGACCGGGTGTTGCTGCTTCAATCCGGCGTGGCGGCGGCCTTGGATGCGCCTGCCATCCTCCAACAGCAACTGGCTGGATCAATTCTGGCACTGCGGGTGGATAGCCCCCATGAGACCGAGCGACTGCTCCGGCTCCATCCCGGGGTCCGGACAGCGGCGCTCTTTGGCGACCGCATCCACCTGACCCTGGCCGCAGGCACCCTCTGGGAACCGGTGGCCCAGCATCTCCGGGCAGGGGGAATCACGGTGGATTCGGTCGAGCCGGTGGCTCCCTCGCTCGAGGATGTATTCCTGGACCTGATGATGGCGCGGGCCGGCGAGTGACCGCCGTGATCGAGGCCGAGGCGTTGTCGAAATCGTTCGGGAAGTTCCTGGCGGTGGACCAGGTTTCGTTCGCGGTGGACCGGGGCGAGATCTTCGGGTTCCTCGGGCCCAACGGTGCCGGCAAGACCACGACGATCAAGATGCTGACCGGACTGCTGCAGCCATCCTCGGGTCGCGGCCGGGTGGCCGGGCTCGACCTGGCCACCGCCGGTGTGGCAATCCGGCACCAGCTGGGATACATGTCGCAGCGGTTCTCGCTCTACCCCGACCTGACCGTGGCAGAGAATATCAGCCTGTTCGCCGGCCTGTACGGCGTCACCGGCACGCGGCTGGCCGAGCGGCGGGCGTGGGTGCTGGAGATGGCGGGATTGACCGACAAGGGCAATCGGCTGACGGCCGAGCTCTCGCTGGGGTGGAAACAGCGGTTGGCGCTGGGGTGCGCCGTGCTCCACGAGCCTTCGGTCCTGTTTCTCGATGAACCGACCTCGGGGGTGGACCCGCTTTCGAGGCGGCAGTTCTGGGCCCTCATCAACCAGCTCTCCTCTGGCGGTACGACGGTGATGGTCAGCACCCACTTCCTCGAGGAGGCCGAGTATTGCCATCGCGTCGCGCTGATGAATCGCGGCCGGCTGATCGCTCTTGATCGACCAGGCGCCCTGCGGGCGGCCATGCGCGAACCGATCCTGACCCTGGCGAGTGACAACGCACCGAGGGCCGTGGCAGCGGTCCGGGGCCAGGCTGGAATCCTCGATGTGTCGCTGTTCGGCCGCGCGGTCCATGTCGTGGTGCGTGAGGAGGCCGAGGGCCGCCGGGTGATCGCGGCAGCCCTTGCCGCCGCCGGTCTGGCCAGCGGAGTCCCGGAGCGCGTGGCAGCGTCGCTGGAGGATGTCTTTGTGGCGCTGGTCCGACGCGAGGGTGGGGCGGTGGCCGGATGAACCTCTCCCGGCTGGGGGCGATGGCCCGGAAGGAGTGGATCCAGCTCAGGCGGGATCCGCGCAGCATGGTGCTGGCCTTTGTGCTGCCGCTGTTCATGGTCGTGTTCTTCAGCTATGCCATCAGCTGGGACCTGGACAACATTCCCGTGGGAGTCGTGGATGAGGACCGGACCCCGGAAAGCCGCGCGCTGGTGGAGCGGTTCACCGCCAGCGGGTACTTCCGCATCGTGGCAACCCCGGAGCGTCCGGGCGACGCGGAGCAGCTGTTGATCGGGGGTGGAGCCCAGGCCGTGCTGCACATCCCGCCCGGGTTCGCGAGGGAACTCAGCCGGGGACGCCGGGCCGCCGTCCAGTTTCTGCTGGACGGCAGTGATGCCAACAGCGCCACCGTTGCGCTGACGTACGCCGATGCGCTGGCGGCGGGATTCACCACCGCCGCCCACGTCCCCGCCCCACCATTGACGGTCAGCTCGCGGGTCTGGTACAACGAGACCCTGCGGAGCCGGAACATGATCGTGCCCGGATTGATTGCGGTCATCATGAGCATCATCGCCGCGATGCTGACCGCACTGACCATCGCCCGGGAGTGGGAGCGGGGAACCATGGAGCAGCTCGCCGCGACGCCGGTGGGCCGGGCCGAGGTCGTCCTGGGGAAGCTGGTTCCGTACCTCCTGATCGGGCTCCTGGACGTGGCGATGGTTGCGGCGGTCGGGGTCGCGGTGCTGGGGGTGCCGTTCCGGGGCAACCTGGTGGTGCTGTTTGGGCTGACCACCCTCTTCCTCCTGGGCGCCCTGGGGCTCGGCATCTTCATCTCCGCCACGATCAAGTCCCAGGTCCTGGCCACCCAGGTGGCAATGGTGGTCACCTACCTGCCCGCCCTGCTGCTGTCCGGATTCATGTTCGCGATTGCCAACATGCCCCCGGCGCTGCGGGCCGCGACCTGGCTGGTGCCGGCCCGCTATTTCGTTTCGGTGACCCGCTCGCTGTTCCTCAAGGGCACCGGGCCGCTGGAGCTCTGGCCCCAGGCCCTGGCGATGGCGGTCTTTGCCTCGGCGGGGATTGGGCTTGCCATCAGGGCATTTCGCAAGGAGATCGGATGAACCGCGCCGCATGGTTGCGGGTCCGACGCCTGGTGGCCAAGGAATTTCGGCAGATCTTCCGGGACCCACGGATGCGGCCGATGCTGTTCCTCTCGCCGATCATCCAACTGCTGCTGTTCGGTTACGCGGTCAACACCGACGTACGCCATACGGCGACGTTCCTGGTGGACCACGATCGGAGCGCCGCCTCTCGCGAACTGGTCGCGGCCCTGACGGCCTCCGGCTTCTTCCAGATCGTGGGGCGTTCGGAGCGCAGTGCCGACCTGGTCGGCGCGCTGGATCGTGGCCACGCCGTGATCGGGCTCGAGATCCCGCCGGGATTCGGCGACGACCTGGCCGCCGGCCGCTCCACAGTGCAGCTCCTGGTGGATGGTTCCGACTCCAACACCGGCCTGGTGGCCCAGGGCAATGCGATGCGATTGCTCCAGGCCTTCGCCCTTGGCCACAGTCGCGGCCAGACGGCCGGGGGGGTGGAACTCCGCACCCGGGCGTGGTTCAACCCGGCGCTGGAGAGCCGGGTGTACAACGTGCCGGGGGTCATTGCCGCGTTGCTGATTCTGATGTGCCTGTTGTTGACCGCGCTGGCGGTGGTCCGGGAACGCGAAATGGGCACCCTGGAGCAGCTGATGGTGACCCCGCTGCAGCCATCCGAGCTGATGCTGGGCAAGACGATCCCGGTGGCGGTCATTGCGCTGGGGCAGTTGGTTCTGGTCACCGCGGTTGCCCTGCTCTGGTTCGGGATCCCGTTCCGGGGCAACCCCCTGGCCCTGGTGATCGGCGCTCTGGTCTATATCCTGGCAGGTCTGGCGTTCGGATTGCTGATTTCCTCCGCCACCCGGACGCAGCAGGAGGCATTCATGGTGATGTTCCTGGTGCTGATGCCGCTGCTGATTCTCTCCGGATTCATGTATCCCATCTCCAGCATGGCCGAGCCGCTGCAATGGCTGACGCTGGCCAACCCGCTGCGCCATTTCCTGGTGATCGTCCGGGGTATATTCCTCAAAGGGGAGGGGCTCGGCGACCTCTGGCCCCAGTACCTGACGCTGCTCGCCATGGCTGTCGTGGCGCTGCGGGTAGCCACGATCAGGTTTGCCCGATCGCTGCGATAGCCCGCATTGGTAAGGCACGGAAGCTGCTTCCTCCCCCCTGAGACCGCGATACGCTGGCCTGGATGAGTTGGAATAGGCCGAGTGATGCGGGCAGTCTGCCACCACCTTGCCAATTGCTGCACAGACCCAACAAAGTGTTGCGTGTACGCTACAGCGCGTTTTCTTCAGGGTTCTTCGCAGGTCAATTGGCCTGGAGCGGACAAGACTCTACCATCGGGCGGCGACATTGGCGGCCCACCGACACCACAAGGCGGAACTACCTTGGTGCATTATGCGAGCGGACTCCCATCCCATGCCTGAGCCATCCCAGCCGGCCCGCCCGGTCGCCCCCCTGCGTCCCGGCGATCGAGTGGTCGTGATCGGGGCCGGCCCGGCCGGCCTGACCGCCGCCTATCTGCTCTCGAAGGCGGGCCACCAGGTCACGGTCCTCGAGGGCTCCGACATGGTCGGCGGGATCTCCCGGACCGCCCAGTACAAAGGCTTCCGCTTTGACATCGGCGGTCACCGGTTCTTCACCAAGATCCGGCCGGTCCAGGAGCTCTGGGAGGAGATCCTCGGCGAGGATTTCATTTCCGTCCCCCGGCTGTCCCGGATTCACTATGCCGGCATGTATTTCGACTATCCGCTCAAGGCGATGAACGCGCTGCGGGGCCTCGGCATCTTCAACGCGATCTGGATCGTGTTGAGCTATGTCCGGGCCCACTGGAACCCATCCCTGGTGGAGGAGAACTTCGAGCAGTGGGTCACCAACCGGTTCGGGAAGCGGCTCTACGAAATCTTCTTCAAGACCTACACCGAGAAGGTGTGGGGCATCCCCTGTACCGAGATCCGGGCGGAGTGGGCGGCCCAGCGCATCCAGGGGCTTTCGCTCGCCAAGGCGATCCTCAACGCCACGGCGCTCAACCGGCGCAGCAACGACATCAAGACCTTGATCCACGAGTTCCACTATCCGCGGCTGGGGCCCGGACAGATGTGGGAGGCGTGCCGGGACCGGGTCGAAGCGATGGGGAATCGTGTCCTGATGGAACACTTCGTCACCGAGATCCGGACTGGCCCGGGCGGGGTGACCGCGGTTCGGGCCGAGACCCACGCGGGACCAGTGGAGTTCGCGGCCGACCACGTGATCAGCACCACCGATGTGCGCAGCCTGGTGCGGGCGATGGCCCCCGCGGTCCCGGCGGAAGTCCGCACCGCCGCCGAGGGGCTGCGCTACCGCGACTTCCTGGTCGTGGCGCTGATGCTGGAGAAGGAAGACCTGTTCCCGGACAACTGGGTGTACATCCACACGCCCGGGGTGAAGGTCGGTCGGATCCAGAATTTCAACAATTGGAGCCAGGCGATGGTGCCGAAGGCCGGCTACACCTGCCTCGGCCTGGAGTACTTCTGCTTCGAGGGTGACGGCCTCTGGACCTCGTCCGACGAGGAGCTGATTGCCCTGGCCACCCGCGAGCTGGCGGAGCTGGGCCTGGCACCCGGCGCGCCGGTCCGGGATGGAACCGTGATCCGGGTCCCGAAGGCGTATCCGATTTACGATGCCGAGTACCGCGGCCACCTCGACGCAGTCCGGAGCCACATCGACCCGATCCCGAACCTGCACACCGTGGGCCGGAACGGCATGCACAAGTACAACAACCAGGACCACTCGATGCTGACGGCGATGATGGCCGTCTGGAACATGCAGGGTGCCTGCCATGATATCTGGGAGGTCAATACCGACTTCGAATACCATGAAGAGCAGCGGATCGAGCCACCAGCCGCCACCACCCGAGCCGCTGAGGCGGCGGCCTGAGCCTCCGGATCGGGATCGACGCCAGTTGCTGGGCGAATGGGCGTGGCTATGGGCGGTTCACGCGCGAACTCGTAGGTGCCATGGTCAGGGAATCCCCAGGGGATGAGTTCATCTGTTTCCTCGATGAGCGGGCCAACCGGGGCTTTACCCTTGCGGCCGACAACCTCCGCCGGGTGGTGGTGGCGATGGGACAGTCGCCGACGGAGGCCGCCGGGGCCGGATCGGCGCGTTCCCCGCTGGACATGTTGCGAATGACCCGCGCCGTGGCCCGGGAACCGATCGATGTGTTCTTCTGCCCGAGTGTCTACACCTATTTTCCGCTGCCGCCTGGCCTGCGATCGGTGGTGACGATCCACGACGCGATCGCGGAGCGGTTCCCGGAGCTGACCCTGCCAAGCCGCCAGGCGAGGCTGTTCTGGCGGGCCAAGGTGCGATTGGCGTTATGGCAGTCGCGCCTGGTCCTTACGGTTTCGGACTATGCGGCCCGTGAGCTGGCCGAGGTTCTCGGCATCCGGCCCGACCGGATCTGGGTAACCTCTGAGGCCCCGGCGGAAGCATACCGAGCCCAACCCGACCTCGGGGCCGCAGCACGGGTCGCCAACCGGATCGGCCTTCCGGCCGGGGCGGAGTGGATCATCTACGTGGGGGGCTTCAATCCCCACAAGAACGTCGACCTGCTGGTGCGGGCCCATGCGGCGGTGGCAGCTGGTCGGCCCAACCCACCCCACCTCCTGCTGGTCGGGACGACCTCGGGGGATGTGTTTCACGGCGCGGTTGAGACGATCCGGGCCGCGATCGCGACCGCTGGCACCGAGCAGCTGGTGCACTGGACCGGCTTTGTGCCGGACGAGGAACTGCGCCACCTTCACGCCGGCGCTGCGGCGGCCGTGCTCCCCTCGGCCTCGGAAGGGTTCGGGCTCCCGGCGGTGGAAGCGGCCGCCTGCGGCACACCGGTGATTGCGACCACGGCGAGCCCGCTGCCGGAGCTGCTCGAGGGCGGTGGAATCTTTGTGCCGCCCGGGGACCTCGCGGCCCTGGAAGGTGCCCTCGGCACGCTGCTCGATGATGCGCCGTTGCGGGCTCGATTGGGCGCCGGGGCGCGGGCCCGGGCGCTGGACCTCGGCTGGGAGCGGAGCGGCCAGCTGGCGCTGGCGGCGCTACGCGAGGCGGCAGCGTGACCGGCCTGCGGTTCGGTTTCCTGACCACATTCTACCCGCCGCACAATTTCGGCGGTGATGGGATCGGGATCCAGCGACTGGCGCGTGGCCTGGTCCGGCAGGGGCACCAAGTGAGCGTGATTCACGACCTCGACGCCTACGCGGCGCTGGCGCCGGGCCCGCCGCCATCACCCCGGGTCCCGACGGAACCCGACGGAGTCGAGGTGATCGGGCTGCGGAGCGGGGTCGGGGTGCTGTCGCCGTTTCTGACCCAGCAGGTGGGGCACCCGGTGCTCAATGGCCGGCGGATCCGGCGGCTGTTGGCGGAGCGGGCGTGTGATGTCCTGGTCTATCACAACATCAGCCTGATCGGTGGACCAGGGCTGCTGAGTTATGGGGAGGGGATCAAGCTGTACATGGCCCACGAGCACTGGCTGGTCTGCCCCACCCATGTGCTGTGGCGGCACGGCCGCGAGCGCTGTCCCAGCCGGCAGTGCCTGCGCTGCCAGTTGCACCACCACCGACCACCGCAGTGGTGGCGGTGGACAGGGCTGCTCCGGCGCCAGCTTCGCCATGTGGACCGCTTCATCGCGATGAGTGAGTTCAGTCGGCGCAAGCATGCCGAGTTCGGCTTTCCCCGCGAGATGGCGGTCTTGCCATATTTCCTGCCGGATGCGGCGGGGGAGTCGCCCGGTACGGGGACAGCACCCCATCCGAGGCCGTATTTCCTGTTCGTCGGTCGGCTGGAGCGGATCAAGGGGGTCCAGGATTTGCTTCCTGCCTTCCAGGGCGAAGGTGCGGCCGACCTGGTGATTGCGGGCGACGGTGAGTACGGGGCGGAGCTCCGTGCCGCCGCCGCGGGTATGCCCCGGGTCAAGTTTCTGGGCCGGGTTCCCGGGGACGAGCTCGCCGCCTGGTACCAGCATGCCGTGGCGCTGCTGGTTCCGTCGCTGTGTTTCGAGACTTTCGGCATCATCCTGCTGGAGGCGTGGCGGCAATCCACCCCGGTCATTGCCCGGCGACTGGGTCCGTTTCCGGAACTGGTGGAACAGGCCGGCGGTGGCGAGCTGTTCGAGACCGAGGCGGAACTGCGTTCGGCGATGACCCGGCTGCTGGAGCACCCCGGTCACCGCGAGGCCCTTGCCGCCGCGGGCCGACGGGCGGTGGCCGAGCATTGGTCGGAGCACGCGGTGGTTCCGCGCTTTCTTTCGCTGGTCCGCGAGGCGGCCGTTCATCGGCAGGATGCCCACGTCGTGACCACCCTCACCCCGAGTGTGCACGCATGAAAGTTTTCATCACTGGCGGCGCCGGATTCATCGGTTCTCACCTGGCCACTCGCCTGCTGGACCGGGGTGACCGGGTCCTGGTGCTGGACGACCTGTCCACCGGCAGCATGGACAACATCGCCCACCTGACCGGTCACCCGAATTTTGCCTACCGGATCGGCTCCGCCCTCGATGCCCCGCTGGTGTCCGAGTGTGTTGATCAATGCGACGTGACCGTTCATCTGGCGGCCGCCGTCGGGGTGCGGTTGATCGTGGAGCGTCCGGTGCACACGATCGAGACCAACATCAAGGCGAGCGAAGTGGTGCTTGCGGCGGCGGCGAAAAAGGGCAAGCTGGTCCTGATTGCCTCCACCTCCGAGGTGTATGGCAAGAGCACGAAGCTTCCCTTTGCCGAGGATGCCGACCTGCAACTGGGGCCCACGACGCATTCGCGCTGGGCCTATGCCTGCTCCAAGGCGCTGGATGAGTGGCTGGCGCTGGCCTACCAGCGAGAGAAGCAGGTGCCAGTCATCATCGTCCGCTTCTTCAATACCGTTGGCCCGCGGCAAACCGGCCGGTATGGCATGGTGTTGCCGACCTTCGCATCTCAGGCGCTGGCCGGGGAACCAATCACCGTGTACGGATCCGGGGATCAGTCGCGGTGCTTCGGTCATGTCCAGGATGCCGTCGAAGCGGTGCTGCGACTCCTCGCGAACCCAGCGGCGGTGGGGGGTGTCTTCAATATCGGCTCCGACGAGGAAGTGACGATCCGCGCCCTTGCGGAACAGGTCCGGGCCGCGGCCGGAAGCGAGTCCGAGATCCGGCTGATCCCGTACGCGGAGGCCTACGCCGAGGGGTTCGAGGACATGCTGCGGCGGGTTCCCGACCTGACCCGGCTGGAGCGCACCATCCAGTTCCGGCCGCGCACCCCGTTGACGGCCATCATCAAGGACGTGGTGGCGGACCAGCGCGCCCGGCTGCAGGCCAGGTAACGGCACCCATGCGCGCGATTCTTACCTGGCACTCGATCGACCGCTCCGGCTCGCCGATTTCGGTCTCGCCGGAGGAATGGCGGGGCCAGGTCGCGTGGCTGGATTCGAGCGCGGTCCAGGTCGTGTCGCTCGAAGGGCTGGCTCAGGGTGAGGGCGGTGCCTCTGCGGTCGCCCTGACCTTTGACGATGGCTTTGCCAATTTTGCGTCCGACGCCGCGCCCGCCCTGCTGGAGCGGGGTTGGCCCGTGACACTCTTCGTGGTGACCGACCATGTGGGTGGCGACAATCGATGGGGTGGCCGGGCGGCGCCCGGGATCCCCACCCTGCCGCTGGCCGACTGGGAAACCCTCGGGCACCTGCAGGAGCGCGGGGTGACGATCGGCGCGCACACCCGGAGTCACCCCCATCTTCCGGCCCTGGCCCCGGAGGCGCAGCAGCAGGAAATCGTCGGCTGTCGGGCCGAGCTCGACCGCCGGTTGGGAACGGCGCCCGAGGCATTCGCCTACCCGTACGGTGCCACCGACCCGGCCGTGACCGCCCGGGTGGCGGCACTGTTCCGGTGGGGGTGCACTACGGTGCTCCGCTCCTGCACCCCGGATGCGCCGGCCCACGCACTCCCCCGGATCGATGCCTGGTACCTGCGACAGCCGCCGCGCCAGGCCCGCTGGGGGACCGGTGAGTTCCAGACCTGGCTCTGGGCCCGCCGTCAGGCTCGGCGGCTGCGACAGGTGTTCCAGTGACTTCTCTGCCCAGGCCGCCCCGGCTGTCAGTGATCGTGCCCGCATTCCAGGCCGAGGCCTATTTACCGCTTACGCTGGAGGCACTCGACTCGAGTGACCTTCCCCGCGCCGAGTGGGAGTTGATCGTCGTGGATGACGGCAGCCACGATCGGACCAGCAGCGTGGCGTCCCGGTGGGCTGACCGGGTCGTGACCCTCCCCGCACCGCCGAGAGGGCCGGCGTATGCCCGGAACAGCGGGGCGCAAGTTGCCCGTGGCGACTGGCTGGTGTTCGTGGACGCCGATGTCCAGGTGCTCCCGACAACGCTCCGGTCGGTGACGGAGGCTATTGCCGCCCCCGGGAAACTGGTAGCGCTCTTCGGGACCTATGACGCCAACCCGCCGGCGCCGGGCATCGTGTCGCAGTTCCGGAACCTCCACCACCGCTACGTGCACCTCCGGTGCGCCGGGCCGGTGGACACTTTCTGGGCGGGATGCGGAGCGGTGGAGCGGACAGCATTCCTGGCGGTCGGCGGCTTCGACGCCACCCGCTTTCCTCGCCCCCAGATCGAGGATATCGATCTGGGATACCGGCTCCGCGATCGCGGCGGCGAAATCCGGGTCGATACGCGAGTCCAGGGCGCCCACCTGAAGAACTGGACCTTTCGCGGGGGCACGGTCACGGATCTCTTTCACCGCGGAGTGCCCTGGGTGCAGTTGCTCCACGAGCGCGGGGGGTTGATCCGGGATGAAAGCTTGAACCTGAAGAGCGGTGAACGGGCCAAGACACTGCTGGTTGGTGCCGGCGTCGGCTCCCTCGCGGCCGGCCTGGTCGCGGGCCCGCCGGCGTTCGGCGTCGGGATCATCCTCCTGGTTGTAGTCGTCGCCTGGGACCTCCCCGCGTTGCGGTGGTTTGCGCGGCTGCGGGGATGGTCGTTCGCTGCCTGTGCCGCGGGCCTGTTGTTGTGGTATCACTTCATCAGCGGACTCTCGGTCGTCCTGGGGACGCTGGCCTATGCCTGGCGGCAGCTGCGGCGATCGCAGGGGACCACCACCCGGCTGGTCCGACGGCTCACACCACTCACCCCCGGAGAATGAGATTGGGCCCGCTTTGATGTACCTTTCGCGAGGGGGCGCGGCCGGTCCACCCGCCGCGCCCCGCCCTCATCACCGGCAGGAGGTCCTGGACATCATGCCCATCCATCCCAGCCCGCCGGCAGGAACCACCCAGGCGCGAGACCTGGTCCACGCCTTCGCTCCCCTGCACAAGGCGGCATTCGGCGTGGCGGTCGGCCTGGCCGCCGCGCTGGTCGCCTTTGCAATGACCGCGCTCTCGATCGTCCGGCCACCGGATCCGCCGGTGCCACTGCACCTGTTCCAGCAGTACTTCACCGGGTACTCGGTGTCCTGGAGTGGCGCCTTCATCGGCGCGGCGTGGGCCGGTTTCACCGGTTTCACCTTCGGGTGGTTCACGGCGTTCTGCCGCAACCTCGTGGTCGCGGTGTCGCTCTTCGTCATCCGTACCCGTGCCCAGCTGGCCCAGACCCGCGACTTCCTGGACCACATCTGATGCCGACCCGTCACGCCTGCCCACGGACCCCCTCATGACCACACCCGAGAACGAACAACGCGAGCTGTCCGCCGCCCTGGCACGACTGAACGCGCGGGCCTGGGGCATTGCCCTTGGCCTGCTCGGGGGTGGCGGCCTGTTCCTGGCCACGATGATCCTCCTGATCAAGGGGGGCCAGAACGTCGGCCAGCACCTTTCCCTGCTGCGCGCCTATTTCCCCGGCTACTCCGTGACCATCCTGGGCAGCTTCATCGGATTCATCTACGGATTCGTGGTTGGCTATGCGCTGGGCCGCATCATCGGATTGGTCTACAACCGGCTCGCCACTCCTCCCCGAAGGACCGACGCCGCGGCGCGGTAACCCGATGCCCCTGCGGGGTGGACCTGCCTGCCTGGCCGCCCGACCATGACGCGCTCCCAAGGGATGGCCGGCGCGGTGGCGTGGGCCACTCTATTGGTTGCCGGACAGGCGGCCACCCTGCAGTGGGTGCAAGCCGGACCCACCGTCAGCTATCAGCACTACTATTCGCTGGCGAATCTCCTCACTGCCGCGCCGCCCTGGACTCTCGTGGTGGTGCTGGTCCAGATGGTGGGGGTGGTGGCGGTCCTCCTCCGCCAGCCGTCCCGGCTTGCGCCACTCTTCCGCCTGACGGACGGCGGATGGCGACTTGGCCTGGCCGGCCTCCTGTTCTTCCTCACCAGTGCGACGCTGTCCCGCGCACCCCTGAGCTATCTCGGCGAACTCGGCCTGGCTACCGGCATTCAATTGCTGCACCTGGTCACGGTGCTCATCCTGGTGACCAGCTTCCCCGAGCAACCGCTGGCGCGATTCGGCAGCCTGATGGACCGGGTGTTTGGCACCAGAACACCCGGCGCCGGCCCGCCAGAACCAGGTGGTCCGGACCGGTTTGCCTGGGTGGTCGCGTGCCTGGTGGTCGTCGTGGCGGCTGCCCTTTCCGTCTGGTCCTACCAGCGGCACCCGCACGTCCCCGACGAGGTGGTCTACCTGCTGCAGGCCCGGTACCTGGCCGAGGGTCACCTGACCCTCCCCCTTCCGCCAGTACCGGAGGCGTTCAACCTCAATCTCATGCTCGAGCACGCCGGGCGCTGGTTCTCGTCCATCCCGCCGGGGTGGCCGTTCATCCTGTCCATCGGTGCCTGGCTCGGCACCCCGTGGCTGGTGAACCCGCTGCTCGGCGGGGTCAATGTTCTCCTGGCCTACGCGCTGCTCCGCGAGCTGTACCCCCGGCGCACCGCACGGCTGGCAGTGGTGCTCCTGGCCGCTTCGCCATGGCACCTGTTCATGGCGATGAACCTGATGACCCACACTGCCAGTCTCTGCGCCACGCTGGGAGCCGCCCTGGCCGTGGCCAGGCTCCGACGGCAGCCGGGCCTCGTGCCGGCCGTGGTCGCCGGCATCTGCATCGGCATCGTCGGGCTGATCCGGCCGCTGGAGGGGATCGCGGTGGCGCTGTTCCTGGGGGTTTGGTCGCTGGGAGCCCGTGGGCGCTGGTTCCGGTTTGCCCCGTCGGCGGTGATGACGGTGACGACTGCACTGACCAGTGCCCTGGTTTTTCCCTACAACACCGCGCTGATGGGTTCACCGAACAAGTTTCCTGTCATGGCGTATACCGACGCCATGTTCGGCCCCGGGACCAATGCGCTTGGGTTTGGGCCGAATCGCGGCCTCGGATGGGGGGGACTTGATCCTCGGCCCGGGCATGACGCGTTGGATGTGCTCATCAACGCGAACTTCAACCTGTTCCAGCTCAACATCGAGCTGCTCGGCTGGGCATCCGGATCCCTGGTCCTCCTGCTGCTGCTGCTCCCGCTGCGGGCCAAGCTTCATCGAGCCGACTGGGGCATGCTCGCGGCGGTCGGTATGATCGTTGGACTCCACAGTTTCTATTACTTCAGCGGCGGGCCGGATTTCGGGGCGCGCTACTGGTACCTGACGATCGTCCCCCTGGTGGTGCTCGCCGCGCGGGGACTGGAAGAGCTGGAATCGCGGGCCGCCACCGGGCGATCGCTTGAGGCCGTGTCGGTCCAGGCCGCCGTGACCACCCTGGCCCTCGTTGCCCTGATGCTGTTTGTGCCATGGCGGGCAACCGACAAGTACTTCCGCTACCGCGGGATGCGACCCGATCTCCGGGCGGTCGCCGCATCACCGGACATGGCGGGGAGCATCCTCTTGATCCGGGGTCGCTGGCACCCGGATTACTCCTCCGCCGCCACGTACAACCCCGTCGACCTGACCGGTCCTGAACCGATATTTGCCTGGGACCGCGGAGCCCAGGTTCGTCAGGCACTGGTGGCAGCCTATCCGGGACGGCGCTTCTTCGTCGTCCTGGGCCCGTCTGTTACCCAGGGGGAGTTCTCCATCACTGCGGGGCCGATGACCGCGGAGGAGCTGCTGGCCAGGGCCGACACGGTGCCTCCCCCCCCGTGAACGCCGCGTGGGCTGCCCCGTACCAGGGGCGCCGAGTCCTGGTACTCGGTGCGGGTGGCTTCATCGGCCGCCGGGTTGCCCGGATGCTGATCGAGCATGGAGCGCAGGTCGTGACCGCTTTCCGCCGACCGGGGGCAGCGGTTGCGGGCGCCCGTTCCGCCAGTGCCGACCTGGCCACCCCCGGCGCAGCCACCGGCCTGGTACGGGCCCATCAACCCTCGTTGACCCTCAATCTTGCTGGCTACGGGGTCGATCCCACCGAGCGGGATCCGGAACTTACGCAGCGGTTGAACGCCGATCTCCCCCGAGAATTGGCGATGGCCTGCGCCACATGTCAGGATCCCTCGTGGCCGGGGGTGCACCTGGTCCACGCCGGCTCGGCGCTCGAGTATGGCACCGCTGCGGGAGACCTCTCCGAGGACACCCTGCCGACGCCCACCACGCGGTACGGTCAATCCAAGCTGGCGGGAACCCAGGCCCTCGTTGAGGCGGGCACCCGCGGCGGCCTCCGTGCGCTCAGCGCCCGGCTGTTCATGGTGTACGGGCCGGGTGAGCCGGCGCACCGCCTGCTGCCATCACTGCGGGAGGCAGCCGCCACCAATACGCCGCTGCCGCTGACGGCGGGGGAGCAGCAGCGCGACTTCACCTATGTCGATGACGCGGTGGAGGGAATGCTGCGCCTCGGTGCGGTGGACTGTGGGACGGCGAGGGTGATCAATGTGGCGACCGGGGTGCTGACGCCGGTGGCGGGTTTCGTGCGAGCCGCTGCGGCGGTGCTTGCAATTGCCCCCGAGCGGCTGCGGTTCGGCGTCCTGCCAACCAGGCCGGCCGAGATGGCGCACGACCCGGTCTCCATTGCGGCCCTGGAACGGCTGACAGGATGGCGCCCTGCCACGTCAATTCTGGACGGGATACGACGAACTGTTGACGAGGCTGGTTCCGCACCGCGCTGAATCACTGCGGCGATGGTTCCCGGGGTCGAGGGCCCCAATCAGTCCCACACCCTCCAGGGGGCGTGCCCCGAACTCCAGTGCAACTCCAGCTGCTCCTTCTCCCGGAGCGTGTCCATCGGCTGCCAGAAGCCGGAGTGCTGGTAGGCCATCAGTTCGCCCTCGGCGGCAAGCCGTTCGAGTGGCTCGCGTTCGAGGATGCAGTCGTCGCCAGTCAGATAGTCGAGGACCCTGGCTTCGAACACGAAGAATCCTCCGTTGATCCAGCCCGCATCCGCCTGGCTCTTCTCCGAAAACTCCCGGACCTGGCCATCGGCCAGGACCAACCCGCCAAACCGCGCCGGGGGGCGCACCGCTGTCACCGTGGCGGCCTTGCCGTGGGCCCGGTGAAAGGCGAGCAACCCGGTGATGTCGACATCCCCCAGCCCGTCGCCGTAGGTGGCCAGGAAGGTCTCTCCCCCGAGCCACCGGGCCAGGCGACCGATGCGGCCACCGGTCATGGTGTCCTGCCCGGTGTCCACCACACTCACCCGCCACGGTGGTCTGGAGTCGTTGGCGACTTCGAGGCTCCCCCGCGAGAGGTCCACCGTGAAGTCGCCCGAGAGCACCAGCAGGTCGTGGAAGTAGGACTTGATCATCTCGCCCTTGTAGCCGCATGCCACCACAAAATCACGGCAGCCGTGATGGGCATAGATGCTCATCAGGTGCCAGAGGAGTGGCTTGCCTCCGATCTCCACCATCGGCTTGGGACGGGAAGTGGTCTCTTCCGAGAGGCGGGTGCCCCGGCCGCCGGCCAGAATCACGGTCTTCATGTCAGAGAATCCTCGGGACGGGAAGCGGCAAGATGAACCGGCCACCGCGCCTGGCATACTCGGCCTGCTGCGCCACGATCTCTCGAGCAAAATTCCAGGCCAGGATGAGTACGTAATCGGGCTGCCGCTCCAGCAGAACCTCGGCGGGAGGCACCGGAAGATGCTGGCCGGGGGTGTAGCGGCCCTGCTTGAGCGGGTTCCGGTCCACCGCGTAGGCCACCAGGTCGGTGCCGATTTTGCAGTAGTTCAGCAGGGTGTTGCCCTTGGCCGGGGCGCCATAGGCCGCAATGGTGGCCCCCTCCGCCCGCAGCCGCCGAAGCAGCGCCAGCAGCGAAGATCGGGTGCCTGCCACCTCCTCCGCAAAGCGGCGCAGCCGCGCCACGTCGGCCAGGCCGGCCTGGCGCTCCGCCTCGGCGAACGCGAGGACCGCAGGACCATGCTGGCGTCCGGGCGATGCAGGGGCGGCATAGAACCGGATCGATCCCCCATGAACGGCCACCTGGTCCACCCGGACGATCCGGAGTCCGGCCGCCTCGGCGATCCGCAGCAGCGCGGTCACCGAGAAATAACTGAGGTGCTCGTGGTAGATCGTATCGTACACCAGGCCATCGAGCATGGCACCCAGCCAGGGCACCTCGAAAATGGCGAGGCCGTCGTCGGTCAGGAGCGCACGAGCCCCGGCGAGGAACCCGATCGGGTCATCCACGTGCGCCAGGACGTTGTTGCCCAGGACCGCCCGGGCGGGACCGTGGCGAGCCCGGGTCCGGGCTCCCTCCTCGGCGCCGAAAAAGACCACATCCGTCGGGATACCGCGCGCCACCGCGATCTCGGCGATGTTCGCGGCCGGATCGAGCCCCAGGACGCGGACCCCCCGGTCGCGAAAGCAGGCGAGCAGGCCGCCGTCATTGCTGGCGGTCTCCACCACCAGGTCCCCAGGACCGAGGCGGAGCAGCTCCACCACGGTGGCGGCGTACGCCTGATTGTGCGTCACGACGGCGTCCGCGGTGCCGGCGACATACAGGTAGTGGGCGAACAGCACTTCCGGGTCGATCACATCGACCAGCTGCACCAGCCCGCAATCACGGCACAGAGTCAGGGCCAGGGGGTAGCGAGCTTCGGCGTCAAACTCGTCCGGATGGAGCGGGAAGGCATTGGCCAGCGGCTGGAGACCCAGATCCAGGATCTCCTCCAGCGCGGATCCGCCACAGGCGCGACAGGTCGAGCGGCGATGGTGCGGCCCCGTCGTCATCGATGGCGCAGCGGTCCCAGCATTCATGACCGGGCACGGAGGGCTGCGCGGTACGGGCGGCCCACTTCACGGCGCCAGACGGTCAGTGCTCCCAGGAAGCGGTAGCGGAGGAGTTCGGTGAAGAACTCCCAGCAGGTTTCCGCCCGGACGTGGGAAATCCCGGTGCCGCGCATCCGGGCAAAGGCATTCACCTCGAACACGCGCAGCCCCATGTAGTGGGCCTTGATCATCATTTCCGGGTCAAGGAACCAGTTTCTCGAGGTCAAGCCCATGGCCAGCAGCGCCTCGCGTCGAAGCAGCTTCGGGGTGCCATTGACGTCGAGGGTGCCCAGGGTAGGCCAGAGCATCAGGACCAGCCCGTTGTATACGATGGAGACAACCTTGCGCCGAAATCCATCCACCCGGAACCGGCGCCGCACCTTGGCCACGATCTGCCCCTCGGTGGACTGCGCGGATTCATACAGCCGGACGACATCCTCGGCATCGACCTGCCCGTCTGCGGGGATCATGCCGACCCACGGAGCGGTCGCGTGCGGAATCCCTTCCAGGATGCCGTTGCCATATCCCCGGTTGATTGGCACGCGATGGATGATCAGATCGGGGTGGGAAGCCTGCAGTCGCTGCAGCACCTCCGCGGTGCCATCCGACGAGCCGTTGTCGACCGCCACGACCTGCAGGCGGTATCCCGAAGCCTGGAACGCGCCGAAGAGCCGGGTGATGGTGGGTCCCACGCCTCCGGCCTCATTGTAGGCCGGGATGACCAGCGAAATGTCCGGCAGATCGGAAGTACTCGCCATGATTGGGCGTCCTGGAGTTTCGGAAAAGTGTCAGAGAAATCGTAGCCCGGTATCGCAAGAGTCGGGCCCCGACGGTGTTCAATCCGGGCAAGAATTCAGGCTCCCGTCTCGGGCCGTTGGTGACCCAAGTACTTGCGACACAACGGCTTACCGAACACGGTGGTGGCGATCAGACCTCGATCCCAACGATCGGCATGCCATCGGGTCGGTAGGCGGTGCGCCGGCGCTCCGCCCCGCGCTGCCGCCACACGGTGCCGAGGTCGCCCCAGGGCACGATGTACTTGGCGATCAGGACCAGGTAGCCCAGGGTCGTCAGGCTGGTCAGCACCTTGGAGGGACCGGTCTTCTGGTCGTACCGCAACACGAAGCCATGTTCGGCCACCCGTGCGCCAAGGCTGCGACACTTGATCAACTTCTCCACCGTGCCGGTGAACCCCATGCCCTTGAGGTCGATGAAGCGATTCCCGAAAATGTCGAGCGCATCCTGGATCAGCGCCACCCGGTACGCCCGGAACCCCGAGGTGTACTCCCAGACCCCGCGGATCGGGAAACAGGTCTTCATCAGGAGGTTGGCGCACCGGGAAATCGTCCGGCGATACCAGTTGACCCCGATCTGTCCGCCCCCTGGGGCGTATCGGGAGGCAATGACCACCTCGGCACCGGCCCGGAGCTTGTCCACCATGCCGAGGATGTAGTTCGGGTCGTGGGTGTCGTCGCAATCCATGCGCACCACGACGTCACCCCTGCCACCAACCTCGGCCACGTACTCCATCCCGTCGCGAATCGATTCGCCCAGGCCGCGATTGAGCTTGTGGGTGATGACATGGATGGGAAACCGTTCCTGCATCTCGGTCAGCAGCGCGCCAGTGCCATCCCGACTGCCATCATCCACGGCCACGATCTGGTAGGCAAATCCCGCCCCACGCATGGTGGCGTCGATTTTTGTGGTCAGCGGCCGGATCGCATGAACCTCGTCGTAGGCCGGGAGCAGGATATAGATCATCGGGCTTGCCTCTCAGGGCCGTCTCCGGCCGCAATGGAACCATTCAATCCGTGAATGCCAGGGAGGAGTCCCCGTCGACAAACCGTATGGTGGTGGACAACGTTGCGGACCCCCCGCCAGCCAGTGCGCGGGCGGCACCCTCCAGCCGGGGTTCCGGAAGTTCGGCCAGATCCCGCGGGTGGGCGTATCGCGCCGAGCCCATGTGGATGGCCGTGAACGCCCGGGGCCGCCAGACGGTGCCAACGTCCGGTGATCCGCCCCCGAGGGTGTCGCGAATGGTGACCTCGTCGTCGCCGAACGTCACCTGCCGGTCCAGCACCAGCCGGCCTGGCCGCCGCCCGGAAATGAGCTGAGCAATAATCATGCGCCGGATGATCGCCCCCAGTACCCGACTCCGGAACACGGTGAGGTTCAGGACCCGGAGCAGCACGAACTTGGAGGGGGTCAGCACTGGTCGCTCCGCCAGGCCAAATCTGGCCCTGGTGGTGGCCACCAGGCCGGTGAGGGTACTGGACTCGGTCAGGCCCTGGAAGGCGGAGGACCATCGGCGCCCACCGCGCCGCCCCGCCTCGACGACATACCCCGCGTCCTCGTAGGCGAGCGCGCCGGTCTGCCGGGATACCACCGTGATCACCCCGCCCTTCTTGAGGCCGCAGATCGCGTGGTAGGCGGGGGTCGAAGTCACCACCAGCCCTGCATCCGGGTAGTGCTTCGGCGGCAGCTCCCGCTGGCACGGGAGTGGACTCGCCGCCGCGCTGTTCCGGGCCGACCCGAGGGCCGCCGCGGCCAGACAGTACGAATACATCAGCAGCGGGAGATTGTGGGTGTCGACCGTCTGCGGCGTCACGACCGGGGCCTGGGGCAGGCGGGGACGGATGAATCCGGCGATCGATGCTGCCACTGGCGAGCGGGCGGCCAGGAGTTCAAATCCCGCTGGATACCACTGGACGGTGTGCCGGCTCCCGTAGCCCCCCCCGATGCTGCCGTCGGGCTGGACGCAGTGCGCCAGGAACTCCAGGGCGCGATCGATCGATCGGCTCAGCTCGGTCCCCGGCCGCTCGCGCTCAAACTCCGCCAGGTGCTGGAGGCCCAGCGACTCGTACCCGGGATCGGCGCCACCGTACTCGGCGTACCAGCCATCAGGAGACTGTCGGCGCAGAATGCCGGCGAGGACCTCGTCGGCGCGGTCGCGATAGGCGGCTTCACCGAGCTGCTCACCCGCCCGGAGCCAGGTCAGGGCGAACAACGCTTGATGATTGTTGATGAAGGCATAGTCCTCAGTCGATCGGGCCGCGAAACCCAGGCCCCGGCGGACCGCCTCGGCAATCCGGTCGGCGAGCCCAGCCGGGCAGTCGTCCCCCAGCAGGCGACGCGCCGCGAGCAGGATGTAGCATTGCGCCAGGGTGACTCCGTGGTCCTGGGTGTTCGGACCGACGGTATCAAAGGCACCGTTCCGCCGCTGCCGACGCAGCACCACTTCCAGAGCGGCCTCAATCCACCGGAAGACCTGGCCATTGGCTGCCCACGGATTTCCGGAAACGGGAGTGCGCCACAGCCACGCAAGGGGCAACACCCCCGCCTGGAGCATGTTGATGGGAAAGTCGCGAAACTTCCAGGCCCAATGGTCGCGGTCAAAGCTCCCCCAGGTGGGCGAGAGCGGCTCGCGGTCCAGCGACCCGAGCAGTCGTGGCGTCGCCTCGAGCACCGGGCCCAGGTACTCTCGCGCATCATTTCCGGCGCGGTCGAAATTCATAGGCGAGTGGCACCAGGCAGGGCAAGGGAGTCCAAGGGTGAGAACCTAACGGGCACTGGTGGCGCCCGCCACGGCCGGGGCGGGCGCAAATCGCTTGACGTAATAGTGCATCTCGAGCCCCTGCGCGATGGCGGTACCCGCCACGGTGGCGCCCCGTCGCAGCAGCAGCGCCTGGACCGCCGCGTTGTCAGGCCGCACCGCCACGTACCAGGCCGCGCAGCCCGCCTGGCGCAGGTGTTCCTCGGCGGCATCGAAGAGCGCCACCGCCACCCGCGCCCCGACCCGGGCCTCGAACCGCCGGGAGCGGGCATCGGGGTGCACCCCGATCACCACGCACCAGGCGGGTACATCCGCCAGGAACGGCAGCGCCTCGCCGCCGAGGTAACGGAGATTGGCGACAAAGCCCGCCAAAGCGGCCGGACGGCCCAGCACCGAGCGCGCTACCGCCACCGCCAGCCCGACTGGATGCCGGCGCACCAGATGCGAGAAGACCCCCTGTCGTCGGGTGGCAAAGACGAAGAACCCCACCACCCGACCCTCGGCCTTGGCCACCAGCGCGTGCAGGCCGGGATTGTCGATGTTCTGCCGATAGAACGCCTGCTCCAGGAACGGGAGCCCCAGGGTGGCGACGGAATGACCGTTGAAATCGGGATCCCCGAACAGCGACTGGTGCAGCTCCGCTACGGCACGGGCGTCCGCCGCCGTCACCGGGGCGATCTCCAGTCCAGGCGGGGCGGCGGCGATGGCGGGGGCAGGCGTTGTTGCCTCATCGGTGGAGACCGCCTCCAGTGCTCGCTCCACCGCGAGGTACTCCGTCATCAGCTCGCCAGGCGTTCGCATGGCGAGTTCCCCGCCGAGATCCCGTTCCGCGAACTGCCGCAGCCAGGGGCCGTAGCGGGGATAGAAATCGGCGTTCATGCCCCGGGAATGGTAGTCCACCACCGCGACGCCCCCGGTGGCCCGCGCGGTGTCCAGGATCGCGGCGGCGGCGGCATCGGGGTCCACAATGCCATTGATGCTCAGCCGACGATCGAAATGATCGTCCATCCAGGCCGGTGGCACCTGCACCACCCCAAGTTCCCGCCGCTCGGCCGGGTGGTAGGGGCGGAAGGGATGACAGATCCCCCGCCGGAACCCCGGATAGAATTCGAGCCCGAGTGAGGAGTCGTATCGCAGCCCCGCCAGCTCGTGCCGGCGCAGCGTCTCGTTGGGGTCATCGGGATCGAGGTGCCAGAAGTGATGCCGGTTGCCAAGGACCGGGGCACCGGCAGCGTGACTCACCCGCTCGGCCTCCACCCGGATTGTTTCGGCGCTGCGATGTGCCAGGTAGCTGGCATGCAGGCCGATCTCGCAGCCGGCATCGCGGAGCTCACCGAAGAGTCGCTGGAACCGAGGGCCGCGGACATCGTAGAAGTCGTCCGGACGCCCCAAGGCATACTGCAGCAGGGTTCCCCGCCGCGCCATGAAGTAGAACGTAGGTCGGGCGCCGAGCTCTCGTTCGAGGTCGATCCATTCGCGAAAAGTCCAGAAGTGGTTGGTGCCGCGCAGCACCCCGAGCGCCGAGCCGATCCCGCGCACCCCGCGTCGGGCCAGCAGTCGGGGTGCCTCGATCCAGCGGATGATCTCGGGATAATCGACGTCGTGGGTGAAGCTGAATGCGGCCCGTGTACCCCCGACCTCCCACGGCATTGGCGTCGGTAAGTGGCCCCGGGAAGATGCGAGATCACGAATGGCGCGTCCCCACCGCGACACCGGCGCCTGGGAAAGCAACCCGTCGCGCACTGGCACCCAGTCTTTGGCATCCAGATTGTCCCAGCGGTCACGGCGCCAGGTGGACTCTCGTGCCCCGGTCAGCAGCCAGAAGGCCGCGAACACCACATCCACAGGCCAGGCCCCGGGGGCATCGCCGCGCCACTCCTCGCCGGGAAAGCGCAGGAATGGGAGCCCGTTCCACATTCGGCTGCCGGTGGCATCCACGGCCCCGGCAGCCTGGAAGTCCAAATCGGCCGCCGGGATGTGAAGGAGTGTGGCACCGAAGGGAGCTCTCCCATAGGAAATCTGGGGCGACTCGCCGGCATCGTTCCAGACAAACCGACAGCCGTACCCGGCAATGCGCAGCAAGGTGCGGAGGGTGTACTTGATCTCCAGCAGGCCGGGGCCGAGGGCGTGGTCAAGCGCCACGGTCAGGGTCGCGGGCGAGCCTGCAGGGGCCCACGATCGAGTGCCCCCACTCATGCCGCGACCGCGGAACTGTCCGGCGGTCGCGCCGGCGCGACAAAGTCGGCACGGCCCTGGATGTAGAGTACCAGCCCGAGCGCGGCGGGAATGAGGAGGAAGAGGCGCCAGGTGATAAGTGTGGCCGCCCCTCCGGTCAGGCCGGCCAGGGAAAAGAGCCGATCCATGGCCACCTCGCCCACCCCGAGACCTCCCGGTGTCAGCGGGATGGTATTGACCAGCACCCCGATCGGCAGCAGGACAAGCATCATCTCGGCGCTCCCGGTGGCACCCACCACTCGGGCCAGCACCAGCATGGAGAGGAGCCCGAGCAGGGTGGCGGCGAGGGAAAGCGCCAGGGCACCGGCCACCGCCCCCGGAAAGGCCCGGTAGGCGCGCATCGCCGCTGCGGCCCGCGCGACAATGCCATCGAGCGGCAGCCAGGGCAGGTGCCTGGTCACCCAGGCCCGACCGATCGGTCCCCACAACCCCAGCGCCACGAGTCCCGCCAGGACTGCCAGTCCTGCGGCCCAGGTCAGGATGGTCACGATGGTGGGATAGAGCCGCGCCACGCCGGGAAAGACCAGCGCTGCCATCAGGGGAACGAAGAGCAGGGCGACGAGGCCGACCACCCGATCAAAGATCAGGATCGCCGCCAGCTCGGTCCGGCGACCCTGCTGGTCGCGGAGCGTGAGGTAGAGCCGGGCGATGTCCCCTCCAGCAGCGCCCGGCATCAGGACGTTGAAGCAGGTGCCGATCAGGAGCAACCGCAACGAGGCGCCAAACCTGATCGAAAAATTGAGCGGCGTGGCGAGCACACACAGGCGCCACGCGGTGGCTGCCAGTCCGCCCGCCATCAGGCCAAGCGCCAGCAGCAGGGCACCTGGTTCGGCACGCAGTGCCGCGATCTGGCGCCAGTCGAGCAGTCCCGACCGGCTCAGCCACACCAGCAGGGCGATCCCGACCCCGGTGCGCACCACCGACCAGGCGATTCGCGAAACCTTCACGGTTGGGTGCCGCCAACCCGCACGAACACCCGGACTGGAATGTTGACCATCGGGTAGTCCAGCGCGGGACGTCTGACCCAGGGAAGCAGGGCTGGGGACTGGAACGTTGCGGCCAGTCGGTAACCGAGCTCGCCGCGATCGAGCTGCGCAAAGAGCTGAGGGGGCAAGCTGCCGGAATGCGGTTCGTTGCCCTGGCTGCTCCAGTCCGGCGCCACCAGGATGAAGCGCGGCTGGCGGTCCCGCCACCCGGCGGCGATCTCCGCCGCCGCCGCGTCGTCCCGCCGGAGCGCCACCAGCGGTCCACGATGGGGCGTGGCCACGGCCACGGTGAGGTGCTCGGGCAGCGCCGGCAACTTGTAGGCTGACCCGAAGTACTCCAGGCGATCCCCGGGCCGGGCCTCTGCGGCAATCCACGCTGCGGCCGCGTGACGGGAGTCCTTGACCATCGCCCAGGTCAAATCGACCCCTCGAAGCAGCCCGAGGCCGAGGACGAGCGCCGCCGACGCCACCCCCGCCAGCCGCAGGGTGCGATGGCGGGACTCCCCAGCAAGGATCACCGCCCGAGCGGCAAACAGTCCCAGCACGAAGGTGGCCGGCATCAGGTAGCGCAGCTGCCCCGTCCGCGTGGCGAAATAGAGCAGGGCGAGATAGCTCACCGCCGGCAGCAGAAGCAGGAGGCTGCGGCGATCCCGCCAGGCCACGAGGGCGATCCCGACGCCAGCCAATGCCAGGCCGGGCAGGGTCATCGCCTGGGCCATGAACCCGCCCAGCAGGAGGGCCAGGTCAAGGTGCCCGTCCCAGGTGCGCGGATAGGTCGGAATGAAGGTGAGCGCCCCGGACCGGGCCAGCTCCATCCGCTCCTGGGCATGCGCCAGGTGGGCAAAGAACCGGGTCGGGTCCACCAAGAGCCCGCTGCCCAGCCCGAACGCCAGCAGCGCGACGGCCAGCGCCAGCATTGGCGTCTTCCAGGCGATGGGCCCGCGACGGCCGGCACGCCACTCCCGCCGAAGATGCACCACCAGCAGCACCGGAGCCATCGCCAGGAAGAGGCCGAGCGCCTGCTCCTTCGTGGCCAGTGCCGCGCCGACCGCCGCACCGAGGATCACGGCCACCCGGGTCGACATCGCCACCTGCAGCGCCCGGGCGTAGGCGGCCATGGCGATCGCCGCGAAGGCCATCATCGGCACATCGACATTGCCGGTGCGACTGTAGTAGAACATCGGGTAGGAGACCATCGTCAGCAGTGCCGCCATCACGCCAGTGCGGTCGTCCCAGATTTCCCGCGCCGCCCACCACGCGCCCAGGATGACGAACAGCGCCATCACGATGGAGACCAGATGGCCGATCAAGCTGAGGGTCCGGAGTGCCCCGACCGGATCGCGAAAGCCGTAGGGAAACTCCCCGCCCTGCGGCCCCGCCCACCGACCGCTCACCCGCATCCATCCGAGGTAGGGCGCGTAGGCGCCGACCACCAGGAACGAGTGCAGCAACGGATATCCCAGGTTCTGCACTTCCTGGGGGTGGAGGATGTTGTTGACCTGGGCCAACGGCCCCAGCGGGGTCTCGTCGTCGACCGCCCAGCCGTGGATCCGCTCGGGGCCGGTGGCAATCGGCGCCCCCCACCACGCCCCCGGCAGGTAGAGCACCAACGCCAGTACCACCAGGAGCAACGGGGTCCGGGGCACCGCCAGGCGGACAGCGCTCACTCGATCCGCCCGGCCGCACCCACCGGTTGCGCCAGCGTCGGGATCGCCTCGCCGTCCACGAACGCCCGGAACCAGAGTTCCAGGCTCAGCACCCCCCAGAGCTCACGCCCGTATTGCCGCTCCCCCGTCACCAGGCGATCGAGGGCTGCCGGCTGGAAGATGCCGCGCTGCCGGGCCCGGGGCCCGCAGAGGATGTCATGGAGGAAGTCGCGCAGCGGGCCGGCCGCCCAGGCATGGAGGGGAACCGGGAACCCCATCTTGTCGCGACGATCGACGACCTCGGCGGGCAGGATCGGGCGGACCGCCTCGCGCAGGACCCGCTTGGTGTCGCCGCCCTGGAATCGCATTGCCGGACTCATCCGGGTCACCAGCTCCACCAGCCGGTGGTCGAGCAACGGCACCCGTGACTCCAGGGAGACGCTCATGCTGGTGCGATCCTCCACCTGGAGCAGCGAGGGCAGCAGCGTCTTGAGGTCGAAATTGGTCATCTGGTTGAAGTAGCTCTTGATGTTCGGGTCATTGAACACCGCCCCGAACTCCCCGAACACCCGGGCCTCACTCGCCGGCGTCCAGACATCGGGGGTAAAGAGCTCCCCGGCCGATTCATGACGGCTTACCAACCGGAAGTACCGCTGGTCCATCTCCTCGAACAGCCCCTCCCGGAAGAAGGTCTGCATCAACGGCACGTACTCGCGCAGCCGCGGCAGGTTGGGGGCGATGCTGTCCCAGGTCACCACATGGCGGCCGGTTTCCTGGGTACCGAAAATGATCCCCTTGAGGCACTGTTCCACGTACGCGGCGAGATAGCGGGCGTACCCGCCGAACAACTCGTCGCCCCCCTGCCCCCCGAGCACCACCGAGACATGCTGCTTGGCCAGCCGGGAGACGGCCCACTGCGGGAAGAGGCCCGGGCCCGCTGCCGGTTCATCCATCATGTAAATCAAGCCCGGCATCTGGTCGGCAAACTCGCTGGCGCCAGGCCAGACCTCGTGGTGCACCGTGCCGGCCCGCGTCGCCACCGCGCGGGCATAGCCGGTTTCGTCAAAGAGCGGCCCGTCGCGGAACCCGCCGGTGAAAGTGTGGAACGGTCCGTCGTGCATTCCCGACGCGACCGACACCACCGTGGAACTGTCGATGCCCCCCGAGAGATGGGCACCCACCGGCACATCGCTCCGCAGCTGGAGCCGCACGGCGTCCTGGATCAGCTCCAGGACCTGGTGGGTGTAGTACTCCTCGGTATGGTGGGTGTCCAGGGTGTAGTCGAGGTCCCAGTACTTGCGGATGACCGGCGCTTCGTCGGCGCCGGGCCGAAAGGTCAGGAGGTGCCCAGGCTCCAGCCGCTGCACCCCGCGGAACAGGGTCCGGGGACCCAGGCAGTACTGGAAGGTCAGGTACTGCTCGAGCGCGATCGGATCCGGCTCGGGCTGCATGAGCCCCGCAGCGGCGAACGCCTTGGGCTCGCTGGCGAACGCCAGCTGATCATCGGCGATGGTCCAGTAGAACGGCTTGATCCCCAGCCGGTCCCGGGCCGCAAAGAGACGGCCCTGGCGCTGGTCCCAGATCGCGAAGGCGAACATGCCGTTGAGCCGGTCCACACATCGCTCCCCCATCTCCTCGTAGAGATGGATGAGCACCTCAGTGTCGCTCTGGGTCCGGAAGTGGTGCCTGCCCTTCAGCTCCTCGCGCAGCTCGAGATAGTTGTAGATCTCGCCATTGAACACCATCCAGACGGTGCCATCCTCGTTCGACATCGGCTGACGGCCGGTCTCGAGGTCGATGATCGCCAGCCGTCGAAAGCCCAGGGCGGCGGGACCCTCCTGCCACCATCCGGCATCGTCCGGGCCGCGATGGGCCAGCGCGGCCATCATGACCTGGACCGCGCCAGGGTCCGCGACCCGCGAGGGTTCCCGACAGATGACGCCACACACGCCACACATCAGCAGCCTGCCATCGGAAGCCCAGGGGACGCCGCAGCGCGGAGGCCACCAGTCTCGGGATGTCGGATCCGCTTGCGCACGAGGTACCCCTGCCGGCAACGCCGGAACTGCGGGTGGAGAGCATGAAGGTGTGACGGCAGCGGCGCCGCCCCGCTGGACTCCGGCCCGAACCGCCACAGCGGCCAGGCCGCCGACAGCGGCGGACATGCGGGAAATGGCAGAATCACCGGTGGCACCGCCCTGACCCCAAGAGGTGCAAGCGGTGTGCCGCCAATCCCCTGGATCGTTGCGACAGGAGCCCGAAGCCGAACCGGCGGCCACCCGCCGAGCCGGACTCCCCTTCCGGGCGGAACGGATTATGCTAGCCAAGGCTAACTTACAACTGCTGCAGCGATTGAGCGCGCTGGGCGGACCAGCAATGGAGTCAAATGTTGGATACCCGCCACACTTTTTGCAATAGTGTGGCGATCATCCACACCCCCGTCCAAATGCGGTGGTCGAAGGCGACGGGGCACATCCGACCAACTTTTCACGGTTCATTATGAAACATGAGGGTCGCCATCAGTTCGATTCCGCCCGCCGGGCGCCTCCCGCCTCGGTGCACATCGACCTCGACGGCGGGGTCGAGATTTTCGAGGGACACGGCTGGCGGTACGCCAGCGGTCGGGACCCGATTTTCGACACCGGACTCCGGGGCTTTCTCAGCTTCCTGGCCGAGCATCGCATTCGGGCCACCCTCTTTGTCGTAGCCCGATCCTTGCACAACCCGGAGAAGCGCGGCCTGATCGAGGCCGCCGTCGAGCAGGGACATGAGATCGCGTCCCACTCGCTGACGCACCGCTATCTCACGTCACTGGACACCGCCGGCAAGCATGAGGAGATCGGGGCCAGTCGGCGCCTCCTGGAGCAGGAACTGGGAATCACGGTTCGTGGCTTCCGGGCTCCGGGGTATCGCATCGACTACGAGTCGCTGGAGATCCTGGCTGCCCACGGGTACGAGTACGACAGCTCGGCGTTTCCAACCGCGCGCTACGCGACAGCGCTGCACAGTACGGTGGAGCGCCTGCGTGCACCGCATCATCCGGTGGCTGGGCAGGCATTGGTGGAGTGGCCGATGCCCGACCACCGGCCCTTCCCCCTGCCGTTCAACCCGAGCTATGCGCTGCTCCTGGGTGGCTGGTTGTTTCGGGCTGGGTTGGACCGGTTTCGCCGGACGGGGCGGCCGCTGACCCTGTTGTACCACCTGATCGACCTGGCCGCGCCGCTGCCGGCTGGCGAACTGCCCGGAGTGGCTGCCCGGGTCTTTACGCTGTCGATGATGAGTGCCGAGCGGAAGCGGGCACGATGCGGCGCGATGCTCGATCGAGTCCGCCAGCAGTATCGGCTGATGACAACCCTGGAGGCGGTCGAGGAATGGCGAGCCGCTGAGCCGCACCGCCCTGCACTCCAGCCCGCTGGCTCGGGCCATGCTTGACGGATGCTACGCCCTGGGCCCCGCCGGGACGCCGGGGGTGTCGCTGTGGGGAATTGACCTTGCTCAGGCGCCCTCCGTGGTGGCGGCCCTCCTGGGTCGGCTCTCGGAGGCGGAGCGGCTGAGAATCACCACCCTGGAAGTCGGGGCGGCACGGCGACGGTTCATCGTCCGACGTTCGGCGCTCCGGGCCCTGGTGGGCGCCGCCACCGGCACCGTCCCGAACGAGGTGGCATTCCTGCTGGGCCGGGATGGCAAGCCTTCGGTCGCGGCGCCGAAGGGGGCGGATCGGTGCCATTTCAACAGCTCGAGCGCACGGGAAGTGGCGGTCATCGCGATCTCAGCCGCCGGTCCCATCGGGATAGACGTGGAATGGACGCAGGGGACGACGCCGCTGGATCGGGTGGCAGCGCGATTCTTCTCGGAGTCCGAACGGGAAGCCCTCGCGGCCTGCCCTTCCGCCCGCCGGCGGGAACAATTCTTCCGGACCTGGGTCCGCAAAGAGGCCTTTCTGAAGGGGCTTGGTGACGGCATCTCGGCACGCATCCGGGTCACCCGACTCGGCGGTGCCGCAGACTTCGAGGCGGCGGCAGCGGTGGAGGATGGCTGGATGGTGCGAGACCTTGCCGGCCTGCCAGCGGGCTACCTGGCCAGTGTCGCGACGCGAGCAGGCCACGGGGCGCAGACCGAACCGCCGGACGGCGGGCGCCAGCACCATGATTCGGCAGGGGCACGAGCGGCAGACCACGATGCAGGCATTGCGGTTCAACCACGGCACTGAGGGGAACAGGAAACATGGCACAGGAACGACGTCCGGTAGTCATCATCGGGGGAGGTCCGGCGGGAACCTCGGCGGCACTCTGCCTGCGGAAACTCGGTCATGAAGTGAAGCTGTACGAGAAACTCAAGTTTCCGCGCTACCGGATCGGCGAGTCACTGCTCCCGGGAACGCTGTCGATCCTTTCCCGACTGGGGGTGGCCGACAAGGTGAACGAAGCCGGGTTCGTGAGGAAGAACGCCGCCACCTTCATCTGGGGCGGCGGACGGCCACCCTGGTCCTTCACCTTCGGCACGCCCAAGACGGCGCCTTGGGTCTACGACCACTCGCTCCAGGTGACCCGGGCCGAGTACGACCACATCCTGCTCAAGGCCGCGGCCGAGCGCGGGGCGACGATCCATGAGGAATGCGAGATCACCGATGTCGAATTGAGCAGCAACGGGGTCCCCAGCCGAGTCAGCTGGAAAAGTGCCGACGGCGAGGGGACCGAGGAGACCGATTTCGTCGTGGACGCCTCGGGGCTCCGGGGTTCGCTCTCGCAGAAGCTGACCACCCGCCAATGGGACAAGTACTACCGCAACATGGCGATCTGGTCGTACTGGAAGGGTGGCAAGCGGTACAAGGGCGACCTGGAGGGCAACATCTTCTCCGTCACCTTCAAGGAGGGATGGTTCTGGATCATCCCGCTGAAGGACGACACCTACAGCGTCGGCGCGGTGACCTCGATGGAAAACAACGAGAAGATCCGGGAGATGGGGGCCCAGGCGTTCTACATGGACTGCCTCAAGCAGTGCGACCTGGCCATGGAGATCCTCGACACCGCGGAGCAGTGCGACGAGGTCCGGATCCTCAGGGAATGGTCGTACGAGGCGAAGGAGCTGTCGCACCATCCCGCCTTCTTCTGCGGCGACTCGGCGTGCTTCATCGACCCGCTGTTCTCCTCCGGGGTCCACCTGGCCACCTACTCCGGGATGTTGGCGGCGGCGGCCATCGATCACCTGTACCGCCACCCGGAGGACAAGGACGAGGTCCATGCCTGGTATGACAGCTCCTACCGCGAGGCCTACCAGCGCTATCACAAGTTCGTGGCCGCCTTCTACGCCTGCAACGACGAGCCCGACTCGACCTTTTGGACCAACCGGAAGATCGACGGCGCTCGCGACGCCAAGTTCGAGGGCAAGCAGTGGTTCACGGCCCTCACCGGGGAGACCGTCGATGCCGATGCCGCCGGGGTGGAGGAGGTGGAGCAGGGCGCCTCGACCCTGGCCCAGCTCTGGCAGCACGGCACCTCGGAGATCAGTGACGAATACGACGGCAGCGAGCTCGCCCACCGCCGCCTGGCCTTTGCCAGCAATCTGCTCAAGCAGTTCATGCAGATGGCCTCGATCGAGTGGGCCGGGCAGGAGGTGCGATTGCAGTCCTCCTTCCGGGTGCACCCGACCGCCTTCACGCTGGAGCGCCAGCACTTCCTCGGCGATGAGTCGGGCCGCACCATGCGGGCCTACGCGTTGAGCGAGAGCCATCGGGCCCTTTTCGAGGAGCTGCGCCAGGCCCCGATGAGCTTCCAGGACCTGATGGGCCGCCTCAAGGCCCTCGACTCCAGCGGCACGCCGCTCCAGATCATCGGGCGGCTCAACGAGGAGCATTTCATCCGCGGGTTCGACAAGGCGGGCGAACGGGTCCGGATCCAGAGCGCGCTGCGGTTCGGTGGCGTGGGCTCCGAGGACGATATTTCCTAGTCACAAGCACTTCCCGGTCCCGCGCCCGCCCCCACGGCGGCGCGGGGTCCGGGGGCAAGGAGCAAGATCGTGAGCAAGCAAGAAATCGTGGAGCTGATGCTGGCCCTGCTGCAACAGACCCTGGATGCCCACAACGTCGACGAAGGCGGGGCAGCGGCCCGCGCCACCAGCGAGCTGGCCCTGATCGGGGAGGAGGCGGCGGTCTCCTCGATGGCCCTGGTCTCGTTCATCGCGGATGTCGAGTCGACCCTGGCCGAGGACCACGGCGTCGCCGTCACCCTGGTCAGCGAGCAGGCGTTGTCGCGGAAGCGGAGCCCGTTCCGCAACATCGACGCGCTGGCCGACTATGTGGTCGAGTTGGTGGCCACACCAGCCGAGATCGGTCAGGGATGACCGACCCCGGGGCGGACCAGAACCACATCGACTGGCAGCTGGCACGCTTTGCCGAAGGTGCCGGCCAGCCGGCGGTCATCTGGCGCGATCGGGAATATTCGTTCAGTGACCTGGCGGCGGGCTATCACGAGTGGCTGGCCCGGCTCACCGCAGCCGGGATCGGCCCCGGCGCATCGGTGGCGGTGATCGGGGATTTTTCCCCCGCCTCGGTGTCGGCCCTGATGGCCCTGGTCCGGCTGGACTGCATCCTGGTCCCGTTGGCTCGCGAATCGCGGGACCAACACGCCCAGTTCCTGGAGATCGCCGAGGTCGATGCCACCATCACCCTCGACGATGCGGACCACGGCGTCATCGCCACCCACCCTCTGCGCCGGAACCACCCGCTGCTGACCACCCTGCGGGAGCGCGGTGAGCCGGGGCTGGTGCTGTTCAGTTCGGGGTCCACCGGCAAACCCAAGGCGATCCTGCACGCGTTGCCGCAGCTCCTGGAGAAATTCCGCAAGCCACGGCACTGCTATCGCACCGTCACCTTTCTCCTCTTTGACCACATCGGCGGCTTCAACACCCTGTTCTACACCCTGGCCAACCTCGGCTGCGTAGTCGTGCCGGAGGAGCGCAGTGTCCGAATGGTGTGCCGGGGCATCGAGCGGCATGGTGCGGAGCTGCTCCCCACCTCCCCATCGTTCCTGAACCTGCTGCTGCTGGGGGATTCGTACCGTGATTTTGACCTGTCGTCGCTCAAGCTGGTGACCTACGGCACCGAGGTGATGCCGGAGCGCACTCTGGAGCAGCTGTCCGAGGCGCTGCCGCACGTCCGCCTCCAGCAGACGTACGGACTGTCCGAGCTGGGCATTCTCCGCTCCAAGTCGGCCTCGAACCGGTCGCTGCTGGTACAGGTCGGCGGCGAGGACTACGAGACCAAGGTGGTCGACGGCACCCTCCGCATCCGCGCCAAGTGCTCGATGCTGGGCTACCTGAACGCGCCGAGCCCGTTCGATGCCGATGGCTGGTTCGACACCGGCGACAGCGTCATCCAGGATGGCGAGTACTACCGGATTCTCGGCCGGGTTACCGAGATCATCAATGTCGGCGGGCAGAAGGTCTATCCGGCGGAGGTGGAGAAGGTAATCGCCGAGATTCCCGGGTTTGACGATGTGGCGGTGGCCGGCGAAGCCCACCTCCTGCTCGGCAACATCGTGGTTGCCACGGTCCAGATGCGCGAGCCACTGCCTGCCGCCGAGGTCAAGCGCCGGATCCACGAGCACTGCCGCGGGCGGCTGCAGCCGTACATGCTGCCGGCAAAGGTCAAGGTGGTCACCGAATCCCTGGTCAACAGCCGGTTCAAGAAAGTGCGCCGCGCCACGTGAACGGAGTCAGCGAGCTCGATCCCGGCAATGCCACCGACGTGGACCACGTCGCGAGGCTGTACGAACAGTTCCTGCCGACCAGTCCGGTGGTCCGGCTCGGGCCCCGCTTCCTGCGCGAGTTCTTCTTTACCCGGCTGGTTCGCGATGACCTGCTCGGTGCCCTGGTCTGTCGGATCGAAGGGCGGGTCGTCGCCTTTGTGTCGTGGACCGACCACCCCGCAGATTTCATCGGCCGCGGGATCAAGCGCCACTTCCTGGCCCTGTCGTGGATCATGCTCCGGAGCATCGCGTCCCGCCCGGTCTTCGTCCGCGACCTCGTGGCCACGCTGCGGATGGTGTCCAAACGATCCGGCGATGGCGGCGAGGCTCCCGCACCGGCCACCATCGAGGCGATCTCCCTGGTGGTCCCCCCGGAGTTCCAGCGGCACGTACCACCCGGCGGCACCGCCCGGCTCACCGTCAGGCTGGTGCGCGAACTGGCCACTGCGGCACGAGCCCGGGGAGTCCGCCGGGTGCTGTATGTCGTCCAGCCGTCCAACACCGCCTCGTGCATCTTCTTCAGCGGCATGGGATGTGACTTTGAGAAGCGCACCTATGCCGGCGAAGCGGTCTACGTCTACACTCACGAGCTCTCCGAGACATCGGCATGAGCGCCGGCCTGCCGCCCAGCGAAGCGGCGCCCGACTCGCCGGTGGCCCTGGTCACGGGGGCCCGCAAGGGAATCGGCCGTCACCTCGCGGAGCACCTGCTCCGGGAGGGGTACCAGGTGGTCGGCTGCGGCCGCGGCACCGAGTGCTGGTCGGCCCCGGGATTTGAGTACCAGCAGGCCGACGTGGCCGACGAGGCCCAGGTGCTGGCCCTGTTCCAGCGGATTCGCACCCTGTATGGCCGCCTCGACGCCGTGGTGAACAACGCCGGACTGGCGTTCATGAACCATTCGCTCCTGACCCCCGTGGCCACCTTGGAGCGGATGCTGCGTACCAACGTTGCCGGGACCTTCCTGGTGAGCCGGGAGGCGGCCAAGCTGATGCGGAAGCGCAAATTCGGACGGATCGTCAACCTCTCCTCGGCGGTGGTGCCGCTCCGGCTCGGCGGGGAGTCCGGCTACCTCGCCTCGAAGAGCGCCGTGGAAATGTTGTCCCAGGTCATGGCGCGAGAGCTGGCAGAACTGGGGATCACCGTCAATGTGGTGGGACCCGGACCGACCGATACCGACATGACCCGCGGGGTGCCACCCGCCAAGCTCGACCTGCTCCGCGAGCAGTTCTTTACCAAGCGCTTCACCACCATGGAGGAGATTGCCCACGTGGTGAGCTTCTTCCTCCACCCCGAGAGCGCGGCGATCACCGGCCAGGTGCTCTACCTGAATGGCGTCCCGAATACCTGAGCCGCAGGCTTTCGCCGAGTGGGGCGCAGAGTCGGGGCTCCCGACCGGCGCTGGCGTGCGCCGGCTCCTGCCGGTCGATATTCCCCAACTGATCGCCCTGGTGGAGGTGGCGCTGCCGGACACCATGGCGGCGCGTCTCGGCCGGCGATTCGCCGTGCAGTACTTCCGCGGGCTGCTCACAGAGCCCGCAGTTCACGTGGACGGGTATTACCACGCCGGCGAACTGGTCGGATTCATCGTCTACACTGCGGATGTCGCGGCCGCCCTGCGCGCGGTGTATGTAAAGCACGCCGCCCGCCTGACCTGGGCGCTCCTGCCAGCTCTGGGCTCGTTCGCCCGGATTGCGTTCGTGGCTCGGATCGCCTGGGCAATCCTGGCCGGGGGCCGCGAGGCGGGGAGCGAGGTCCCGGCGGAGTTGTTGTCCATCGGCTTGCTGCCGGCGGTGCGCGGCAAGGGGCCGAGCGCCACCCCGGTGGCCACGCCGGTCGCGACGGCCCTGGTCGACCGGGCCTGCGACAACCTCGCCCTGCGGGGTGTCGCTGCGGTAAAAGTGTTCTGCAAGGACGAGGCACTCGACCCCGCGGCAAACCGCTTCGTCCGGAAGATGGGATTCGTCGCGGGGGGCAGGGTCCGTCGATTCGGCCTCGATTCGATCCTCTACCTGCGGACGCTCACCCCCCCGGACACCGATCGCCCCACCTCAGCTGACGCTGGAGGAGCCGGTGCCTGACAAACGGACCGTGACCAACACACGGCTGGGACGGCGGGAGGCCGCAGTCATCATGCTGGCGGCGGTGGCGTGGTATCTCCCAGGCATCTGGTGGGGCCTGCCGGTGGATGCCGAGCCGCTCTATCGAGCGTTGTGGGGGGTGGATGAGCTGGGGCCCTCCGGGGCACTCAACGCCATCAGGGTGCTGCTGGGCGGCGAGGTGTACCCAAGCCCGCAGTACCCGCTGGCGCACTATTTCGTGCAGGCGGTCTTCGTGTGGCCCTACCACCTGGCGATGCGGGTGGCCGACAACGTCGGGTTTGCCGCCCAGACCGATTCCCTGGCCACCCTCGTCCTGCTGCATCGGTTTCCCAGCGTCCTCATGGCGGCCGGGACCGCCACCGCCGCCGCCGCGTTCATCCGCCGGGTCACGGGGAGTGTGGCGGGCTCCTGGTTTGCGGCGGTGGCCGTCGCGACGATCGGCCCGCTAGCCTACTATGCCCGCACCAGCAACGTGGATGCCGGCGCGCTCTTCTGGAGCATGCTGGCGCTGGCAGTGGCCGTGGCGGCGCTCCAGGATGGGCTGACAGCGCGTCGCGCCGTCTGGCTCGGACTCTGCGCTGCGGCGAGCATTGCCACCAAGGACCAGCAGTACGCCTTCCTGGTCGGCATCGGCGCAGTCGTCGCGGTGGCGCACTTCCGTCGGGCCCCGGCGAGTGCCCGCTGGAGGGCGCCCCTGGTCGGGCTTGGTGTCTCATCGGCGGCGTACCTTGTCCTGAGCGGTGCGGTGCTGCTGCCCCGATGGTTTGGGGGCCACCTGGCGTTCATCCGTGAGGGTGGCGCCAGCGGAGTCCCCGAGCCCTTGCTGGAATTGATCGGAACGTATGCCGCCAGCCCGGCCACCCTGGTGGGCTACAGCAGGGTCGCGGCCGACTCGGGCGCGCTGCTCGCGACCGCAGTGGGCTTGCCGATGCTGGCGCTGGCACTGCTCGGTGGCGTTCACCTCTGGCGAACTTCCCGGCCACTCCTGGCACTGATGGTGATACCCGTCCTGGCGCTGGGCGCCGGGGTGATTGTCCCGGTTCGCTTTGTCCTCCCCCGCTTCCTCCTGCCGGTGGACCTGATCGTCTGCCTCCTCGCCTCGTTCGGCCTCGCCGAGGGACTGCGCCACGCGCGCTGGCGCCGGCTGGCGCAGACGATGGCCGCGGTGGCGCTGGCCTGGACTACCCTGCGCAGCGGCGACCTGGCGTGGCAGATGCACCGCGACTCCAGGCAACCGGCGGCGGCATGGCTGGAGGCCCAGTTGCAGGTGGGCGACACCCTCGGCTACTACGGCGCCCGCCGCAAGCTCCCCACGCTGCGGCGAGACATCGTCGTCATCCCGGCGCCCGACCAGTACCTGCCCGACGAGGTCTATGGCCCCGAAGGCCCCATCTCCCCTGCCCCAGCGTTCCTGATCGTCATACCGCAACGCGAGTCCGAGCTGGTCCACGAGTGGAACCTGCCGGCGGAGGTCTTTGACCAGCTCGTGGCCGGTACGCGCGGCTATCAACAGGTGTATGCCCACCAGACCCGGGCGCTGTTTTCGCGTCCCATGGGCCTGGCTCCGGCGGTCAACCCCCCGGTCCGGATCTTTGCCCGGGACGACGTTGCCGCGCGGCTTCCTGGTCCCAGGATCCTGACGCTGCCGGACCCGGTCCGTTCTGCCGCGGCTCCGCTACCATGACTTCCTGCGAGCGATCGGCGCCGTTCCTCTGGGTCACAGTACTCATCCTCAGCGCGGGGCCGGTCCATGCCCAGACCCGGACCGTGCTCCACGGCGTGACCTTGATCGATGGCCGAGGTGGTGCGCCGCTCTCCCAGGCAAGGATCATTATCGAGCACGGTCGGTTCACTTGCGTCTCGGGTCCCGACGGCTGCCCTGCGGTCCCCACGGACCGGCAGGTGGATCTGACCGGGCGCTGGATGACGCCCGGGCTGATCGACACCCATGTGCATCTTCCCTTTGGCCTTGCTCCCGACGGCCTCCCGCGCCAGCAGCGGCTCCGGTTTGCCCTCGGGATCACCACCGTTCGCGATGCCGACTCGCGCTCGGTCGAGGTCGCGCTGGCGCGGCGCTCGGCGCTCGAGTCGGCCGACTCCACCACACCCCGGCTGGTCGTCTCGGCCCGGGTCACCCCGGAATACGCCGAGCGCTTCGGGGTGCCGATCGGTGCCCCACTGGTGGAACAGCTGGCACGAATGGGCGTCGAGGCGATCAAGCTCAAGGAGCCGTTCGGGGATACCCTGTGGCTCGAGGAACTGCGCACCGCCAAGCGGCTGGGCCTGCCAGTGTACGGGCACACCTGGGGTGGGCCTCCGCCAATCCACTTTACCAGGGCGGCTGTCCTCGAAGGGGTCAGTGGCATCACCCACCTGATGGGGATTGCCCTGGAGATCCAACCCGCCGGGGTGTCGCTGACCCCGCCAGATTCCGCCACCGAGGCGGAGATCTACGCCTGGGGCAAGACTCTCTGGGAGTCGGTCAGCCCGGCACGAGCGGACAGCATGTTGACCATCATGCTCGAACGCGGGGTCTGGCTGGAGCCCACGCTGGCCACCGAATTCCACTGGGGTCGCGACATCCCGCTGCCCGCGGCGCTGGACTTCCTCGGCGAAGCCCGCCGTCTCGGCTCGTATCTCCCCGGCCGCGCCCGGGCTCCGGGACGAGCCGGACCGGTCGTGCCTGCCGCCTGGACACCGCAGGCAGCGCTGGTCGGGAACTTCATCCTCCGTGGAGGGCTGGTCATTGCCGGCTCGGACGGAAAGCTTGCCGGACTGGCGCTCCACGAGGAGATGCGATTGATCGGCGAAGCGGCGGGATCGCCGATGGCTGGCCTTCTCGCCGCCACCCGCAATGCCGCCATCGCACTCGGGCGGGATGATCTCGGTACCATCCAGCCCGGCAAGACCGCCGACGCCGTCATCTACTCAGTGGACCCACTCGGTGCCTCTGACGCCACCCTGGAGATTCTAGAGGTGATCAAGGGAGGCGTACCTCATCAGTCCGACTCCCTCCTGGCTGAGTTCCACGCGGAATACGACCTCCGGGTTCGCGCCGCCTGGCGCGGGCGGGTCATCCGCGGGCTCAAGGTTCTCCTGGTCGTGGCAGTGGTCGGGGGACTCCTCCTTCTGGCATGGCGACGTTTGCGGAGAGCCTGAGGCGGGAACGAGGCGCCACGATACGCCCGCCCCGCCTTCCCAATGAAACGACCCTGGCGCGGCGGAACAGCGTGGAGATTGCCGAAGGCGGCTCGATTGTTGCGTAAATGCAACGCCCTGGAACTAAAGCTCGCCCCCTCGGCCGAGTAGCCGCGGGCATGGGTCATGCTTTGACCCACCGAGTTCGCCGTCACCTTGTCAGGCGTGAATTTCGTGCCCGGTGCTCTCAACTCGTTCGTCAGTTGCAGGAAGGGAATTTTGATGTCCGATCCGCATTTCGTGATCCTCGGTGCCGGCCCGGCGGGCTGCGGCGGTGCCGCCCAGTTGCGACGTGGCGGCCATGGGAAGGTGACGCTGGTGGAGCGCGGCGCCGTCGCCGGGGGCAACGCGGGCAGCTTCCTGCACGGGGGGATCTGGCTCGACTTCGGCAGCCACCGCCTGCACTCCGCCGTGGACCCGGCCATCCTGGCTGACATCTACGCCCTGCTGGGCGACGACCTGGGACATTTTGACCGGCACGGCAGGATCCGGCTCCGCAACCGCTGGTTGCACTTTCCGATCAAGGCACTCGACCTGCTGCTGCACCTCAATCCGGGCTTTGCCCTCAGCATGTTGCGCGACATGGCCCAGCGAACCCTGCTGCCACGGCCGCCGGAGGGGAACACCTTTGCCTCGGTGCTCCGTGCCAATCTGGGCCCGACGATGTGCGAGCAGTTCTATTTCCCCTATGCCCGCAAGCTCTGGGGGCGGGACCCGTCCGAACTCTCCGGTATCCAGGCCCGCAAGCGGGTCACCGCCGGCAGCTTCTCGAAACTGCTCAAGCGCCTGGTCAAGCCGCCCGGCAAGGGCAAGTTCTACTATCCACGCGAGGGGTACGGCCAGATCAGCCGGGCGTACGCCGATGCCGCCGTGGCGGCGGGTGCCGACCTCAGGTTCAACACGTCGGTGGAGGGCCTTGAGCGGCCCGGCGCGGATGGCCGCTGGCGGGTAACCCTCAACCGCGGCGGTGTGCAGGAGGTGCTCGAGGCCGATCACGTCTGGTCGACCATTCCGGTGACCCAGGTGGCGCGGATGATGCGGCCGGCGGCGCCGCCCGAGGTGCTCGCCGCCACCGAGGCCATCACCTACCAGGGGATGATCCTGGTGTACCTGGTGGTCGAGGTGGACCAGTGGACCACCACCGATGCCCACTATTTCCCCGAATCCAACGTCTCGGTAACCCGGGTCTCCGAGCCCAAGAACTATTTCCTGAGCAAGGAGCCCAAGGGCCGGACGGTGCTCTGCGCCGAGGTGCCCTGCACCCCCGACGGCGCGCTGTGGCAGAAGACGGATGCCGAACTGGGGGAGCTCGTCGCAGCCGACCTGGCCCGGGCGGAGATTCCGCTGCCGAAGCCTGCGGTCGAAGTCTTTACCCGGCGCTTGCGCCAGGCATATCCGATCTACACGTTGGGCTACGAGCACGACCTCGGCACCATCGATCGCTGGGTCGAGTCCCTCCCTGGGTTCCTGAGCTACGGTCGCCAGGGTCTCTTCGCCCATGACAACCTCCACCATGCGCTGTTCATGGCGTACAGCGCCGTGGACTGCGTCCAGGCCGGCCAATTCGATCAGGACAAGTGGGCCGGCTACCGGAAGATCTTTGCGACCCACGTGGTGGAAGACTAGGTGCTCGACAGCGCGGGCGCGCCTGAGCCGCAGTGGGGGAGACGGGAGCAGGCGGGGCTGCTGCTGCTGACCGCGCTGGCCTTGGTGCTGCGTTTCATCGGGGCCAACAGCGGGCTCTGGATCGACGAGATCTTCTCCCTCGTGGATTCCTTCCGCCTCCCGGTTCGCGAGATCGTCTCAAGCTACCCGGGCGACACCCATCACCCGCTCTACGCCGTGCTTGCCCATCTCTCCCTGGTGGCCTTTGGGGAGTCGACGCTCAGCATCCGGCTTCCCTCGATCATCGTGGGTGCTGCGTCGGCACCCCTGCTCTATCTGCTCGGCCGGGAGGTGGCGGACCGGCGCGAGGCGGCATTCGCGGCCCTGCTGCTCGCCGTGTCCTACCATCACGTCTGGTTTTCGCAGAATGCCCGCGGCTACGTCATCCTCGCCTGGTGCGCCATGGCGGGGTGCTGGTTGCTGCTCCGGCTGCTGGCCACCGGCCAGCCCCGGTTTGCGGCGGGCTTCGCCGTAGTCACCGCGCTGGGGGCGTATACCCACCTCACCATGGTCTTCATTGCCTTGGGACAGGCACTGACGGTACTGGCGGTCCTGGCGCGCACCGCTCCAGGGCCAGGCCGCAGTCGCCGGTTTCGACTGGGCTCCGCCGCGTTCCTGCTGGCTGGGGCCGGCACGGTGGCGCTCTACGCCCCGGCGCTCCCGCAGGTCCTGGACTACTTCCTCAATCGGCCCTCCCAGCTGGTCGGAGTCTCCACCCCCGGCTGGGCGGTGCTCGAATCGTTGCGGGTCCTGGCGACCGGGTTTGGTGCCGGTCGCGTGGTGCTCGGCGGGGTCGTGGTGATGGTCGGGGCGGGCCTGGTCCTGGCAGGGGCCTTCTCGTACGCTCGGCGCAACGCCGTGGCATTCGGGCTCTTCGTCCTGCCGGGGCTCGCAATCATTGCCGGCGCCTTGCTGGCGCGGGGCACCATGTATCCACGGTTCTTTTTTGCCTTGGCGGGATTCGGGATCCTGATTGGCATCCGCGGCGTCGTGGTGGTGGCTGAGTGGATCGGCCGCCGACTGCCACCGGGTTTCCCAGCCGGGCGCCGTCTCGCCTCCCTGGGACTGGGCCTGCTGGTGGTGCTGTCCCTGGCGTCGCTCCCCCTCAATTACCGCTACCCCAAGCAGGACTTCGTGGGCGCCCTCGACTTCATTGAGGCCCGCCGGGCGCCCGGAGAGATCATCGCCGTCATCGGGGTCACCGAGTTCGCGTTCCGGAAATACCTCGGTCAGGATGCGGCAGTGGTCACCGATGACCCCGGCCTTGCTGTCCTGCGGCAAGGACACGCTGTCTGGTTCGCGTGGGCGTTTCCCCGGTATCTTGCCGGGTCCGCGCCCGACGTGCTGGCGACCCTGGAGCGTGAATGCGGGGAGCCCGCCACCTTCCGGGGAACGATTGGCGGGGGAGATGTCCACGTCTGTCGCCTGGAGCCGATCCCGTGAAGCTCATCATCCAGATTCCATGCTACAACGAGGCCGCCACCCTGGCCCCCACGGTGGCGGCGCTGCCCCGGGTCCTGCCAGGCATCACCACGATCGAGGTCCTGATCGTCGATGATGGCAGCCAGGATGGGACCGCCGATGTGGCCACCGGCCTCGGTGTGGACCACGTGGTGCGCCACCACACCAACCGCGGGCTGGCGGCGGCGTTCCGGACCGGGCTGGAGGCGGCGCTGAAGCTGGGCGCGGACATCATCGTCAACACCGATGCCGACAACCAGTACCACGCCGATGACATCGCCGCCCTGGTCGAGCCGATCGTGAACCGCCGCGCCGAACTGGTCGTGGGAGACCGCGGGGTCGGCTCCCTCCCCCACTTTCCCTGGTACAAACGGTGGCTGCAGCGCCTTGGCAGCTGGGTCATCGGCCGCGCCTCGACCCTTCACACCCCCGATGCCACCAGCGGGTTCCGCGCCCTGAGCCGCGAGACGGCACTGCGCACCCTGGTGCTCAGCACCTATTCCTACACGCTCGAGACCCTGATCCAGGCCGGCAGCAACCGGGTGCCGGTGGTGTTCGTCCCGGTCCGGGTCAATCCGCAGACCCGACCCTCGCGGCTGATGCGGAGTATCCCCCATTACATCCGAAACTCCTCCGCGGCAATCGTCCGGGCCTACGCCATGTACCGCCCGCTCACCATCTTCAGCACCATCGGCACCCTGCTCATCCTGGTGGGGACGCTGCCCGGCGCGCGGTTCGTCTGGTTCTACCTCTCGGGTGACCGGGCTGGCCACGTTCAATCGTTGATCCTGGCCGCGATCCTGATCATCGTGGGGTTCCAGGTTGTGCTGATCGGACTGCTGGCCGATGTGCTGAGCGCCAACCGAAAGATCCTCGAGGAAGCGTTGTATCGACTCCGCCGGATGGAGCTGGACCCGCCACGCTCTCCGGACCGCCCGACCACCCGGCCGGAATGAAGCCCGCTGAACCGCCCGCCCCACCCCGGTGGGGCCGCCTTGCCCTTCGCATCCTCGGCAGTGCCCTCATCCTCGGGGTGCTGCTCGCCCTCGTGCCGCTTGGCGAACTGCGTGACGCCCTGGGTCGAGTGCCACCTGCCATCTGGGTCGGCGCACTCGCCATCTACCTCAGCCTGCACCTGATCGGCGTGTCCAAGTGGCGGCTCCTGATGAATGGTGCCGGCGCAGGCCTGTCATTCCCCGACACCGCCCGGTGCTACTACTACGGGTTGTTCGGCAACATTTTCCTGCCCTCGATCGTCGGCGGGGATGTGGTGCGGGCGGGGCTGGCGGCCCGGTTGAGCCGTTCCAGGAGCGGGGTCATTCTGGGCAGCCTGGTGGATCGGACCCTGGACACGGCCGGCCTCGCTGCCGTTGCCGGGCTCGGGGCGCTGATGGTGCCCACCGCCCTGGATGAGCGGAGTCGTGCCACCTTCCTCGCTGTACTCGCCTTCATGGCGGTCGGGGGCGCGGCGTTTATCGCAATCGTTGCCCTGGTCCCCTGGGTCCGGCGGCTGCCGTACCGCATTCGCCGCAAACTGGTCACCCCGCGGCGGGCTTTCCTGGCACTCCGCCGCCAACCGGGGCGGCTGGTCACGTCGCTGCTGCTGGGCATCATGCTGCAGACCCTGCTGGTGCTGCTCAACGCCTGGCTGGGGAGGGTGATGGGGGTGGACATTCCGATCGGGGTGTGGCTGTTCGTCTGGCCGCTGGCCAAGATCGCGGCGATCCTCCCGGTGACGCAGGGAGGGATCGGGGTCCGGGAAGGCGCGCTGGTGGTGCTCTTCCAGCCATTCGGGGTACCGGCGGCGGCGGCGATGGCCACCGGGCTCGTCTTTACCGCCATCGTCATGCTGGGGGGTCTGGTGGGCGGTGTCATTGCCCGGGTGCTGGGACACCGCCGCGCCGCCTAACGGACCTTTGCCAGTGCCCCGCCGTCGCCGAACCAGTATCCCACCACCTCCCCGATCCCCCATGACACCACGAAGAGTCCGATCAGCGGAAAGGTCCGCAGACGCAGCCCCCCTGCCACCTGCTTGGCCGCCAGACTCCGCATGATCCGCAGCAGCAGCACCGGGGGCAGCAGCACCGCGGCGGCACCCATCACCAACCGCTTCGGCAGCGGCGCCCCACGCACCCGGGCGCCGGCATAGGAGCGCGAGTACAGGTAGCGCTGCGACAGGTACTCCCCAAACCCGAAGTGCTTCTTGTGACCCACCACGATGTCCGGGCGGCACTCCAGCACCACTCCATCTTCCCGCATCGCATCGTGCAGCCGATTCTCCCACTTCCCCTCGGCCGTCACGTCCCGGTATCGCACCAGCAGCTCTCTCCGGTAGCCGACATTGTTGCCGGGAAGCCACGCCGATGGCCCCGCCGGGAGGGGCGGCAGGCAGGCACTGTACTCACACAGGAAGGTGGCCCAATCGAGCAATCGATCGGTGGCCGCATTCACGATCGGCCCGCCCACCACCTCGTGCCCTTGAGCCAGGGCATCGAGCAGTTGTCGTCCCCACGCCGGCGGCACGATGACATGATCCTCAATCACGGCCACCACCGGGGCACCGGTCTCCTGAAAGGCGCGGTGCCGCATCATCGGGATCGTGGTACCGGCATCGACCGGGATGAATCGCACCGCGGGAAAGGTGCGTCGGACCTGGTCCCTCAGCTCTCCGCCAAGTCGGTCCACCACAATTGTTTCGAGGGAGACCCGGTCGCGCATTGCCTCGACCGCCTCGAGGCAGCCCCGCAGATCATGCCAACCATTGACCGACGGGATGACGACGGAAAGTTCAAGCGAAGCCATCAACGCTCCTGGTGGGTGGCGGAACGACTGGGCCGGCGGGGCACCAGGCGGTAGAGCATCGCTTCCAACCGCTGGGTAAAACGGATCGACAATGGAAAGGTGGACCGCGCCGGATTCGGCAGCTTGATGCTCCGGATCCCGGCCAGGTTTGCGCCCGCCACATCGGTCAGGTGCTGATCCCCGACCATGACGACACCGGCCGGGGAGCCACCGAGTTCCGCGACGGCCAGGCGCACCAGATCGGCGTTGGGCTTGCGCAGCACCACCGCCCCCTCGGCGAGGCGTGCGGCCAGATCCTCTGCCGTCCACGAGTCCACCCCTCCGGCAATTCGCCGCATCAGCACCCGGGGCCCCACCTGGTACCCTCGCATCACCGGCATGTCGGGGAAGAGGGCGCCAAGCTCGGTGAACCGCCATTCCGGCGCGTTCGAGAGGATGACGTGGCGAAGGTGCGGGCGTTGGCGCAGCGCTTCGAGGCAGGCCGCGGCCTCCGGCAGCAGCTCGGTGCGGTGGTACGCCGTCAGGGTGCCGTCGATGTCCCAGATGAATGCGGTGATCCCGTGGTCGTCCACGAACGGGGGATCGATCCGGGCGACCGACTCCAGGGTCCAGGTTGGCGTCATGCTGCGCAGGAGCAGCGGCCATTGGCCCAGCGATTGGGCTACGGTGCCCAACGGGGAATCGCGCCCGGCGAGCCGACTCATACCGTCAATGCCGGAAGCGCGCCGCGCCGCAGCGTGATGCCGCCGAGCAGGGTGAGCATCCCGAGATAGGCAGTCGCCCCCAGCGCGATCATGAGCACGAGTGGGGCATCTCCCACCAGCACCACCGCGGCCGCCATCGCGGCGGCGGCGGCGAGGATCCGCCAGAACCTCCTCGGGTGAGTCATCGGCAGGTCCAGTCGCCGCGCAAAGACCCCAGCCAGGATCGTCCGCACGACCTCGGTGGCGACGGTGGCCCACGCGGCGCCGGCGAGGCCCCATCGGGGAATCAGGAGCAGGTTGAGCAGGAGGTTGGTTCCCGCCGCCCAGGCCACCGTCTGGAGCATCCAGTCCTGTCGGCCCTGCGCCAGCAGGCCCGCCTGCGAGACATTCCGGATGACCGCGATCGGCAGCAGCAGGAGCAGGATCTGCAGCGGCTCAACCGCCATGGCGTACGCCGGCCCGAAGATCAGGGCGATCATCGGGGCCGCCACCAGGATGCCACCGACGGACACCGGCATCGCCCCGGCCAGGACCTGGGCCATGGAGTTGTCATAGAGGCCTCTGGCCCGGGCCGGATCGCTGCGCAGCCGGGTCAGAGCGGGAATCAGGCTCATGGTGTACGCGGTACCCAGGTTCAGGAAGAAGCTGATCAGGGTGTAGGCGGCGGCGTAGAACCCGAGCGTGGCGGAATCCCGGAGGATGCGAAGGAAGATGAAATCACTGTTGAAGATGGCCAGCCCCAGCAGCGCGTGGGCCACCATCGGCCACGACCGCGACAGGAGTCCACGCACCATCGCCGGGCGCAGCCGGACTCGAAGGCCCTTCACCCCCGCCGGAAGGAGCCGGATCAGCAGGGCCGCCCCGAGGCTTTCTCCCAACAGCAGGGCCAGGGGCACCCGGACCAAGTCATCGGGCCCATGCACCGCGGCCACGACTACGATCGCGGTCACCGCTTCGCTGAGCATCCGGGCCAGCGCTGCCCGCCCGGGCTGTTCCAGCCCGAGATGCACCCAGCGGGTGCCCATTCCCACCGCCAGCAGGGTGAAGGCGTACACCGCCAGGATGGTGCCCTCGGGCTGCGGGAGGGCAAGGATCCCCACCGCCGCTGTCACCGCGATCAGCACGACTCCAACGAGGAGACGAGCGCCCAGGACGTCGGGCAGTGTTTCGGCCAGCCGCGCCGGGTCCGCGGCCACATCGTGGATGCCGAGCATCTCGACGCCACAATCGGTGATAAAGGTCAGGTAGAGCAGGACGGCTGTCGCGAAGACGATCACCCCGTACGTCGAGGCACCGAGCGTCCTGGCCAGGTAGACCGTCGCGCCAAACGCAATGAGCCGTGCGGCGACCTCCCCACCGCCGAGCGTGAGGAAGTTTCGCCCAACGCTCGGTACCGCCCCCGCTGGGGCTGGGTTCGACACCCTCAGCCCCGCCCGGTGATGATGCCCCAGAGTTCGCCGGCCGTCCACGCGGTCAACAGAACCAGCAGGATGGGGACGGCCAGGAGGAATCGGAGGGCAGCGCCGCGCCGCAGCTGCGCCCGACCGTGACGCGCCAGGACGACGAACGGGATCACCGGACCCATCAAGACCAGGGCTATCCGGGAGACGACCCCGAGGTGTCGCGCCCGGATGGCGCCGAAGAGGCGCCCCCAGTCGAACCGCTGCGGCAGCAGCGGGAGCAATCGAAGCGGGTGGAGCTGATGATGCACCACCAGTTCCGACGAGAGGTACAGCGTGTCTCCCGCCTCGACCAGCGCCCAATGGACCACCGGCTCCTGATAGCGATCCCGCCACAGGTGACGAGTCTGTTCCAGCGCTGCCCGCTTGTAGGAGACGTTGACATCGCTGACCCAGCGGGCCGGCCCGCTGGCAAACGGAAGCCCATACCGGGAAAAATCACAGACCCAGAACGCCCAGTTGAGGAGGCTGGCGGGGACCGGCTCGATGGCGCCCCCGATCACGCCGAAGGGATGGGCGGCGTGGAGGCACAATATGGTCGCGGCCCAGTCGGGACGGGGCACGCCGCGATCCTCCACGATCGCCACCAGCCCACCGGTGGCTGCCGCCAGGCCGGCGGCGCGGCGGCGGTCGTACAACTCATGCTGGCCGGCTGCGGTGGCAACGGGGTGCTGGGTCGGGACGCCGCCCAGGTCCAGGAAAACCACCTCTGGAAAGCTGGCCCGGAGTTCGGTCAGGGGTCCGACACTGGCGTCGTGGGGTACCAGCACTTCAAGGGTCGGTCCATCCTCCTGGGCCCGCAATCCCTCAAGGAGCCGAGGCAGCGCGGCCCCGCCCTCGACGATCGTCACCACGACTGAGAGGACCGGCTGCGTGGGGACGGGCGATGGCGACCGGGGCATCAGCGCATCGGGCCAAGCACGGGAAGGTGAACGGCTTCGCGCGACTCCGAGCTCCGCCGCACCGCGTCGGCCACCTCTACCGATCGGAGCCCAGCGTGCCCGTCGGCCAGGGCACCACCGGAGGCGCCACCAACCCGGGCCACGAAGTCCCGGAGTTCTTCATCGAAGGAGAGCTGGGTCGTCGAGGTCCAGGACTTGAGCTTCTCGCGGACCATGATTTCCGGATAGAAACGCCGACTGGTGCGACGTGGGCCACCCGGCTCCGCCGGGGCAATCACCAGATTCTGCATCGGAGCATAGGAGCCCCGAACCATCCCCTCGCTGCCATAGGCCTCGACCACCATTCCGTAGCCACGCCACTCCGTCCAGGTGGCGTGGTAGGTGGCGGCGATCCCCGCCTCGTTCCGGAACACCGCCACGGCGTTGTCTTCCGAACCCGGCACCTGGAACACCCGTTCCGACATCATCCCGTAGACGTCCGTGATCTCTCCGAGGAAATACCTGGCCAGATCGCTCAAGTGGATGCCGATATCCATCATGGCTCCACCACCCGAATCAGGCGCACGGAATTGCCAGTCGGCGCGGAAGTTGTGGAGACCGTCATGACCGCCAAAAAGACGCAGGTGATCCAGTTCCCCGATCCGACCCGAGTCGAGCATCGAGCGGATCAGCTGGATGGCCGGGAAGTACCGCAAGTTGAACCCCACAGCCAGGACCCGGTCGGCCGCCTTCGCAGCGTCCACAATCCGGCGGCACCCCTCAACGGTGTTGGCCAGCGGCTTTTCGCACAGCACGTGCATGCCCCGCTCCAGCGCGCCGAGGCAGGCCTCGTCGTGCAGGTGCAGCGGCGAGGACACGAAGACGGCGTCCATCGGCTGATCGAGGAACCGTGCCAGTTCGGTCACCGCCATGGCATCCGGCCCCGCCGCAGCCTTGGCGGCAGCGGGCACCACGTCGCAGACCGCCACCAGCTGCGTGTCGGGGTTGTCCCGGATGGTCTGCGCCCGAAGCGCACCGATGACCCCAGCCCCGACAACACCGATGCGCATCAGAGTGCCACCATTCGATTCAGATGAAGTGTCAGGATCTCGCACCAAAATAGCACAATACATGCCAGCCCCCCTGCCGTGAACCGGATTCCGGCCCGGCGGGGGAAGGTGTCGACATTGGGGACCGAATTCCCTTGGGCCGACCCCTATTCCTGCCCGTACGGCCGCACCGCCGCACGGACCGCCACTACACCCCCACGCTGCAGGTGCAGCTGGATTTGCACGGTGTCTCCCGCCACCGGCATCCGGGACAGGTCCATGAACATCAGGTGGATCCCACCAGGGGCGAGCGTGAGGGAGTCCATCGCCGGGACCGCGACGTGGCTGAGATGACTCATCCGGACCATCCCGTCGGATTCCGAGGTCTGATGGATGGTGGTGGCCCGAGCCCAATCAACGGTTACCGCCAGGAGCGTATCGGGCTCCGGCGTCCGGTTATGGAGCACGAAGTATCCCGCGCCTTGGGCAGGAGTCAGGGGGGCGTAAATGAAGGCGTTGGTCGCCTCGAAGGCAGGTTGCGGCGATCCCGCCTGGCACGAGGCCAGGAGCAGGACGGCGGCGGGGAGAATGAGACGCAAGGGATTGATCCGATCGAGGCGACAGGGAACGACTGGCACCATTGCGATGGTAGCCGACGAGGTGGAATCTCGAAGAAATATATCCCGCCGCCAGATCACCAATCGCGACCGCGCGGGCCGCAGGCCTTCGTCCCTGCCCGGATCCCGCCATATTGTCCTCATGACTGATCCACGCCACCACCCCGCCATCATCGTCGGCGCGGGCCCCATCGGGCTTGCCTGCGCCATCTCGGCCCGGCGCAACGGCATCGATCCCCTGGTGGTCGACCAGGGTGCCATCGCCGAGTCGATCGTCAAGTACCCGATCGGGATGACCTTCTTTACCACCCCGGAGCGGCTGGAGATCGGGGGCCACCCGATGACCTGTGCCGGCGCAAAGACGACCCGTGAAGAGGCGCTCATGTATTTCCGGGGAGTCGTTCGCGCCGAGCAGCTCAACGTCCGCACCTATACCCGACTCGAGAGTGCCGCACCCAAGGATGGCCGGCTGCATTGCCAACTGGCCTCCCAGCGCGGCGCGGAGATCGTCACCACCGACCGACTGGTAATTGCCACTGGCTATTTCGACCACCCCAACCTGCTCGACGTTCCGGGCGAGTCGCTGCCCCATGTGTCACATTGGTTTGACGAAGCCCACCGCACCGCCGGGCAGGACGTGGTCATTGTCGGTGGCAAGAATTCAGCAATCGAGTCGGCCCTCCAGTGCTATCGCGCCGGAGCCCGTGTCTCCCTGGTGTATCGCCGCCCTGAGCTCAAGCCGAGCGTCAAGTTCTGGCTCCGGCCGGACTTTGAGAACCGGGTCAAGGCCGGGGAGATCCGCGCCTACCTCGGCTGCGAGGTGACCGCGATCACCGACCATTCCGTCGAGGTGCGCGACGCCACAGGCCTTGCGCAGTCAATCCCGGCCGACCGGGTCTACGTGCTGACCGGATATCACCCCGACTTTTCACTGCTGCGCCAACTCGGGATTGAGCTTACCGGGCCGGAGGAGCGCCCCACCCACAACCCCGAGACACTCGAGACCAATGTCCCGGGCATCCACCTGGCCGGCAGCGTAACGGCGGGCCGGGCTATCTCTGAGATCTTCATCGAGAATGGCCGCTTCGACGGTGACAAGATCTTCGGGGACTCCACTCAGCGGGCCCGTGCCGACGCTCGGTACGCCGCACATCCCCGCCCGGTGGGAGAGTAAACGCAACCATTTTGGACCTGGCAGAGTCATACCGGGTATCCCTTTGCCCGCGAGGCCCCGTGATCGGTCGGCTCCCCCTCCCCATTCGCCAAGCCCTCCGTTCATTGCGGCGTCGGCCCAGCTTTTCCCTCATGGCAATCGGCATCCTGGCCCTGGGAATCGGGGCCAACGGCGCCGTATACAGCATTCTGGACGCCACCCTGCTGCGGCCGCTCCCCTTTGCCAACCCGGACGAACTGGTCGACGTGACCCTGACCGTGCCGGCCCGCCAGGGCGAGCCAGCCCGTGACGACATGGTCTGGTCCTACCCCAAGTACCAGACCCTTGTCGAGCTGCAGCACTCCTTCAGCCAGACCGCCACCCATCGGGAGAGGTCGGCGACGCTGCTATCGGAGTCCGGGGCCATGCGGTTGGCGATCGAAGAGGTCAGCGGTGGCTACTTTGCCACGTTGGGAATCCGGCCGCTGCTTGGCCGTGACTTCGATGCCAACGAGGACCGCGGCCCCGACGCACCCCGAGTCGTGATCCTGAGTCACGCGCTCTGGCGCTCCCAATTCGGCGGCAACCCGGGGGTGGTGGGCACCCCGATCCGACTGGGAGGCATCCCCACAACGATCATCGGGATCGCCCCCCCGGGATTCCAGGGGTTGGGCGGGCAGGCCGAGCTCTGGCTCAATGTGGCATCCCTGGGAGCCGACGAACTCGGCCAGCGGTGGAGCCACAGTCACAACCTGGTGGCCCGCCTGGCATCTGGAGTGGCCTTTCCCTCGGCACTGGCCGAAGTGCGGCTCCTCGCAACCCAGATCGATGCAGCCCACCCGGCGCCTGTTTCCAACCGGGACCCGATGGGCGCCACCGCGAGGCCGTTGGCTGCCATCCGAACCGACCCCGGTGTCGCTCGCATGGTGATCATCATGGCGGTCGCGGTGGGACTGGTTCTCCTCATCGCCTGCGTCAATCTGGCCAACCTGCTGCTGGCGCGGGCGCTTGGTCGCCGGCGCGAACTGGCGGTGTGCCTGGCGGTCGGTGCCCGTCGGAGCGACATCATCAAGACATTGCTGGCAGAGAGTGCCGTGCTTGGTCTTGCGGGTGGACTCCTGGGCCTGGCGCTTACCTGGCTCGGAGTTCAGGCGCTCGCGACCCTCTGGACCGGTGTCGCTGGAACTGTATCCAACCTGCTGGGCGGCTTGACAGCGATGGGGTTGTCGGGAATCGGGATGTCCTCGGGTGTGGTGGCCTTCCTGATAGGCGTCTCGGTCCTGACGGCGATGCTGGTCGGACTCATCCCGGCGTTGCAAGCCAGCCGACCCGGGCTGGCAGAAGCCCTCCACGGATCTGCGACTCCGACGGGAATCGGTGGGGCGCGGCTCACCCTGCGCGATGGCCTGGTGGCTGCCCAGCTGGCGCTGGCGGTTACCCTGCTGGTTGGGGCGGCGCTCATGATCCGCAGCATGGGCAACCTGCTCAGCACCGATGCCGGTGTCGATCCCACCCGAGTCGCCTCGGCACGCATCGCCATCGCGCCAGACCAGTACAATCCCGATTCCGCCGTGGTCTTCTACGCTACCCTGCTTGAGCGCGTCAGGGCGCTGCCGGGGGTGCAAAGCGCGGCGGTCGGCAATTGCCCGCCGCTCAACGGCGGCTGCAACGGCACCCTGATCTGGTTTCGGGACCGGCCCGAGGTCCCCGAAGGAGGCGAGCCGGCGGTCGGTGTCCACATGGTGTCACCCGATTGGTTCCAGACCCTTGGGGTACGCCTGGTGCGCGGCCGCGATTTCTCGGACGCCGACCGCCGTGGCGGGCCCAGGGTGGTGGTGATCAACGAGACCGCGGCCCGCACCTTCTATCCCAACGAGGATCCGATCGGCCGGCCGGTGGCGGTCGGCCAGGGTGGCTTCCACGTCGGCAGCGCCGAAATCATCGGGATTGTCTCGGATGTCCGTTTCGAGACCCTCGAGGACATCCCGGTGCCCGACGTGTTCATCCCCTACCTGCAGGCTCCCCGCGCCGAGGGAATACTCTTCGTCCGGTCCAGCGGTCGTCCCGACGCCATCCTTCCCGCCCTCCGCACCGTCATCCGGGACCTCGACCCCACTATGCCGGTGTACGATGTCCGGACCCTGACCGACCGTATGGCCCTGGCCACCTTCCAACCTCGGTACACCACCTGGGTGCTTGGCGCCTTCGCAGCGGCGGCGCTCCTTCTGGCGGCCATCGGGGTCTACGCCGTCCTGGGGTACGAGGTGGCCCAGCGCCGCCGCGAGATTGGCATCCGCATGGCGCTCGGTGCCGATTCGGGTCGCGTCGTGCGAGGGATTCTCCGGCACGGGCTGACCCTTGCCCTGCTCGGCATCGTGGTCGGCATCCCGATGGCGCTGATCCTGTCCCGGTTCCTGGTCTCCCTGCTGCACGGCATTACCCCGGGAGATCCTGCCACCTATGCCGGAATCGCCCTGATCCTGACCACGGTGGCGCTGGTCGCCACCCTGCTCCCGGCGCGCACCGCCACCCGCGTCAACCCGATGGAGGCCATCAGGACAGAATAGCCAACAGGCCCAGCCCCACGCCGGAGCTTGCCGGCATGGGCTCTGCCCCCCACACTACACCGGTATCGCGGGTTGGGCACCAATGCCCCACCCGCGCATTCCCGACCGAGGGGGGCGAGTGGCTGCACGAAATATCCTGATGGCGTCTGTGGTCCTGCTGGCCGGTGCAGGCTGTCGTGCGGCTGCTCCCGACCCCGATCCCGGCGTGGCGCGTTTGCTCGCCGAGGAGCGCGCCGCCACTCTCAGCGACCTGCGGTACCAGATCCACCTCGACCTGCCCGCCGATCGCGACTCGGCCGTGACCGGTGTGGCGACGATCAGCTTTACCAGAGGCCGCTCCAGCGCACCCCTCGTCATCGATTTCCGCGCCCCCCCCGAGCACGTGCTCGGCGTGCTCTTGGATGGCGACTCTGCGGCCTTCACCACCCCGAATGGCCACATCGTGCTCCCCGCCGCTGCCGTCGGGGAGGGTGCCCACACCGTCGAAGTTCGCTTCATCAGCACCGACGACGCGCTGAACCGGCAGTCCGACCTCCTCTACGCCCTCTTTGTCCCGGACCGCGCCTCCACCGCAATCCCGGTGTTCGAGCAGCCCAACCTCAAGGCGCGCTTTACCCTTTCGCTCGGGGCGCCGGCCGGATGGAACACCGTGAGCAACGGAGCCCAGCTCTCGCGGGACACTACCGGCACTGGGGGAGCCTTGGTTCGGTTCGCCGAAACCGAACCGATCAGCACCTACCTCTTTACCTTTGCCGCCGGCCGCTTCGACACGGTCCAGGCAGTGCGCGATGGCCGCACCCTGACCATGTACCACCGGGAGTCCGACTCCCTCAAGCTGGCCCGGAACCAGGACGCAATATTCGACCTCCACGCCACCGCTCTCAGTTGGCTGGAGGAGTACACCGGCATCCCGTATCCGTTCCAGAAGTACGCCTTCTTTGCCATCCCTGCCTTCCAGTTTGGCGGCATGGAACACCCGGGCGCCGTGTGGTACCGGGCCGAATCGCTCTTCCTGGACCCGACCGCCAGTCGCAGCCAGGAGCTGGGGCGCGCCAGCCTGATCGCCCATGAAACGGCGCACATGTGGTTCGGGGACCTGGTGACGATGGAGTGGTTCAATGATGTCTGGATGAAGGAAGTCTTTGCCAACTTCATGGCCGCCAAGATTGCCGGACCGGCCTTTCCCGACCTGGACCTGGACCTGCGCTTCTTCCAGGCCAATCACGCCTCCGCCTATGGGGTGGATCGTACCGCGGGCGCCAACCCGATCCGGCAGGATCTCGAAAACCTGCGCGAGGCAGGCTCGCTCTACGGAGCCATCATCTACCAGAAGGCGCCAATCGTCATGCGCCAGCTCGAGGCGATCGTCGGCGAGGACCAGTTCCGCGAGGGACTGCGGCGCTACCTGGACCAGCATCGCTTCAGCAACGCCACCTGGCCGGACCTGATCACCATCCTCGACGGACTCTCCGAGGATGACTTGTCATCGTGGAGCCGAGCCTGGGTCACCGAGCCGGGCCGCCCGAACGTCGATGTCCATCTGGAGGACTCGGTCCTGGTCGTCCTCCAGTCCGACCCAGTGGCTGGGCGCGGGCTCCGGTGGTCGCAACCGGTGGTCGTGGCGCTGGGGCGGAACGGCACGGTGGACACCGTCCGCGTCATGCTGCGCGGGGAGCGGGCAGAGGCTGCCATCCCCCCCGGCCCACCGGTCGATTGGATCCTCCCCGCCGCAGATGGCGTGGGCTACGGTCGCTTCCCGCTCCAGACCGGGTCGCGCCGGGCGCTGCCCGCCGCCATACCCAACATGCCCTCGGCGCTGCACCGATCGGTGGCCTGGCAGGCGCTCTACGAGGAGTTGCTCGACGGTCAGCTCGCACCGACCCAGCTACTTGGAAACGCCCTAAGCGCCCTTGGCACGGAGCAAGAGGAACTGGTCACCCAGCAGCTATTGGGACTGGTGCGCACGGTGTACTGGAGGTTCCTGGCCGACTCGGTGCGGCTCCGGATGGCGCCCGAGGTTGAGCAAGTGCTCTGGGCCGGGCTCGGCCGCGCCGACACGCCGGGACGCAAGGGAGCATGGTTCGGGGCCATCCAAGGGGTGACGTTGACCCAGTCCGGGGTGGCACGGCTGGAGCGCATCTGGCGCCAGCAGCAGCCGCCGGCGGGCCTCCCGCTGACCGAGGTCCAGTACACCTCGCTGGCCGAGGCGCTGGCAATTCGGGGGGTGGCAGGAGCGGAATCAATCCTGGATGAGCAGGAATCCCGGATCACCAACCCGGACCGGCTGGCTCGGCTGCGATTCATGCGGCCGGCGCTGAGCGCCGATCCGGCGCGTCGAGACTCGTTGTTCAGGGCCTTTGCGTCGGTAGAGAACCGGCGCCGCGAGTCCTGGGTCCTGGACGCCATGTCGGCAATAAACCATCCGCTCCGCGCCGATGCGGCGCTGCCCAACCTGCGCGCCAGCCTGGAGCTGGTGGAGGAGATCCAGCAGACCGGCGACATCTTCTTCCCGCTGCGGTGGCTCAACGCTACCCTGGATGGGCATCACTCGGCGGCCGCCGCCGACCAGGTGGACCAGTTCCTCCGGGAACATCCGGACTATCCCCCGCGGTTGCGTGGCAAGATGCTCCAGGCGGCAGACGACCTGTTTCGAAGTGCCCGAATCGTCAACGACTGGAACGGTACGCAACCGGAAAGATGAGTCCCAGAGGATCTGGATGAGGCGCGGCTCAGAAGAGCAACAGCCCTGCCCCCGCAGCCACCGCGTAGAGCACAAAGGACTGCAGCGTCCGAACCTGCGCCGGGATGATCCGGCGGGTCTCCTCGGGGGTGGCGAGGAGCGTTCGGGAAGCGGCAGTGGCTGGCAGGATGGCAAATGCGCCGAGCAGGGCGCCGCGAGGCACCAGGATCAAGGGAAGCAGCACCATCAGGAGGGATGTCACCAGCACGATGCCCGCGAATGCCCGGCTTGCCCGCCTCCTCCCCAATCGGACCACCAGCGTCCGCTTCCCGGCGGACTGGTCGGCGAGATAGTCGGGGAATTCATTGATCAGCAGGAACCCACCAATCAGGAGCGCCAGCGGGAGGGAGAGCCAGAGCACGTCGCTGCTCACGGTGCCGCGCTGGACCAGATAGGTGCCGGCACAGACCAGCGGGCCATACACCACCGCCACCGCCACCTCTCCCAATCCACGGTACGACAACCGGAATGGAGCGGCGTGGTAGAAATAGGCCAAGCCGACACCGGCCACACCAATCCACAGCACCCCTGGCTCCCGCGCCGCGACAATCAGCAGGCCGGCCATAATCCCGACCGCGTAGCTGACCCAGGCAATCCCGACTGTCTCACCCCGAGTGAGCAGTCTCTCCACCAGCACTCGCTTGCCACCCGAAAACGGGCTCCGGTCCGCCTCGGTCACCGCCTGGTCCACCCCATGGTCGAAATCCACGACTTCGCCGGAGGCGTTCTTGGCCACTTCGATGGCGAAGCTCCCCGCCACCGTCAGGCCCAGCCATCCCCAGGCTATGGGGCCGTCCACCGCGGCAGCCGCTGCACCAAGGGCCATCCCACTGAAGGAAGCGAGTGAGATCTTCGGATCGGCGAGGCGCCAGATGCCCTCGCGAACGGTGGGAGCCGGCATCAATCACCTCGCTCGGTCTGCGTGGGGGAGCGAACACAAAAGGGCGACCCACCGCATTCCGTGGAGGAACTTGGTGGGCCGCCCGGGGTACCGGCTACCCGGAGTCGGAGGATTGCTCCCCCGTTCTTCACTCCTCGACCACCGACGGCTGAGTTCCTGTCGGGCCGGTCTCGGAGGCTCCGGCTTCCATCCCCTGGGAGGTTGGCTCCTGCTCCCAGATTCACCGGCACCAGCGCTTCACGTCGGCCGCCTCGCGGAGCGGCTTCGTGCTCGGCACACCGGCGCGCCGGCTCGGTGTGGACAGGACACGCGAGTGGTCCCGTCGGCCAGACGAGTGGATCATCCAGAGTATCTGGCCTGTAGTTCCGTTACCGGAACCCCGACGGCCCCCTGGCTCATCTGACATTTGGAACGTACTCCCGGGGACATGAAGAACGTGTGAGCGATTCAGGAAACCTCCTTGCAGCCAACCCCCTGCCCATACACGGCGTGGCACTCGCGCTCCCGGCCGCGGACGACCCGCCGACCCTGCAGGGCGCCTTCGCGTTCCGTCACGACGGTGGCCTGGCCCTCTGCACCAGCGCCGTCGTGGTAGATCACCACCCAGTCGTCGGTACGGCCCAACTGGTGGGCTCGCGCCGTGTTGGAGAACAGGGCGGTGTACTGCCGACTCCCCCGCGTGGTATGGAGGACCGGAAGCCACGCCTCCTTTCGGGGATTGAACCGCCGCGGTGCGATCCGGGGCAGGCTGGTGGTGGCGGCCAGCCTGAGATACTCGAGATCCACGTTGAGGATTTCTCCTACCGGAGGGGGCGAGTCGGTCGGTTGCCCCCTGAATCCGCGCTCGAGCCAGCCGTCCAGCCAGGGCATCGCGAATCCCGGCTATTCGCCGCTCGCCGAATCCGGCCAGCTCGTCAAGGCGGCCGTCATGGGCCGCCATCTCGAGCTCCTCCAGGGTCGCGACATGGAGGTCATGGTGCACCCGCTCGGCCAGGACCGCCCCGATCCCGGGGACGGTGGTGAGCAGGGGCACCGGATCGCTCTCGCCACGCAGCCGATCCAGCAGCGGCAACCGCCCGGTCCGAATGAGCGCCTCGATCGCAAACGCCAACCCCTCGCCAATACCGGGCAACTCATCGAGCCCGCGGAGACCGCCGTCCTCCAGGACCTGCTGTACCGGAACCTCCAGGTGCCGGACGGTCTCAGCCCCGCGACGATAGGCGCTCACCCGGAATGGCGAGGCGCCCTGCTCGTGGAGGAGTCCGGCAACCTCGTCGAGTCGGCGCGCGATGTCGTGATTGGCCCGCAGTCGCATCGTTCCTCCCCAGGAAGGCGACCGGACTGGTCCAGAGGCCGACCTCCCTCCTCCCATGCTAGCATGTCCCGCCTGAAGCACAGATGAAGGGTGGGTGAGCAACCCGCCAACCGTGGAGGGGCGGTGCCGCCCTTCACGCACACCGGTCAACAAGTGAGCGTGGCGATTCCACACCGCCGGACGGTCTTGAGACGCAGAGAGCCCCACCGGGTTGACACCCGGTGGGGCTCGGTTTCTCTGTCATGGGCCTGAGAGGAGTTGAACCTCTGACCTCACGCTTATCAGGCGTGCGCTCTAACCAACTGAGCTACAGGCCCGGTGACCTGGCAAGGGCGGAGAATATACCCCACCCGCGAGCAGGACGGCACCCCTTCGGGTTGCCATCCCGCCCAGCGCAGCATCACCGAGAGTCGTCGTCCCGGTCCACGTCAAAGTTCTCGTCTTCCGCGTCGACATCCTCGTCGGCGAGCTCGTCATCGTCGTCGCCGCCCTCCTCGCCGTCCTCGGACTCCTCGTCCTCATCTTCCTCGTCGTCAAACGTGAAGCCATCATCCTCGAATTCCTCGTCATCGCCGAACTTCGGACGACGCAGCTCCACTGCCTCCAGCGAGGCCTCCCAGGCCGACATGTGATCTCCTGCCTTTCCAGTGTTGTGAGTGGGGGTCCGGACCATGCGCCCGTCAGGACGCGTCGGCCGCCCGGGCAGCCCGGGTGGCCTTCTTGCGATCATTGGCATTGAGCATTCGCTTGCGCAGCCGGATGTTCAACGGGGTCACCTCGATCAGCTCGTCCTCCTCGATGTACTCAAGGCCGTACTCCAGCGTAATCTGCCGCGGGGTCTCCAATTGGACATTCTCGTCGCTGGAGGTGGTCCGCATGTTGGAAAGTTTCTTTTCCTTCGACACGTTGACGTCCATGTCGCCGGGCCGGGAATTCTCGCCGGCAATCATCCCCTCATACACATGGTCGCCGGGGGTCACGAACATCTGGGCCCGCTCCTGCAGGTTGCCCAGCGCAAACGCCACCACCGCGCCTTCGCGATCGGCCACCAGCACCCCGCGCTTCCGGCCACTGAGCGGGCCGGCCCACGGCCCGTATTCCAGGAACCGATGGTGCATGATCCCCATCCCGCGGGTGTCAGTCAGGAACTCTGACCGGTAGCCGAACAGCCCCCGCGCCGGGATCTTGAAGGTCAGACGCACCGACCCCATCCCGGGGTTGCGCATCTCGGTCATTTCGGCCCGGCGGGGCCCGACCCGCTCCATCACTGCCCCCATATACTCCTCGGGGACGTCAATCGTCAACTCCTCGTACGGCTCCTCGCGCTCCCCGTCCGGTCCCTCACGGGTAATGACCCGGGGCCGGGAGACCTGGAACTCGTACCCCTCCCGCCGCATCGTCTCCATCAGGATGCCGAGGTGGAGCTCGCCGCGGCCGGAGACGGTGTGGGTATCCGGGGAATCGGTGGCTTCCACCCGCAGCGCCACGTTGCGTTCCAGCTCCTTGAAGAGCCGGTCCTTGATCTGGCGGCTGGTGACGTACTTCCCCTCGCGACCGGCAAACGGCCCATTGTTGACGATGAAGTCCACCGAAATCGTGGGCTCCTCCACCGCGATTCCCTCCAGCCGCTCCGGATGTTCCGGCGCCGTCAGCGTCTTGCCGATTTCGATTCCCTCGAACCCGGCGGCGACCACGATCTCGCCGGCCTGCGCCTCCTGCACCTCGACCCGGCTCAGGCCGTCGAAGGTGTAGAGCTTGGTGATGCGGCTGCGCTCCACCGACTCGCCCTCCGGCACCATTCCGGGGATGCCGATCGGCAGCAGCGCAATCGAATCGCCCACCTTGACCCGGCCCCGCTCAATCCGCCCGATGGCCATCCGGCCCAGGAAGCTGGAGAAATCCAGGGTGGAGATCAGCATCTGGAACGGCCCCTCCGGATCACCAGAGGGCGGGGAGACGTGGTCCAGGATGGCCTGAAAAAGCGGCGTCAGGTCGGTACCCGGCTGCCCCAGCTCGTGGGTGGCCGTTCCGGCCCGGCTCGAGGTGTAGAAGAACGGAGCGTCCATCTGCTCCTGGGTAGCCTCGAGGTCCATGAACAGCCCCAGCACCTCGTCGTGTACCCGCATCGGCTCGGCGTCCTGCCGGTCGATCTTGTTGATCGCCACGATCGGGCGGAGGCCAAGTGCCAGCGCCTTCCGGGTGACAAACCGGGTCTGGGGCATCGGGCCCTCGGCGGCGTCGACCAGGATCAGCACCCCGTCGACCATGCGCAGGATCCGCTCCACCTCGCCGCCAAAGTCGGCGTGGCCGGGGGTATCCACGATGTTGATCTTGGTATCGCCCCAGGTCACCGCGGTGTTCTTGGCCAGGATCGTGATCCCGCGCTCGCGTTCCAGCGGATTCGAGTCCATGACCCGCTCGTCCACCTGCTGGTTGGCCCGGAACGCCCCGGCCTGCCGCAGCATCTGGTCCACCAGCGTGGTCTTGCCGTGGTCAACGTGCGCGATGATTGCGATGTTCCTGATCTTCACTGGTCCCACCTTCATGATCCTGCATAAGGGGCCGACAACACGCCCGCCCGACGAAGAACGCTCCTCAACCTCGCGGATGTTCCCGTCGCGACGCTGACCAACCCGCTGTCCCGCTGACCCGCCCCCTCCGACCCACTCCCCAACGGGCGCCATATATAGACGCCCGAAGCCCTTCCCGCAAGCACCGGGCCTAGTGGGAGTGCCCCGGGTGATGCTGGTGGCCGTGGTGATTCCCCACCACCTCCACGGGAAAACAGTTCTCCCCGGCACAGTCCCCCGCTACCTCCAGCTGGATGGTGGCATGGGCAATGCCCTGTTCCTTGAGCCGATCCTGGAGCTCAGTCAGGGTCGCCGGATGGCTGGCAAGATCCGGCACCACCACATGTCCACTCATCGCCACCATCCCGCTGGTCACCGTCCAGACATGCAGATCATGCACCGCCTGGACCCCCTCCACCGCCAGCATCCCGGCACGGACCGCCCCCAGGTCCACATGGGCCGGCACCGCCTCGAGCAGGACATCGACGCTTTCCCGGACCAGGCGCCAGGCACCGAAGAGGATCAGGACCGAGAGCAGGATCGAGATGATGGGATCGGCCGGCAGCCACCCGGTATACCGAATGACCAGCGCCGCGGCGATCGCCCCCACCGAACCCAGGGCATCGCCCACGATGTGCAGGTACGCCCCCCGGACGTTGAGGCTGCCGTGGTGGGCACCGTGCAGGATCCACAGCCCCAGGAGGTTCACCACCAGCCCGATCGAGGCGATGACCAGGAACAGGTCGGCCTCCACCGGAACTGGTGACCGCAGACGCTGCACCGCCTCCACGACCACCCACGCCGCCACGCCAAGCAGGACCGCCCCGTTCACCAGGGCGGCCAGGATCTCGAGCCGGAGATATCCGAAGGTCTTGCTGGGCGTGGCGGGGCGGCGGGCCAGCGTGGCGGTGACCAGGGAGAGGCCGAGGGCGCCGGCGTCGGTCAGCATGTGACCGGCATCGGCGATCAGCGCCAACGAGCCGCTGAGCCACCCGCCGACCGCCTCCACCACCATGAAGGCGGTGGTCAGCAGCAGGACAACCAGGAGCTTCCGCGGCACCCCAGACCGCACCGTTTCGGGTGTCTGGCTAGATTCCCCCATTATGGAGCCTGCCGCAGAAGATTCAATATCGGTCATCGTCGGGCTGTTCCTCATCGTTGCCCTGGTGCTCGCCAACGCCTTTTTCGTGGCGGCCGAGTTTGCCCTGGTGGGCGCCCGGAGGACCCGCCTTGATGAAATGGCCCGGACCGGTGATCGCAAAGCTACCCTTGCCCGCCGAGCGGTTCAATCGCTCGACCGGTACATCTCCTCGACCCAGCTGGGGATCACCCTTTCCTCGCTGGGGTTGGGCTGGATCGGGAAGCCCGCCCTGGCCCACCTGATCGACGGCGCGTTCAGCTGGCTGCCGGATGGCGCCGAGGCATTCGCCACGACCACGGTGTCGGTCGCGATCGCGTTCGCCATCATCACCGTCTTGCACATCGTCCTGGGCGAACTGGTCCCCAAGGGGGTGGCCCTGCTGTATCCGGAGAAGGTCAGCAGCTGGCTCGCGGCGCCGCTGATGGGGTTTACCTGGGTCATGGCGGGGCCAATCAAGATCCTCAACGGTACGGCCAATCGACTCCTTCGCCTGGCCGGGGTCCGGGTACCCGGTGCGCACGAACGGCTGCACTCTGCTCACGAGATCCGGATGCTGGTGGAGCAGAGCACGGAGGGTGGGTCGATGGAGTCCCAGGATGCCCGGCTGCTGGAGGGAGTCTTTGAGTTCAGCGAGAAGAACGCCGAGGACGTCATGA